>Ga0209648_10003132_pt1 | contig 13839 bp, 11 predicted proteins | sample GraSoi2013_115cm_FD_185830 | JGI IMG/M metagenome (GOLD analysis project Ga0209648, IMG submission 185830) | Grasslands soil microbial communities from the Angelo Coastal Reserve, California, USA - Sample 9_17_2013_115cm (SPAdes) (version 2) | ecosystem: Environmental > Terrestrial > Soil >...
GCTGACGGCCCTTTCGCGAGTCGCCGGCTTGGCCGAGCTCAAGTCGAACCTGGTCGCATCCAAGCCGCAATACCAGCTCGTGCCCACCGACAAGCTGCCGGCATCGGGTCTGAACATCCAGACGCTGGCGGCGCTGGTCGCCCAGCAGATCAACGGTCAGGTGGCGGCGCAGGCCAACCTGCCTCAAGGCACGATGATCGTCCGCGTGCAACTGCCGCCGGGCACGGCCGACACGGCTGCGACCCTGGCTGCGCTGCCGATCCCAACCGCATTCGGAATCGTGCCGCTCTCAACCGTGGCGACGATTCAGCAGGTCAGCGGCCCGCAGACGGTGGCTCGAGTCAACGGCGACCGCGACGCCACCATCACGGGGACCATCACGGGCAACAACACCCGCGCGGTTCAGACCAGCGTCAGCGACGCGCTTGCCGGAGTTTCGCTGCCGCCTGGTTCATCGATCTCCACAGGCGGGGTGTTCGCCCAGCTCTCGACTGTTCTCAATCAATTCGCGCTGGCGCTGCTGGCCGCCATCGGCCTGGTCTACCTGATCATGGTCGCGACCTTCCGCTCGTTGCTGAAGCCGCTGGTGCTGCTGGTCGCGATTCCTTTCGCGGCGACTGGCGCGATCATCGCCCTGGTCTCCACCAACACGTCGCTCTCGCTGCCGGCACTGATTGGAGTCCTCATGCTCACGGGAATCGTGGTCACCAACGCCATCGTCCTCCTCGACCTCGTCGAGCAGTACCGAGACCGTGGCCTGAACCTCCACGACGCGATCATCGAAGGTGGGCGCCACCGCCTCCGACCGATACTGATGACCGCCTTCGCCACCATGCTCGCACTCGTGCCGCTGGCGGTTCTCGGCGGTGGCGGTGGAGTGGGCGGGGCGTTCATCAGCACACCGCTTGCCATCGTCGTCATCGGTGGCCTGTTCACGAGCACGGTGTTGACGCTGATTCTCGTTCCCGTCCTCTACTCGCTGGCGTCGCGATTCGCGGGGCGGCGCTCGACCAAGGAGCTGGACGATCTACTGGACGCGGCGGAGGATCGCAGATTCAAGCCTTTGGGGCTGCGGACCGGCGAGCAGCTGGTGCCGGCAGCCGTCGGCGCGTACGCATTCCGCCTGACGCTCGAGCCCGAGCCGGGGCGGCCGGGCGACCCGAGAGTCCTCGAAGTTCTGGCTCAAAACGGATTGACTGTCGAGCCGGTGGCCGGGACGGCGAAGATGCGGATCAGCGTCCCCCCGGTTGAGGCCGCGTCCCCTCGCGAAGCCTCCGGTAAGGCCGTCGAGCGCGTGCGCCGGTTGGTGCCTCCATCCGGATATCAGCTGTCTGAGCCCGAGCAGGTGCTGCCAGCATAATTAGGGCGTGGCCACGACTCGCCCAGCCACAACGGATGTCGATCAGAACGACATAGACGAAGCGCGGGCGTTCAACGCCAAGCTCGAGGCCCTCATCGCAAGCGTTCCCTCCGTTCACACCATGCCGGTTCAAGCCACCCGAAAGGCCCGTCGCGATGGGACCGGGATCTTCCCGGCGCCGATCGTCCTCGAGGAGGCGCGTGACATCGAAGTCCCCGGCCGCGGCGGCCCGATCAAGGTGCGCGTCATCCGCCCGGACCAAAAGCCAACCGGCATCTACCTACACCTGCACGGCGGAGGCTGGACCCTTGGCGCGCATGACATGCAGGACGTGCTTCTGAAGCACCTGGCGAACGAGACCGGCCTGGTCGCGGCGAGCGTCGCTTACAGGCTGGGCCCCGAGAACCCATACCCCGCCGGACCAGACGATTGCGAGGACGCGGTGCTGCACCTGCTGGAGAATGGGCCGAAGCTGCTCGGCGCGCCGGCGTGGTTCGCGATCGGCGGCGAGTCCGCGGGAGCTCATCTGAGCGTGGTCACGCTGCTCAGGCTTCGCGACCGGCATGGGATCAAGGGCCGCATCGCGGCGGCGAATCTCGTGTACGGCGCCTACGACCTGAACGGCACCCCGAGCCAGTTGCTGTGGGGCGACCGCAACCTGGTGCTGTCACGGCCGATCGTCGAATGGTTCGTCGACAACTTCCTGCCGCGCATGCCGTTCGAGCAGAGGCGAGACCCTGACATATCGCCGCTTTATGGGATTCTCAGCAACTTGCCCAGGGCCCTCTTCAGCGTGGGGACGATGGATTGTCTGATCGACGACTCTCTGTTCATGCTCGAACGCTGGCGTCTCGCGGGCAATGCCGCCACCCTCGACATCTACCCCGAGGCGGTGCACGGTTTCACGGCCTACCCGATCGGCCTGGCGCGCAAGGCGAACGCCAAACAGTTCGAGTTCCTGCGCAACGCGCTGACCTGACCTCACGCTCGCGATCGAACAGGCAAGGCCTTTTTGAACGGCTGCAGCACATGCTTGGCGAATAAGTTGAGCTGCGCGAGGTCCGCGGTCATCGTGTGCAGGAACATGTGCTCAACCCCGGCGTCGATGCGCTGCTGGATGCGTCCCTGAATTTCGTCGATCGTCCCGGTCAGATAGACCGCCTCGATGTACTCCCAAGGACGTTCGTCGGAGATCACGGCCAGCATTCTTTCTTTCTGTTCGGCGATCACGTCGGTGCGATTCGCCTTTTCGGTAAGCCATACAAAGTTTTCGTGTGCGACCGTGAACGCCTTCGCCTCCCGTGAGGTGCCTTGCCGCGCGAGCTCATCGTCAATCTCCCCCATGTCTTCGACGATCTGCTCGGGAGCGGATGTAGGCCGCGCGATCCAACCATTCCACCGGCAGATGCGCTGAAGCACCTTCGGATCCATCGTCGGCCTGTCCGGCGAGGCCGCATGTGCGAGCTGTCGGCCGCCGGCCACCCACACTGGCGGCACGGCCGCGAGCGGCTCGACCGTGATGTTCGAGTAATGGTGAAAATCGCCGCGGAAGGTCTGGTCCGGCGCTTTCAGCACCTGCATCGACGCCTCCAGAACCTCATCGGTCCGGCGGCCCCGCTGCTGGCTCGTCCCGCCGGTCGCCTCGAACTCCGGCGGGTACCATCCCGTCCCCACGCCGTAGATGAAGCGGCCTCCGGACAGATGCTGAAGGGTGGCGATCTCCTTCGCGAGCACCACCGGGTTGTGGGTCGGGAGGACGAGGATCGACGTCCCGAGCGCGACACGTTGCGTCACCGCGGCCGCGTAGGACAGCGTCACCATCGGCTCGGTCCAGCTGACCCTGTAAAACCGGCTGGCGGTCAGCAGGTGGTCGGTCGCGAAGAGCGAGTCGAATCCCAGCTCCTCGGCATGGACCGCAAAGCGCCGAATCTGGTCTCCGTGCCCTTCCCGCTGGCCGGGCAGCAAGTACGTCGGCAGGAACACACCCAGCTTCAACAGCATTATGTTGACGGCATTTGACTGAGACCGTCCGCCTGCCTCGCGACGACGGGACCTCATACGACTACAAGCCCGCGGGAACGTTTCGTTATGCCGCGGTCGGCGAAGCGCCTCTCTCGCGGATCGCCTATGCGGCGACCCATGTGGCCGCCGATGCCGATGGCGCGATCGATTGGGATCGCACGCTCGCATTCCGCCGCCACATCTGGGGTTATGGGCTCGGGGTCGCCGAGGCCATGGACACTGCCCAGCGCGGTATCGGTCTCGACTGGGAGACAGCCAAGCAGCTGATAACGCTCTCGCTGGCTGAGGCTCGCGCCGTAAATGGCAGTATCGTTTGCGGCGCCCAGACCGATCAGCTCACGACGGCACAAAATCTGCGAGACGTCGAGGCTGCTTACGAGGAGCAGTGCGAGCTCATCGAGTCACAAGATGGTCGGGTCGTTTTGATGGCCAGCCGCGAGCTGGCGAAAATCGCGCACGGACCCGACGACTACATCCGCGTCTACGGTCGCCTGCTCTCGCAGCTTCACAAGCCGGCGATCATCCACTGGCTGGGCGAGATGTTCGATCCGGCGCTGGCCGGCTACTGGGGCCATGAAGACCTCGACCAGGCCGAGGAGGTCTGCCTCGCGATCATTTCCGCGCATCGAGACAAGGTTGAGGGCGTCAAGATCTCACTGCTGGACCGGAGACGCGAGGTTGCGATGCGGAAGCGACTGCCCGCAGGCGTGCACATGTTCACGGGCGACGATTTCGATTACCCGACCACAATCGCCGGCGATGGCGATCGCCACAGCGACGCCTTGTTGGGCGCATTCGACATGATCGCCCCCGCCGCCTCCGCAGCCTTGCTTGCGCTGGACGGCGGCGACACCGAGCGGTACAGCCAAATCATGCAATCGACCCTCGTCATCTCGCGACATGTTTTCAGCGCGCCGACGGCAAACTACAAGACCGGCGTCGTCTTCATGGCTTATCTGAATGGGCACCAGGACCATTTCCGGATGATCGGAGGCCTGGAGAGCGCTCGCCCGATTGCGCACCTCGCTCAGATCTTCGTTCTGGCCGACAAGGCGGGCTTGCTGCGGGATCCGGAGCTGGCCACAGGCCGGGTTCGCGGCCTGATGGCCGCCGCGGGGGTCGCAGGCTAACCCGATGCTTGCCGCCGTCTATCACGGGAGGCACGACGTTCGCGTGCAGGAGTGGCCTGCGCCGCCCCATCCGCAGCCCGGCTGGGTGACGGTCGCGATCACCTACTGCGGCATCTGCGGCACCGACATCGAGGAGTACCTACACGGTCCCGTGGTGATCCCGACCAGTCCGCATCCCTTGACCGGAGCGCAAGCTCCACTGGTGCTCGGGCATGAGGGCACCGGTGTCGTGCGCGCGGCGGGCGCCGGATCCGGCATCGATCCGGGCACGCGGGTCGGCCTCGAGAACAGCGTCGGCTGCGGATTGTGCGCCGCTTGTCTCGGCGGGAACCGCCAGCTATGCCCGCACCTGGCTGTGATGGGGCTGATGATGGACGGCGCCCTGGCGGAAGCGGTGAACGTTCCGGCGTCGATGTGCGCCCCGCTGCCTAACGGTCTGCCCGACGAAGCGGGTGCGCTCGCCGAGTCGCTGGCCGTCGCGGTTCGGGCCGTGCGCCGCGCCGGCGCCGTCGATGGAGTTGACGTCCACGTGTTCGGCGCGGGGACCATTGGCTTGATGACGGCTCAAGTCGCTCGAGCCGCAGGCGCCCGATCGGTCACCCTTCGCGATCCCTCCGCGCCTAGATTGCGCCGCGCCGCAGCGATGCGTTTCGAAGCGCTGCCGCCCGACGCGGATGCCGGACGGGCTCCGGTCGTCTTCGAATGTTCCGGGACCGCATCCGGTTTACGAGAAGCGCTCGCCGCGACCGCAAAGAGCGGAACCACAGTGGTGATCGGCGTCCACGACAGGCCTCGCGAGATCGATCTCGTCGCGATGCTGATGGACGAACGCGTGATGCTGGCCTCGCTGTCCCACTCCATGGACGACTATGTCCGAGCGATCGAACTGCTGAACGAGCGCAGCATCCAAATCGAGCCGCTCATCACGGACCGCGTACCTCTCGCGGACGCGGTCGAGAGAGGCTTCGACGCCCTGGTGGCAGAACCGGAGGATCACCTCAAGGTCCTGATCGTGCCTACTTAGCTTTCGACTTCACCACCTCGCGCCGCCCAGACTTTGCCGACCTGAGGATCGCATCGCACACCTCTGACGTCCGATAGCCGTCCTCGAACGTCGCTCCGTGGGGGCCTACGCGCTTGTTCTTCGCGATGCACTCGATAAGGTGATGCAGCTCGTGCACCATCGTGTGCTCCCAACCGATCATGTGGCCGTGCGGCCACCACCACTGCCAGAACGGGTGGTTGGCCTCAGAGACCAGCACGGTTCGGAAGCCTTGTGCGTCGGCTCCCGGAAGCGAGCCGGGCAGGTGCACCTGCAGCTCGTTCAGGCGCTCCAGGTCGAACCCGATCGACCCCTTTGAGCCGTTGATCTCGAACGTCATCCCATTCTTGCGGCCGAGGCAGAAGCGCGAAGCCTCGATCGTGCCCACGGCTCCGCCCTTGAAATCGACGACGGCCTCGACCGCATCATCCACGTCGACCGTGCCACCGGGCCTGTTCTTGATGAACGTCCTCGTTGCGCCGCTCACCGATGTGATGTCACCGACCAGGTAGCGCGCGAGGTCGATCACATGTGCGCCAAGGTCGCCCAGCGCACCGGAGCCGGCGACCTTCCGGTCGAGCCTCCACACCTTCGGAAACGCGGGGTCGGTGATCCATTCCTGCAGGTAGCGGCCGCGAAAGTGGTAGATCTCCCCGAGATCGCCCGCCTCGAGCATCTCGCGAGCAAGGCGCACCGCCGGCACGAACCGGTAGTTGAACGCGCACATGTGCTTGACGCCGGTCTTCGCGACGCGCTGCCAGATGTCGTAGCTCTCTTCAGCGGTGCGACCGAGCGGCTTTTCGCAGATCACATGCTTGCCCGCCTCTGCAGCGGCGATCGTTGGCGCTGCGTGCAAATTGTTGGGCGCGCCGTTGTCGAAAAGCTGGATGCGCTCATCGCGCACGAGCCGCTTCCAGTCCGTCGTGTAGCTCTCGTAGCCGTATCGCCGCGCCGCCTCGGCCACTGCCGGCTCATCGCGGCCGCAAATCGCCACGAGCCTGGGCATCAAAGGCGGGGGCCACGTCATGTACTGGATCTTTCGGTAGGCGTTGGAGTGGGCCTTGCCCATGAATGCATAACCCAACATGCCGACGCCGATGTCCTTGATTTTCTTGCCGCCGGAGGCGGCGCCCATGGTGACGAAGCCGACCTGCTTTTGCTTGCCCATCGCTTTACCCCTTCTTGAACGCAGCGTCGAACGCGACGCTGGAGGGAGCGAAGTCGTTGCGGCGAACCATGGCGAGCGCGTCTGGCGCGCCCCAGTCTCGGTCCATGCCCGAGTCCTCCCATTCGATCGAAAGCGGGCCGTCGTACCCGATTCGGTTCAAGGCTCGGATCAGCGATTCGAAGTCCACGTCGCCGTGGCCGGGTGAGACGAAGGTCCAACCCCGATCCGGCTCGCCGAAGTCGATGTGCGAGCCGAGGATCGACCGGTGTCCGTCGAGCAGCTTCTTCGAGTCCTTGACGTGGACGTGGTAAATGCGATCCGCGAACTCCATGACGAACGCTGCCGAGTCGAGGAACTGGTGCGCGAAGTGGCTGGGGTCAAAGTTGATGCCGAACCCAGGCCGGTTCCCGATCGCGGCCAGCGTCTTGCGCGTGGTGACGAAGTCGTACGCGATCTCGGTTGGATGCACCTCGAGACCGAAGCGAACACCCTCTTTGTCGAAGACGTCGATGATCGGGTTCCAGCGCGCCGCGAAGTCGGCATAGCCTCGCTCGACCTCGGCCCAGTCGTTGGGCGGAAACGAATAGAGCATGTGCCACGTCTTGGAGCCGGTGAAGCCGTTGACCTGCTTCACGCCTAACTTCGCCGCTGCGCGAGCGGTGTCCATCATCTTTCGCGCGGCGCGCTGGCGCACGCCTTCGGGATCGCCGTCGCCCCAGACGTCGGGCGGCAAGATGCCTTTGTGCCGGCTATCGATCGGGTCGCAAACGGCCTGGCCGACCAGGTGATTCGAGATCGCCCAGCAGTTGAGGCCGTGGCGCTTGAGGATCTCCCAACGTCCCTTCACATAACCTGGGTCGGCCAGGGCCTTGTCGACTTCGAAGTGGTCACCCCAGCAGGCGAGCTCCAGCCCGTCGAATCCCCAGGCGGCCGCCTTGCCCGCCAGCGTGTCGAGAGTCAGATCGGCCCACTGGCCGGTGAACAGAGTCACAGGACGTCCCATCCGCGCACCTCCTCGAGTGCTGTTACCTGACGGCAGCGGGGTTCGGCTGAGCTACGACCAGATTGACTCGGGCAGCACGATACTCGGCGACGACCGCCGCGGTGACGCCTTCGTCCGTGATGATCTCCTCGGGCTCCTGCGCCGTGAAGATCGTGAGCAGGGAATCTCTCCCGACTTTGGTGGAGTCCACCAGCGCGACCGTGCGTTGCGAGACACCGCGTGCGGCCCTCAGAGTTCCGGCCAGCGATTGTCGCGTCGTCGTCAGCCCGCGTTCGAGGCTTAGGCCGGCAGCCGAGACGAACGCGGCTTGAAAATGCAGGCGGCTCAGGAAGTCCTCCGTCCATCCACCGCTGATCAAGCGCATGACCTGGTCGACCTCGCCCGGCGTCACGACCAGGTGGATGTTGCTCTCGTGGAGCTCGTATGCGATTGCGGGCGAGTTGGTGACCACGGTCAGCGTCTTCGGCGGATGCCGCTCCAGCTGCCGTGCCAGCGCCAGCGAGCTGGTCGAATGGTCGATGAAGATGGTGGAGCCGTCGGCGATCTCGCGCAGCGCGTGGGCCGCGATCACGTATTTGCCGGCCGGATTCTGCCGCGCGCGCTTCATGAAATCCGTCTCCACGCCTCGTGCGTCGCCTTCGATCGCGCGGGCGCCTCCTCGGATGCGCGTGATCAGGCCTTCGGTTGCCAGCACCTCGAGGTCACGGTGGACGGTCACCGGAGAGATCGAATATTCGCGCGCGAGCTGGCTGATCGACGCGCCGCCGTTCCGGCGAACGTGAGCGAGGATCTGGATGCGTCGCAGCTCTGGCGGCGGCTGATCGATCATCAAACCCGGTCCACGAACTCGCGATTCTTGATCTCGAATTTGAGGGGCCGGAAAGCATCGATCGCCTGCACCAGGTGGCGGGCGAATCGATTCAAGGCTTCGTCGCCTTTCTGCGCGGTGGCGCGGAATGGGTTGCCGATCACGCCTGTATCGGTGAACTCGCCGTGGTCCATCGGGAAGTTGAAGTACTGGTAGCCGCCGAACTCGATGTCGGGCGCGCCATCAGCCTTGTCGAAGCCCTTCGGCAGCCACTTCGGAGCGTGGGCGCGTGTGTCCACCGCGCGGTTCATATGCACCAACTCCGAGTCATGCGCCATCACCTGGGACGTCTCCAGCTCGCTGGCGTGCCAGCCGGGAGTTTCATCCGGCGGATTCTCGAGCACGTCCTTGAGCATGCCGATGTAGCGCTCGGCATACGGCTTGTAAAGCGCGACCATGGCGCCGGTCTCGTAGCGGATCCGGCGCAGGACGGGATCGATCACCTTGACGTTGGAGCCGTGTCCATTGACGAAGATCAGCTTGGTCCAGCCGTGATGGATCAGGCTGCGACCGATGTCGTACAGGACCTCATTCAGCGTTTGCGCGCGCAGAGTGATCGTGCCGGTGCCGGCGCCCGGCTCGCGCAGATGCTGTGGCGAGTACCCGGCCCAGAGCGGCGGGGCGTATGGAACGTCGGCAATCTCCGCGGCCCGCTTGGCCACCTCGAGCGCGGTGATGGTGTCGGTGCCCAGCGGCAGGTGCGGGCCGTGCTGCTCCAGGCTGCCGATCGGCACCAGCACGATGTCGGATTGGGCGAGGAACCACTGCAGGTCCGGAGGCGCGAGGTCGAACATGTTGTGCGACTTAGGCCGCGTCGATTGCGGGTCAGGCATGAGCGTGCTCCTTTGTGATCGTGAGGTAGCGTTCCGCGACGACCTCGGCGAAGGCGCGGTCGTTGACCGTGGCGTCGACCCGCTCGAATGTGATGCCGCGGCGCAGCCCGGCCTCGAGCGAGGCGAGGAAAGCAGCATCCGCTTCCGGAAACCAGAGCGGGTTGTCCTCGGTGTCGGAAAGCGAAAATCCTCGGGTCGGGGCGACCACGAAGACGGGCCCTCGCGCGCCGTTGAGACGTTTGGCGACGATGCGTCCAAGCTCCGCCATCTCGTCCGGTTCGAGCCGGACGAGGGTCGCCACCGGGTTGTGGTAGTAGCTGCGCCGCCGCCTGTACTTCTCGGGCAGCGTGTCGGGCGCGCCCTGGTTGAAGAAATCCACGCATCCTGGCACCACAACCTGCGGCAAACCCATCTCACCCGCCACGGTCAGGCGTTCCGGACCTGTCGCATGGATACCGTCCATCAGCGAGTTCGCCAGCTCGGAAAGTGTGTAGTCGACGACGCCGGCAAGCGCACCTTGCCTGGCCAGCGCCTCCATTGCCGGCCCGCCGACGCCGTTGGCGTGGAAGATCACCGGGTCCCAACCTGCCCGCTCGAGGACGTCACGCAGGCGCATGACGCCGGGCGTCGTCTGGCCCAGCATCGTCACACCCACGCTGCGACCGCCGAGGCCTGCCGGCGATCGCCCCGCGTTGGTCGCCATACCCACGACCGCGGCCGCGGCGTTGTCGAACACCGAGATCGCGATCGGGTTGAGACCGAGGATGTCGACGACGGAATGCATCACCAGCACGTCGCTCGAGCCCATGAAGGGAGCGAATGCGCGGCGGCCCGAAGCGCTGGGCGAAACGATGACCTTCGGCACGCCGAGCGGAAGCGCGTGCATCGCGTAGGCGCCAAGGAGGGCGCCTTCCGCTCCACCAAGGCAAAGAGCGCCCTGCAGTCGGCCCTCTGAATGCAGCTGGACGCAAACGGCACGCACGCCTTCGCGCATCATCTCGATGGCGCGTCCGCGACTGCCCGCGTTGCGAACTTCGTCCAGGCGATGTCCGGCCGCTGCGGCGACCTGCTCGCGGGTCACGTCGGCGACGGCGCGCGACGCCTCGCCGAGAATCCCGGAGTCGATCACGATCGGATCGCCACCGAGCGCGCGGATCCGGTTGCGCACGTACTCGATCTCGGCGCCCTTGGTGTCAAGGGTCCCTATCAAGGCGACGCGTGGAGCCACCACGGCTTTCCCCACGAAATCTTCGATTTCGCGGGGACCCCTTTCAGCACTCACCGGACGGCCGCGCCCGGGTCAGGCCTTTGCGGCTTGCTTTTCGCTGTTTCGCAAATGGGTGGCCGAGTCCTTGACATAGCGGTCGTAATACTGCTCTGGGACGGCGCCGGTACCGTGGTCGCGCAGGAACTTGATCAGCCCTTCCGAGGCCTCGGCTTCGGTCGCGTCACCGATCTCCTTGCGAGTCGAGCGGGGAGTTCGGTCCACCGGGACAACGAACTCAACTGTCAGGTAGTCGTCATAGCCTGCGGCGTGCACGGCCTCCACCGCCTTCTTCCAGTCGATCGAGCCTTCGCCCGGAGGCATGCGGTTGTTGTCGGCTACGTGGACGTCGTACAGCTTGCCGGCGTCGCCGGTGGTCTTGAGCGCTTTGGCCCAGTCGTCCTCTTCGATGTTCATATGGAAGAAGTCGAGGCACACGCCGCAGTTGCCGCCAACCTGGTGGGCGAGCTCGAGCGCCTGGTCGTGCCGGTTGATGAAGTAGGTCTCGAACCGGTTGAGCGGCTCGATGGCGATCTTCACGCCGACCTTCTCGGCGTGCTCCTGGCATTCCTTGATGCCGTCGACCGCCCATTTCCATTCCTGCTCGACCGAGCTCATCGGTGCGGTCTTACCCACCGTGGAAGGGATCAGGGTGACGATCTTCCCGCCCAGCTTCGAGGCCAGCGTGAGGCAGTCCTTGGCGTACTGAATGGAGCCGAGGCGGACGTAGTGGTCCTCGTGGATCAGGTCACGGCCGTTGACCATTAGCGTCACCGAGCCCCAGCACTTGAGGTTGTGCTTCGCGAGCAGCTCCTTGACCTCGCCCGCGTCGTATGTCGCCGGCTCGCCCGAGATCTCGATGCCGTCGTAGCCGAAGCGCGCCAGCCGGGCCAGGGTCGTCTCGATCGGTTCTGGCCGCATCCAGTTGTGCATAGCGAGTTTCAGAGCCATCTCACCCTCCATTCAAACGTCCAATTCTTCATGGTCAGAGTCCGAGCTTTCCGGGGTTCATCACACCGTTTGGATCGAGCGCGCCCTTGATCCGCCGCAGAACATCGAGGCCGGCACCGTGCTGTGCGGCCATGAACGGTGCCAGCTTCAGTCCCACGCCGTGGTGGTCGTTGATCACGGCGCCGGAGCCCAGGGCCGCCGTGACCCCGTCCTTCCAGATACGGTCGTGCAGCGTGACCGAGTCCGGGCCTCCATCCGGCAGCACGAAGCGGGCGTAGATCATGGCGCCCCAGGGATACCAGTGGCTGAGATGCGACCTGAGCTTGAGGCCGCGCGCGGCATATGGTTTCGCGACCGCTTCCTGGAGCGCGTGATACGTCTGCAGCAGCCTGGAGTAGGTGGCGACCACGTCGATCGTGCCCCACACCGCGGGCAGCTCGGGCGTGTGAGGCGCTTTGTAGAAGTCGTAGCGGTGGTTCCACCAGATCTCGCCAAGACTTCCATCGAGCACCTCGCCTCCCCCCGCCCGGACGATCTTCAGCATCGATTCGCGCTCGGCGTCGACCACCGCCGCATTGCCTTCGAAGCAAAGCACGGTCGCCACGCCGGGTAGGTCGGTGCCGACGACCGGGCTGAGGGTGAGCCGGGTCGCCGTTTCGTCATAGAGCCGGACCACCGAAGGACGCAAGCCGCTCTGAAGGCTCTTGCGCACGGCGTCGACGCCCGACTCGACGCTTGGAAACGACACCAACTCGAAGCGGCGCGCGGCGGGCAGCGGTGCAAGCTGCAGGCGCACGCGAGTGATCACGCCCAGGCTGCCCTCCGAGCCGATGAAGAGCGGCGCGATGTCGGGGCCGGCAGCGTGACGCGGGACCGGCAGCGTGTCCACGATCTCGCCGGTCGGTGTGACCACCCGCAGCGACATGACAAGATCCTCGATCTTGCCGTAACGAGTCGAGAGAACTCCAGAACCGCGGGCGGCAACGTAGCCGCCGACGGTGGCAAACTCAACCGAAGCCGGGTAGTGGGGAAGCATCAGGCCTTTCTGGTTCAGCTCGGCCTCGAGCCGTTTGCCATTGACGCCCGCTTCGGCGGTGACGGTCAGCGAGACCTCGTCGATCTCGATGATGCGGTCCATCCCCGTGAGGTCGACGACGATGCCACCGTGGGTCGGGATGGATGCGCCCTGCGTCCCCGAACCACCACCCCACGGCACAACCGGAACCCGGTGCTGGTTGGCGACGCGCACCAGCGCGGCGACCTCTTCGTCGCTTCGCGGCTTGACGACGACGTCCGGGCGGCCCAGGGGCGCGCCTGCTGCCCGAGCCGCCAGGGCCTTCCAGTACGTGTCAGCCACGTACCGGTCGAGCACGTCTGGATCTGTCGATACACCCACCGGGATGGCGTTTCGCAGGTCTGCCAGGAGCTTGGAATCGGCGCCGGCCGCGAGGTTCGAGCTTCCAGGATGCTTCACCGGACCCACCACCTACGTGCAGAAGCCTTCACAAAACGCCAGCCCAGACTAAGCGTGATTTCACTTTCTGTCAACGAACTTGAAGGGTTGGTTCGGACTTATTGTTTGAGCTGAAAGCTGATGGCGGACTTGCTCGTGATCGGCGGTGGGATGGCCGGCCTCGCCGCCGGTGCCGCCGCCGCCGAGGCAGGAGCCCACGTGACCGTGGTCGAAAAGAGTCGAAACCCCGGTGGGTCGGCGGGCATGTCGGCCGGAATCGTCTGGACGGCTCCCGATTACGAGACGCTGCGCCGCGTGGTGCCGGGTGGAGACCCGGCGCTCGGCCAGGCCTTGATCGATGGATTCTGGCCCGCGGTCGAGTGGGTGCGCGGAAGCCGCGTGCCGGTGAGCGAGCGCTGGGAGGGCCAGATGGGCTTCGGCTCAGCTGTTCGCGTCGACATCGCAGCGCTCTTGACCGCCTGGCAGCAGACGATCGTTTCGGCGGGAGGCACGGTCATGGTCGGGTCGCCCGCGCGAAGGCTGACGGCGGATCGCACTGGAAGAGTGTCTGGAGCAGTGATCGAAGGCCAAGGCGAGATTCACGCAGATGCAGTGCTCCTCGCGACGGGCGGATTCCAAGGCGACCCCGAGCTGCTCGCCACATTCATAGGTCCGGGAGCCGATGCGATGCTCGTCCGCTCGAACACGGGAAGCGTCGGCGACGGATTCCGTTTGGGACGCGACG
>Ga0209648_10003134_pt1 | contig 13837 bp, 14 predicted proteins | sample GraSoi2013_115cm_FD_185830 | JGI IMG/M metagenome (GOLD analysis project Ga0209648, IMG submission 185830) | Grasslands soil microbial communities from the Angelo Coastal Reserve, California, USA - Sample 9_17_2013_115cm (SPAdes) (version 2) | ecosystem: Environmental > Terrestrial > Soil >...
CTTCCAATACTCCGGCTTGAGGCTGTCCTTTAGCAACTCATACAGGCTAAGTGCGGCGGCCACTCGGTGCCGCGGTACTCTGGTCGCCGGAGTACTCGATCGACGGTCACGCTCACGGATTTACCCGCTACTTACAACGCCAACGCCACGGACAAGGAAAGGCAGCATGGGGTTGCGGTGGTTCCGGCGATCCACACGACGGGAGGCGGCTTGTATTTGGGCGCGGTGGCCCCGACTTCCTTCTGGAGAGCGTGGATCGGGCGGCTCGCCACCGACAGCCCTGGATGCTTCGGGCTTCAGGTTGACGGAGACGTGTTCACCGAGTTCATCGTGTTCGAGGTCAACGCGGGGAATCCGCCACCCGGCTGAGCCGCACCCAGGGCTGGGAGCAAGCTCGCTGGCCGGCATCATTGCCGACGAGGCGAGGGCTCGGCGCCGCGCTGACCCCAAGGCTGCCTTCGTGCGAATCGGAGCTAGGATGGGCGATCGATGAGTTCCAGGGTGGTCTCCGGCGGAGTGGTCCATACCGTCCCGATGGACTTGAGACGGGTCTTGGTTGCCACCCCAAAGGCACTGGCGGCGTGGGAAGACCTCACCCCTCTTGCCCGCAATGAGTGGATCTGCTGGGTGCTCTGGCCGAAGAAAGCAGAAACGAGGAGCCAACACGTCGAGCGAGTGCGATCCGAACTGCTGGACGGAAAGCGGCGGCCATGTTGTTGGCTTGGCTGCACGCATCGAAAGGACAAGGAACTGACCCCTTCGGTCCGCTGGGTACTGAGCCGCCGCAGCAAAGCATCGGCATGAATGACGCATCCGCGTCTCAACAGATCGATGCCATCGTCCGGAAGACCATCGGCTGGAGGGGTGAGAGGCTGGGCCAACTGCGGGCTCTGATCAGGAACGCCGACCCCGGCGTAATCGAAGACGTGAAGTGGAAGAAGCCCTCCCGCCCCGAGGGGGTGCCCGTCTGGTCCCACGACGGCATCGTCTGCATCGGCGAGGCCCTCAAGAACGCTGTGAGGCTGACGTTTCCAAAAGGGGCCCAGCTGAAGGATCCGAAAGGCCTCTTCAACACGCGTCTGGACAGCAAGACGGTTCGTGCCATCGATTTCCACGAGGGTGACGCCGTCAACGCGTCCGCTCTGAAGACACTGATTGTCCAAGGCGCCCGTCTCAACCGAAGCTGATATCGAATTGCCGAGCCGCGAGATGCGCCCGCTAGCTGATGACATTCAAAGATTGGGGTTCGGGTCTTCGGTGTTCGCCCCGCCCTCCTGCACGACGAGCAGCTGCATTGTCGATGCGGCATGCCGGAAGGCCATCGCCTCCTGGTAAGCGGGGTCGGCAAACCAAGCCTGAACTTGAGCCATGCTTGGGAACTGAAGGATGACCATGCGGTCCTTGTACTCCTCGCCCTCGACGGTCGTGACGGGCTCACCGCGCGTGAGGAACTTGCCACCATACTTTTTCACCGTCGATGGGGTGCGGTCGGTGTACTCGCGATAGGTCAGCGGATCGTGGATCGACATCATGGCGACGACATAGGCTGGCATCGGTTTCCTCCTTGGTGTTTGTTGTGTCTCAGCCCCCCTCGCGCCGCGCTCCCGTGATGCGGGCGCGAGCGATTTCATCAGCGACATCGGAGCTGGGACGGCCTTTGGCATCCGCCTCGCGCAGCACGGACAGGATGGTTTCGCGCAAGCCGAGGATGCGCTGTCGCGAGGCTTCGCGGGATGGCGTGCCGAAGATCACCGTCGAGGCGCCCATCATGCCGCCAGCGTTGACAACATAGTCCGGGACGTAGGTGATGCCACGCGCGCGCAGCGCCTCGCCGTGGCGAGGTTCCGCGAGCTGGTTGTTGGCGAGGCCGCAGACGGCGCGCGCCCGAATCTCCGGCACTGTCACATCGTTGAGGACGCCGCCGAGCGCACAGGGGGCAAAAACATCGACATCCTGCACATGGATCGCCTCCGGTGCCACGGCCTCGGCCGCGAAGCTGGCGACGACGTCGCGGACCGCTTCGTCCTTCACGTCCGCGACCACGAGTTTGGCGCCCGCTTCGTGCAGCTGCCGCGCCAAATCGCGGCCCGTCGCGCCGAGCCCTTGGATCGCCACGCGCAGACCCTTGAGATCGGCCCGGTTCCAAATATGTGCGGCCACAGCCTGGACGCCGACGAAGCCACCCAGTGCGGTGAACAGCGACGGATTGAAACCGTCTGGATACTGGCTTGCGCGCGCGAAGACGAAATCGCAGTTCTCGGCCAGGATGTCGGCGTCGGCCGGCCCGACGCCTACATCGATCGCCGTCCAATAGCGCCCGCCCAGCGCTTGCACATGCCTGGAGAAGGCGCGCAACAGATCGGGCTTATCGGCCCGTGAAGGGTCGGCGACGATGACACATTTGCCGCCGCCGAGCGGCAGCCCGGCAATGGCGTTCTTGTAGGTCATCGCTTTTGACAGGCGCAGCACGTCGGTCAGCGCCTCGTCGATAGTCGCGTAGGGATACATGCGGCAGCCTCCTGCGGCTGGCCCCAACGCAGTGCTGTGGACTGCGATGATCCCGCGAAGCCCGGTCCGCTCGTCGTGGCAGAAAAGAACCTGTTCGTGATGATCGAACTCTGCGTGGGTAAACAACAGCCGTGGCCTATGCGGGTAGGTACGCGATGGCGTCCACGTCTATGAGGTAATCAAGAGGCGGCTTCCCCTCAAATGCCATTCGGGCAGGCAGGTAGCTAGTGAAATAGGTGCGATACACGTCGTTCATCGGCGGCCAGTCGCGCGCGTTGTGCAAGTGAATCGTGACCTTCACCAGATCATCCATGGTCGCGCCGACGGACATTAGAATCGCCTTGATGCTGTCGAAGACCTGCCGGGTCTGGACAGCGATATCACGAGCAACGACCTGGTCGGTCACGGGATCCACCGGTACCGTGCCGGAGATGAACAGGAAGTCGCCCGCACGTACAGCCTGCGAGTACGGTCCGACTGGTTTCACCGCCTTGTCTGTGAAGACCACCTGCTTGGACTTACCCATAGAGCCCCCTCCTTACTACCGCTCCGCTTCTCTGCTGGTGCCGGTGCTGTTCGCCAAGGCGACCGATCGTTCAGTATAGTAGGTGACATGATCGGACCGGTGTCGCGTGCGCACGCCCTGGGTCCAGCGCAGCAGTTGGGGCGTTCAATCCGCGCCCATCGTGAGGCGGCTCGGCTGTCGCTTGGAACGCTGGCTGCGAAGAGCGGGGTGTCGAAGGCTAACCTCTCGACCATTGAGGCGGGCGCGGGAAATCCGTCGCTGGAGACGCTATGGCGGCTAGCGGGGGCATTGGGCTTGTCGCTGGGATTGCTCTTGGGTGAGGCGGAGCCGCCACGTACCAGGTTGCTTCGCGCGGGCGAGGGTGCTCCCTTTGCGTCCGAGTCGGGGCTTGCCGGGGAGATGCTGTTGACGGAAGGGCGGCCGCATCGGACGGAGATCTTGGCGCTCGAGTTACCCGTCGCGGGCGATTACCGGTCGGGGCCACACCAGGTCGGGACCGAGGAGTTCGTCCTGTGTATCGCCGGCACGCTCGAGATCGGCCCGATTGATCAAGAGCAGTTCCTGAGGCCGGGCGATTCCCTTTGGTTTCCAGCCGATCGCGACCACCGGTACGCGAGCCGTCGCGGCGCTCGTGGCCTGAGCGTGATCAGCTATCCGACTTTGAGGGAAGCGTGATGGACTTCTAGCTAGAGCGTTCGAGAGGATACAAGGCGATGCCTTCCATCGCGTAACGGGCGAACAGGAAGTCGTGTATCGCGATGACCCGATCGCTCTCGACATCAAGCCCGACAAAATAGGCCGGCGTCTCGAGCGAGATCTTGCGATCGTATACGAGCATCGCGGCCCGACCGTCGACGACACCGGCCGCAAACGCCCATTGCTCGGTTGCTGCGTAGCGGCCGTAATATTCACCGACCTCGTCCTTCCCTTGCTTGCGGAACCTCGCGACGAGGTCTAGCGCGACATCGTCGGCCAGCATTGCGCGGACCGCATCGAAGTCACCGGCCCTAAACCCGTCGACGTAGGCAGTCAGCCGCGCACGCATCGCGTCCGACAGCATCGGCAACACCAAATCCTCAGGCTCGCGTGCAAACTCGCGCAACCGGACGCGCCCCCGCTGAAGCGCTGATTTGGCGGCCGGCTCACTCACTCCATTGATCGACGCGATCTCCTCTAGCGAGTGGCCGAGTACATCCTTCAAGATCACCGCGCTGCGCTGGAGCGCAGGAAGCCGCATGAACGTCCGCAGACTCGCCGTAGCAACCTCATAGCCATCATCGAAAGAATCCGTTGCGGCCATCGTGTCAAGGACTTCCTCGTCTTGCACCACGGGGCCCCGCGCGCGGCGGCGTAGGAAATCGAGTGCTGTGTTATGGACGATTCGAAAGAGCCAGCCTTCGGGGTTTTCGACAACACCGATGCGTGGCAGTGCAACGAACGCCTTGATCATTGCGTCCTGAACGATGTCCTCGCCATCAACGGCGGAGCCGGTCATTCGGGCGGAGTATCGGTGGAACTTGGGGCGGAGTTCGCCCAGCAATCGTTCGAGTTCGTCGAGCGCCTGATCGGTCATGGATCAGATGTCGAGCGGGATGATGGCGGAATTGGCGCGAAAGCCGTAGGCGACGCCGGTAATGTAGCGTGAGTCGGCGAGCAAGTCGGCGACGCGCTGGCCGACCTCCGCCGAGCGCAGGATCGAGCCGTAGCGTCGGATCACATGTTCCTCAGCGCTTACCCCCTCGATCTCGGCGTACGCGGTGGCGACCTGATGGCCGAGCTTGGTGTCAGGTATGAGCTGGCCGGGAAGTAGCGCCTGAAAATGAAGCCCAAGCCCATGCTCGCGCGACACAGCATTCGCGCTGTGCGCCATGAACCACAGCATCCGTTTGGCCCCGACGTAGCCCCCAGAGAGGCGAAGGCTATCGGGTTGGATATACGGCACGCTCAGCACCATCGATGCCCCGCTCGACATGATCAAAACACGGCCACCCGGCCTCATTGGAGTGTTGAGCGCGGCCTGTATGCCAACGAGGCCGGCTTTCACGTCGGTATTCCAAGCGGTCGAGAACTCGGTCCAGCTCTGTTCGTCGATCGGCTTCATCGGCAGGCGCGCGCCGGCATTGAGGATCAGTATGTCGGGCTCTTCTTCAGCAACGATCTTGTTCATGATTGTCGCGTCGGTCGCGTCAGCGGCGACCACCGCGGCCCCAACCCGCTCAGCTGCCGCGAGGGTCGCACGGTCTCGCGCGAGTGCGGTCACATGCGCATCTGACCGGACGAGCGCCTCAACCATTGCCAGTCCGAGTCCTTCGCTGCCGCCAGTGACGACGACGCGCTTTCCGTTGAGAGCTTGCATCTGTTATCTCCTCAACTTGGGACGTTCAGGCGTGGACGGCGAACATGACGTCGCCGGCGAATCCTTCGAATGCGGCAAGCGCCGCAATCCGCGGGAAGTACGCGCGCATTTTGGGGTTCGCCTGCATCGCCTCGACTGACGCAAGGTCGCGCCACTGCGAGTAAATCGCGACCCGACGCCTGTCCTTGGCAACGATGAAGCTGGTCGAGATCCAGCCATCGAGCGTACTGACAACGTTTTCCGTATTGCTACGCAGCAGGTCGACGAGCTGGGCTTCGTTGTCCGGCTCCACGGTCAAGACGTTGATTAGCGTGGTGACCTCTTTCGTCACGCCGATGGTCGCGTTCATGGTTGCCTCCAAAATCTATGTCGCGGGTGGGTGGTGACACCATGAAGACGCTGCAAACAATGAGAACGGATCGGTCTGTCCAAGAAATTCTCAGGTCGCCGCATCGCATTTTTTGAGAACCCCCTAAGTCATCGTGGTCCGGCGAGTAAGTCATCCACCTGGAGCCGCCGGCAAAGAAGTAGTCGTCCGTCAGAAGCCAAGAATTGATTGGCCAACGTAATTTGCCTGCATGAGCACTGAAACAACACAAACAACGGGGGGCGAGATGACGACTCAGAACAACCTGGAGGAAAACAAGCGGATCGTTCGCGCGTTCATCGAAACGGCATTCAACAAGCATCAGCCCGATCGAGCGGCGGACTACATGACGTCCGACATTAAGTGGCACGGCGGCACCCTGGGGACAGTCGAGGGTCGCGACAATTTCGCCGGGTTGATCGGGGCGATCGTCTCCGCCCTCCCGGACCTGCGTAACGTAGAGCAGGACATCATCGCGGAACGTGACATTGTGTCTGTGCGCGCGGTGGTCGAGGGAACGCACAAGGGGGACCTCCTCGGGATCCCCGCGTCGGGCAAACACGTCCGGTGGGATGCGGTCGACGTATACCGCGTGGCGGACGGAAAAATCGCCGAGGAGTGGGCTGCGGACGATTTGCTTGCCTTCGTCTACGGGGTTGGCGCGTACACCCCTCCCTGGCTCGCGCAGAAGTCGTAGGGCGCAAATGATGGGTTGTCGCCGCGCGCGCGGCGGCACCACATCAGATCTTGGCCGTTCAGCGCGCCAGAGCCGGCTCGATCGATGCAAGAGCCCGAGCGAGCTCTGACCGGGAAACGATTCCGAGCTTCGGGAAAACGCGGTACAGGTGCGCGCCGACCGTGCGGTGGGACAGAAACGTCCGATCAGCGATCTCACGGTTGGAGAGTCCGGACGCGGCCATCTGCGCGATCTGGAGCTCCTGGGGCGATAGCGGCTGGCGAGGCGCCCTCGCGGAATCAGGAATCCTTTCGCCCGAAGCCCGCAGCTCCGCACGCGCCTTGCCCGCCCAGGGTTGCACTCCGATCGCATCGAACATGTCTCGTGCCGCCCTGAGGTGCGGCCTCGACTCGGTGATTCGGCGCTGCCTTCGCAACCAGCTGCCGTACGACATCTCCAGACGCGCGAAGTCGAACGGCCATTTCGGCTCAGCGTCGAGGGCGGACTGATAGAGGTCTTGCGCCTCCGACTCGTCCGCGAGTAAGGGCCGTGAGAACCGCAAACCGATGTGTACGAGTGCTGCCGGAGTGCGCTTGCCGAGCGCCTCGAGCAGCGTCATCACGCGGCGCGCTTCATCGATGCGCCCTGCTCGCACCGCGCATTCGACGATGTAGGGCGCGGCCGCACGTGCCACCACCTCGTGGTGCGCCGGTCCATCAGGATCGAACATACGCACGAAATGGTCGAAGGCATCGGAGTGTCGTCCGGCAGTCAGGTGTGTGAGGCCACGCGCAAACTCCGCTTTAGCGAGAACGATCGAAAGGCCTAGGGACGCCAGCGGTTCGATCGCCTCGGTCACGAGTTGTTCGGCAGTGCCCTCCTCACCCTGGAGGCCTGACAAAACTGCACGTCCCATGCCGCTGATCGCGGTCCAGATCGGCTGTGTGGTCTCGATCGCGAGGCGGTTGCCTTCCTCCACTGAACGAATCGCTTCGCTGAGCTGGCCGGTGTTGATTCCGGCCCAACCGCGCACGGCAAGCAGTTGAGCCAGGAGACCGAGGCGTCCCTGGGCACGCAAGATGGGGGCGGCGCGATCCATGAGCTCGATCGATTGGCCGAGGTCACCGGCCGCATACGCTGCGAACGCCAGGAGTTGCGTGCGAGACGGGTCCGAGTCGTCTACCTGGGCAGCCTCACGAACCCTCGTTGCGATTCGAGCCGCCGCGTCGACCGGCGCGGCAAGCGCAAGGATTTCCAGAGCGCGCGGATCCAGCTCGTCGCCGGCGATTTGCTCAATCGCTTCGATGACCAGATTCTTGGCGGCAGCACCGGGGTCGGCCCACCAGCAGCGAAGTGCGGCGCCTTGCAGTAGGTTCAGCGAAAGATTTCGGTCTCCTCCAGCGGCGGCTTCGCGTGCGACGCCGACCAACCTTGCAATGGCGTTGAGGTCGCCTGGCGCGCCGTCGTGGAAGATTTCGCGCAGCCACGTCATTTGCGCGAGGTCATGAGGTGAAAGCTCCAGCCTGGCGACCGAATCCAGGAGCCGACCCACAGCAGGCGGATCCCCGAGTTGAAAGGCCAGCTCGGCTGCCGCCAGCAGGCGCCGGGCCCTGTCCGGACCAAGAGGTGTCAGAGAGGCGGCAAGCTCCAAAGCGCCGAGCGCTGTCGCAGGCGCACCACGATCTTGTGCCCGGCCGGCGGTGATCTCGAGGTCGGCCGCGGCGCCCTCGTCCTCACCGAGCACCGCCTTGGCGCGGTGCCAGGCCCGGCGGTCCGGGTCCGCGATGACGTCGGCAAAAGCGAGGTGGGCGCTCCGTCGCTGTCCGGCGGTCGCCGCCTGATCCAGCGCCGAGCGCATGAGCGGGTGGCGATAGCGAAGCGTCGGGCCGGCGACCGATATCAAGCCCGCGTCGACGGCTGGTTGCAGATCGTCGACGGTGACCTCTTTGCCCATCTGCCTGCTCGTTGCACCAAGCACGTCGCTCACGGTGGGGTCCTTGTCGAGCGCGATGAGCAATAGCGCGGCTTGCGTGAGCTTCGGAAGCCGTCGGGCTTGCGCGGAGAAGGTCCGCTCCAGCCGATCGGTCAATGGAATGCTTCTCAATGCGCCCTCGCGCCCGTCGGTGCCCTGAAGCCTCAAGGCACGTGGAAGCTCGAGCAGCGCCAGTGGGTTGCCCAACGCCTCGTCCAGAATCAGGCTACGGGTCTGAAGGTCCAGGTCTGGGGCTACGGATACCAGCAGATCCGCCGATGCCGTGTCGCTCAGAGGTTCGACATGGATCTCCGGCAGCTGCAGGAACCGAAGCGCGGTTTGGAGGGTCTCTCGCAGGCCAATGACGAGGAGGATGTGCGTCGACTCGAGCCGGCGAGCGACAAAGCTCAGGACGGAAGAGGTCGCACCGTCGAGCCATTGAAAGTCGTCCGCAACCACGACCAGAGACCTTTCGTCGGCGACCTCGTCCATGAGGCTCAGCGTGGCCAGCCCGACAAGAAACACTTCGGGCGGCGCTCCCGCGCGCATTCCTAATGCGGTGAGCAACGCGTTTCTCTGCGGAACGGGAAGCGCGCCGATGGACGGCAGGACCGGCTGCAGAAGCTGGTGCAGCCCGGCGTATGGAAGGTCAGCCTCACTGTCAAGACCTGTGACCGCGAGCACCTTGTAGCCGCGGCTGCGGGCGTCAGCGGTGGCGGCGTCCAGAAGGGCCGTTTTGCCGATGCCGGCTGCTCCGGTGACAAGCAGAGCGCCGCCGTGCTCCGCCGCCTCGGCGAGAGCCTTGTCGAGCAGAGCGATCTCAGCATCCCGGCCGACCAGCCTGGAAGCGACCATCCCGAGCTGATTTTGCCCCTGGCCCACGTTTAGAAAACACCCCGGGCACCTAAGTCATTTCGGCTCTGCGGATAAGGCAAGGTACTTCCCCCAGTTCCGAACTGAGTTGAACGGCCTGCAACGCCCATACTCGCTCGATGAGCGGGGTGCCCCTGGTCGACGCCGGCCCCGAGCTGATCGAGCGCGAGCAGGAGTCCGCAGTCCTGGACGCTCTGGTAGATCGTCTTCGCGACGGCGGAGGTGCGGTCGTGGTCCGGGGCGAGGCCGGTATCGGAAAGTCGGCGCTGCTCCAACGAGTGCGGTCGCGCGCGAAGGCGCAGGGTGTTCGACCGCTGGTCACGGGCGGAGTTGAATCAGAAGCCGAGTTCGCCTTTGCGGGCCTGCACCAACTCCTGCGCCCGGTCATCGGCGCGCTGGCGCAGTTGCCCGAGTCACAGCGGCAAACCCTCGAGGCCGCGCTCGGCTTGGGCGTCGACCTCCAGCCTGATTCGTTCCGCGTTGCGGTCGCGGCCTTCCAGCTCATCTGTGAAGTGGCTGACTCCGTGCCGGTGGTTCTGATCGTGGACGACGCGCACTGGCTGGACCGTTCCACCCTCAGCGTCCTTGCTTTCATTGGCCGCCGGCTGGAAGGAGAGCACGTTGCATTGGTTGCGGCAATTAGGAGCGGGCAGTCGGCACCGCTTGACGATGCTCGGCTGCCTACGCTCGATCTCGAGCGCTTGAGCGCATCGGCGGCTGCACGTTTGCTGGATGGCAAGGCGCCGGAGCTGCATCCGGTCTTGCGCGCGAGGGTTCTCGCAGAATCGTCCGGCAACCCCCTAGCGCTCGTTGAGCTCGCGCGGAGCATGGGGCGATTGGGTGAGCAGCTTTCGCCTCCGCCCACGAACTTGACTGCCCGCCTCGATCGCGCGTTCGCAAGCAGGCTCGGCGACCTTGCCCCGGACACTCGGCCCGCACTCCTCGCCGCGGCGCTCGACAGCCGAGCCTCGTTGGACGAGATCGCGCGATCCAGCAGAGCGAGCTTTGCATCCCTCCGGCCCGCCGTTGACGCGGACCTGGTCGAGATCGCCGACGATGGGGTGCGCTTCCGACACCCGCTGATCCGCTCGGCTGTCCGTCAAGCGGCCTCCGACGAGCAAGTTCGTGAGATGTACAGGGCTCTCGCGGAGGTGGTCACCGATCCGGAGCGTCAGCTCTGGCATCGCGCCATGGCAGCGCAGGGACCCGATGACGGCATCGCCTCCGCGCTCGAACAGCATGCGCGCTTGGCCGCCGCTCGTGGCGCGGTCACAGTCGCGGGCGTCGCTCTCGAGCGCGCGGCCGCCTTGACGGCGGACTCGCGAAGCAAGGGAGCGCGTCTTGTGGCCGCCGCGGAGATCGCCTACGAGGTTGGTCTCGTCGAAAGCGCTCGCCGGCTTGTCGACGAGGCGACGTCGTTCGATCTCGACGGACGCGACCTAGCGCGGCTTGCCTGGTTCCGTCAAATCCTCAGCGGCAGCGTCTGGTTCGAGTACGGCGCCGCCAGGACCTTCGTCACGATTGCCGAACAACTGCGTGACGGCGGCGATGCTGACATGGCGTTGCGCTCGCTGGTGCCGATTGCACATCGGTGCTGGTGGACGCGCACGAAGACTAGGACCCGGGAGTATCTCGTCGAAGCTGCCCTGGCCATGGGGATGGCGGACGATGACCCGCGCGTGCTCGCGGTCGTCGGTCTTGCCAATCCCGAAGAGACAGGGCCGACGATCCTGAAACGAGTCTCGCGCATGCGACTGCACGAGATGACCGACCCAATCGCAGCCATGTATGTGGGGATCGCCGCCGAGAAGGCCGGCGATTTCGCGACAGGAGTGCGGTTTCTGGCTTCCGCGATCGACGGCCTCCGTGAGCAGGTGCGATTGGTCCCTCTGACGCAGGCTCTGGTGCACTATGCGTGGGCGGCGATCCACGCTGGCGAGTGGCCGGCGGCTACCGCTGCAGCCTACGAGGCAGCCGGCCTTGCGCGCGACACGACACAGCCTCAGTACGGGCTTACCGGAGAGCTGGTCGGCGCTCTGGCGACGGCGTTGCGCGGAACCGAGGCGGACATCGAATCCTTTCTTGCTGAACCAGAGCGGGCGCTGCTAGCCATGAAAGGTGGACCATTGCTCGCGACCGCGCATCTCGCCCGCGGCGCTGCGGCCATCGGCGATGGGCGGCACGAGGACGCGTTCCAACACCTGTGGCCCGTTTTTGACGAGACCGACTCGGCGTTCCACCGCTTCATGCGCTGGCCGGCCTTGTTGGACCTCGTCGAGGCCGCCGCCGGCAGCGAACAGACCAGTCGGCTCACCGGTGTGATCGTGGAGCTCGAAGCAGTCTCCATGCATTCAGCGCCACCGATTCTCCGCATCAACCTTGCGTGCGCGAGACCACTCCTGGCCGCGGACGATCAGGCGGAGCCCTTGTTCACCGTGGCGCTCGCTCAGGACTTGGCAGGCTATCCGTTTCTTCGAGCCAGGACATTGTTTTCGCTCGGGCGCTGGTTGCGACGGCGACGGCGCAGCGCCGAATCACGGTCGCCGCTGAGGGAGAGCGTGGCGCTCTTCGATGCGCTGGGCGCCGCCGCCTGGAGCAGGCGAGCGCGACAGGAGCTGCGCGCGACCGGAGAGAAGGTTGGGCGGCGGGCGCCCGATCTCCGAGATCGTCTGACCGCGCAGGAGCTCCAGATCGCTCAGCTCGCAGCCGAAGGTTTGTCGAACCGTCAGATCGCGGAACGCCTCTTCCTGTCACCGCGAACCATTGGTGGCCACCTGTATCGAATATTTCCGAAGCTCGAGATCACCGCGCGCACCCAATTGCGGGACGCGTTTGCGGACCGGGTGCGCGATTAAGAAACGAGTCGGTTGACTCATGCGAAGGAGCCGGCTCCGCGCGGACGATCTTCAGCATGAGTGACAAACCGAACGTTGTACTGGTCCACGGCGCCTGGGCGGACGGTTCGAGCTGGAGCGATGTGATCAGATCCTTGCAGGCATCAGGGTTTACCGTCACGGCGCCGCAGTTTCCCGAGACTTCGCTTGCAGCCGATGTCGCTCGCCTGCGCCAGGTCCTCCGACGCCAGACCGGTCCGACAGTCGTCGCCGGCCACTCCTACGGCGGGCAGATCATGACCGCGCTAGGCACCGATGCGCCGAACGTTGTGGCGCTCGTATACATCGCCGCCTTCGGTCTCGACCAGGGTGAATCGCTCGGCGGACTGCTCAGTGGAGGCCCTCCGACACCGGCACTGGCCCATCTGATCGTCGATGAGCAGGCTTTCGCCTGGCTGCCCGAGGAAGACTTCGTAACCCACTTCGCCTCCGACGTGGAAAGGAGCCGTGCGAAGGTCATGTGCGCGGTTCAGCAAGGGCTGTCGATGAGCACCTTCGAGGACGTGATGGGGGTGCCGGCGTGGAAGTCGCATCCCTCCTGGTATCTAGTCGCGACCAATGACGAGGCGATACCGCCCGATGTTGAGCGCATGTTCGCCAAGCGCATGGAAGCGACCACGATCGAGGTGGCCGCCGGCCACCTGGCGATGGTGTCCCATCCGGCCGAAGTGGTGCGGTTGATCGAGGCGGCTGCGAACGTGACCGCCGCCGTCAAGTGATAGGAGAAGAACCCATGCCGATGATCGACGTCTACGCCACCGGCGGCACGTTTGCGAATCCAAATGCCCTCGCGCGCGACCTCGCCTCCACGTTGATGAAGATCGAGCAGGTTCCGGACATCCCGATGTTCCGCAAGAACACCGCGGCATTCATCCACGATCTACCGGACGGCGCGCTCTCTAACGTCGAGGGAGACGGCAATTACGTGCGGGTGCAGGTGCTCACCAACGCAGGGGCGCTCAACCGGGACAAGCAGCTTGCCGTGGTCCGCCAGTTCACCGACCTGGTCGCGGCTGCTGCCGGCGATCCCTCACTTACGGCGAGGACCTGGGTCCTCCTTACCGAGGCGATCGAAGGCGGGTGGGGCCTTGCTGGGCGGGCTAACACCAACGCGGAGCTAGTCGATGCAGCACGCGCGCAAATCGCCGAGCTGCAAAAGGCGAAAGGCGGTGGCGGCTGAGCCCAGGCCGATGGGCACCAGTCCGCTTTCGATTGACGTCTACGTCGCCCCGATGCGGCCGTACACGTGTCCCGATCAGCTCGGCGAGGGTGAAGTCGCGACCTGGGCGCCATCCAGCAGCACGCTGATCTCCGGGCCGACCGAGGGGATCCTCATCGACGCCCTGCTGACCTTCGAGAACGCAGACCAGATCGCCGCCTGGGCGAAGAGCTTCGGCAAGAACATCACGGGTGTCTACATCACCCATGGCCACTCGGACCACTGGCTCGGTCTCGCGCGGCTTCTCCAGCACTTCCCCGATGCTCGCGGGTACGCGGCTCCGGAGGTAGTAGGTCGCGCCGCTTGGGAGGTGGAGTTCAACAAGAAGAGCAAGTATTGGACGTCGCGCTTCCCGGGCGAACTCCCCGAGACGCCCGTGGTTCCCGTGGTACTGAAAACTGATCAGATCCTGGTGGACGGTCAGGTCGTCAACCTGATCCACGTTG
>Ga0209648_10003135_pt1 | contig 13837 bp, 13 predicted proteins | sample GraSoi2013_115cm_FD_185830 | JGI IMG/M metagenome (GOLD analysis project Ga0209648, IMG submission 185830) | Grasslands soil microbial communities from the Angelo Coastal Reserve, California, USA - Sample 9_17_2013_115cm (SPAdes) (version 2) | ecosystem: Environmental > Terrestrial > Soil >...
GCGCGCGCCGTAGCGGAGGTAGAAGCACGCTTGCGCGATTCAAATGCCTCGATATGGACCGCCGAGCGGCTGCGCGTCAGCCTGCGAAACAAACTGCAGGACAAGCCGCTGTTTTTGGTTTCCAACCGCGAACCGTACATGCATGTATTTAATGAAAAAGACAAATCGATCGACATGATCGTGCCTGCAAGCGGCGTGGTCACCGCGCTCGAACCGATTCTACTGGCGTGCAATGGAACGTGGATTGCCAACGGCTCAGGCAACGCGGATCGCGAAGTCGTGGACGAGCGCGATCACTTGCGCGTTCCGCCCGATCACCCAAGTTACACGCTGCGCCGCGTATGGCTTAGCGACGAAGAAGACAAAGGCTATTACGAAGGTTTTTCGAATGAAGGATTGTGGCCCCTCTCGCACAATGCGCACGCGCGTCCCATTTTTCGCCCGGAGGACTGGCTGCAGTATCAAAAAATCAATCGCCGCTTTGCGGACGCAGTCCTGCAGGAAATGGAGGGAACTGAATCGCCGATACTTCTGGCGCAGGATTATCACTTCGCGCTGCTGCCGCGGATGGTCAAGGATGCCCGGCCTGACGCGCGCGTGGCGATCTTCTGGCACATTCCCTGGCCGAACGCGGAAGTTTTTGGAATCTGTCCGTGGCAGCGCGAGCTGGTCGATGGTCTTCTCGGCGCCGATCTCATTGGCTTTCACATTCAATCGCACTGCAACAATTTTCTGGAGACCGTGGACCGCGCGGTCGAAGCGCTCACGGAGTGGGACCGCTTCGCCGTAAACCGGCAGGGGCACATCACGCGCGTACGGCCCTATCCTATCAGCGTAGCGTTTCCGGAGAATTCGCACGCGGACAAAGAATCGCGCAATTCGGGCGAAGAACGCGCGGCCCTCTGCGCGGAGATGCACATTGAGGCTTCGCTTCTCGGCGTGGGCGTCGATCGCGTTGATTACACCAAGGGAATCCTCGAACGCTTCCGCGCGCTAGAGCGTTTTTTCGAGCTAAACCCCGCGTACCAACAGCGATTCACGTTCGTGCAAATCGGCGCGCCAAGCCGCACGGACATCGAACGCTACAAAAATTTCCTCGAAGAAGTCAGCGTGGAAGCGGAACGCATCAACGCGCGCTTCCAAACAACGCGCTGGAAACCCATCGTGTTTCGCAAGAAGCACCACTCCCACGAAGAGATCGCACGCTTTTACAAAGCTTCCTCGTTGTGCATGGTGACCTCGCTGCACGATGGAATGAACCTGGTGGCCAAGGAATACGTGGCTTCGCGAGAGGACGAACGCGGCGTGCTGATTCTCAGCACTTTTGCGGGCGCGGCGCATGAACTTTCGGACGCGCTGCTGGTCAATCCCTACGACATCGCGCAACTCTCCGAGTCCATCCATCGCGCGCTAGAGATGCCCGAAGAGGAGCAGACGCGGCGGATGCAGCGGATGCGGCACACCGTGCGTGAGCATAATGTGTACCGCTGGGCGGCGAATCTTCTGTCCGATCTGACGGAGATTCGCGTTGACCTGCCGGAGCGTGCCGAAGCGCACCAGGCATGATGAGCCGGCCAAATCGACTCAAGCCTCTTTTTTTGCGAAGCTATGGAAGCGCCGCCGCAAATTGCAGGAAGGCTTTCGCATGAACACGACGGAAACTCCTTTCGAATTCGTTACCGTTTCCTATCTCACACGCATCGGCAACCAATCGGCTGGCACACTCGCGGAGTTGCTGACGGGGTTGGAGCACTGCAGCGACGCGTCTATTTTTCATCACACCTTCCAAACACTGGGTAGCCATCATTTTCTGACGGAAGGTTTTTCGAACGATTTCGCCCAATGGGTGCTTTCGGACACCAACCGGAACGATCTCGCTGAACAACTTGCGGTGCTCGACGTTCGCGATTACGTTTCGATCGCCGCGCTGCGCAGAGATTTGTGCCGCGTGGTTGCCGACTATTGTACCGCGTATCCACACTTTGCGTGCCAGTCCGCGCTGGAGAGATTCTATTTTTGCGAGAGCGTGGAAGTCACGGCCCCGCTGGGCCGCAGCGCCCGAACGCTGGATGAATTTCGCAATGGGATCACGCGCCTCAGCCATTCGGGCTTCTACTTTCATTTTATTTCTTCGCGGCTAAGACTGCAGCTGCAAACCAACGACTTCTCGCACTGGCTGGCCGACGGCCTGGGTTTGCGAACCCTCGCCGATAGTGTAAACCACATCGATATCTACACGAACACTTTGGACAGCGCACGCGCGAAATTGCTCCGGCTAATCGATCGCGAAAGGAGAAAAGCATGAGCGAAGCCCTGGCCCTCGGGCGTATTCCGCTGGATGACTATGCCGAGTTGCTTGGCGCAGGTGAAATCGAGGAGCTGCGTGCACTGGCGAAGCCGCTGCAAGGGCGAAGCATCCAGATGGTCAATTCGACCGCCGTTGGCGGCGGCGTAGCGGAGATTCTCATTCGCCTGGTGCCGCTGGCGGAAGAACTGGAGCTGAATATTCATTGGGAAGTAATGAACGGCGGCGAGGATTTTTTTGAGGTAACCAAGGCGTTTCACAACGCGTTGCATGGAGCGCCGTACCACGCCAGTCAAAAAGATTTTGATATTTTTCTAGCTTATAACCAGTCGAATCGCGACAGACTGCCGCTGGATGCCGAGTTCGTGGTCATCCACGACCCTCAGCCGGCGGCGCTCATCGAGGCCCGCAGGCCGGGCGCAAATCATTGGGTGTGGCGCTGCCACATCGATCTTTCGCATCCCAACCGAACAGTCTGGGATTTTCTTGAACAATTTGTTTCGAAATACGACGGTGCCATGTTTTCTTCGCCGGAATTCTCACGGCAGCTCCCCATCCCTCAGTATCTCTTTTATCCGGCCATCGATCCGCTATCAGAAAAGAATTGTGAATTGGAGCGGGAATTCATCACGCAAGTGCTCGCCCGCTACCGCATTGATCCCTTGCGCACTATCCTCACTCAAATATCGCGGTTCGACCGCTTGAAGGATCCCGTTGGCGTGATCCGCGCCTACCGTATCGTAAAGCGATATTTCGATTGCCAACTCGTACTTGCCGGGGGCAGCGCCTCTGATGATCCGGAGGGCTCCATTGTATTGAAAGAAGTGCTGCGCGAGGCGGACAACGACCCGGACATTCGAGTGATAGAGCTGCCTGCCTGGGCGCCACTCGAAGTTAACGCGCTTCAGCGGGCTTCGACCATTGTGATTCAGAAAAGCCTGCGAGAGGGCTTTGGCCTGACTGTTTCCGAAGCGCTGTGGAAAAAAAAACCAGTGGTAGCTTCCGCCGTGGGTGGGATTCCCATCCAGATTATTCATAAGCACACGGGATTGCTTTCGCATTCGGTGGAAGGCACAGCATATCAGATTCGTTTTTTACTGTCGCATCCGGAGATTGCCGCAAAGCTGGGGGAACATGGGCACGAGCACGTAAAGGAGAATTTTCTCATCACCCAAAAGCTTAAGCGTTACCTGACGCTCCTTCAGACCCTGGCCCGCGGATTGTGAAAAGCTCCTGAGCCCGCTTGGCAACTATACGTTGCGGAGCCTCATCTAAGCGGAAGAGGCGAAAGCTTCATCCCAGCAGAAGCAGCCCTGCTTTCTGCAATTCATACTATATCTGTGCAAGGAGAACACGCATGAAACGTGTCGCACTTCTGCTATTTCTGGCAGGTTGGCTGGTGCCGCTGGCTTCGGCGCAGGATCATTTTCAAGTTGGCGCTTACGGCGATTATTTCCGGATAACGCAAACGAATACGGATCTGGCTGGATTGGGAGGCCGCGCAGCCGTCAGAGTATTCTCGCACGTGATGTTTGAAGGCGAGATGAGCTATGATTTCGAACAGGCATTCACCGAGCGATGCCTCAGTTCGGGCTGCACGGTCACGGTGGCAAACAGCAACCTCAAAGTGCTACACGGACTTGCCGGCCCTAAAATCATCGGCGGCCACGGCAGATTTCGCCCTTTCCTTATGGTAAAGGGCGGTCTGATCAATTTCCGGCTCGACCCCCGTCCCGCGAGCTTTGCTGGTTTCACCAGTTCCGTTGATAATCTCCGCTCCAACAACGTTAGCGGAGTACTTTATCCCGGCGGTGGCTTTGAAACGCACCTCGGTCCTCTAGGTCTCCGCCTCGAAGCCGGAGATGAGATGTACTTCGCCGGCGGTACGCACCACAATCCACGCGTGGCTGTCGGACCATTTATTCGTTTCTAGGTTCGCAGCCCGAGGAAGGGCGCTGAATAGCTGACTTCCTCAATCGGGATGGACTGCCCCGCTTTTTCGAGTGCGAAGAAGTGGGGGGATTTTCCCGGCACGAATCGGGGATCAGACGATATCGCGGTCCGCGGCCTGCAATTGGATATAGGCACACTGTCCGGTCAGAGGACAAATCTCACATCTCGGACGGGACCGCTTGCAAGTCAGCTGCCCGTGCCTTTTCAGGAGCAAGTAGGCTCTTTGTCGCACCTCAAACGCTTCTGTCAGTCCGGCGCTCAGGATACGGCGCGCGGCGCGATAGTCCGCCGCATAATTCTTTCCGGCTTTGCCAAACCACAGACGCGCAGGCACCTCGACGTTCGCGGACGGCACCGCGGCCAGCGGCGCCAACCTCGAAAACAACAGAATTTTTTCGGCGCTGGGCTCACCAATGACAGGGAACTGTTGGAGGACTTTCTTCGCACCGCGAATTCCCTTCCCTTTTTGCTGCTGTTCCTCCCGCAGCCGCTCCTTCAATTCGGCCTTGAGATCTCCGCGAAATTCGCCCTTCACTTTGCGGGCGATTTCTTTCAATCGATCGGCGCGCAGCTCCGGGACGATTCCGCCGAGCCGCAGCAACTTCACCAGTTTTGACTTCGGGGCCGCAAGGATTTCTCTTGGACTCAGTCCGGCTTCCCGCTTCAGCGCATCAAAACCTTTCAAACACGACGCATCGCTGGCGGGATAGCCACAATTCAGGTAAACAATCATTTCGAAAGGATCCGTGGGACCAACCGGCTGCTGCGGCCCGTACACCTGCTCCAGCAAGTCCAGAACTTCGTTCAGGTTTGGCAGAGAGCTCCTCCCATGGTCAATTAGGTGTCGCAGACTCTCCTTGGCCCGCGTCGCCGAAATGTTCATGGTGCTGGCGCAGAAGGAATTGGTCGGTCATTCCGGCGATGTAATCGCAAACAATTACGTAACGTGATTGCGTTCGCGCAAGTTCCTCATAGAAAGCTGGCATTGAACTGGGACGGTCCAAATAGTAAATGAAAAGCTCCTCCAGGCACTTCACGGAACGGTCGCGGTCTTCAGCGATCGCCGGATGGTTGTAGATATGAGAGAAAAGAAAGCGCTTCAAATCGCGATTTTGTGCGGCCGCGGCGTCGCTGAAACCTGCGAGACGAATCGGTGCTCGGCGAATATTGTCTACCGATGAGGCACCGGCGGCCAGCACACGCTGCTGCGTAGATTCGATGAGATCCGTGGCCAGCGCGTCAAGGACACGCTTGAGGGCTTCATTGAAGATGAGTTTCTCACGGGCGCCGCGATGCGCGGTATCAACTTGAGAGTAGACCTCCCCAAAAAATGAAACTTCCTTACGGAAAGTGGCGAGATCGAGAAGTTCGGCTTCGAGGGCATCATCCAGGTCCGCGGTGTTGTATGCAATTTCATCGACCCGGTCGATGAGTTGCGCTTCGAGGGGCGGGTGCAAATCCAGCAGGTACTCGGCCAGCTGGGGAAATTCCGCGGCGGAATAGTCGCGCGAATGCTTGATGATGCCTTCGCGAACTTCGAACGTGAGGTTCAGTCCGGGAAAATCGAGGTAGCGCTGCTCGAATTGTTCGACGATGCGGAGCGCATGCAAATTGTGATTGAAACAGCCGCCGTGCGCGCGCATCAATTCGTCGAGTTTGCGTTCACCGGCATGGCCAAACGGCGGGTGCCCGATGTCGTGGACCAGAGCGAGCGCTTCAGCAAGCTCGGCGTTCAATCCCAGCGCCGCGGCGACGGTGCGGGCAATCTGTGCTACTTCCAGCGTGTGCGTCAGGCGATTGCGGAAATGATCCGAGTATCGCGTGGTGAAAACCTGCGTCTTGGCTTCCAGGCGGCGAAAAGCGCGGGAATGGATAATGCGATCGCGGTCACGCGCGTAGACGGTGCGGTACGGATGGGGCGGTTCGGGATAGCGCCGGCCGCGGGACTGTTCCGCGCGCATCGCCCAGGAAGCAGGAGTAGGAACTGGTTCGATGGGCCACTCCGTCATATTCCGGCTGAGCCGCGCAATTTCTTACGCGCGAAGCAAATCAGGATTTCGGCGAAAGAGTATCCAGTCCTCGGTCGGCCTGATCCGCAATGGGGGTATCCGGGAAATCCTTCTTGATCTGCTGGTAGATACCGGCGGCTTCTTTTGGATTGGAATTGCGAAGAAGGCCGGCAAGTTCCAGCAGCACCAGCGGGCGCGGCACAAGGGCGCTCTGCTTGTCCGCTAAAACGCGAAAAGCTTTGATGGCATCGTCGGTCTTGCCGGTGCGGGCGGAAATGAGCGCCATCTGATACTGCGCCAGGGCTGCGAGCTCTTTGTCGCGGCTGCCGCTGATTTTCTTTAGCTCTTCGAGGGCCTGATTGTGGCGCTCCAGATCCTCAAGACAAAGCGCGGAGTAGTAACGAGCAAGCCTTCCGGGATTGGTGCTCGGATATTTGTCCGCAACCTTGGTGAATTTTTGTAAAGCGTCCCGAGCTCGCGCGGGCTCATCGGGATAGAAAGGCTCATTGGGTTCGGCGGGGTCAGCAGCCGAGGCAATGTGGCCCTGGTACGCCTTCATGCCGGTATCGAAAGCCGCGGACGCTTCCACGGTCTGGCGATCGATATAAAAACGCCAGCCTCCATAGCCGAGAGCCACAACCAGCACAAGGATTACGATGATGAACGTGAACTGTCCGTGAGAGATAACGGCTTCGGCGCCGTGCTCGATGGTTTCCTTGATTTTGTCCTGTTTCAGTTCTTTGCGCGAAATATGCTCGGACACACACGCTCTCCTGAGGGATCTGGAAGTTGTAATCGTAACACAAGATTACCATCGCCTGCCGGCCCGGAAATCAAGGCGGGCGTGCGGGGGACAGATTAGCCATCCTGCCCGAAAAATTCGTGGCGTCCTGCAAAGCGCGCCGGATGGTGCTAAGTTTGGAGGATGCAGACAGCTTGCATTCATTGCGGCACGGAACACTTGCTGAAGGATGGGCAGTTCGGCGGTCATACGAAAGTGCAGTTCAAGTGCTCGAAATGTGGAAAAACCACCATCGTGGATACCAAGCGGAGTGTGGATTCCACGGTGGTGATGTCTCCGCTTCCCTCGTTTGCACGGACAGATAGCCCGGGTTCGAATGTGAATTTAGCTCTGCCCGACCCGGGAATTCGGCTGCCTGAGAAATCGAAGATCATCCTCAGCATTCTATCTGGCCCGTCAAAAGGTGAGAGCCACACACTCAGCAAGCCGCGAATCGTGCTGGGCCGCGAAGGCGCGGACATTCCGCTGAATGATCCGGAAATTTCCCGGCACCACTGCCTGCTGGAAGTGCGAGACATGCACATCGATCTAAAGGATATGGATTCCACCAACGGCACTTTCTTTGACGAAGAACGAGTGCGCGCGGCCATGTTGCGGGACGGCACCGAATTTCGAATCGGCGGGAGTTTGATTCGCGTGAATTTTCGGCCGAAGTAGCCGAGGTTGTTTTAGCTGTACGAAACCCAAGACCGTCAACTAATCCGCTGGGTGAAGCTACTTGAAATTTACTGCCTTAGAGGGGTGCCCATTTCCGGTAGACGGTGAGGTAATCCCGGGCCGCCTGATCCCAGCTGAAGCGCAGTGCCCGCTGCCGAATTATTTCGGCTTTCCCCTGCCGCCGGTAGTCTGTCATTCCTTGGCTAAAGACTTCTTGCATGGCGGCGGAGTCAAAGTCGGTAAAATAATATGCCTCGCTTCCTCCGATTTCCGGCAGCGAGGTGCGGTCGGACAAGAAAACAGGCTTTCCGTAGTACATGGCTTCAACGACTGGGAGGCCGAAGCCTTCGGCCACGGATGGAAAGACAAAAGCTAGACAATTCCGGAAGTACCAGGATTTTTCCTCTTCACTGATGGGTCCGACGAAGTGAACGCGGTCTTGCACCCCGTGGCGCCGGGCTTCCGCCCCGATGATCTTCCCACAATCGGTATTCAAGATACCCGCGATAACCAATTCATGGTCATTTCCCGCCAGGAGGCCGGGAAGAACATGAAAATTCTTTTTCGGCAGCACCGTGCCGAGGCTGAAGAGATAAGAGCGGGCGGGGCGGTAACGAGGGCGGTCAAAGGCGGGAAATTCATTGATGTTACATCCATTGTAAATGACTTCCGCCGGGCGGTCCCCCAGGCGGAGGTGCGCGGTCACGATGGAGAGGGTGAACTGAGAGACGCAGACAATACGGTCAGCCCGGTCAATGTTCGCCTGCACCTGGCGGAGTCTTTCTTTTATTTTGGCGGGGCTGGCCTTCCGTTCCACCAGGAAATTGAGATCATGAATAGTCAAGACGACGCGGGTGTCGCCGGGAGGAGGAAGCAGCCGGGAATTCTGCCAAGTGCAGTGCCAAACGTTGAATGAACGGGTGCGGGGAATCCAGAGTTTATGGAAATCGCGGTGGAAGAAATAATCCTCCCCGAGGCCAAAGAGGCTGCGCTGCCCTCGGGGAACATAGAAGATCAGTTTTTCCCGACTGCGATCGACCTGCCGGATGAGGGCGTTGCCCAACTGCAGGCAAAAATGAAATAAGCCCGTATGGGGATGTTTCGTTCTCTCGCAATCTATCAGTATCCGGTTCATCGGGTAATCGTGTCGAAAAGAGTTACCTGTTTCTCCGAATGGCTTCGAGGGTATGGCAATTGCTCTGGGCGGGCACGGAAACGACCTCATAGCCCAGGCTTTCCAGGTAGCGGGCCAGATAGCCGACATTTCTTTGCTCTTTGTCCAAGTCGTGCACCTCGATGGTCATGACGGATATTTTTCCCCAGCAAGAGAGAGGAGTTTCATAGATGATCGGGTATTCGCTCCCCTCACAGTCGATTTTCAATAGGTCAACGTGCTCGATTTGGCTCTCCCCAAGTATCTGACCCAGGGAAATGGCCGGTACCCGCAGGGTAAACTGGTTTTGCCGGTCGAAATCGGAAAATACGGAGGCGATGACGGAATTCGCCGTATCGGTTTCCATAAATAGTTCAACGGCTTCCTGCGGAGTCCCGGTCACTGCTTTGTTAAAAAGGTGAATGCGGTCGCCCAGCGCGGGATTGAGGGCAATGTTCTGCTGGAATAAAGCATAATTGGAAGGGATAGGTTCGTAGGCGTACACCGTGGCGTCCGCTATTTTGGAAAAGAGCAGCATATTGAAATAACCCGCATTGGCGCCGATATCCACGACCAACGGTCGAGGCGGGATTTTTTTCAAGAGGTTATCAATATCATAAAAGTCTGATACGAAAATCTCTTTGAAGACCTGGTAGAGCGCCCAAGACGGGACCCGGAATCGCATGGGATTACCCCGAGTGACAAAGGAAAGGCCTTCATACCCTTTCTGGAGTTTACGGGTAAAGTACAAAGGCCAGTTGCGGATGTTCCTGACCAGGTTTCGGTATCGTGTTATTGTCCGGTGTTGCATAATCGGCGCCGACGAGATTATGAATTTGGAATACAGCGAGCTTAGCATGCGGCCCTCTCCGCGCGATTTTAGTTCTAAGCTGTGTTTGCGGTGCGAGTGCCGCGGCGCAGGCCCAAGAGCGCTCAGAACTTCCCAAAAAGGATGAAGCGCTTAGCAGATTTTTGAGTTCCGCTAAACGCTTCAGGCCTTCTTAAAACTTTTGCGCAAGTTAACTGTCTTCTCTTTTTCCAGCGTTGCCCTCCTATCCGCTCGCCGTTTTTAGGTCAAGCTATCTTGGGAATTGAACAACCCATCGTCCTTTCGGCTCGAGAAACTCCACGCCAATGGCAAAGCCGTCGCCTTGCAACGGTTGGCAGTAAGCAACCCGGGCCGGGGAGCGAAACTCTCCAGTGCGCGAGGCGAATACCAGTGGTTCGCCTTGTTCCCAGCGGCGGACACTTACCACTCGTGCGCCACACGCACTCACGTTCTCAGTAAAAGTCGATTCCGAGCCAGGCGCGTCGCGATGGCCGTCAATCAGGACGGGGATTTCCATGGGGATGCGCTGTTCGATTCTGTGAAACAAGAATTTTTTCGCGTGAGGCATGTTCTTTCTCATCCTCACAGGCACGCGGCAATGCGCGCGAAATTTTGAACGCTGCTCCGGCCATGATGCTTCATGGCATAGAGCGCACGGTCGGCGGCGGCGAGAAGTTTCTCGGGCGTATCGCCATCCTCCGGGAAAGCCGAAACTCCCGCGCTTACGGAAAGGGGAGGGTGCTCCGGCTCGGCGGAGAGACGCTCGCGGATTCGAGAGACCACGCGCGAGGAGATGTCCTTGCCGGCTTCCGGCAGTACCAGAGCGAATTCGTCGCCGCCGTATCGCGCGGCGGTGTCAATTGCGCGGGAATGATTGCGCAAAATCTTGCCGATGCGCACCAACGCGCGGCTGCCGGTGAGATGCCCGTACTGATCGTTGATGACCTTGAGGCCATCCATGTCGAGAAGCACGACGCTGAAGGGGCGCTGCGTGCGGCGGGAACGATCAACTTCGGCCTCGAGAACGCTGATAAGGCGGCGGTAATTCGACAGTCCCGTAAGCGGGTCGGTGACGGCCATCGAGCGCACTTGTTCGAAGAGGCGCGCCTGGTCCAGCAAAGCACCGGAAAGTATGACGACGTAGCTGCATGTCTTGCTCAACTCAGCGAGAAAAAACGGGCCATCAAAGAGCTGCCGTGAGAATGCTGCCGAGGCATGGCAAATGACGTTGAGAGCGGCCACGATGAAAAGAGAGTGATCGAAGAGGCCGGCGCCCTTCCTGTCACTCTCACTCTTGATGCGTTGGCGAAAACAGACCGCGGCAATCAGAAAAAGAACGGCGAGGAGCAAATCCCAAGGACGTGACAGGAAATTCGCAGCGTGCGCGATGGGCGCGGCAGGCGCGGCGAGAAATGCGGCGCTCGTAATGTAAGCAGCCAGGGCCACGACCAGCAACGCGGCGGCAGTTTCCTTGCTGGGCTGCCGAGCGGTAGGCATGTAGCGCTCGACGGCGATGGCAGCAAGCAATAGGACAGCAAGCAACGTCCGGCCCACCATCCAACCCATGGGAATGTGGGAGAGCGCCAAGGCACCAGAACTGAGCGAATCGTTCAGCCCGAAACAACCAACCGTTTCAATGATTCCAGAGAGAACAAACCCGAAGGCAAGGATCAGCGCTGTGCGATCGTGGGTGCCACGGAAGCGCACCAGGGCAATGGCAGCATAGAAGAAGCTGAGGAGTGTGCCGCCAACCTCCAGATACAAATAGGCTTGCGGAGAACCAGCGCTTCCGACCTGCCGCAGGTAGAAGATTACGGCAAGAAAAAACGCCAGGGACGCAGCGCCCGCGGCAACTAAGGCCTGCTTATGAAAATTCTGCGCCAGGACCAAATTGCGGTCGCTGCGGAGAAACCCGATGATCTTGCCCCAACCACCCACAAAATCCCCCAAATGCCGAAGAAAAACTACCAACTGCCAAGGAATGCAAGTTTGTGACCTTTTCTGGCCAAAAAAACCTTACCTGTATCTAATTGAAATAAAAAAGCTTACAAAGATGCACCGGGCGGTAGAGATTTGGTGGGAGGAATGCGAGACGCCGGAACGACCCAGGGCTACATCGAAATTAGGCTGCTATCATTTTTGTTTCGTTAGAGTTACCGGTGCGAAAGGCCAGTATCAGGGCGAAATTCAAAACTGTCTCAGCCTGAGACAGTCTCACGATCTGAAACAGTGAGGAAATGCTCCGAAGCTCTAGAGCTTTGGCTTAGGGGGAGGCAGCTCCCGAGCAGCAACGGTATCCGAGAACCCGCAAGTCTTATGGGAACCGTCACAGAATGGCTTGTTTGCGGAATGCCCACAGCGACAAAGCCCGATGGTCGTCCGGCCAGCCAATCCAAAAGATCTGCCTTCAGGATCAAAAATCTCAAATTCGCCTTCTACGCGGATAGAACCGTTGTGATTGACCGTAATTCTCGTGGCTGCCATTTTTTCTCCTGAGTCGCAGAGAGTATGCCCAAGCTTCCGGGAAGCTACAAGCGCAAACCAACCTTGCCTCCGGCTAGGTTGGAGCGTTGGCCTCGGCCAAAACGAAACGCTGGAACTAGTCTAAATTAGACTAGTCATGAGTAGTCTACTTTAGACTAGTTAGTATTTGGGAACGGACGGATCAACCTCGTCGGACCAGGCGAGGATGCCGCCTTTCAGATTGAGGATTTTTCGGAAGCCCGCTTTTCGCAAAAAGTCCACGGCTTCGGCGGAGCGCTTGCCACTGCGGCAGTGCGCCACAATTTCGCGCGAAGAATCGAGTTCGTGGACACGCCGCGTCAACTCACCGAGCGGAAGAAGATGTCCTTTGAGATTGCAGATCTGGTATTCGTGAGGCTCGCGCACATCGAGAATGAAAAGATCATCCCCGCGATCGAGGCGGGCCTTGAGTTCGCGCGGAGTAATTTCCGGCACCTGCACGGTCGGGCCGGGAGCTTCTTCACCGCGCACGCCGCAGAATTCGTAGTAATCGATCAGCTTGGTGATTGTGCGGTGCGTACCGCACATCGGGCAATTTGGATTTTTGCGCAGCTTGAGTTCGCGGAATTTCATTCCGAGAGCGTCAAACAGCAGCAAGCGTCCCACTAGGCTATCGCCGCGGCCAAGAATCAGCTTGATCGTTTCCATCGCCTGGATGGAGCCGACGATCCCGGGCAGAACACCCAAGACGCCGCCTTCCGCGCAAGAAGGGACTAGCCCCGGCGGAGGCGGTTCAGGGTAGAGGCAGCGGTAGCACGGGCCATCGGGCATGCCAAACACAGTGGCTTGTCCTTCGAAGCGGAAAATCGAGCCGTAAACATTTGGTTTGCCGAGCAAGATGCAGGCGTCGTTGACGAGGTAGCGAGTGGGAAAATTGTCAGTTCCATCGACGATGACATCGAAGTCCTTGAAAAGTTCGAGAGCGTTAGCGCTGGTTAGCTGCGTTTCGAACGACTGAATCTGAATGTCGGGATTGAGATTTGCAAGGCGCGCGCGCGCGGCTTCGCTCTTTGGCTTGCCGACGTCGCTGGTGCCAAACGTGACCTGGCGCTGCAGATTTGTGAAATCCACGACGTCAAAGTCCACCAGCCCAAGTTTGCCGACGCCCGCGGCGGCAAGATACAGACCAAGCGGCGCGCCGAGGCCTCCCGTGCCGATAAGCAGTACCTTGGCGTTCTTCAGCTTAAGCTGCCCCTCCATGCCGACTTCCGGCATGATGAGGTGGCGGCTGTAACGCAGGATTTCTTCGTTCGAAAGGCTCGCGACCGGTTTTGCGCCGGTCTGCGGTTGTACAGTTGTGGCCATTGTGATTCCTTGCTCCTCTAAGATCCGATTCCATTATCGCTCACGAAGCCCAAAGCAGATTCCTCGCTCCGCTCGGAATGACAAAACTGGCGGGACATGGCGACTGCGGTGGACGGAATAGCGATTACGATGGAGGAAATACCGCCCGCGATCGACGGAATGATGCTGATGGTGTCGCCATCCTTCGTTGGCGTATTCTCTTTCGCCAGGTAGCGAATGTCTTCATCGTTCACGTAAACGTTGACGAAGCTGCGCAGCTTGCCATCTTCGGTGAAGAGATGTTTGCGCAGGTCCGCGAATT
>Ga0209648_10003136_pt1 | contig 13834 bp, 13 predicted proteins | sample GraSoi2013_115cm_FD_185830 | JGI IMG/M metagenome (GOLD analysis project Ga0209648, IMG submission 185830) | Grasslands soil microbial communities from the Angelo Coastal Reserve, California, USA - Sample 9_17_2013_115cm (SPAdes) (version 2) | ecosystem: Environmental > Terrestrial > Soil >...
ATGGGCGCGCCCGAAGTTTTTTGAGAAATGCGCCAGGCGTACCAGATGGCGACTGCGGCGACCGCGCCGGCGATTACGAGGAGTAAAATTCGTCTCACGAGAAAAGAGGTGTGAAGGCTACGCGCGTGGATGAAATTGTCGATGGACGGCTTTCAGCCGCTGTTGATCGACGTGCGTGTAAACCTGCGTCGTGGAAATATCTGCGTGCCCGAGCATTTCCTGGATGATGCGCAGGTCAGCGCCGTTTCCGAGCAGATGCGTCGCGAAACTGTGCCGGAGAAGATGCGGGTAAATATTTTTCTCCAATCCGGAGCGCCGGGCATGTTTTTTCACAATCTGCCAGATACGCGCCGTTGTTAATTTTGTCCCGCGCGCAGAAAGAAAAATCTCGCTGCTGCTGCGGCGTTTCACGAGTTTTGGTCGTTCGGTGGACAAATAGGCTGCGAGCGCTTCGCACGCTTTGCGGCCAACCGGGACAAGTCGTGTTTTGTTCCCTTTGCCGGTCACACGCATAATGCGCTCTTCAAAATTGAAATTCTCCAGGCGCGCATTTGCCAGCTCGGAAATGCGCAACCCGCTCGCATACAGCAGTTCGATCATCGCGCGGTCGCGCAACCCGTGCAGAACTTTTGTGTCGATCTTTTCCAACAATTGCTCAACCTGCAATTCGTTGAGCGTTTCGGGCAGATAACGCTCGATCCGGGGCAGCGCGAGCGCTTCGGCGGGGTCGCGATCCACCCCAGCTTTGCCGGCGAGAAAACGAAAGAAAATCTTGAGTGCGACCACGATTAGTTTAATCGATGACGCTGAAAGCCCCGCGCGTTTGCGATCGGCCAGATACTCGCTCATGAGCGCAAGCGTCACCTTGCGCGGGTCGTCTATCGTTTTTTTCGCAGCGCACCATTGCGCGAAATCAGTGAGCGATCGTTGGGTGGAGAGTTGGTAGTTTTCCGAAAGACCGCGCTCGACCGCGAGGAAGCGGATGAACGAGTCGATCGCTTGCTCCATCTCGGTGAAGCTTGCGCGAAAGGCCAAACTTTGGCAATCGAACGATTCATAGACAGGCAACCTTCACTTCCTTGCTGACCGCGACATTATTGACAAGCGAAGGTTAAATGTCCGATGTTCCGGCTACGATGAGTTTGGATTTGAATACGATCCTGAAGGATTGGCCGCATGAGAATGGCAACGTCAAGGTGCGCAAAATCGCCGGGCTCGATGGCCGAGAGAAATTGCAACTACGGGTCGATCTCGGCGTGCTGCAAATGGAAATGACTGGCCGGCCCGATGGCCAGCGTCCGCATAACTGCGAATCGCTCCTCGAATACCACCAGAGACGGGCGGCTCGCGCGGCAGAGAAAGGCGAAGATTACGAACTCACGCCGGAAGAATGCGCCGAACTCCAGCAGGAAGGCATCCAGTATTATCATCGCTATTTAAGTCTCTTTCAGATCAACGATTTCGCGGGCGTAGTGCGCGACACACAACGCAATCTCGATCTTTTCACCTTCGTGACCGAGCACACTGACCGCGACGAGCTGTCCTGGAGCTTGCAACAGTTCCGTCCTTACGTACTCATGATGAACACACGCGCCAAGGCATCCATCCTTCTCGCCCAGGGCAAATTTGGCGAAGCCATGTCCGAGATTGAGCGTGGGCGCGATGCTATTGCGGAATTTTTCCAGCATTCAAATTTCCCCGAGCTTGTATCCAAAAGCTCCGAGATCGCATTTCTTGACGAATGGCTCGAGGAAGTGAAAGCGAAACGTCCGCTCTCCAAGCTGGAGATCATGCAACGCGAGATGGAGACCGCCATCGGCAAGGAGCTTTACGAACGTGCCGCGGAGTTGCGCGATGCCATCAAGCTGCTTAAGGCGCAAAAATCGACATAATCAAACCGCGATTTCCGAGCCGAGTTCGATCCGGTACGCTTGGACGTGAGACCCAAGTCATAAGTCGTCGCTGGATCCTCCTTTTCATAACCAGCCGACCCCGCATTAGCCGCTCAATCAAGCGGAATGTCTTCTTGCATTTTGGCAGACGGCATCTAGCTGTTTTGCCACATGAAGATCGCGCTTTGTTCGGTCGCCTTGGGCACTTCTTTTCTTCTTTCTGCCCACGCCGATCTCACGATTGTTTACTCCTCTACGGTGCAACCGGCGGCGCAAGCCGCAAAAGGCGAAGACACGGCTCCAGCGAGCAATGTCACGATTAAAATTAAAGGCGACAAAGCACGGATCGACGCTTCACCAAAGCTCAGTACGATTGTGGATGGGACGACTGGCGAAGTGGTCCATTTGATGAATGAACAAAAGACCGTCGTTCGTATTTCGCGCGACAAAGCAAAGGCCGTCACCGAAATGTTAAACAAATTTGCGGGAAACAATAAGAAAGAGAAAGAAGGCGCCGAAAAACCCAAACTGACGCCGACAGGACAAAAGGAAATCATAAACGGCCACGAAACAGAAAAATACACTTACGACGGACCGGATTTCAAAGCCACCTACTGGATCGCGCCGAACTATCCTGATGGCCCTGCCATCCTCGGACAACTGCAATCGATCAAATCGGAGTTCTGGGACGTCGCGAACACACAAATGCCCGATTTTCGCGATTTCCCAGGGCTGCCAATCCGCACGCAACTGGTCATTACCAAAGAAACGCCGGCTCCGGAAAAAAAACGGACCGCGACTCCTTCCAGTTATGGCACGGAAATTACGAGCACGATTACATCGGTAAGCCGTGAGCCGATTAGCGATTCTGAGTTTACTGTCCCCAACGATTTCAAAGAACCAAAGTTGCCGGACATTTTTGAGAAGAAGAATACGGCTCCATCCGTTTCGCCGAACGCATAACGCGGCGTTCGCGCTGCTCCCGCCATGGTTCGCCTACTGTTGGCGTCAAATTCGCCCAGGCGGGCGGCGTTGCTTGCAGAAGCAGGCTTTGATTTCGAAACTGTTTCACCGCGAATCGAGGAAAAGTTTGATGTCGATCTTACGTTGCGTGAACTCACGATGTGGAACGCGATTCGAAAAGGGACATCAGTTGCACGAATGCGTCCTAATAGAGTCGTGCTCGCAGCCGATACGTTGATCGCGCTTGAGGGCAAAGTCATCGGTAAACCTGCGGATTTCAGCAACGCTGCACAAATTCTACGGCGTCTGAGCGGACGAACGCACGAGGTGTGTTCCGCGGTTTTTATTTATCGTTTCGCCGGCAGACAACCGGTAACGTTTCATGAATTTTCGAGTGTTCGTTTTCGGCGTTTGACCGAGGCGAAGATCGACAAGTACCTCGCGAAAGTGGATCCGCTGGACAAAGCCGGCGCTTACGCCGCCCAAGGTTGCGGCGCGGAGATCATCGCAAAAATCGATGGCTCCTATACAAATGTCATCGGCCTGCCGATGGAAAAAACGGTCGTGGCGCTCGCCCAATTTGGCATTCAGCCAAAATCGACCTAACGATCAAATGAGCTACCGGGCGGGTTCCCGTTCGCTCCAACGGATGGCTCGGTTTTCCTCCCTCTGTCGAGGAATCTATGAATCACCGTGCCTGCCGGCCAGCCAAGGAACGCTCCAAACAGACTTAGAAGCGAATACAGCGGCAAGGCGATCATCAAACCCAAAGGCCACAATCCGCCAGCATCGGAAGAAGTGAAGACGCGCCATAAAAATCCGACCGTCTGGCCCGCCCACACCGCCACAGGAGGTAGCCAGAAGCGACCAGGAATAAGTGTCGCGCCGATGAATCCGGTGACGAACAAGCTGAGAGGATAAACCAGGCTGTGAGCGTCCCAAGGCTCCTGCTTACCAGTAATGTATGATGAGGCGAGCCAGATGACCGCGCCCCAACCGGCGCACCCTGAAACTGCAAGAACGGTCATTGAATTCTTGCTCATGCTCGTTCAGTCTAACGAGAATAAGATCAGCCACCCAGCACCTTGAAAATTAAAACGCGCATATTTTCAGTGGCTGCAACAAAGTGCTGGGTTGGCTGGATCGCTTGGTTAGGCGACTTGGTCACGGCTTAGAAGCGTAGAAATAATAAACGGCAGTGTAAGGCACTCGCACTTCCTTGCCGCTACCCGAGTGATCACAACCTTCCGGAGGCGGCTTCCCTCCCACGGTCTCCAGTCGTTGGATGATATTTACTCGGCTGAAGACCCCATTCCCTTCGTGCGTCTTGGCTTGGAGTAGCAACCAGGGAATTGCGTTCGCGTCCGTCGAGAGTTCGCTGCCTTTGACCTCGCCTATGACTTTACTGCCATCGCTCGACTCCCAGGTCGGTCCGCCGTAATGACGGCCGATTCTCTTTCCGCGCCCGTCAAACAGATCTGCCTCAGGTGCCCTGAGAACCCATTCATACCGGGCGGTGGTGTCCTTCTTGACTCGGCATTCGTAAATCTGAACGCCCTTTGCGTTGGCTGCAAAAGACAGCACCTCGGTCGGGGGGACTTTAATGCTTCCCGGGACAACAGGAACGGATATTTTCTCGGTCGAAGTTAGGTCGCAGCTAGCCATAGAAAAGGCGAGCCACCCGGGAAGAATTAAGGCCGGAAAGTTGTTCTTCATAATGTTAGCTTTTGAGCGGGTCAAGGTTCGAACGGAGTCGAGTTGCCTAACATCGTAATAAGCAGAATTTTTTCTGCCTATTTCTTGAGGTTGCCTCTAATATCGGCTGCAAATGCAGAAGAGGAGTCGGCATTTTTCGGGGGTTTGTTCGGCCAAAATAGGTGCTTTCCTGAGGGAAGAAAAGCAATTTTGCGGGCCGGCGCCGCAGCCGCGCAAGTTGCTCGATCACGTCCGCGATGTGCTGCGGGTAAATCATTATTCGGTGCGGACCGAAGAGGCGTACGTGGGATGGATTCGGCGATTTATTCTTTATCACAACAAAAAGCATCCGCGGGAAATGGGGGCTTTGGAAGTGGAGCTTTATCTGACGCATCTGGCTGTGGGAGAGAAGGTTTCCACCAACACACAGAAGCAGGCGCTCAACGCGCTAGTTTTTCTTTACCACCGAGTGCTGCAAAAACCGCTGGGCCAATTCCGCGATATTTCGCGACCGAAGAAGCCGCAGCGTCGGCCACTTGTGCTCAGTAAGAACGAGGTGGAGCAGATTTTGCGCGTCATGAGCGGGACGCATCAGTTGATCGCAACGCTTCTGTTCGGCACGGGGACGCGGCTGCTGGAATGCTTGCGCCTGCGGGTGAAGGATGTCGATCTTGCGATCAATCAAATTGCCGTGCGGGACGGCAAAGGCTGGAAGGATCGAGTTACGATGTTGCCGCAAAGGGTCAAACCTGATTTGGAAAAGCGTTTGGCGCGTGTGAGGGAAATTCACGGCCGAGACGTGGCCTCAGGCAATGGTCGCGTCTATTTGCCCGACGCGCTGGAGCGCAAATTTCCCAACGCAAATCGCGAATGGACATGGCAGTACGTTTTTCCAGCCGCTTCGCTCTCGACGGATCCGCGCACGGGCCAACGCCGGCGGCATCACCTGCACGAGAATTCGGTTCAAAAAGCATTGAACAAGGCGGTACGCCTTGCGGGCATCGCAAAACCGGCCAGTTGTCACACCCTTCGGCATTCGTTTGCGACGGAGCTGTTGTCAGCGGGTTATGACATTCGCACGGTGCAGGAACTTCTTGGTCACAAGGACGTGAGCACCACGATGATTTACACGCACGTGCTCAACAAGCCGGGCCTCGGTGTGAAGAGTCCGCTCGATTGAATCGGCAGTCCCTGCGGCCCGAAATGAGCCTAACGCGTCTCGACTAATTCCTGGGGTTGCGAGGTGTGGGGTTTCGCTTTGTCGCGCTTGAGCACGCGGTAGAGGAACCAAACGATGAAACAGTTTGCCAGTAGAATGAGCGCGCCTACGACTCCTGGGTGATGCCAGATGTGACGCACTTCGAGCGGAATCAGGGACGCAGTCGCAAAAATCATCAATAATTCCGCCCACCGCTGCTGCATATAGACGCCGATTCCCTCAGTGAATAGAACCGCCGTATAAAACAGCGCCAAAAAACCGGTGGCACGCAACACGCCGCCTTCGAGCACTGCTTGTAGTTTGTGGAGCAAGTAGGCAACCGGCCTGCTGTGCTCCATCAGGATCTCGTCCGCGGCCCAACTCGAAAGCAAATCCATCCAACGCGTCCGCGCGTTTAGGAAAAGCAGTGAAACACCGAGCAAAAGCAGCAGGACGCCTTTGCCGATTTTGAAGAGCGCGATGAGCTTAAGATAGCGATGGCGGCGCGGCTCCTGCAGAATCGCAGGAACGCGCGCCGGATTACTCATTACCCAACTCTTCGCCGAAATTCGCTTATTTCGCAATGATTGGACTCTCCCGGCAGCAAATTTCCAATTTGTTGCCGTCAGGATCGTCGAAGAAAAATGCGTAGTAGCCGGGACTGTAATCGGCGCAGATTTCCGGACCTTCCAGAGTTTTTCCGCCCGCTTCGCGCACCAGTTCCGCGATTCGATCAACTTCTTCACGCGTGTCGGCCCAGAACGCGACGCGTGTTTCGTTTGGCCGATGATTTTTATCTTCGGTGAAGCCGAAGAACTCCGAGGGCTTGTCGCCCCCGGCGGAATAAAAGGTATGGAAATCTTCGCCTGGGCTTTCGTGAACAAATCCCAGCTCAGGTAAGAGTTTCCCGTAAAATCTTCTGGCCACTTCCATGTCCCTGACTCGCAAATCAATATGATCAAAATGTCGTGTCGTCATTGGTCACACTCATTTACTTTGCGTCGCGGTTCAATCGCTTGCGCAACAAGCCCAAATCCCGTTTCCTAATGTTCTTCGTGCTAAACGAGATCGACAACCCCGAAACAACCGGGGCTCGCGAGTTCTTTCGAGGCAGGCTTTGCGCCGTCACTCTGATCGCATTGTCGATCTTTCTGTCGGGCTGCCAGAAGCGCAGCAACTCCGTCTCCGGAACAATCGAAGTGGACGAAGTGCATGTGGGCCCGCGCAGTGGCGGACGGGTAGAAAAGATTTTCGCGTGGGAAGGGGACACTTTGCGCGCAGGACAGCCGATCGCAGAACTGGATGCTTCCGAATTGCATGCTCGACGCAATCTGGCCGAAGCGCAGATTAATACCGCGATCCGCGACGCCGACTCGCAAGAAGCGCAGGTTCAATTCTTGCGCGACGACGCGAAGCGGCAAAAAGATTTACTGCAACGTAAGGTGGTCTCGCCTAGCGACGCCCAGCGCGCGGACAGCGCAGCCAGATCGCAGGAGAAAAATGTCGAGGCCGCCCGGATGCGCATCACCCAAGCGCGTGCGCAGCTTGCCGACATCGATGCGCAGCTTGCCGAAATGCAAGTGGTTGCGCCAGCCGATTCGGTTCTGGAGGTGCTCAGCGTGAAGGTAGGGGATGTGCTGCCAGCCAATCGCGAAGTCGCGACGCTTCTTCTCACCAATCATTTGTGGGTGCGGGTGTATGTGCCGGAACCGTGGCTCGGGTTAATAAAAGTGGGCGATCAGGTGCGTGTCCGCGTTGATTCTTTCCCAGGTAAGGATTTTGAGGGAACGGTAGAGCAAATTAATCGTCAGGCCGAATTCACGCCACGCAACGTGCAAACGGTGGAAGACCGGATTCGGCAGGTATTCGGCGTGAAGGTTCGTTTGCCGAACACCGACGATCGATTGCGCGCGGGGATGTCGGCCGATGTTTATTTTCCGAATGTGAAATGAATCTGGAAACCAGGAATCCAGGACTTTTTTCGGGTTATTTTGTCGACCTTTCCTGGTTTCTTGGCTTCCAGATTTTCTTCTATGCTTGATCCGATGATTGAGTGCGAAGGCCTGACCAAACGTTTCGGCACATTCACGGCTGTCGATCACGTGTCGTTCTCTGTCGGAAAAGGGTCGATCTTCGGCTTTCTCGGGCCAAATGGTTCCGGCAAATCGACTGTGATCCGCATGCTGTGCGGAATCCTCGAGCCGAGTGAGGGCACGGCGCGAATCGGCGGGCACGACGTGGTGAAGGACACGGAATCGATTAAGGACATGATCGGCTATATGTCGCAAAAATTTTCGCTCTACGACGAGCTGACGGTGGATGAGAACCTTATCTTCTCCGGCAAACTGTACGGTTTGAGCGGGCGGGCATTGACCCAACGCCGCGATGAATTGATCGGGATCACTCATCTGGAGCCGTACATCGACAGGCGCGCATCGCAGCTCTCCGGTGGGTGGCGGCAGCGCCTGGCGATGGCGTGTTCGCTCATGCATAAGCCAACGGTGTTGTTTCTGGACGAGCCGACGGCAGGGATTGATCCGGTGGCGCGGCGCGAGCTGTGGGATTTGCTTTTCGAATTCGCCGGCCAGGGCATGACGCTTTTTGTCACGACGCATTACATGGATGAAGCAGAGCGCTGCGATCACGTCGGCTACATCTACATGTCGAAGTTGATCGTCTGCGGAGAGCCCGATGAATTAAAGCAAATGCCGGAGGTGAATCCGCCGGAGACACGGCGGCTCGATGTGACCTGCGATCATGTCACGACGGCGCTTCAAGCTGTCCATCAACTCCGCGGCGTGCGGAGCGCGACTGTGTTTGGTCAATCGATGCATTTGCTTGTCGATGAAAGGGTCAAGCGCGCGCACATTGAAGAAAAATTGCACAGCGCCGGCATTAGCCATGCAGAGATTCATGAGATCGGGCCGTCGCTCGAAGATGTTTTTGTCGAACTTTCGGCGAAACACGCCGGCGAACAACAGAAAGCAGCGTGAGATGAATGTCATCCTGAGCGGATCGAAGGACCTCACAAAATGACCAAGACCTTCTATGTTTACATGATGACCAATCGCAGCCGAGTCGTGCTCTATACGGGCATCGCAAATAGCTTTGTTCGGCGCGTGTGGGAACATCAAAACGGCGACATAGAAGGCTTCACAAAAAAATACAGAGTAAATCGATTGGTTTATTACGAGAATTTCGACGATCCACGGCACGCAATCTCACGCGAGAAAGAGATCAAAGGCTGGAGGCGCGATAGGAAAAATGCACTGGTGGAAACGCTGAACCCGAAGTGGACGGACTTGTCGCCGATGCTTTTCCAGGGGATGCGAGGTCCCTCGCTTCGCTCGGGATGACCGCGCGAGAGATATCATGAAACACAAGCCTTTCCGCGGGCTCGGCGCCATTCTCTTTAAAGAATTCATCGTGGTCTGGCGCGATCCGATGACACTTTTCTTTATGTTTTTTCCGCCGCTAATCGAGATGGTCGCATTTGGTTACGCGCTGGATACCGACGTCAAGCACATGGCGATGATCATCTACAATGAGGATCGCACCGTCGAGAGCCGCCAGTTAATCGATCGTTTCGTAAACACGGAAACGTTTCGCGTGGTCGGCGAGGTCCAGAGCCTGGACCAACTCGCGAGCGAGATTCGAAAAGGCCGCGCTTACGTTGGGCTGCAAATTCCGCCGACGTTCACGCGTGATCTGCACGCGGGCAATTCAGCGCAGGTCCAATTGCTCGTGGACGGTTCGAATTCCACGACCGCGCTCCAAGCGCTAAACACGGCGTTAGGAGTCGCCTTAACGCAATCCGTCGAATCGCTGTTGCGTGAAACCGGCCGACACGGCGTCCCAATCGATGTGCGCCCGCAAATGCTTTACAACCCGGCGATGCGCAGTCCGAACTTCTATGTTCCGGGCGTGATCGGGGTTGTTTTGCAAATCGGCACAACTGTCGCTACCGCCATGGCCCTCGTCCGTGAACGCGAACGCGGAACTCTCGAGCAGTTGCTCGTGAGCCCGTTGAGCCGCGCGGGCCTCATGCTCGGTAAACTCGTCCCGTACCTGTGCATCGGCATGACCATGGCGGCGGTCCTCTTCATCATTATGCGCTTCGTCTTCAGCGTGCCGATCGCCGGAAATATTGGAGCGATGATGTTTTCAACGCTCGTCTATGTCTTCGCGCTCCTCAGTCTCGGCCTGCTCGTCGGAACGAAAGCCGAGAATCAGATGCAAGCGCTGCAAATGTCGATGGTCTTCCTTTTGCCGAGCGTTTTCTTTTCCGGTTTTATTTTCCCGCGGGAAACCATGCCCTGGATTTTTTACGCGCTCGGCGCGCTTTTCCCGACCACCTACTTCATCTCGCTCATGCGCGCAATCATTCTGCGCGGTGCACATTTTGTCGAATACTGGCCCAATCTCGCGGTGCTCATTTTAATGTCGATCTTGCTTTTCATTCTTTGTGCTCTGCGGTTTCGGAAAAAGATCGGTTGATCATTGCTGCGATTTGGGCAAGAAGCGCGACATAAGGCCCAATAAAACGACAACGACGAGACCAAGCGCGCCCCAAAAAATGTAGCGGGCAGATCCAGTGAGCGTTTGGCCAACGCGCTCGGCTTTTGAGGAAAGGTTTTCTTCGCCGCCGGAAACAACAGTTGCGCGGTCCGCGCGCAAGAGCTCGCCAGCCACCAGACTGAGATCGTAGTGCGGAGCGCTCGCTTCGCGATTGCCGTAGTAGAGCCAGACTGGGTGCGTCGAGTCGGGCGCGGTTTTGAACACGACGCGCGTCACTGGATAGTAGCAGCGGAATTCGCGCAGTTCGATTGCGGGGTTGTCGCCATTATTGGTTTCGAGAAATAGCGTGTCGCTTTGCGGCTGTGCGTTGAGTTGAATGATAAACTCGCGCGTTGCTTTCGCTGGCGTTTGGTCCCACGTGGCGCGACCGAGTTCGCGCGGAAATTTGTCGCCGCGCTCGTCCGTGACTTCTTCCCATAACCGCATTTCCCGATGGAAAAGCGGTGAAGCAGATGTGCAGACAATCCGCGTGATCGGCAACGCTGCTTGCGGCATTTTGAGCGACCAGCGCGAAAGCGTGGGGGTTTTTGAATCGTTGGCCAGCGCGGCGTTCAACCGGATCGGGCGCGATATGGATGTTTGCTCCATTAAGAATGGAATCTGCCATTCTTCGCGGACGAGACGCAGGTCGCATTGATCGGGCAACGCGTGGGCGAGCAGGTCGGGATCGAGCTCGATTTGTTGCGCACCGCTTTGAGTCAGCGGAACGAGTTTGCGGAATTTCCACTTCGCGACGTCGATCTTTGCTCCGGTCAGGGTGAGGGCTGCGAGCGCTTCGGGCGCTTTGTATTTGGGATTGGGAGCGAGCGGTGACGGCTCCACTTCCGTCGCCGTTGCATTTTTTAACTGTTCGCTTAACGCGGAAAGATCGTAACTCGGCCCTGCGCATTGGCTGTTGCCGCTAAGCAGCGAATAATGGCCTGGTTGGTGTGCGAAAAAGATCAGTCGCACGAGTCGGCGCTCGCCGCGCACCGCGTTGATCGCGAGCGGCGGGCTGTCTTGATTACGGATCAGCAGGAACAACTCGCGCGGCTTGATTTGTTGCTCGACCGGGATATCGAGACGCGCCTCGCTCTTTCCATCGACATCTACGCGATAGACTACCGCTTCGCCGAGTGTCCGTTCCCGGATGCCGTCCTCGGCAATTTCGGGAACGGCAAGAGTAACGGAACGCGTAAACAACGGCTCGCTCGTGTCGATACGCAGCGACGCGAGCACCAAGTTCGATGCGCCAAGATCGAGGGCAAGCCGGGTGACGCCGAGGCTTTCGTCGCGCGATTTGATCCTGATGGAAACTGCTTCCGCGGGCGCGGTGGAGCGCGGTCTGTGCAGTTGTGCGCCGGTGAACGGCACTGGGTCCGAACGCCGGTCATCAGCGGTGAGCCGCAAAAATCTCCAGCCACCTTCCGGAAACGATACGCGCAACTTCGCGGCACCACCGGGCAATTGGAAGATCGGTTCTCCCGCAGCGAGTTTCTTCCAATTCGCGCCGTCGTGCGATCCTTCCACTTGCACGGCTTTGACGAACTGCGAGGCGGGCGTTTCGAGACTGACGCCGGCGATTAGCCCGGTCGTCCCTGTTTCGAGGACGAGCCGAGTTGTGCCGCCTTCGATTGTGCTGCGAAATTCTTTTGGCCGCAGCGTTGACTCGGCTTCGGGCACGGGTCGCTCGATTAGATAAGGCACTTGGTTGCCGGCCGCGTCCACAATTCGCAGGTCTTCGAGGTCCGGCTGTGCGGCGTCCAACGTTGCCGCTGGAAGATTTACCCGCACTAACCCGGGCGCGGAAACATTGAGCGTCTGCATCTGACGCCATTCGTTTGGCTCAAATGCCAAAAGCGATGTCGCGCAGAGAAACGTAACGAACGCGACGACGTCGTAGAGTTTACGGTGCGGGTGGAATCGCGGATTTGGCTTCATTGTTTTTCTCCACGGCAGCGAGAAACCGCTGGTACAGAAACGATGCGAGGATGGCAATGACGGCGACGACGACGAACGCGCCGATGCGATAAAGTTGATCGAGCTGCGAAAGGTCGTGAAAGAAAAGTTTGACCACAGTGACGCCGAGCAATGCGAGACTCGAGTACCGCACGGGCGCGGTTTTCTTTTGCATGCCGACAATGAGCAGCAACAACGCAAACAACGCCCACGCGATGCTGTAGCTCATGTCCCGCGCGAAATTTCCTGAGAACTGGAATGTCAGTGCGGCTGCGCCGGGCGAGCTGAAGTAATCCGCGATCTCGATGTTCACGAGCAGGAAAGCCAGCACCGTGCCCAGTGTGTAAAGCAACGGCAGCGAATTTCGACCGAGTACGAGCTGGCGCGGCGGCGCCAGCAATCGCGCGCCGGCGAAAAGACAAACAGTGGTGATGCCGTAGGTATATAGATACCAGTTGAAAATTGGGGCCGCGGCTCGTGGATGATAGCTGAGCACGGCCGGGTTTAGCGCAAGGCGCGCAAACACCACGACGAGCAGGCCGACGCCTGCGAGACGCAATCCCGGATGCGGCACGCGATGGAAGAGCCAGCAGAGCGCTGCGCCTTCCAGCGCCCAGCCAACAGTGATCCACTGGCGGTCGAATTGGATCGGGAAAATCAGCGTGATGAAAAACAACGCCGCGCCGCCGAAAAGCGCGAGCTGCGCATTGCGCGCCGGGCTGTCGAGCGGCGTGCGCTTGAGAAGCACGAAAAGTCCGAGGAGCGACGGCAGCGCAAATGCCGCGGGCACCAGACCGAGGACACCGTTTGGATGCGCAACGCGAATGAGCTGATACACCAGATAAAAGTGCAACGGTCCCGCGAGCGCCGCCGTTGCCCACGGCGTTATTTTTCCCGCGAATCTCCGATGAAAAATAAACGGAAATACGCTGAACACAGCGTAAAACACGAGATACCAAATCAGCGGCAGCGTAGCGCGCGCCGGATCGAAATGTTGAAGATGCCAGGCATGTTCGAGCGCCAGCACCGAGACAAGTCCCACCGCAGGCAGCACGTCGAGCGAGAAAATTTCCGTCATGCCGAGAAGCAGAACGATTAGCAACAGCGCCAGGCCGAACACGGCGGAGGGATTCGCGAGCGGCAGTCGCAGAGTGACCATAATGAGAAGAAGAAACGGCAGCGTGGCCGACAAAGCAGGAAGTTGAACAGAGAGATTTGCCGGATCGGCGATGCTGCCGAAAAGACTCGGCACGCGCGCTCTGGCGATGCCCGGTTCAGCCAGTAGTCGACGGCAAGCCCATGCCGCCGCCACGAGAAAGAAAATCGCAAAACCGCCGAGCAGAACCAGGGCTGTCGGCAAACCGGTTAGTTCGCTCGGAACGCGGAACAACCACGCGCCCATCGCGAGGAGCGTGAGCAGGAGCACGGCGAGAATCGGCAGCAGCGTCGCCGTCATCGCGGCAAGAACAAGGGCGAGAAGATCGACAATTAACACGAACGGCCAGACGAGAATTGAAAGCTCAGTCAGGTTGAAGATCGGCATCAACACCAGCACCAGCGCGAGCGCGGG
>Ga0209648_10003137_pt1 | contig 13834 bp, 12 predicted proteins | sample GraSoi2013_115cm_FD_185830 | JGI IMG/M metagenome (GOLD analysis project Ga0209648, IMG submission 185830) | Grasslands soil microbial communities from the Angelo Coastal Reserve, California, USA - Sample 9_17_2013_115cm (SPAdes) (version 2) | ecosystem: Environmental > Terrestrial > Soil >...
TGATTTACAAGCATGACGGCAACCTGCAGCGCCTCGTGGAAGGCACCGAGCCGCGCTTTTCCTTTGGGAAGAAGAAGGAAACGGAATGACGAAAATCGCCATTCTCGGCGGCGGCGGCTGGGGCACTGCGCTTGCTATTGTGCTTTCGCGCAGCCGCAAGCCGCACGAAATCGCGCTTTGGGTGCACAACGCCGGACTCGCTGAATCGATCGGCCGCGAGCGTGAAAATAAAACGTATCTTCCCGGCGCGAAATTGCCTGAAAGCATTCGCGTTTATCCGCAATTGGAGGGCGCGCTTTCGGGCGCGCAGGTCATCCTCGGCGCCATGCCGTCAGCCAATGCTCGCGCCGTTTATACTTCGGCACTTCCGTTTGTCGCCGCTGGCGCGGATTTCGTCAGCGCCAGCAAGGGCCTTGAGCCATCCACGCACCTGCGGATGAGCGAAGTGCTCGCGCAGGTCGTCTCGCCGAAATTTGTGCCGCGCATGGCCGTGATTTCCGGACCATCGTTCGCCGCGGAGGCCGCTCGCGGCGAACCCACGGCTGTCGTTCTGGCTTCGCGGGATGCGGCGTTCGCCACCGAGATGCAGGAAGAGTTTGCCGGCCCAAACTTCCGCCTCTACACCAACGATGATGTCCTCGGCGTGGAGCTTGCCGGGGCGATGAAAAACGTGATGGCGATTGCCGCCGGCGCGTGCCAGGGACTCGGCCTCGGTTCGAATGCTCTCGCGGCGCTGATCACGCGCGGCCTCGCGGAAATGGCGCGTTTGGCCATGGCGCTGGGAGCGCGGCCGGAGACACTCAGCGGTCTGGCGGGATTGGGCGATCTGGTTCTCACTTGCACGGGCTTGCTCAGCCGCAATCGATTTGTGGGAATCGAGCTCGGCAAAGGACGTTCTCTGGGCGAAATCCTCGCGAACATGCGCATGGTTGCCGAGGGCGTGAATACTGCCGCGCCGTTGCTGGCGCTGGCCCGCGAACATCAGATTGAAATGCCGATCACGGAGCAAGTTGACGCCATCCTGCACGCGGGGAAGTCTCCCAAGGACGCTATTCGGGACATTATGGAGAGGCCGTTGAAGCGGGAGTAGCAGCAGCTCGTGATTGTCCATTTTTTCGGCCGCTAGTACTAAAGTCCCAGTTGCACATGCGCGACGCCAAGCGCTACCGGACCGCCGAAACCCGCCAGGTTCTCCTAAGATGAATAGTGAAGATGTCGCTGGATTTCAAATCCCGCTGGGAACAGGTGCGCGCTGGGCGCGTGCGCATCCTTTGGCTGGTTCTGGGTGCGCTTTTGCTGGTCAGCGCACTCCCCATTGGTCTCTACCACCGCCAGGTATTGCAGCTTAGCCAGGACAAGCTGGTGGATACCGAGCGCGTTCAGCAAACCGATCTGACCAGGTCGCTGGCGCAGGAAATCCAGCTTTTCGAATCCAACCTGACGCAACAGCTCCTGAGCGAGCGGCAGATTCTCGCGCTGACCGGCCTCATCGACAACGTGGAAGATTCGGCGGCGGAACCCAAGGTGACCCGCCTGCTGGAAAATTTTGTCGACAGCAATCGCGATACGTTCATTTACCTGACCGCTGTCGGGAAGTCCGGAAAAGGGACCAGCGCATCGCAGGGAAATTTCCGCGCCGAACAGGATCCGTTTGTTGCGAGAGCGCTGCAGCGGGCCTTCGTGACCTGCTTGCAGTCGCAGCAGTCGCAAGTCTCCAAGTGGCGCAGCGATCCGCTGGCGCTGGCGCCGGAAAACCGGCCGGCCTTCGTCGTGGCTGTGCCCTTGAAAGATGTGAGCGACAATTTTACGGGAATGCTCGCGGCGGTCGTTTCCCTGGATACCATTGTTCACCGTTTGAAGGAAGCCAGCGTGCGGGGGCGCACCGTTTTTCTGGTGGACCACAACGGCCACATCGTGGCCCATCCGGACACGAAAAACTTTGTGCCGGGGGCGGATGCCACCGGCAACTCGCTTGTCGCACAGGTTAAGGCGCTGCCGCAGGAGCTGCGCAATACGGAAACGGTTCGTTTTACCGAAACCGACAAGAGACATTCGATCGAGATGATCGGAACTTACAGCACTTTCCCTGAAGTGAATTGGGCAGTCATCGCGGAGCGGAGCCTCGATCAGGCGCAGAGCGACACGGGCGTCACCGAGCTGAACCGGCAGGCGCTGGCGTTCGTCAGCGTGGTCATTCTGGCCGCCATTCTCGTCGGTTATTCCTTCGCCGTGGGCATCAGCGGGCCCATCCGCGGATTGGCGGCGTCCACGCGCGCGATCAGCCGCGGCGAATTTCACCAGCGCTCACCCGTGCGCGGGGCTTCGGAGATCAGCGAGCTAGCTGAAAACTTCAATAAGATGGCCGGCGACATCGAGGAATACATCGAGCGCCTGAAGGAAGCCGCCGAGGAAAACCGCGAGCTATTTATTGGCTCCATTCGAATGCTCGCCGCGGCCATCGACGAAAAGGATCCGTACACGCGCGGTCACTCCGGGCGCGTGGCGAAGTATTCGACGCTGATCGGCCAAGAGCTGGGGCTCTCGACCGAAGAATTGGACAAGCTGCGGATTGCGGCGCTGCTGCATGACGTCGGAAAAATCGGCGTCGAGGACCGCGTGCTGAAAAAGCCCGGCTCGCTGACGCCCGAAGAATTTGGATTGATGAAGCAGCACACCGTGAAAGGCGCGAACATCATGCGCCCCGTTTCACAGTTGAAGGAGATGCTCCCGGGCATCGAGTTGCACCACGAACATATGGACGGCCGCGGCTATCCTTACGGCCTGCAGGGTCAGCAGATTCCTCTGATGGCGCGCATCATCGGCGTGGCCGATACTCTCGATGCCATGACCACCAACCGCCCGTATCAAACGGCGATGGAACTGGACTACGCGATGAATCGCATCCGGGCCCTGACCGGCTCGAAATTCGACGACGTGGTGGTGACCGCTCTGGAGTCCGCCGTCAACGCCGGCAAGCTCCGCCTCAGCGCCGTCGAAGTTCACGTCTAATTTGTTTGCCGATCCATTTCATGGAGACACACAGAAAGGCTTCCCAATGCGGTCGGAACAACCCCGATTCAAGTTAACCGCTTTGAGACGAAGAAATGAACTTCTTTGCAGGATAGACATGTGGGGATTCGTGAGTGTGATGCTTGCGATTCTCGTCTGGACAAGGTTTGGCCTGCCGTATCCGCCCTATGCCTATGGGAGCAGCGTTGACAGGGCCATCGCTGTGCACTCGAGCCCACAACCCGGTGCTCAGAAAGAAGATGCCATGCTGATCAGCATAACGAGGGACGGCAGCGTATTCTCCCGCGATCATCGTGTCGCGCAGACGGATTTGGCGAACGAGATTCGCGAAGGAGTGCGTAATGGTACTGAAAAGAGGGTTTACCTAGTGGCGGACGCACGCGTGAAGTACGGCAATACCATGGCGGTTTTGGTCCAGATCCGGCTCGCAGGGATAGAAAACGTCAGCTTCCTCACCGAAAAACCGTACCGCTAGAACCCGCACTCCACAAGACGTGCGCGGCCCGCAAAAGGGGCTTCTGCTACAATTTAAGATTGTGCATAGATTGAAGCACCCAACCGTATGATTTCACTTTTTGGCAAGAATGAACCGGAGCCGACGCTTCTCGAACGGTTGAAGAAGTCCGTCAGCAAGACTAAGGCGGCGCTCGCCGAAACCGTTGACACGATATTCTTGGGCGAGCGGAAGATCGATCCTTCGATTCTGAAGGATCTGGAAACCGCGCTGCTCTCCGCCGACCTGGGAGTGAAGCCGACGCGCGAGATTTTGGATGCGGTGCGCGAAAAAATGGACCGCAACGCGCTCGCCGATGCCGCACAGCTCAAGCGCGAGATTAAGTCGCACATCATTCGCATTCTGAACGCGCCCGTCCGGCCGGATGTGGCGGCGAGCGGCATTTCCACTTCACAGAATGGCAGCGGCACGCGCGTGATTTTCATTGTTGGCGTCAACGGCGCGGGCAAGACCACCAGCATCGGAAAGCTCGCCAAGCGGCTTCGCCAGGAAGGACGCAGCGTGGTGCTTTGCGCCGCGGACACGTTTCGCGCGGCTGCGGTCGAGCAACTGGAAATCTGGGCGCAGCGCAACGGCATTGAGGTCATCAAACAGAAATCCGGCGCCGATCCGGCTGCTGTCGTTTACGATGCTGTCGCCGCCGCCAAAGCGCGCTCGGCCGACGTCGTGATCGTGGATACAGCCGGACGGCTGCACACCAAATCGAACCTCATGGCCGAGCTCGAAAAAATGAAGCGCACCGCCGCGAAAGTGATTCCGGGCGCACCGCACGATGTTTTGCTGGTTCTGGACGCTACCACCGGACAGAACGGTCTAGCTCAAGCTCGCGAATTCACCTCCACTGTTGCCGTCACGGGGATTATCCTCACCAAACTCGACGGCACTGCCAAGGGCGGCATTGTTGTCGCGATCTCGCGCGAGCTGGGCCTACCCATCCGCTTCGTGGGCACCGGCGAGCAGATCAACGACATGGTTCCCTTCGACGCGGAAACGTACGCTAACTCCCTTTTCGATTAAACCGTGGACTCGCACTCGATTCGCTTCATGGAACACGCGCTGGCGCTGGCCCGCAAAGGGACCGGCCTCGCGAGCCCCAATCCCATGGTGGGTTGCGTCATCGTGCGCGAAGGTCAGATCGTCGGCGAAGGTTTTCATCAATACGAATGGCGCGACCACGCGGAAATCGTCGCGCTGAAAACGGCGGGCGAAAAAGCGCGCGGCGCTACGCTTTACGTCACTCTCGAACCCTGCAATCACACCGGGCGCACCGGGCCCTGCACTGAAGCGATCATCGCCGCAGGCGTTCGACGCGTAGTCGCGGCGATGGATGATCCGAATCCGGTCAATTCCGGCCGTGGCTTTGAGCGCCTGCGTGCAGCAGGCATCGAAGTTTTCACCGGTATCTGCGAAGAAGAAGCCCACCGCCTCAATGAACCGTTCGCCTGCTGGATTCGAACGAAGAGGCCGTTCGTCACGTTGAAGTCGGCCATGACGCTGGACGGCCAGCTCGCCATGCCGGGTGAACGCGCGAAATCCCGAGGCAAATCCCTCCCGAAGGGCCGCTCCAACTGGATTTCCTCCGAAGAATCCCGCGCCGAGGTTCATCGCATGCGCCATTCCGCCGATGCGCTGCTGACGGGCCTCGGCACGATACAAGTCGATGATCCGCTGCTTACGGATCGCAGCGGGCTTCCCCGCCGCCGTCGTTTGTTGCGCGTCATCCTCGACTCCAGACTGTCGATTTCCCGCCACTCCCGCATCGTGAAAACTGCTGATGAAGATCTTTTGATTTTCACGAATCAACGCGAGGATTCACAAAGGACGCGGTTTCTCCGGAAAGAAGGCGTTGAGGTCGTCTTCGTAAGATCGGTGAGCGGTGGGCTCAATTTAAAAGATGTCCTTTCCGAACTCGGCCGGCGCGATATCCTCAGCGTGCTCCTGGAAGCAGGCCCGACGCTAAACGGTGCCGCTCTAGCCGCTGGCGTCGTCCACAAACTCTTTCTCTTCTACGCGCCGAAGATCGCCGGCCAGAGTCGCGTCCCCTTCGCGTTCGCTCCGAAGCTGAATCTTCCTCCGCTGCGCAACGTTCGCACGCAACAATTCGGCCCCGACATCGCCATCGAAGCTTATCTGCAAGACGTTTACAAGAAATAGACGGCCCTACTCGCCGATGTGAAGGACTGCGGCGCCGGGGATGCCATCGTTCTTGAGGGTGTTGAGTGCGCGGTTGGCTTCCGCGAGAGGAAAGATTTGTACGTGCGTGCAAATCGGAATCTCAGCGGCGACGCGTAAGAAGTCCTCGCCGTCTTGCCGCGTATTGTTCGCCACGCTGCGAATGACGCGTTCCTGATACAAGAGTTGGTATTCGAAGGAGGGTATTGGGCTCATGTGGATGCCGCCAAGAACGAGCACACCGCCTTTCTTGAGCGCCCTCAACGCTGCCGGGACAATCTCTCCGGCCGGTGCAAATAAGATCGCGGCGTCGAGTTTCTTTGGTGGCTCATCAAACGTGCCTCCGGCCCACATCGCGCCCAACTCCAGCGCGAGTTCTTGGTGACGAACATCGCGTGTGGAAGCAAACACATCCACATTCCAGTGCCGTGCCACTTGGATCGCCACGTGAGCTGCCGCGCCAAACCCATAAAAGCCCAGGCGTCCGCCCGCTTTGATCCCGGAGAGCCGCAGCGACCTGAACCCAATGATTCCCGCACAAAGCAGCGGCGCGGTCTGTTCATCGGGTAATCCTGCTGGAAGGGCGTAGACGAAATCTTCCGGCGCAACGATGTATTCCGCATAACCACCATCCACGCTGTAGCCCGTGAACATCGGGTTGTCGCAAAGATTTTCCGCGCCCGAGCGGCAATATTCGCAACTCCCATCAGTGCGATGCAGCCAGGCGACGCCAACGCGGTCTCCGATCGCGAAGCGCCGTGTGTTCTCCCCTTGCTTCTCGACAATACCGACGGCCTGGTGGCCCGGAATCACCGGTGATTTGCGCGGCGGCAATTCTCCTTCGATCACGTGCAAGTCCGTTCTGCACACGCCGCAAGCGCGCACACGCACCAGCACTTCACCGCTCTTCGGCTGCGGCGTCTCGACGTCTGCATACTCCAACGGATTCGTCTCAATCGCAGCCGGCGCGCGCAACAAGCATGCTTTCATCGTCAGACCTCGGAGTTATCTCTGCCCACCCCATGCGGCACAGTCTAGTGCTTTCTACCTTGGGCGCGAAATAATGTACACTCGGATTCGAGGGCGAGCGGAATCACCATGTTTACCGGAATCATTGAGCACACCGGCACGATTGAAGCACTCGACCTGAAAGACGACGGCGGGCGCGTCACGATCCACGCGCCCACCGTCACGCCGTCGCTCGCTGTTTCGAACAGCATCGCGGTGAATGGCTGCTGCCTGACGATCGTCGATCTCCACAATGGCCGGCTCTCCGCGGATCTATCCGGTGAAACGATCCGCAAGACTTCGTTCGGCGCAAAAGGCGGCGAATTGAAAAAGGGTACGCGCGTCAATCTCGAGCAGCCGCTCACCGCGGGCAAGGAATTCGGCGGGCACTTCGTCCTCGGCCACGTGGACACCGTCAGCCGCGTAGCGCATCTCACCCCTGAAGGAGAAAACTGGTGGTTTGGCGTTCAGGTTCCCACAGAATTTGTTCGTTACATTGTGCCAAAAGGCTCGATTACGATTGATGGCATCAGCCTCACTGTTGCCCGCTGGCAGGACAACATCGCCGAAGTCGCCGTGATCCCCTACACCTACGAGAACACCAACATCCGCGACCGCAAACCCGGCGATGCGGTAAACCTCGAAGGCGATGTGCTCGGAAAATACGTGGACCGATATCTGGAGGCGCGTAACTTCACGGCGTCAGTGGAACCGCAATTCACCATCGCGCGCCTCATAGAAGAAGGCTTCTAGATTTTCGGCTGTTCCGTGCTCTTCAGCCGCACCCCGCGCCAATACAGCGTCAATCCCAGCACAATCGCGGCCACGGTTCCGCCAACGAGCTTCACTTCGAATCCCAGCTTGTCCGACGAATCTCCCGGTGGCACCAGCGAAACCAGAATCCCAATCAGCACGATCGCTAAACCCGTTCCGGAGACGATCCACACGCCTGCTTTGCCCCCCGGGATGAGCACGGCGTCTTTGTTTGCCCGCCGGTCCGGCCTCGGATACAGCTTGATCGCCGCCGCGAACATATAGATGAAGGGTATGAAATACAAAATGATGGTGGCATCCACGAGAAACTGATACGCGCCGCGTGTTGTCTCGTTGATTTGGCTGGCCAGCAAAATCGCGCACGATGCGATCGCCTGCACCATGATCGAAACGTACGGCGTCTTCCAGCGCGGATGAATTTTCCCGAACGCTTCCGGCAAGTAGCGGTCGATGCCAACCACGAAAGGCACGCGCGCAATCCCGGCCACTGTGCTGCCGACGCCGCCCGCGTTGCCGACGGTCACTACGACCGCCGCAAGAATTCCCAGCGCGCCGACTTTTAGCGCAATCGACCCCACCGTGATCGCGTGAAACACGCCGCTTGTGGTGGATACCTCGGCCGCGGGCACCAGCGCCAGTACCGCAACCGTCGCCACGATGTACATCCCAGCGATCAGCACTCCCGATGCGTACACCGCCCGCGGCAGCGTTTTCTGCGGGTCGCGCACTTCCTGGCTCATCGCTGAGACCAGCTCCAGCCCGCTGAACGCAAACGCAATTTGCGACCAGAAGTTCACGGTGTCCCAATTCCAGACCGGCAACATGTTGGACCACGTGAAGTGCGTCACCGATCCGTGCTTCATCCACAGAATCGCCGCGACGCCCAGCAGCGCCAGCAAAGGCAAGTATGTCGACACGCCGCCCGCGTTCTGCAGCCATTTGCCGATGTTCAATCCGATGATATTCAGTCCGACGGCTACCACCAGCATGCCGACCGACACGGACAGTAAAAATGTTCGGTTCTGTGAAAGCGCCGCGCCATTTTCACCGATGATGTACGCGCTCATCGCCGCACTGGCCAGCAGTAATCCAGGAAAATAAAACACGGTGTAGATCCAGTAGTTCCAGCCAGCCACAAAACCGTGAAAATCTCCGAACGCTTCCTTGGCCCAGACGTACAGCCCGCCTTCTACCGGAAATCGCGACGACAATTCATTGATCACCAGCGCCGAAGGCACGAAAAACAACAACGCGGCAAGAATCCACAAACTGATCGAAGATGTGCCGTTGTGCGCCGCCGCCGCGACCCAGCGCGGACCGAGCACCGTCGCGATGTTGAAGAGAAGGACGTCCCAGAAGCCCATCTCCTTGCGCAACTGTTTGATTGGATCGGAAGAGCCGTTTGCGGTCCGGCTCACAGAGTCACGTCCAGCGCGGGAATCAATTCATCCTGCATGCGGAAATTTTTGAGGAAGGGATCGTTTGAGTTTTCAAAATCGGCCCAGGGCCCGAACAAGGTTACTCGGCCTTCCTGAAGAAAGACGACCACGTCAGCCAGCTTCTTCGCCAGATGCGTGTCGTGAGTCACGACGATCGACGTCTTTTGAAACGCTTTCTTCAGACGCAGGATCAATTCGCCCATGTGCCCCGCCATGATCGGATCCACCATCGTGGTCGGCTCATCGAAGAGGATCGCTTCGGGATTCTGCGCCAGCGCGCGCCCGATGGCCACCGCGCGTTTCATCCCGGTGGAAAGTTCGCTGGGTAATTTGTCGAAGACGCTCTCGAGTTCCAGCATGTGTGCGATTTTCTGAACATACTCATCGATGTCATCAGCAGTCAGGCCCGCCTGCCCCTCCAGCGGGAAGGCCATGTTCTCGCCAACCGTGAGCGAGTCAAAGAGCGCGCCGGACTGAAAGACCATGGTCACCTTGCGCCGCACTTCTTCGAAGTCCGCTTCCTTGAAATCGGTGACGTCCTCTCCGTCGATAATAATCTGCCCCGAATCCGGTTTCAGGAAACCCAGGATGTGTTTCAGCGAAACCGATTTGCCCACGCCGCTGCGCCCCATGATCACGCACGTCTCGCCGCGCTTCACCGCGAAGCTCACGTGATCGAGCACCAGCCGCTCATCGAAGCTCTTGCACACTTCGCGAAACTCGAAGTAGTTAACCGGCTTCTCTTCGCTCACTTCTGCTCCGCTTCCAGCATCCGCCGCGTTTCTTCGTAATCCGACGCCGTATTCATGTTCCAGAACAGCCGCCCTGCGCTATCAAATCGTTTCCAGTCCGCCTCGTCAAGAACTTCCGCGCGAAGTAGTGCGATTCCTTCGGTCACTTTGCGCACGCCGCGTTCGAATCCGGAGCGCAGTTCCGCCGCGGCGCCCGTTTGCCAGCAGGCGCAGAGCGGTTCTGGTCCGGACGCCGAGTGCGGAAAAACAACTTGCGCATTGCTGTTGGCAGCGCGATTCGTAAGGAATTGCAGCCATTCCTGCGTCAAAAACGGCATGTCGCAGCTCACGACCAGATTCCATTCGGGTCGCGCAGCACTCTGGGCTGCATCTTCAAGCGCGGTGATGACTCCACCCAGCGGTCCATCCCCCGGCCACTGGTCCTCGACAATTTCCGCTCCGAATTCAGCGTACTTGCCCGGCACTGCAACTATTTTCACTTCTGTCGTGACGCTCTGCAGCAGTTCGATCATCCGCGCAATCATTGGCCTTCCGCCAATTTCCACGAGCGCTTTATCCCGTCCAAATCGCGTGCTCCCGCCACCAGCAAGCACGTAAGCCGCAACTTTCGTGGAAGCCATCGTATTCGCATCACGAGTCACGAGTCACCAGTCACGAGTCACTCTTCTTCGAGTGGTTCTCTGCCCGGCCGCCGGATACCCAGCTCGCGCAATTTCTCTTGCAGACTCTGCCGGTGCAATCCGATTGTCGCCGCCGTTCGCGAGACGTTCCAGCGATGCTCCGCCAGTTGCCTGCTCAGGTAAGCCACCTCAAATTTCCGTTTGGCCTCACGAAAATCCCTCTCGCCGATCCCGTTGTCGTTCTCCTCGCCACGATGCTTGACCGAGATCGCCTCGCCGTGCACAACCTCGCTGGGCAAATCGTCGACGCCGATTTCTTCTCCACGTGAGAGCACCACGCTCCGCTCCAGCGCGTTCTTCAACTCGCGCACGTTGCCCGGCCAATCGTATTTCTCAATCGCCGCGATAGCCTCGCGCTTCAGCCGCGCCGTCCGCCCCAGCCGCGCTCCATGTAATTGCAAAAAAGCCTCCGCCAGCAGCGCGATATCCTCTTTGTGAGCCCGCAGCGGCGGCAGGTCAACGGTCACCACGCGCAGCCGGTAGAACAGATCCTCGCGGAACTTCCCCGCGCGAATCTCCGCACCCAGATTGCGGTGCGTCGCGCTGATCACCCGGACGTCTACCGCAATCGACTGCGTCCCGCCAAGCCGTTCGATCGTGCGATTTTCCAACACGCGCAACACTTTGGCTTGCGTCACCGGATTCATGTCCCCAATCTCATCCAGGAAAATCGTTCCGCCGGTGGCCAACTCAAATTTTCCCTTTTTCTGCTGCGCCGCGCCGGTAAATGCACCGCGCTCGTAACCAAATAATTCAGATTCGATCAACGTCTCCGGCAACGCCGCGCAATTCACCGCAACATAGGCTTTGCCGTTGCGCGGCGAACGAGCATGAATCTCTTGCGCCAGCAAATCCTTTCCCGTGCCGCTCTCTCCCAAAATCAGCACCGTCGAATCCGTCGGCGCCACGCGGTCCGCCATTTCGAACGCGCGCCGCATCTCCGCCGAGCGCCCGATCATCTGGCCAAACTGCCCTTCCGTGGTCAAACGCCGCTTGAGCGCATCATTCTCTTTTTCAAGTGTGGCCAGCTTCAGCAGAGTTGCAACGCGCTGGCGCAACTCTTCCAGTTCGAAGCCCTTCACCAGGTAGTCCGCCGCGCCAAGCTGCAGCGCTTCCACCGCCGTTTTCGCCGTGTCCAGCGCCGATACCATCAGCACCGGCAGTTCGCTTCCCTGCTCGCGCATCCACTTTAAGAATGACAAACCGTCCTGGCCCGGCAGCACCACGTCCAGCAGCACCAAGTCCGGTTGCTCGCGGGAAATTGCTTCGCGCGCCGCTTCGGCCGAATCCGCCTCCGCGATGCGATACTTTGCCTCGAGCGCGCGCCGCAGCCCGTATCTCGCCGCCGGTTCGTCATCCACGATCAAAATAGTCTTCATCGCGTTTCTTCTCCAAGAGGAAGCCACACCAGGAATCGCGCCCCTCGCCCATTTTTCACTGGGCTCTCGAATTCGAGCTTGCCGCCCGCATCCGCCGCGCGACGGGCCACGATCGCCAATCCCAGGCCCGTCCCTTGCGTTTTTGTCGTGAAAAACGGCTGAATTATTTTGTCTCGCAGCTCCGAAGGAACTCCCGCCCCGTCATCTTCCACCGCCACCAAACCGATGCCGTCTTTCCGCGAGACTCCTACGTGCACGTGCCCGCCTCGCGGCGCCGCGTCCAACGCGTTTACCACCAGGTTTGTAAGAATGTCGTTCAACGCCTCCGTGCTGATGGCCGCTGTGACGGCTGTGGCCGCCGGATGGAGTTCCAGCGCGACGCCTTTGCGCTGCGCTTCGGGACGCAAAACACCCACAACTTCCCGCGCTACTTCGGACGCATTGCATTTCGCCGGCTTCCCGTCTCCGAGCACCGCCGGCCTGCTGAATTGCAGCAACTGATTCAGTTTCGCGGAAAGACGCCCGATCTCTGCGAGAATCATTTTCGTTTCCGCGCGCATGGACTCCGGCATATCCGGATTTTCCAACTGCACTTGCAAGATTGTCTTCATCGATCCCAACGGATTTTTCAAATTGTGCGAAATGCTCGCCGCCATCTGTCCAAGTGCCGCCAATCGTTCACGCTCCGCCAATTCCCTCTCCAACTGCAGCTTCTCCTCAATCAACCGGCACAAATCCAGCGCCCCCGGAAGTTGCTCGCACAAGAACTCCAGCGCCGCACGGATTTCTCCGGAAAGCATGGCGCCGTGAGGCTGCACGGACAAAACAGCATTCAATCTGCCTGGCTGAGAAACGGAGAACGACTCTTCCCCTTCATGGTCGCGTCTCCTGACAAAATTAGAACCCAGGTCAGGCTGGAGGACGTCCAGCCAAGCCGCTTCAAACTCAAATTGGTCTTTGACGCGGTTCTCAATGAACCGGATCAGACCTCGTAAGTTGCCTTGCCGAGCCTCCTGCTGAATCTCGGCCGTCAACCGCTGGACGCGGTCCATTTCTCGGTGAGCCGTCTCCTGCAATCTCCGTCCGAGTACACGCTGCAGCGGTTCGATAAAGATCACCAGCACGAATAGCAGTATGGATGCCGAGGCTTCCGGCGGAAGAAGCGGCTCCAGCCACGTGCCGACGCGGCGCACCAGACTCATGTAAAGCAACGCCAAAAACGTCGCGGAAACCGCATAAAGCAAGTTCTTTTGCCGCCCGATCTGCAAGAAGTTGTGCCGCTGTACAAGGTAGATCAGCGCGGTGAAGGGCAGAATGGGCAACAGACCAAAAGCGGTTCCCAGAGAGTCAGCGGTTTGCGTTTCCAGATGAAATGGTCCCAGGTGCAGGCCGGTGACCGCCAGAAATGACAGTGTGAAAAACACCAACAATGTCGTATGAAAATAACGTTGCGGCCGGTCGGGAGCGCTCACTGTGAAGCGCCATTGCCAAATCGCGCACCATGCCAGCGCGATGGCAAGCACGATCGCAAACTCTTCACCTAAAGAACTTCCCGGAACGAGAAAGTTAAAATGCGGATCTTGCAGGAGAAGAGGAATCCGATGGTAGGCCACATGAAAACACGCAGCGTAAAAAAGGAACAACGCGGCCCACTTCCACCGCTTCACTCTTAGCATCCCCCGCGTCTCTGCATATTCCATGTGCAGATGTAAAAGCAGGGCCGGCAACATGCACAGCCCAGTAGAAATGATGACTATTGCAAACTGATTGAGCCCCACGGGAGGCTGCAGGTAATGTATTTGCGAATTTAGAGCGAGCAGCGATCCGGCGTAGAAAAGGAATAACGCCAGACACAGAAAAAAGAAGACTCGCTCAAAATTGCGCTGACGGCGGTAGCCGAGAATCACCACCATCCAGAAGAGTTGCAGCAGCGTCCCCGCCGTGTAGCCGATGAGCCGGATGTAGACCAGTGACCCCATGGGCCTCCAACGTGTCGGATTCTACGCCGTGGCTATCTGCAGTACAATCGCCAAGTGCCATATTTTCCTTGCACCACCTAAGCTGTTCTAAATAGATGGCTTAGGTC
>Ga0209648_10003138_pt1 | contig 13827 bp, 32 predicted proteins | sample GraSoi2013_115cm_FD_185830 | JGI IMG/M metagenome (GOLD analysis project Ga0209648, IMG submission 185830) | Grasslands soil microbial communities from the Angelo Coastal Reserve, California, USA - Sample 9_17_2013_115cm (SPAdes) (version 2) | ecosystem: Environmental > Terrestrial > Soil >...
GTTCCCTGCCCGCGCTGCGTGGCGATCGGCCCCGATCACAAATGCTGGCTGCGCCTGGAGATGACCTCATGACCCAGATCCACTACAACATGCCGCCGATAGAGGGCCTTATCGGCCTCGGCCGGCCCTGCCTGGTCTGCCTGATGAACGTTAAGGGCGAGCAGGTAGTTGCCACCCGGGACACCTGGCAGCCCCTCGCCCACGACGGAGACAGCAAGGCCCCGCCGGCGTGGATGCCCTACGAGGTCACAACCGAGATCCGCGAAGCGGTCGTGACCGGGATCTGCGACATGTTCCCGGGCCTGCCAATGGATGTCTGCTGGGATCACCTCGCAGCAATCGCCCCCGCCGACCCGGTGCCGCTGTGCAAATGGTGCGGCGGGACCGGGCACAAGGCGTCGGGCCTCGAGCCCGCCGCCGGCCCGCTGCCGCCCGGCCTCGGCGGCAACGGATCCCACAGGAGAGGCCGCGGGTAATGATCCCCAAACTGACGCGCGCCTACGTGCTCGCAATCTGCGCCGTGGTCTGGGTCGGCGCCGTCCTCGGTGACATCTGGCTATGGAGGCTCGTCTACGGATGACCGCCGCCGGCACCCGCCGTCCGTCCAGCGTGTCGACTGGACGGAGTATCGCCAATGGGAGCGAGAGCGGCGCCGCGATCCCTGGCACTGGGCACAAGACGAAAAGGGACGAGCAATGACCACGACCACGGCTGAGCGGCCGGCAATCCCCGATGACGAGATCCGCGAATGGGGCCGGGCGACCGGCCGCACCGTGCCCGAGCGCGGCCGCGTGTCCGCGAAACTGCGGGCCGAGTACGAGGCGACCGTTACCCAGATCGGTGCGCATGTCGACGCCGGGGATCCGCCCGCCGGCGGCCCTGAGCGGTCCGCAGAGCGGCCGAGGCCCGCGGCCGCGGAGCGGCGGCCCGTTCCTGTGCCGAAGCCCTCGAGCGGCTGGCGTGAGCGCGCCCGGGCCCTGATCAGCGGGACCCCCCCGGCCGCGGGCGGCAAGAAGACGGCCGCGGCTAAGGCCCCGCCGAAGGAACCGCGGCCGCGGACGCCGGTAACCAGGGTCGTGGAGCGGATCTGGAATCAGGCCGCCCGGGCTTACGAGCATGTCAACATTCCCGTTGCCCGCACGATGCAATGGCAGTCGCCTTATATCGGCATCGTGGTAGAGGACGTCATCAAGGCCACCCCGCTGGACCGGATCCTCCAGCCTCTAGCCCGGGTCGAGACGGCCGCTACGGGCGTCGGCGCGATGATCGCCATGCCGTTCATCGTCGGCGCCATCACCAGCGAGCGCAACAACCCGGACACTCACGGCATGGCCGCGGTGGTCCGGCAGCAGCTCCTCCACTCGGCGCTGGATGAGTGCATAGATTCCCAGCTGGAGATGTTCGGCAACGCGGAGCTGGTCGGCAAAATCGCCAAGTCCGCCGCGCAGCAGGCCACGCGCACCGCCGACATTGACCGGATCCGGGGCATGATCTTCGCGGCCATGCCGCCCGGGCCGGACATGCCCGAGAACCCGACCGCGGCCCAGATGCAGGCCGCCGAGGCCGAGGCCGCCCGCGCGGCCGCTGCCGAGCAGTCCATGCGGGAGGCGGCCGCCGCGGTTCACTTCATGCGGCCCCCCGAGCCCGACAACCGCGGCCAGGCCGCCGAGCGCGCGGCCGCCAGCATGGCCGCATCCGCGGCCGCCGCCGCCGCCGGGCAAGATCAGGCCATCGCTGCCGCGAGCCGGAATGAGAACCCGTACAACCTGAACCGATGACAGGCAGCCTGCTGCAGACGGCGCCCGAGCGCGTGGAGGGCGTCACCTGGGATCAGTTCCTAGTGGCCCTGCGCCGCGGATCGGCCACGCCCAAGATCCGGGCCTGGCAGCCCGGCGACCACGCGGCCCTGGTCGGCCCGACCGGCGAGGGCAAGACCACGTTTGCGGTCGGCATCCTGCGCCTCCGCAAATGGGTTCTGGCGCTGGACCCGAAGGGCGAGGACACGACCCTAGGCAAATCCGGGTTCGTGCGGATCACGGGCCTGCCGCCGCCCGGCCGGATCCAGCAGGACGTAGCCGAGGACAAGCCCGCCCGGCTGATCGTCGGCGGATCCGCCCGCACCGCGGACGAGGACGCGGCCCTGGAACACCTGATGTCGGAGGCCCTGGACTACGCCCGCCGATCCGGCGGCTGGACTCTGTACGTTGACGAGTTCCAGCTACTCGGGGACCAGCGCATGTTCCGGCTCGGCTCGAGGGTCGAGCGGATGCTTATCACGGCCCGCAAAGAAGGCACGTCGGTAGTGACGAGTTTTCAGGCGATGGCCTGGGTTCCCAAGGCCGCGGTGCGGCAGGCAACCGCGTTCGTTGTCCTGTTCGCAACCCGGGACCGCGACATGATCAAGGCCACGGCGCAGGGCATGGGCCGGGACTGGCGGCAGGTTGTCTACATCGTGGACCGCATGGCCCGCGACGACCGCGCCGAGTTTACGTCCCTGGTCATCCCGCGGTCTGTCCGGGATCCGATGCTGATCGTCCGGGCCGCCAAAGTCTGAGCGGCCCCCGGCTGTGGAGCCGATAGGGCCGCTCAAGGCTGGCCGCCTTGATTGTTCCCCCGGCACAACGTGTCTAGCGCGTGTGGAGGTTGGAGGGCGGCTCGAAACTCCCGGCAGAGACGCTATCAGGCTACAGCGTCACGCTCGAAGCGCTCACGCCATTCCTGTTCTTCGCTGGTCATCCGCCGCCGCGGGCCGAGGCTGGCTATACTCGCCCCGCTGTAGCCAATGCGGGTGTCTGCGCCCTCAAACATCGCCTGCGTCGGTTTTCCTGCTCCCGGGTGGCGAAGTGGCCGAACCAGTCGCGCCGCGCCATCAGAACGGCGGCAGGTCCGGGGGCGGCTGCTGGGTGGAGCCCGGCCGCGTGGTCCGCGCCCGGGCACGGCGGTACTGGGCCTCATCGTTGCGGTCCTGAGCGCGCTTCTCGCTGGCCTGCTTGCGCTCGGCCTCCTGCCGCTGGCGGCCCTGCGAACGGCGCCGCTCCGCCGAGCCTGCGGCCGCCACGGCCGCGCCTGCGCCCTCGAGCCCGGGAATGAACGCCACGCCGGCGCCTGCGGCCTCAGCCGATCGCGCGATGGCGGGGCCGGCGCCCGACCGGCGGAAGCCGAGCGCGACGATGACGACCGCGCCGACCAGGCCCACGGGCAGCGCGGCCAGGATCATGCCGCCGCCGATCAGCGCGCGGGCCGAGCTGGTCGACAGCACGCAGCCGACAAGCGGAAGCCTCACCAGGCAGGCCCCGCCCTTGGCGCCGGGGCCGCCGCCGGGGCCGGCGGGGCCGCCTGCCGAGCCCGATGACTTGGGCCAGCGGCCCGAGTTAACCCATCCCTGCACCATGGACGCATAGCCGCGCCGGGCGCCCCAGCCGTTAGGCGTCGTCGTGTCCCCGGTGGCGCAGCCCTGGCAGACCTCCACATGATCCGCGAAGTTCCCCGCGACATCGGCCGCGGTGGCCCCCTGGAGCCCGGCGGACAGGCCGCTAGTCGACGTGAACAGGTAGTCAATCTGCGCGCGCACGTCCCGCTGAGGGTTGCCGGTCACCAGCTGGCCCGCGTTGGTATAGCCCTTGGTATTCCAGTTGATCAGGCCCACCGAGCGGTAGCCGTTGCTGTCGATCCCATCGGACTCCGGGTCAATGTGCGACTCGGCCCACATGTTCGCCAGCACGCCGACCGCCTGAGCGGTCGAAAGCCCTTTCTGGATCAGCAACGCGTAAACCTCCCGCGGCGTGACCGGGCCGATGTTCGGGATCCGGTAGCCGGCCTGGGTCGTGGCCCCGCCGCCTGGCGCCGCGGTCGTGGGCATTAGTCGCTGTCCACCGTTTGGTAATCGAGCATCGAGCCGGGCAGGGTATCAAGCAGGTTGGCCGCGCCGATCGCCAGCGCGTTGCCCTCGTCTTGATAGCGCGGTTCCGTCTCGCCCCGAGCCTGGATCTCCTCGAGTAGCTCGCGCGTCGTCGCCAGCCCTAGCAGCGCCTCGTGGGGCATGGCTCAGAGCCTGCTCTGCACGCTGGCCGGGTTCGGCCGGCCCTGATTCTTAGCGGCCCGGTTGGCCGGGTTGTTGTCGGCCTGGCCGCCGCCGCCGCCCTTGCACGTTCCCGAGTCCGCGGACTTGCCCGTAGGCCAGACCCCGGGGCCGGTGTAGCACGCCCTCGTGAACGCCGGCGGATGCAGCGGGTTGGCCAGCTGGAGCAGGTTGTTATTCCAGCCCTTGACCAGCGACGTGCCGCCGAGGCCCCACCAGTAGGACCACCACAGCAGGCCCACGCCGATCGCTGCCACGTCTACGCCCCGCCTTCGGCAAGCTTCATGAAATTGGCCCGGCAGACTGCCTCGATGCCCGGGTTCGCGGTCGCGCACGGAACGCAGATCATCCGCCTGCCGGGCGGCCCGTACGGCCGTAGCTCGCGGACCTGCCCGCACGAATCGCACTGCTGCGGCGGCTCGGCCGAGATGATGCCCCGGGCTATATCGCTCATCAGGCCCCCGTCTGGGTCGGGGCGGCGCCCGCGTTCTGCGGCCCCGCCGTAGTCGACGGCGCCTGGCCGCCGCCCGTGACCGGCGGGTAAAGGTTCATGAACGCGGCCAGGTCGAATCCGTAGGCCAGCAGCACGGCCAGCGGCCGCGCCTGCTCCGACTCGGCCAGCAGCGCCAGCAGCGCGAAGAGGCCCGAGCTGGCCAGCAGCGCGCCGGGGACCGGCGGGGCCTTGGTCTGCCGGATCGCCCGCCAGCTGATGATGCCCTCCCCGATCAGCCACGCGGCTATGAACGCGCCCATTTACGCCCCCGCCCATGTTCCCCGGGCATGGCTGCCGCCGTTGGCCAGGCCCGATCTGATCGCATGCCGGTACTTAAGGACCATGCCGCCGAGCGCCAGGCCCCCGCCGAGCGCCGGCCACAAAGAGCCGTCCATCACGCACAGGAACACGACCCACCCCGAGGTTTCAGCGTTGGAGATGTTGACCCATTTTTGCAGGGTCGGCGCCCGGGCGCCCGCATCCAGCTCGTTGCTCTGCGGGCTCGAGAGATTAGCCGACGCCACCTGGTAGACCAGCTCGGCGGCAATCGCCACCGTGAGCATCCGCAGGGTTCGGCGGTCCCGGGCCATTGGTTCTGCTGCTGGCATCAGCGGTACGTCTCGAGGTCATAGCCCAATTTGGCCCCTTGCTCCACCTGCCGCCAGAACACGGCCTGCGCCCATGCGGCCCGGTGGATCCGGCCCGCGGTGCGCTCGAGCCAGTGCAGGTAACGGGCCTTGGCCGGGATCCGCACCGCGGCGCTGCCTTCCCGCTGCGCCATGCTGGCCAGGTATGCGGCCCCGATCATGATCACGGCGGCCAGCAGGTCGGCCGAGCCCGGGTCGGTGACGATCTTCATGTAAAGCGGCCGCGCCTTCGTCTCGCCCGGCCTGGCGTCTGCGCTCACGGCTCCTCCGATCGGCGCGGGGCCGGCCCCCTGCCGCTGGGACCGGCCCCGCCTAACTCACGCTCTAACGCCCGACCCCCCCGGGCGGCGGCAGGAGCATCAACCGTTATCTGGGCGTCTTGGCGCCCGCGGTTGAGTTCCTAGATGAGCTTGGCCAGCTCCCCGAGGCCGAGCGCGACAAAGTGAGAATGCAGGGCCGAGCGGAGAATGTTCTTCGCGTCGTGCGCGATGACATCCCCGAACGCCCGGGCGACCTTGGCGGCCGACTCGGTAACCGGGTCGACCTTCTGCGGCACCGCGGCCTGGACGCCCAGCAGGGCCTGCTGGAGCTGGGCGAGCTGGGACGAGAACTGCTGGCCGAGCTGGCCAACCTGAAGCTCGAGGGCCGCGTTGCGCTTCTTGTACTCCTCCAGCTGCTCCTCGAAGCTGGGCGCCTGCACAGGCCCGGCGGGCACCCCGGCGGCCAGCTGCCCGGCGGCGGCCTGCTGCGCCTGGCCTGTCAGCCCGGCGGCGGCGGCGGCGGCCGCGTACTCGGCTGGGCTCTGCGCGTTCTGCATGGCCGCGAACGCGGCCAGCCGCTCGGGCGTGATCCCGGCCGACAGATACTCCTGCTCGGGCGTGGGCGGCGGCTGAATCGGGGGAGTGCTCACTTTGTCACCTTGGTTTCACGGGGAACGGCTAGAACGATCCGGGCCAGAATACCGGGCGGTCCCACGACTGGCGGTCTGACAGGTCAAGTTGGGCGGCCACGGGTGGCAGCGCGAATCTCATGTGCCCGCCGGGCAGTTGCGTGGACGGGTAACCCGGCAGGTATCCCGAGTTGTAGTAGGGGGCGCCATCGGCCGCGAACGTGGCCACGCCCGCGGCTATGGGCATCGTGGTCTGTCCCGCGTGCGGGCCGGGAACTGAGGCCGATACGGCATGCTGAGTGGTCCATGCGGGACCGGGGCCGGCGCTGTAGGAATGCCGGTGGAGTCCGCCGCGGGTGACCAGGCAGCCCATGTGCGTGCGCTCCTACTCTGCGGGCTCGGCGGCCGCGAGCTGGGGGGCCTGCGCGGACTTGTCCCGGCCGGCCAGGAACCAGATCACGACCCCGGCGACAACGCCCGTCACGACCACCTTGCCGATCGCGCGGACCTGAAGCTCGAGGGCGCCCAGCCGCTCGAGGATGACCTCTTGCGCCTGCCGGCACTCCTCGCAGCCCTGCGGGGCCGGCGGCTCGCCGTCGACCTCGGGCAGCTGCCTGGCCTCGGCGCCCCGGCGCTGCTCGGCCTTGGCCCGGCTGGCCGCGCGGGCGGCCGCGGTCTGCTCCCGGCGCTTCTCCGACTCGGCGGCGGCGGCCTGGTCGGCCTCGGCCTGATGCCGGATCCTGTCGGCGGCGGCCTTCTTGTCGTCGGCGGCCTGGCGGCCAGCGTCAGTCTGCGGGGTCTCGTCCATTGGTTCAGATCCTCCCGGCGGCAACGAGCTGATCCCACTGCCCCGGCCCGGTGGCCGGGATCATGGCACCGTCCGACGCTATCAGAGCTGACAGCGGCGACAGGCCCGCTCCGAGCCCGGGGTAGATGGTGACCTGATGCGGGACGTAGACAGCCGGGCCGGGTGTCTTTCCCGGGGCCGCCCGCAGCGCGGGCTGCCGCCCGGGCAGACTGCGGATCCGGCGGGCAAGCGTGTTCATGCGGCCCTCGTTACCGGCTGCGGCCGCCGCCGCCGGCGCCGCGGTGGCTTCGCTGGCGGTACGGTGCGCCGGCGGGCCGGCGGGCGGCGGTTCTCCCGGCGTTCCTGCGCGGGTGACTCGGCGGCCTCCTCCTGCCGCGTGTCCTGCCGGGCCTCCTCGCGGGCATCCTGCCGCGCGTCGTTGTCGCCCTTCGTGCTCGTGTCCGAGTCCGGCCCCTGCAAGTCCTTGATAGCCGCCAGCAGGGCCTGGTCGGTGCCCTCGATGCCGGTGAGCTGGGCGCTGATCTGCTCGTACTCGGTAAGGCCGATCTGCTGATCCGAGGGCGCCTGAGCGGAGCTGGCGCCCTGCGTCGTCGCAGTGCTGGATGAGCCGGCCCGGCGGAGCCGGATAAACACGATGGCGCCGACGCCGGCGCCGATGATGACGATCCATCCCCAGCCGGGGACGCCGAGTATGGGGCGCTGGAGGACACTCCGCCCGCCGCCCCCGGCGGGAGCTCCTGGCCGCCGCTCGGGCGCTGCCTCGCTCACGGCCCGTACCTGTCGAGCCCGAGCCCGCGGGACTCGGGATAGTTGGCCACGACCCGCGGCCAGCCGATCGGCCACTTGCCGCCGATCCGCGCGGCGAAGGCGCCGGATCCGGGGGCGATGCCGCCGGGCGAGTTGGTGGCCCTTACGACCATCACGGCGTTAGGCCGGATCGCCGGTACGGGCATCTCATGGGTCTGGTTGATCGTCTGCACTGCGATGGTCTGCGGTATGTCGGTCTGATACCAGACATCGGGCCGCCACGAATCGAAAGCCGACGAGGGCATGCCGATCTTGCCGGTGGTGGCCTGCGCGACGGGGGACCGGTCGTAGCCGGGGAACGGCGCCGGCGCCGGGACCGGGACGGTGCCCGGGGATCCGTGGATCATGCCGTTGGACTGCCACGCCTGGAAGCTGACTGCGGGAACGGGGATCAGGGCGGGGCCTATGTCGGTGCCCGGCGCATAGTAGGCGCCCGGCGGGACTACCCCGCCGGTCGGCCCGTTTGCGCGGTGCCTGAACCCGAACACGGCCCGGGCGCCCTAGCTGGTCTTGCCGAGGAGCGCGTTAAGTCCCGGCTTCTCGATGTTGACCACGCCGTTAGCGGCCGCGGTCGCGCCCGCCGGGTGCATCTCGAGGCTGGCCAGCATCACCCCGACCACGACGAGCGAGGCCAGGCCGAAAATCCCGGTGAACCTCATGGGCTTACTGGCCTACGGCCCGGGCGTTCGGCGCGACTGCGTGAAGCAGCCACGTCCCGACGATCCCGAAGCCAAGGCCCCAGAGAAAGCCCTTGGTCTGCGGACGCATTTTCCCCTCCCGTCCCTACCTAGGCAGGCTGAACCAGACGCACGTAAGCAGCACGATCGAGACGACCGCGCCGCCGACAACTCCCCAGTGCGGCGTGCGCGGCCCGCCCGAGGCCGGCCCCGCGGTGATGCCGTAGGCCCTCGTGGCCAGGGTCGGCGCGGTGCCCGTCTGGGTCGACCCCGCCGCCCCGGCGCCCGGGACGAACAGGGGACCGCGGTAGACCATGCCGCCGCTGAGCGGCGAGCCGAGCGACATTGCAGCCATGGGTTAAACCTCCGGGAGGCCCTGGATCAGCACGCCCGAGGGCACGACCTGGCCGGCCACGACAGCGACCGTGTACGGGCCGGTTCCGCCGGGCGCCGGGTTCCATGGCTGGCCCGCGAACTCGATCTGAGTTCCCGGGTTGGTCGACAAGAACGCTTCGCCTGTCTCGAGCAGGCCCGTGGTCCGCTGCGCCAGGCCGGTCTTGCGGGACCATGCCATGACGCCCTGCATGGAGAACGACCCCGCGGCGCCTGCCGTGCTGGCCGCGTTGATCAGCCGTGCGCCGGCGCCGCCTGCGACCGCGGTGGAGCCCTGCACGCCGGGCTGGCCTACCCCGGTCTGGATGTCGATGTCGTCAATCAGGGTCGTGATGTCGGTGTCCTGCAAGGGAACGCCGTCGACGTAGAGACGGAGGCGGCCGCCGGGCAGGCCGGCGCTGCCGCCGGTCGCGGCGGCCGGGGCCGGCCAGATGTTCTGCCGCAGGTTGTTCACGTCCCGGGCGTCGGCGATCAGCGTGGTGAGGTAGCCGCCGAGCCGCGGGGCCTGCACCAGCGTGGCCGAGTTGGCGCTAACTGGCGGGGAGCACGGCTGGTAGATCCACTGGCAGGTGGTCCCGATCCCCGGGGGCACGACCACGACGCCCTGGGGCAGCCAGTAGAAGTCGGATTCGACCTGGAAAGTCAGCGTGCTGGCCACGGAGATGGTGCCGAAGATGCTGGCCAGCGTGTTGAAGTTGACCTGGAGCGTGGGCAGGAGTGAGGCGTTTGCGCCGCTGATCACGCCCATGGCCTTGGCGAATTCAAACGGCAGCGCAGTGGCCCAGATCCAGCCGAACGCGGTCGTCGTGATGCCGTTCTGGAAGCTGGGCAGGTTCTGCTGTAGCTCGTTGCCGTCGAGCATGCCGAACTGTCCCGACAGGATCGGCACGAGGCCGAGGATTTCGTAGCCAGGCCCGGTAAACAGGACCGTGCCGTAGGCGTCCCGGCACTGGATCAGGTTCACGACGCCCGGCGGGAAGTCGGCCGCGGGCGCCGAGCTGGCGGTGAACGCCCCGGTCGTGTAAGTGCCCGGGGTCGAGCCGATGAGGATCCGGTAGCCGCGGTTGTAGCCCGGGCTCGCCACCATCGGCTGGTTGATCACGCCGCCGTATGCCTGGCCGGTGAGTCCGTACATCAGCCGGCGGCCCTCTTGGGTGTGCCTGATGAACGGCCCGCCGGGGGCCTCCACCGTGGTCTGGGGCTGGGGCCGGCCCGCCGAGATTCCGGCGGTCTGCTCGGGGGCCATAGCGGTCATACCATGATCACCACGATTTCAGCTAGGCCGTGAAGGATGCTTCCCGGCTGGGTTGTCCCGAGTGTCTTGTGCGCCCAGATCCGGGCCATGCCCTTGACGGGCTGCAACAGCACGTCGGTAACAATGACCAGCTCCATGATCCGCCTGGTCGGCATTACCGCGGCCTCCGCTTTAGGTCGACGTTGCGGCGATTCCCAGACCTGCGGCCAAGGCTGGCCAAACAAGAGCGATCCCGTTAAACCCGCGGGGCCGCTAGGTCTGGGATCGCTGAGGGCATCATAGCCCTATGGGAAAACAACGCGACCCCCTGAGTGTTTTCTACGACGACTTTTCCGGCCGGTTCCTCGATGTGTGCATCGGCGATCTGTACGGCTGGCACACCGCGACGGTTCGCAGCCCGGCCCGCGACGGAATCGACGCCCGCGGCCTGACCAGGCATGAGCGCGCGGTGCAGCGGTCGCTGTTCTACGTGCTGAACTCCACCGAGGCCGAAGGCCCGCAGGGCGGCCGGTGGGTGAAGAACACCGACTACAGCTTCCAGATCGGGGCCTGGTCGGCGCCCGAGTATTCGGGGGGCCTGATCGGCCGGCTGTTCCGGTCGGGGCCGCGGCGCCGGATCCTGACCGCCCGGTGCGTGCGGTTCTCCGACGCGGCCGCCCACTACGGCGAGTACGCGACATACACCGTCGACCCGGCGGAGCAAGCGCCCGCCCTCGGCCTGTGAATGCCGGCTGGGCAACGGTCCTGGTCGGCGCCCTCGGCCTGGCCCTCGGCCTGGTCGCGGGCATCTGGCGCGGTGGCCGGTGGGTCGAGCGCGTCAGCAGGTCCATCGAGCTGCTGACCAAGATTGCCGACGACCACGAAAAGCAGATCCGTGATCTGCGAGCCCGCCGGGACGCCCAGCGCAGATCACCGCGCGCATGAGATAGCCGGCCCCAGACCGCGAAGTCAAGACTTGCGCAGCGCCCCCCGGGCCGGCTCAAATGTGGGGCTGACAATACCGCGGTATTAGCTTACACGTGTAAACCGACCTTGGCAAAGACATAGACCAGGTCGGGGCGAAGCCATGCGGCCAAGTCGAGCGCGGCGCCGAGTATGACCCTGCTTGTCCAAGGGGGACCAACGGTCCCCCTTTCGATCCCCTCCTTGTCGACCAACCTCACTTCGTTCGGTCGGTATCGAAAAACCTCACTTCTCAAGCTCAACAGCACATGTGACCTCTGACAGGCAGTAACCACCGTGAAAGGTGGCCGCGCGCGCGGCCGCGGTGGTCAGTGCCTCAGTAGTCGGCCGAGTGAGATTCGTACCAGCGGGCAGCGGCGGCCAGGGCGGCCGAGTGGGCCTCGGATCCGCGGCCCCGGCCCCGGTCCCATGCCGCCCACACCGCGGAGCGGATCGGCTTAGGCAGTGAGTACCAGTGATTGCGGCAGGCTAGCTGGCCTGACGGAACGCTGACCGGGCACCCGGGGGCCGGGCATTTGTGATTCATTCGATTTCCCTTCCCAATATCCGGTCGATAGTCGACCGCGCGATGCCGGATATCCTGAATATCTCGAGCTTATTTATCCCGGCCTGATATGCGGCCCTGATTATCTCGTCACGCCGCCGCAATATTGCCAGCAGCTCGCGGGCCTCGGCCGCGGGCATCGGCGGAGTATCCATGCTCCCGAGCGTAGCCCGTTGCAGCGCACGCTACATAGGGGTAGCGTGAGACACGCCGAGCGCATCCCCCACCGAAAGGGCAAGGCAACCCACGATGACCAGCATTCCAGTAAGCGGACTGTTCGCCCCCGGGCTCGAGCTGGCCGACGACGTGCGCGACCAGCTCGAGGCCGCCGCCGAGTTCCTGGCCGGCGCCGCCGAGCTTTTCGACATCACTGCCCAGACCGCCGAGATCAAGCGGCAGGAGCTGGCCGAGGCCCGCTCGGCCGCCGAGCTGGCCGACGAGGCCCACGAGCGCAGCGGCCGCACGGTCGACCTGGCAAACGGGCAGATGGCCGCGCTGCTCTGCTCGGCCGGCCTGATCCGCACCGCGGACGGGCTGGTCAGGCGATGAACTGGGCGGGCTGCCGGCTGGCCTCCCGGTTCGCGTCCTACTGGCACGGCGCCCGCGACTTCGCGGGCGCCACCCTCTGCGGCCTGCCTCTAGCGGGGCTGGCCGAGCATCTGGTATCGGGCGCTATGACCGAGTGCCCGCGCTGCTCGGCGGCCGCACGGTGACCCCGGCCCAGATCCGCGCCGTCGAGCTGGGCTGCAAACTGCACGAGCACAACTCGCTCGTGCAAACCCGGGCACGCATGGCCGCCACCGCGACCAACCGCGGCGCCCCGCTCGCCGCGTGGCTGCTGATGACTGCCCGGCTGGCTGAGACATGCCGGGGTCTCCGCCGGCAGCTGGCCGAGGCCCTGGCCGAAGTCGAGCCCGGCCCCGTAGTCGACCACGGCCCGCGCGTCTGGTACGGCCCGCGGCACCGCAACCCGGATCCGGACCTAGCCGATCACTGGCTACCCGAGGGTGTTGGCCGCCATGCAGTCTGAGCCGATCCACTGGCGCCCCGAAGGCTGGCAGCTGCTGGCCTGCGGGGCACTCCACGTTCCCGAGCCGAAACCGCGGTGGGGCCTGATCTGCTGCCGCCGCAACATCACGGAGGTTACGTGTCTAGCCTGCCTGCGGGCATTCGGCCGCGCCACGCGCTCGAGCGGATCCGGGACGTTCCCCGGTCCTGCCGGTGCAGCTGGAAATGGTCCCGCCGCCGAAGTCGCTACGTCCGCAAGCGGGCGGTCAGCTGGTGCCCCTGGCACCGCGGCCGCTGACCCGTTGCAGGGGATGGCCGACGCAATCCAGAACCTGCCCGAAATCGAGCTGCGGCTATTTCACTCCGACCGGCGCCGCAACGGCCTCTACGTCGACGGAAAGAAAGTGACCTGATGCACATCTGGGTTAACGGGGATCCGGCCCCCCAGGGCTCGGTTAACGCCTTCGCCCTCAAGAAGGGCGGCGAGTACACGGGCCGGGTAGGCATGCGCTCGGCCAGCCCGGCGCATGCGAGCTGGCGTAACGACGTGGCAACCGCGGCCGCCAAGGAACTGAAACAGGCCGGCCTGATGCTGGCCGACCTGCCGCTATTCGCCAAAGACTTGCCGTGCTCGGTGCAGATCACTTTCTATCTGCCCCGGCCCAAGTCTCATTACGGGACCGGCGGCAACGCGGGCAAGGTCAAGTCGCAGTTCGCGGCCGCCTGGCCCATGGTCAGGGATTTCGACAAGCTGACGCGGACGATCCTTGACGCGCTCCAGCTGGCCGGCGTGGTGGCCGACGACAAGCAGTTTGTTGGCAGCCCGGGAATCTGGCGCGTCTTCGCTGACTACTGCGTGCCCGGCGCCGATATCTGGGTGGAGCCGGCCCCGCCCGGGATTCCGGCCCTGACGCTGATGCCCGGGCTGCGGCGCCGCGAGGACCCGCCGCCGCTGGTCGACTTCAGGACCGGCGAGATGCTGGTCACAGGAGAAGAGGGCTCGTAATGGCCGCCGTCGACATGGCGCCGGTTATCGCGCTGCTCTGCGTTGCCGCCGCCGCTATCCTGCTGGCCGCCCTGATCCTGGTTGCCTGCGCGCTACGGCTGCGCCGCCGGGGCGGCGGCCGGCCCCCCGGGGACGACGACCAGCCGGAACCGTGGGCGCCCGGCCCCGGCGGGGCCGCCCTGCCGGCCAAGTCCCGCCGGGCCTTGTGCCTGGCCGCATGACAGGAGAAAACGAAATGACCAGAACCATTTTCGCCGAG
>Ga0209648_10003139_pt1 | contig 13827 bp, 12 predicted proteins | sample GraSoi2013_115cm_FD_185830 | JGI IMG/M metagenome (GOLD analysis project Ga0209648, IMG submission 185830) | Grasslands soil microbial communities from the Angelo Coastal Reserve, California, USA - Sample 9_17_2013_115cm (SPAdes) (version 2) | ecosystem: Environmental > Terrestrial > Soil >...
CGCCGACAACTCGCAATACAGAGCCGCTGATCAACGCAGATCCGTCCCTGGATGAGGTAGCTGATGCATTGTTAGATGATACCGATGAGGTAGAAGAAGGCAGCGACACAGGTACACTGGAAGAGTTACCTGGACATTCACGGCCTGCTCGCGCAGCAGTGGTTCGCCATACGCCTGGTTCTGAGGATGCTTTTCAGAGCTATTTGCGTGATATTCGCGGATTAGGGCTCTTGACGCACACAGAAGAAGTTGACCTGGCACAAAAAGCTGCCGCCGGCGATGATTTGGCACGTAGTACGTTGATCGAGTCGAATCTGCGCTTGGTGATCGCCATTGCGCGTCGATATACCAGCACGGGTGTTCCTTTAATAGATCTTATCCAAGAGGGCAACCTTGGCCTGATGCGAGCAGCGGAGAAATTTGATTATCGTCGCGGCTGTCATTTTGGTACCTATGCCACTTGGTGGATACGGCAAGCCGTCAGCCGTGCTGCAGGTGAGCAATCGCGCCTGATCCATTTGCCTGAACACGTCGCGACACGTTTGCGTAAAGTGCGCCGCGTAGCTGCCCAATTATCACAAGAAAACGGACTTGATCCCTTGCCAGAGCAGATAGCCGAGGCATGTAATATCAATGTAAACGAGGTTATGGACCTGCTGGGCATCATCGAGCAGCCTGTATCATTAGATGCGCCTGTTGACGATGAGGCCCGCTATTCTTTAGCAGACACGCTGGAAGATAGCGCAGCACCAGCGCCTGCTGAAACTGCATCACAGCATTTGCTTGGTGAAGAACTCCATCGAGCACTGGCCTTGCTTACTCCACGTGAGCGCTCAGTCATCACGCTCCGTTATGGTATCGGCGATGGACGAAGTCGCACCTTATTGGAGGTCGGCAAAGAGTTAGGCATTTCACGCGAAAGGGTACGCCAACTCGAAGTAGTAGCGCTCATGAAACTGCGAGGCATCAGCAGCACCGCAGCTCTCAAGGAATGTGTCTGAACTACCTCAGCTATTGAATGCATAGATGCAAGACCTCGGCGAGGAGAGCGTATAAGGCTCTCCTCGCCGGTGCATTCATCGCTCCTCATAAAACACACCATACACAATCCACATCTCGACGAAATTGCCAAACTGTGCTACACTGCACGCAAGCTTCATGAGAATGCCATTTGCATTTATTATATAAGGCATGGTTCAAAGAAAGCTCAAACGAATGTGACAGTTTGAACAGTCCAAATACAATGTCGTATGCGGCTACAAGGCCTTTTATAGCCACATACTTTTTACGAACTGTCACATTGATTTGAACCATGCCTAAGGAGAACAAAACCCATGGCTTCCTGTACATCTTGCGGCAATGATGTTACTGGCAAGAAGTTTTGCCCGGAGTGCGGAACACCTGTACAGCCAACTGGCAGTGTCAGTCAGTTCGCCTCGACGAATGTTTGTCCCCGTTGTAATGGAGCCGTGAACCCCGGAGCGGCTTTCTGCACACATTGTGGCTCATCACTCATCTCACAGACAGCAGTTGCAACTGCTACACCAACATCACCTCAGCCACTTACACGTCAATGTATCGCCTGCCATGCAGAAGTTCCTATCGAGATGGCTTTTTGTACAAATTGTGGCCAGAGTATGCAGGTTTCAGCCACCCCTACCCCTGCAGCTTCGGCACCACAAGCCTTTGTTCTTTGCTCAAATTGCGGTCGACAAAATAAACCCGGTGTGAATTTCTGTGCAGGTTGTGGTGGTCCCATAGCACAAAATGCTGGAACACCCATACCGCAAATGGGTTATATGCAATCTCCGCAGCCATCACAACCATATGCACAGTATCCTCAGCAGACGCCCCAGTACAATGCGCAATATCCTCAGCAGTATGGTCAGCAACCTCAGCAGTACGGACAAATGGCCTACCAGCAACCAATGATACTTCGTTGTCCCATATGCATGGCGATGTCTCCAATGGGTACCAGCAATTGTCCCAGTTGCCGGACGAGCCTGGCAGGTGTTGTCCCAACCCCCGCTAACGTACAAATGCAAGGTCAGCAGAGTGGTTTGGGCGGAATCATGCAAGGTCCCGGCGGAAATATGGCTATGGGCGCACTGGGCGGCGCAGCAGCAGTCATTGGCGGAGAAATACTACTACACGAAGTGGAGCGTGGCTTTGAGGGGGATAGGGGATATGGTCACCGTGAGGGAGATGGTTTACTAGGAGGTCTGGGAGACCTGGCTAATGACATCGGCCTTTTCTGAGATTGAAACACTACACGGGAGGCTTGAACTCACCAAATGTGAACTCAGCCTCCTTTTCTTGTTGTGCTTGAATAAGCTCATGTTTTACACCCAAAATGGCTATCTCCATCCCCCCCTCCCGTTGCCAGACACTCTGAAAACGTCTATAATAGTGACGCGCTATGCAAACAACTAAACGTACAGAGGTTATTGGCTAAGGAAGAAGAAACTATTTTCAATGCAATACAAGCGAACGACGCTACAGAACGGACTACGGTTACTTATGGCTCCAATGCCAAGTATGCGCTCCGCTAGCATTTCGTTATTTTTTACTGTTGGTTCGCGCTATGAATCGAACGCTATCGCGGGTATATCGCATTTTATCGAGCATATGCTTTTTAAGGGTACGCAGAACTATTCAAGTGCTAGACTTATTTCAGAGGCAATTGAGGGAGTTGGTGGGGTATTTAATGGAAGCACAGGCAAAGAACTGACCAACTACACTGCTCGTGTTCCTGGTGAACATTTACTCGAGGTGATAGATGTTCTGGCGGATATGGTGCGCTATCCACTTTTTGACCCGCTTGAAATTGAGAAAGAGCGCAGCGTCATTATAGAGGAACTAAGTTCTACTCATGACGATCCTCAAGAATGGGTCAATTTGCTCATAGATGAAACGATGTGGCCGAGGTTACCTCTAGGCCGTGATGATGCGGGATATGTAGAGACGGTCGCAAAGATTCAGCGCCAGCAGATGTTGGACTATCTACACGAATACTATCGACCAAATTCGCTGATTGTCAGTGTAGCGGGAAATATCGACCTGGCAGAGATTACTGAGAAGGTAGAACGTCTCTTTGCTGAATGGGAACCACGCGAGCATGTAGCATGGACGGAGTGCTTGCCACCGATAGATGCATCTCCGGTTGCGCTAATTGAAAGGGAAACAGAACAGGTTAACCTTTGTCTTGGGACACTAGGTGTAGCATATTCATCTCCTGACTATTATACACTTTTGCTGATAAATGCTATCCTAGGAGATGGCATGAGTTCACGGCTCTTCCAAACAATCCGTGAAGAGCAGGGACTGGCTTATGATATTGGAAGCTATTTCAATAGTTACGCTGAGACAGGTAATTTTGTGGTGAGTGCTGGGGTAGACCCATCACGGGTCGAACCAGCTATACGAGCAATCTTAGATGAACTTACTCGCATATGTGTAACTCCGGTCCCAACAGATGAACTCGATCGGATCAAGGCATATGCACGGGGTAGCATGGTGTTAGGACTGGAAGGCACACATCAGGTTGCCTCGTGGCTTGGAAGCCAGGAAAGCCTGCGAGGAAAAATACTTGATATTGATGAAATAATAGCACATATTGATGCTGTCAATAGTCAGGATATACAGCGAGTAGCACAAACCTGCTTTGCTCCTCAATGGCGTCGTTTGGCACTGATCGGTCCTTACGAACCTATGCAAGCGGAGCTGTTGGGGAAGCTGCTCAAGAGTGGGGACTGAGACACACTTCAGTAGGGTATTTATGGGTACACTTACATGCTAAGGTGGGAACAGGAGATCTAACCATATGGCGAACACAACGCTCCGCGAATACTTGCAGAATACAGAGGACGCCATCAGTTCTGGTCGTATCGATGATGCAATGGCTAACTGTCAGAACATTCTCTCGTACTTTCCAGATGCACTTGAGGCTCAACGCCTGTTAGGCGAGGTATACCTATCAAAGGGACAACTGGAAGAGGCACAACAAACTTTCGATTGGATTTTAGCTAACGATCCAGAGAATGTCATCGCCTACTGCGATCGCGCACTAACTAGTGAACGCATGTCGGACATCGATACCGCACTTGACTGCTACCAGCAAGCATATGAGCTGAGTCGAGGCAATAGCCAGATTCGCCAGGAATTTAACCAATTGAGCACCAGAGTCGGTCAACAAGAGTTTATGTTCTCACGCGCTGGCTTGGCACGCCTCTATATGCGTGGTGATCTCCTGACTCAAGCAATTCAAGAATGGGAAGCAGTTCTGAGCGCCAGCCCTGAGCGCCTGGATGCGCGAACAGGTCTACTTGAGACATACTGGCATGAAGGCACCTATGACAAAGTTGAACAACTGGCAGCACGGATTCTTAGAGAGATCCCTACCTGTTTGAAAGCACTCCTGCTCCTGGCACATGTCACTTTCACCTACAAACCGGAACAGTCAAAAGAATTGATCAAGCGAGCCGAGGCACTTGATCCCGAACTGGTAATGGCGCAGGAACTCTTCAGTGACCTGATGGCAAGTCAACCCAATGATCCATTTTTGGCGTCACTAAAAAAAGAGCCTATTGTCTTGACAGATGTCTCGGAGGAGAAGCAACTATCTAAAATACAGACAGTGATTAATACTGCTGTCGAAGTAAATGGTTCTCATAGTTCCCTGGAGTCTTCTGATCAGCACCCTCGTTGGAGCAACCTGGAAAGCTGGAGGGAACTTGATACGATGCAAGTATCTCAACATGTTCCTGAAACTGTGCAGGAAGCCCCAGCCTTTTCTTCATGGTCAGAAATTATCAATAATCAGCAGATCAATCCCCAGGCAATCATTGATCAGGTAAGTCAAAGCCAGAAAATCGAGCCTGAACCCGAAGCATGGGAAACATCGCCAGCAATTGATGATGATTTTGATCCAGCCATGCTGGAGCAACAACCCTGGTTCCAGGCAGATCAGGCCAAAACATCCACTGAAGAACCAGCAATGGCAGGTGAAAATCTGGGGGCTATAGGATCGAGCGAATCTCTTCTTTCATGGTCAACATCGACTCAGGCAGGTGATCTCCCCTCACCGCCTGCCTGGCTCGACATGCTCACTAAAATAGATCAGCAACCAGGTGGTTCAATACCTGCTTCCTCCTCTCAAACATCAAGTGTCCAGGAACCATTCAAAAGCAGGCCTCTCACTCAACCCCTGGCTGAACCGGAAATCGCTTCTCCACAGTCGATCAAAGAAGATTCTCGTATCGCCCCGGATTCTTCTGTTCGGAAGACGGAGCCAGCTTTCTTCCCCTCAGAAGAAAACGACCCGGAAATGCGGTGGCCGGAATGGCTGAAATCACTCGGTGCTGAAGTCTTGGAGCGCGAACCAGGACCAGGAACAGCACCGGTTACTCCCGAATCGCAGGAACCTCTTGCCTTTCAGGCGTGGGTGGATCAAATCGACCAAACGCTATCTGAAACTGATGAAAAGCAGCTAGCAACTCTAGAGCATCTTGAAAACGATTTGCACTATCAGGGCTTTGTGCCATTACAGCCTGGAACACTCTCGACTCTTGCACAAGAACCATCGCTTTCGTCTGCATTAGCTCAATTAGCTAACTTTGCAGCACAGCCCACTGCTTCTGAGTCACCTGGTGTTCCTGTACAATCAGATACACTCGCTCAGCCCATAAATTTTAGCGTACCTGTGGGAACTAACCCACCACTTACTGCACCCTCTGTACATGTCCAGCCAGACAAACAAGAACAGCAGTGGGGGAGCGCAGCAAATCAGACTTCTGAAATGCCCGCAAGCCAAGTCGCTGAGCAGCCAATCAAACCTGATCAGGGGTACCTGGAGCCGCCAACCCAACAGATTTTCGAACCGGTAACAAATCCCGTTGTGGATATTTCCAGTGAGACTCCGCTTATACCAGCCTATCGTGCTAATGCGTTGCTCGAAAACGAACTGGAAACGACTATGAGAAGGCCCGCCATCAGGCTACAACCAATGCACCAGTCAGCAGAACATTCAGATGCAGCATCTTTGATGGGTAGAGGACATGTCGCAGAACGTGGAACAGGTGGCAAAGCTCAGGAAGAGATTTTGAGTAACAAAGAACGTCTCCTTCGAGGATATCAATTCCAGCTCGCTGGAGCTTACGATGACGCTATGCAAGAGTATCGCATTATCATCCGTAATGCACCTGAATTACTTGGTGAGGTTATCAGCAACTTGCGGGCATTACTCAAGCTCACACCTAAGTACTCTGCGGGTTTCCGCGTACTTGGTGATGCTTATATGCGACAAGGGGAATATCTACAGGCGATGGAGGCGTATAACAAAGCTCTTACGATTGCTAAAAAAGCCAGGAGTCAGAGCAACTAGCATCAAAGGAGTCGAAGGTGGAAACCATTCTACAACGATTGACCGAACTTGATGAGATCTCCGGTGCAATACTCATCGGCAAGGACGGTTTGATCGTGTCAGGAGCGTTGCATAACGAGGATGAGGAAATGTTGGGGGCAATGTCGGCAGCCGTCTTTGGCTCGATTACAAATTTCACAGAACAGATTCACAATGGCGAAATGCATCACGTGATTATTGAAACGCATAGCGGGACAATCCAACTTGCAGAGGTAGGCGACCTTATTCTGGTTGTTACTACCCACTCCGCCAGTAATCTCGGGCGTGTTCGCCTGGAGATGAAGAAGGCGAGCCGCCAACTTACTCAGCTTGTAGCTTCTTATTAAATTAGAAATAGGGGAATTATGGAGCGTCGTGCTGATGGTCGAGGATAGTAAGCGGGTCGTAAACAGAAAGGATATGTAACCGCATGGAACGTACGTTAGTACTCATCAAACCCGATGCAATTCAGAGAGACCTGGTTGGTGAAATTATCACCCGTCTTGAGCGAAAGGGACTTAAGCTGATTGGCATGAAAATGATTACGTTATCTGATGATCTGCTGGATATTCATTATAGCCATTTGCTTGGAAGAGACTTCTTTCCAGAGATCAAGACATTCATGCGCCGCACACCAGTAATCGCTTGCTGCTGGGAAGGAACCGATTGTGTTAACACTGTAAGATTACTTTGCGGTATCACAAAAGCACGTGAAGCCGAACCTGGAACAATACGTGGCGATCTTGCTATGAGTGTGCAGGCTAACCTGGTTCACGCTTCGGACTCGCTTGATACAGCTAGAGTTGAGATCGAACGATTCTTTAAACCCGAAGAACTTTTGGAGTACGAGGATATTCTAGAGTCTTATATCTATTCCTCGCGAGAACGAGAATAGAGAAAGACAAACTATATGACTATGACATTAACTGAACAGATTCGTGAAGCTGAGGCCTTATGGACCAAACTCAAATTGAACATTCTCTTCTTCCGACCGGAGGAACTGCCCAGTTACAACTTAGTTACTGACCGGTGGGTATATGAGCAGTAGCTGAGTTTGTGAGGTAAATGCGATCAGGTGCCCGCCAGCGGTTTCGACTGCTGGCTTTTTGCTTTAATGAGTGGGGGAGGGAGTCTCTTCGCTAGGAAACTGCTCAACAGTAACTTGCTGTTTCTTCGCGAGACGCCAGCAACAGGATTTGCTGTGTAAGCAGCGATCTTGTTCCTCAAGAGTAATCGGTGGAGTGCCCTTCATACAGAATACTTGATACATTGGTTCGCCTGCTGCCACGTCATTATCGGGAAACCAGCGCTCACGATAAAATGGGCAAGCATTTCTATGCCTGCGCCAATTGGAACTTTCAGATGGGTTAGTTTCTATCGTGCCTGACAAAGAATCATCCTTCCTGATATCGATTATGTGCGGTAAGATAATGTTGTAGGTAGTATACCACATTGAAGATGTAGAGCAACCCCAAAGTAACTTCTGCAAAGGAGTACTTCGAGGAAAATGGAGAGTCATTTGATAGAACGAGAACCAGATCAAAAACCTGTAATGGATAACTCTGGAGATGCAGCCCCCTGGACAATACAGCAAACCTTTCTCGGCATTATTTTAACACTTATACCATGGATCGTACTGTCGCTGGTAATTACGAGCTTGAACGGAAGCAGCACTTCTATTACCAGGCCGCTCCCTCCGCGGGCCGATCTCACCGGCGCAATCGTGACAATCGTTTTTTCGGCGATTATCGAGGGAGCTTTTCTCATTGCTCCACTGTACTTCGCCAATGCCACATTTCGTTCGATTACCCCACACGGCCGCCTGGTCCTGGAAGCGCTCGGATTCCGCCGTTTTGACGTGGGCCGAACTCTATTCTGGGTGGTTTTGCTAATGCTGGTAATCTTCGGCGTCAATACACTCTATTCATATCTAATTTCCGTGTTCCATCTAAACTTGCAGACGAACGACCAGCTTATTCTCAAGCAGAGCAAAGTCGCGCCCCTAACTACGTATGCAACACTTTTCGCAGCCGTGGTCATAGCACCTTTTTGTGAAGAGGTGTTCTTTCGTGGATTCGTTCTCCCAGGATTTCTCCGGGGCATGTCTATCGGCTGGGCCATTCTCCTCAGCTCTCTCCTCTTCGCCGTGGCGCATGCTGATCCAGGCTCATTCGCAGTACTCTTTATCATTGGGTTAGCGCTCGGTATTCTTCGCTGGCGCTCTCGCTCAATCTGGCCCACGATCCTGCTGCACGCGCTCAACAACGCCATCGCGGCGCTGGCAATACTGCTAACTATGCAGGGAGTTATACACTAATTGAGCGGTATAGGTGCCATCTTTAGAGAACCTTGAGCCTGTTGTACCTATGATTAAAAATCCGGAGACTTCTGGAGCAAGACGAGGCCGCACCTCAGAGGCTGTGCTCCCCTTGTCAATCTCTTTGAGCCAATGACGGTGAGAGTTTCGCGTCCACAACAGTGTAGTGGGTGAACAGTGTATCCCCCACCGTTGCTGGAATGATGACCTTTTGAATGTTGGTCAGCATAGGTTCTCCCGTAACATGTCGTTCAAGGGCCACCTCATCGCTGTAGGCGGAGATATGCACAAAGTTTGCCGGGTTCTCAGCCTCTTGCAATACCAGGTACATCAGTGTTCCTGGCTCATGTTCCTTTGTGTAGGCGACGGTCTCGCGAATGACTTCTTTGCATGCCTCCATCGCCTCGGGACGGATCGTATACTTGGCGGTACGAAAAATGGTCATGTCTTTTTCTCCTCTGGAACAAAATCTTTCATGGCAAGTGAGAGTACAATAAAGCAAATTTAGTAGTAAGCTTACCTTACTATTAATAGTAAGGTAAGCTGTCTAATTTGTCAAGGGGGAAGAAGATGGATTTCGATGTGGTGAAGAGCGAGCAACTCCAGGAAATGCGCCAACAGCATATTGGACGCCTGTTGCAACAAGCCTTTCGTGGGTTTAACAACCGCACTATCGCCAAGCTGCGAGAGCGTGGGCACACAAGGTTGACGCTCGCCCATACCGCGTTGCTCCCTTATCTTGATCTTGAAGGAACGCGCATTACCGTTCTGGCAGATCGTGCGGGGATCACCAAGCAATCCATGGGACAACTGGTTCTCGATCTCGAAAAGAGGGGATATATCGAACGCAGAGTTGACCCATTGGATCGGCGCGCCACCTTAGTCCTCTTTACCAGCATGGGATGGCAATTTCTGCGCGATGCCTACGAGATCAAGAGGGAGATTGAAGCCGAATATCAGGCTCTTCTTGGCGAGGAAGAATTGCAGCAGTTGCGTGCCACTCTCAAGCGGTTGCTTGAGCAAGTAGATTCGGAGCAGCGAGAAGTTCCTCTCACGTAACAACGTCTGAATGCTCTGTCGCGTGTGGACGTACGTCCCACGAGATGCTCATGGGAAGAAGAAAGGCAAGGCTTTATTAAAAATATAAAAGCGCCTACATAACCGCATGTAACAAAGCACATGCTCGCAAGCTCTACCTCAGTGCAAGCGGCACAGTAATCTTTTTTGCGACTGGTCTACTCAAGCAAAGTGTCTTCTGGTAGAGGTGGAGGGCGGAGAGGAACAGGTGAAGACTGGATAATGGTCGTCGTCGTTGAACCATACAAGAGGAAACTATCGAGGAGTCGATCAAGCTGATCGATAGCAGGAATATACACCTTCAGCATGAAGCAATCCTCTCCGGTGACGCGGTGACATTCAACGACTTCAGGAATCTGCTGGGCCAGTTCTGCAATCTTAGGCAGTTGCCCTGGATTCGGACGGATGCGAATGTACGCAGCAATCGGCAGCCCAAGTGCTGCGGGATTTAGCTCCAACCGATATCCTCGAATCACTCCTGCTTCCTCCAAGCGATGGACTCGTTCTGTCACGGCAGGTGACGACATCCCCACTCGGCGACCAAGTTCGGACATGGTCAAGCGGGATTCTCTCTTGACAAAGGTTTCTTCCCCCGGTATCATATTTGTATGAGTGACCAAACAACAGTAAAACAGAAGCGAACTTGGACGCACCAGGGAGACAATCGAGCGCGGCTGGTAGCCGCAGGCTTTACCCTCCTCTCGGAGAAGGGCATTGAAGCCACAACGGTCAAGGAAATTGCCCATCTTGCTGGTGTCTCTCCTGGATTGTTCCATTACTACTTCGCCTCTAAAGACGACCTCCTGCTCGCCGTCCTCTATGAGGCAGGCGCACGCTTTAGTCAGCAGTTGATGCAAGAATTGCAGGCGTTGATGGCTCAAGGCAACACCTTTCCTGAAATCGCGATGCTCACGGTTGCTCGCATCCGCAGCAGAGATCCAGCGTGGTACCGCTTGCGGTACGAACTCTACGCCCTCGGTTTGCGCAATCCCGCTTTCCTGCCCGCCGTCGGCGAGTTCCTTGCCAAAGGTCGGCAAGGGATCGCGCAGGTGATTCAGGAACACACTGGCATCGATGAAGCCCAGGCTCAAGCCATTGCGGCGGTAGTACATGCCAGTTCTGATGGGCTAGGGCTGCAACAACTTGCACAACCTGACCTTGATCTCACTGCTGCCTATCAGCTTGTCCAGCGCTTGCTGATTGTTGAACTTTCACCCAAGGAGTAATTTTTTCTGCTTGAATTCGGTTAGTCGTAATCTGCAAGGGCTTGGGCGTTGTTTTGCTCAGAAACCTTTGTTCCAGGGAGTGGCAGCAACTCAGCCTCTTCACAGGAGCCCAACCTTGCCCGGTACCGCTTCCCCTACTTTCCATGCTTCGATGACGCAGTGCAGCGGAATCTCGGCAATCCAGGGACCCTGCTGTGAATCTGCCAGGAATTCCTCCGTTGGTTCAGGTTCCTCCAACGCGGCAACCACCAGACCAGAGGCTCGCAAGGTGCGGAAATACCAGGACAGCGGGCGGTGGTGGGCGCGTGTGTAGACGATCTGACCTGGTATCGGTTGCCAGGGCAAATCGGCAACGTCAATCTCGCGATAGTGGCTCATTTTCCGCCAGATGGTGGTGATAGGATAAATCTGCTCGATGGCCCAGCCGGAGGTGTTGACTTTCTCAAAACACGGATGGGACAGGCTGGCCACAAAACGGCCCTGTTGCCCAAGCACACGGGCAACCTCATGGATGGCTCCAGCCGCATCCTCGATATCCATCAAGGCCATGTTGCAGACGACCAGATCAAACGTGCTAACTTCCAGCATCTCTAGACGAGCTGCGTCTGCCACATGATAGGTGATGCCGAGCAGCTCCTGCGCCTCTCGCGTTCGGGCACGCTCAACAAGCGGCGCGTTGGTATCCACAGCGGTGACGATGGCACCTTGACGCGCAAAGCGACGACTTAGATAGCCGTTGCCGCAAGCGACGTCCAGCAAGCGTACCCCGCCCACTTCACCAACAAGGTGAAGCAAGGGTGGATCAATCAGCGCTCGGTGCCAAAGATCGCCCTCTTCACCAATGTGCTTGTCCCACCAATCAGCCATCTGGTCCCAACCAAAGGTATTCATTGATTCACTCTTCCTTCTTTGATATGTTCAGGTTGATTTCTGTTTCACTGTTGTTTGGTCACTCATACAAATATGATATGAAAAGAAACAATGTTTGTCAAGCAAGATTGCCCCTTGACTTTTTGTTATCTCCGCTGTATAGTTTTGATAGATAGTTATTTGACTAAATCATCTTAATTAGTCATTTATTTCAGTGCAAAGGAGAAAGACTTTTGGCACAGCAGAGCCAGGGAGCGAGCACGCGACAGCAGGAAATATCCAGGAGACAGACTCGGGCCCAGCGCATTCTGGATGCGGCCTCCGCAACGATCCTGCGCTGGGGCTACCAAAAGACCACCCTCGACGATATCGCCCGGCAGGCTGGAGTCGCCAAAGGCACCATGTATCTGCACTGGAAAACGCGAGAAGAGCTGTTCGCAGCGCTCTTGAAACGTGAAAGGGTGGAACTGACAGAGGATCTCCAGCAGCGTATCGCAGCAGATCCCGCGGGTGCAACGCTTCGAGGGATATTCAAGCACTCAGCACTTGCTCTGATGAAACGCCCGTTGCTTAAGGCGGTCCTCCTGCGCGATATGGAGGTGCTAGGGAAACTAGCGCAAAGCGAGCATAGCAACGCCGCCCACACAGAACGCCTGGAGGGCTTCAAAACCTACCTCGAATTGCTGCGCGAACATGATCTGGTGCGGACTGATCTCAGCCTGCGAGCGCAAGTGTATATGTTGAGCGCCATTTTTGCAGGATTTTTCCTTGTGGCGCCATTGATGCCGGAAGAATTCACGCTGTCTGACGAGGAGCTTGCCGATCTGATTGCCGAGGCGGTGCACTGCACCCTTGAGCCTGATCGCTCTGACTCATCCGATGCATTACAAACCGTTTCCTACGCCTTTATGCAGTACCTGAATCGTACTATGGTTATAGCACAAGAACAGTTTCAGCAAGAAGTACTTCCGGTCCGCGCACCTGAGCGAAGCTAGCCGCGAGAGCGGCGTTGGTGCGCGGAATATCAAGGTAGAAACATGACTCTTCAAAAGAAAGGAGAGTACGAAGTGAGCAATGAACAAGGTATTCCTCTCGTTTTAGCACTTGATGATGCCGGTGCCACGCTGGATCAGGTGGGAGGAAAAGGGGCATCGTTGGCACGCCTGGCAGCGGCTGGCCTGCCAGTGCCCCCCGGCTTTCACATCACCACGGCAGCCTATCGCTGCTTTGTGACGGAGAATGGGCTGCAAGAGCAGATTCTAGCTGCAGTCTCAGCTGTCACTACCGATCAGCCTGCGACGCTCGAAGAGGCATCAAAACAGATAACAGAGCTGTTCGAGAAAAGTGTGATGCCGGATGAGATTGCCGGGGCGATTCGCCAGGCGTATGCTGAACTTGGCGGGGGGGACCTGCCCGTCGCGGTGCGTTCCTCTGCCACCGCTGAAGACCTGCCTGAGATGTCGTTTGCCGGTCAGCAGGAGACGTATCTCAACATACATGGCGAAGCGATGGTCCTCGATGCCGTCAAACGCTGCTGGGCTTCGCTCTGGACCGCGCGGGCTATTGGCTACCGAGCCCGCCAGGGCATCGCGCAAGAAGATGTGAGCCTGGCGGTGGTGGTCCAGGAGCTTGTGCCCGCCGACGCGGCAGGCATCCTCTTCACCGCGAATCCGCTGACAGGAGCACGCGACCAGGTGATGATCAACGCTGCCTGGGGGCTGGGTGAAGCCATTGTCGGTGGGCAGGTGACGCCCGATACGGTCGTGGTTAATAAGACAAGTGGAGAGATCGTCACTCAGGAGATCAACGAGAAGGATGTGATGACCGTGCGTACCGATCTGGGTACGCACGAGGAACCGGTGCCAGCAGATCGGCGCAGCAGGGCGGTGCTTAGCCCGGCGCAAGCGGCTTCACTTGCCCGCATCGGTGTGCAGATC
>Ga0209648_10003140_pt1 | contig 13826 bp, 12 predicted proteins | sample GraSoi2013_115cm_FD_185830 | JGI IMG/M metagenome (GOLD analysis project Ga0209648, IMG submission 185830) | Grasslands soil microbial communities from the Angelo Coastal Reserve, California, USA - Sample 9_17_2013_115cm (SPAdes) (version 2) | ecosystem: Environmental > Terrestrial > Soil >...
CAGGTCCCGGAGAACCTCGCCGGTGCGCTGGTTGGTGATGTGGGCGCGGGGGGAGTTCGCGGTGCTGGCGTACTTCGTCACCGTGATGGCGCTGACGCCATATCGGGCGAGCAGCGCGCTGGCCGCCAGTCCCGCCGGCCCGGCACCGACGACGAGAACGTCGGCTTCGCTGGTGCGCATGGCAGACCTCCTGGCTGACGTGGCCGCTGTGTCCCCATCACCATGCCGCGAGAGCTTATAAATGTCAATGGATATTCGAAATTTTGCCGAATGTTGTGTCATGGGGTAGCGTCATGCCCCGAGGGAGGATCACGTGACGAGACCGTCGTCAGCAGCAGAGACGACCCGCCGGCACCAGCCGGCGCCCCGTACCAGCGCGCCCTCGGCGCGCCCGAGCCGGTCCGCGACGCGCACGTCCGAACTCGTGGGGCGCCTGCGGGAAGACCTGCTGGCCGGCGCGCTGAAACCCGGCGAGCCGCTCCGGCTTGCGATGCTGCGTGAGCGATACGGCGCTGGACTGACACCACTCCGCGAGGCGCTCTTCCAGCTCGTGGCCGAGGGCCTGGTCACGACCGAGGACCAACGCGGTTTCCGGGTGGCTGAGGTCAGCTGGGACGACCTGACCGACCTCACCGAGCAACGGGTGTTTCTCGAGGGACAGGCGCTTCGACTGGCGATCGAGCGAGGTGACCTGGCCTGGGAGTCAGGCGTGCTGGCTGCGCACCACCGTCTCGCAAACACCCCGATGCTGGATCCGGACACCGCGACACTCACCGACGCATGGTCCGAGGCGCATCGAGACTTCCACCGCGTCCTCGTCGAGGCATGCGGTTCCGCATGGCTGCTCCGCTTCCGCGAAGTGCTGTCGGACCAGGCCGAGCGCTACCGGCGGTTGTCGGTCCGCGAAGACCCCGGCCGAGATGTCGCGCTGGAGCACCGCAGACTCGCCGAGGCCGTCCTCGCCAGGGACGCCGATCTCGCGGTGCAATGCCTCGCCGCCCACTACCGGCTGACAGCGCAGCTGTGCAACCTCCCCCGCGTGCACTGAGGATCACCTTCGCGATCACGGCGGGGCAGCGCCTTCGCCTGCCGGGCCGTCCGGGCGGCGCGTCGCCGTGGTCCAGGCCCGGACAGTTGTCCGGGCGGCCCTCGCGCGCCTAGCTGGGTGACCGCTGTAGTCCGCGCAGAAGCTTTTTCTTGTATAGTTCGCGCAGAAGCTTTTTCTTGCAGACAGCCTCGGCGGCGACCAGGGGATCACACGTATGGTTCGGAAGACTCCGGACGACTCCAGCTCGGGTGTGGCAGGCCCGCGCTATCCGGTGGAGTCGGTCGCCAAGTCTGCAGAGTTGCTCCGCCTTTTCGGCCACCACTCGGAACTGCGGTTGTCCGACGTCGGCCAGACGATCGGCGTATCTGCGTCAACTGCACATCGGCTGCTCACGACGTTGGAAGCGTCGGGAATGATCAGCCAGAACACCACAACGCGGTGCTACGAGCCCGGACCGGAACTGCTGCGCCTCGCGCAAGCCCTCACGCCCAGCGCGTCTCGCTGGTCGTATGCCAGGCCGTTTCTCGCCGACCTGGGCGAGCGCGTCGGTGCGACGGTCAGCGTCGTGACCCTGCATCACACGGACGCGGCGTTCGTCGAGTCGGTGGAGGCGCAGACCCCTCTGCGGGTGGGCTCACGTCTGGGCGCCCGTATGCCGGCCAGTTGCGTCTCCGGCGGAAAGATCTTGCTGGCGGCGCTGTCCGACGAGGAGCTCCTCGCCCGCTATCCCGGCGAAGCTCTCGAGACTTTGACCCCGCGGAGCATTCGCACCCGTACTGAGCTGCTGGCCGAGCTCAAGCAGGTACGGCGACGCAGCTGGGCAACGAACTTCGGCGAGAGCGAGCCGGACGTCAGCGGAGTGGCGATCGCGGTCGCTAGCCGTGCCGGGGAGGTGCCCTTCGCGATCGCCGTCGCCGCGCCGAGATCGCGCCTGGCGCAGTCCCGCGTCAAAGCGATCGTGGCTGAGCTGCGAAAGACCGCGGACCTGCTGGCCACGGCTTGCAGCGCGACGTAGTCCGACTTCTGGCGAACACTCCCGACGCACCTGTGATGCTGGTGAATGCCACCGTGGTATAGCTGCCGTGGAATCAATGCTATGTTGCCTTTGCGTGACGTAAAAGCGCGTTCCTTGGAATTGATGTAGGGATCATGCCGGATCTGAAGGTGTTGTTCAGCGACCTGATCCGCTTCGAGACTGATCTATGGAATGCCGTCGACGCCCGACTTCGGTCCGAGCATGACCTGCCGCTCACGTGGTTCGAGCCGATGCAGGTGATGTCGAAGTACACGGCGTGCCGTGTCTTTGACATCAAGGAGGAGTTGTCGATCACCGTCGGCGGCACGAGCAAGCTTGTGGACCGTATCGAGGCCGCTGGCCTGTGTCGCCGTCGCGCCAACCCGGACGACCGCCGTTCGCAGATCATCGAGCTCACGCCTGCCGGGCGGCGGTTGCTGGCCAAGGCGACCAAGTCGTTCGAGGACGAGTTGCACACACGGCTCGAGTCCGTGGTCACCGGGCGAGCGCTGGACCAGTTCGGTGCCACGTTGATGAGGTTGCGGGCCTCGAACCGCCGTGTCACGTCGCACGAGCAGATCGCCCCGGCGTCGTGAGGTCACGCTGGCCGCCCGCAGTTTTCGTGGCTCTGACACTCGGCCCGGCACAGTGGCCTACGCCTTCACGCGTTCCCCTGACGCGGCGGACCTCTCGATGGCGGCGATGACCTCGTGGCGCCGGACGGCGTCGGCGAAGTCCGGCACGGTGTGAGTCGCGTTGTCGATGTCTGCCGCGAACGCGGCGTAGACACGCCCGACGTTGAAGGCGGGCGCTCCTTGCAGGCTCGAAAGCGCGGGCCATTTCTGTGCCAGCGCCGCCGGGACAGCGAGCTCGGCGGGCTCGTTCCGCCCGTGCGCTCCCGCGACGGTCAGGGGATAGATCTCGGGGTATGCGGCGTCAGCGGTAATCCGGAGCGTTCCGTCGGTTCCGTTGATTTCCCACAGGAACCCGGTGCCGCCGGCCACGGCCTCACGGACGTGAACGCTGGCGGTCGCCCCGGACGTGAGCGTGCCGATCACCGCGATCTGGTCGGCCGCCGTTTTCACGATCTGCTCCCCGGTCTCTTCGATGGTGATCAGCGGCCTGCGAAGATCCGCCACAGCCGACAGGTCGGCGAACTCGCCCAGTACGTAGCTGAGAGTGTCCAGGCTGTGGCCGACAGCGATCGTGAGCAGGTTGGCCCCGTTTGCCTTGTCGAGCATGTAGGCGTTGGGCTGGCCCACGACGTCGCCCGGGACCGACAGCCCGACCATGGTCGTTGACAGGGCCTCGCCGACGTATCCGTCGCGGAGCAGCTCCTGGACGAACTCGATCGCCGGGGCCTGGCGGGCCTGCAACCCGACGACCGTGCGCACGCCCTTCTCGCCAGCGAGCGCCGCCATCGCCCGCGCGTCGTCGAGGTCGCGGCCAAGTGGCCACTCGCAGTAGACGGCCTTGCCGGCGGCAAGTGCGGCGGAGACGAGCTCTCGATGGTGCGGGACCTTGACCGTAACCGCGACCACATGGACGTCTGGCTGGGTCACCAGCTGCTCGTGGTCCGAGAACACCGCGCTGACCCCGAACACTTCGCCTGCGGCACGCGCGGATTCCGCGCTCTGCGCGCTCAGTGCGCGGATCTCGTAGTTCGGCAACGCGCGCAGTGCCGGGATGTGAGCGGTGGCGGCCCAACCCCGGGTGGGGCTGACACCGATGATCCCGACACCCAGCTTCGACAGTGCTGATGTCACTCAAACCTCCTGCTGTGCACGGTTAAACGATCGATTCCATGGAATCATTTGATGATACCTAGCATATGCATGCCATGGAATCTAGAACGAGAGATCGACTACTCGGGGGTTTCGCCATCCTGCGGCCTCACGTGGGCAGGATCATCACGGGCTTGATGGTTCGTGCTTCCGCTGCGTCTTGTGCTGCAGCGTTGATCTGATCGAAAGCGTAGGGACGAATGAGTCTGTCGAAGGGCAGACGGCCTTGCCGGCGCAATTCGATGAGCCGTGGAATGAACTGCCGGGGGTTGCTGTCTCCCTGGTTGGTGCCGACTAGGCGAATGCCCCGGCCGAGCAGGTTCGGCACGTCGACGGGGATCTGAGATCCCAGCGGCGGAGCGCCGACGACGACGCATGTTCCGGCGGAAGCCAGCGAGGAGATCGCTTGATCGAGGACGGCCAGCCGGCCGCTGGTCTCGACCGCGTACTGTGCGCCGAGGCCTCCGGTCAATTCGAGCAACGCTGACACCGGGTCACCGTCGGCCGGATTGACCGTGTCGGTCGCCCCGAGCTCGGACGCCAGCTCCAGGCGGGCGGCGTTCACGTCGACGGCGATGACCCGCGCCGCCGGCGTGAGCATCGCGGCCATGACCGCGACCAGGCCGACGCCGCCGGCGCCGAAGACGACGATGGTGCTCCCCGGCTCCGGGCGTGCGACGTTGAGGACCGCCCCGGCGCCGGTCTGGACGCTGCAGCCCAATGGTGCGAGCTGCGACAGGTCGAGGTCGTCGTCGACCTTCACCGCGGACCGGGCGCTGACCAGCGCATGAGTGGCAAACGAGGACTGGCCGAAGAAATGCCCATGCAGATCACCGCTCGCGCGCGTGAGAGTGGCGCTGCCGTCCAACCGGGATCCGCCGAGCAGATTGAGCGGGATCCACTGCTGACAGTAGACAACCTGGCCGGCTTGGCAGGGTGGGCAGGCTCCGCAGGAATCGAAGCTGAGTACCACCTTGTCCCCAGCGCGGAAGTCGCTTACCTGGGCTCCTACCTGGTCCACGACTCCGGCGCCTTCGTGCCCTAGCACTCCCGGCAGCGGAAAGGGCGTTGCCTGCGAGCGAACGCTCAGATCCGTATGGCACATGCCGACCGCAGTGATCTTGACAAGAAGCTCGCCGGCGCGCGGTTCGCCGATCTCTACCTCTTCGAGCTGGAAAGGACCGTCCTTCGACCCGACAACTGCAGCGGTTACCTTCATGCGCGTCCTTTGCTCGAAGGCTGGTCTGTCCCGAAGCCGTGGACTACCCGACGATCTGCGCGTAGGTCTTGTACTCCTGGAACTCCTCCAGTCCACGCAGGCCATTCAGCCGGCCAAGGCCACTCTGTCCGAAGCCGCCTTCCTCGAACTGGTCGGCGACGAGGGCCCAGGTGTTGGTCCACACCGTGCCGGCGCGCAGCTGCCGTCCGACCCGCCGCGGCCGGTCGATGTCGCGGGACCAGATCGACGCCGCCAGGCCGTATTCCGTGACGTTGGCAAGCCGCACCGCGTCGGCTTCGGATTCGAAGACCTCGAACGTCGCGACCGGTCCGAACACCTCCTCCTGCACGATCGGCGTCGTCGGGTCGTCCACCTCGAGCAGCGACGGGTGGTAGAAGGCGGTGTCCGGATCGGCGAGCCCGCCCCGCACGAGGACGGTCGCGTACTCCGCCGCTGCGCTGACCAACCCATCGACGCGGCGAGCGTTCTCGGCGTCGATCATCGGGCCCATGTCGCTGGCCGGATCGTCGCCGGGACCGACGTTGACCGCGCCCAGCGACTTGGAAAGCCGCTCGCGCAGTTGGCCGGCGATCCCGGCCTGGGCGATGACACGACTGCCAGTCATGCAGAACTGCCCGCTGAACGTGGTCACGGCCTTGGTCAGAACCGGGACGACGACATCGAGATCGGCGTCGTCGAAGACGATCATCGGGGTCTTGCCGCCGAGTTCGAGGGACAGTCGCTTCAGCGTCACAGCGGCGTCGGCCATGATCTGGCGGCCAACGCGAGTGCTTCCGGTGTAGCTCAGCACGTCGATGTCCTTCGAGCTGACCAGGAAACGAGCCACCTCACCGCCGGACTCGGTGAGGGAGTTGAGCACGCCGGCGGGCAGGCCGGCGACCTCGGACAGGATCTCGTGCAGCAGCCCGTTCACCAGGCCGGTCTGGCCCGGCAGCTTCACCACGGCGGTGCACCCGGCGGCCAGCGCCGGCGCGAACGAGCGGACGGCGAGCACCACCGGCGAGTTCCAGGGCACGATCACCCCGGCCACGCCGATGGCCTCGGGCACCGAGCTCATGTGCAGACCCGGCGACACCTCGGCTGCCCGGCCGCTTTCGCTGAGGGCAAGCGCGGCATAGTACCGCAGTTTCGGCACGGTGAGGCTGAGCTCGAACCCGGCCTCACCCAGGACCTTGCCGTTCTCTCGCGCGAGCAGGCTCACCAGCTCGTCTGTGCGTCGCTCGATCGCGTCGGCGATGCCGTTGAGAACCTGGTGCCGAAGGCGGCGATCTCGGGACCAGTCAGTGCCGGCGAACGCGGCGCGGGCCGCAGCGACGGCTAGCCGGGCTTGCTCCTCGTCCGCGTCGGCATAGCGGCCCAGGGTCGATCCGTCGGCCGGACTGACCGAGGATGATTCCCGCTTCGATCCGACGAGTTCGCCGTTGATGAACTGCCGTGCTGTCGTGGTCATGTCAACTCCGGGTGATGATGTGAGGCCGGGTGGTGTCAAAGCCAAGGGCCGAGGGTGGGTAGGGCGGACTGGCCGGAAGCCCGGACGTTCGCCGCGCCGCGTCCGGTCAGCCACCGGGCGAGGTCGGCGGTACGGCCTTCGATCCACACCGGAGGCGCCTGTCCGTCGAACGGCGGGGTGGTATCGCGGTCAGCGGGCCTGACCTGGAGTGCTTCGTCCCGGGCGTCACGGCGAAACCGGAGGACATCGACTATCAGCTCATCGAGCAGGGGCGGCGGGAAGTCCGGGAAGTCTGCGGCGCCGTGCAGATCGGCCGCGTGGACCCAGACCTCCCGGGTCCGCAGCCACGGGAGCGCCGCGGCAGTGACGTGCCGGCCCTGCGCGGTGACCACCTCGGTCGCCCAGTGTCCGGCGTCCAGCTTCTCGAATGCCGCGGCGAGCGCGTCCTGTTCGACTTCGACCAACGACCGCAGCCGGTCAGGGTCCCAGCGCGCACCGAGTGCGATCTCCGCTGCCCGGGCGCTGGGTCCCGGGTACATCGGAGTCGGCTCTCCCGTCGCAGCCCAGTGCGCGAGGCGGCCGAGTGCGCGGGCGTTGTGGCCGACGTGGGACAAGATGTGCCGGCCCGTCCAGCCTGGCAGCGCGCTCGGCGCGGACAGCTCGTCGTCGCTGGCCTGCGCCAGCCTGGCCAGGAAATACCGGTGGCCCTCGGTCATCCAGCCGAGATGCCTCGATAGGTCCGCGGCTACGCGATCGGTCATCGCCGGCGGTCACCGCCAGGTGCACGTCCAACCGGGCTGACCGTCTCGCCGATGCCTTCGATCCTTGCCACCAGCGTCTGGCCGCTCTGCAGGTAGCGCGGCGGGGTTCGGGCGTGGCCGACCCCGCCCATAGTTCCGGTGGCGATGACATCACCGGGGTCCAGGGGAAGGATGGCGGAGACGTAGCGAACCAGGTCAACCGGCCCGAAGAGCAGATCCGCGATGGTCGAGTCCTGCACCACCTCGCCATCGACCAGGCAGCTGATCTTCGCATCGGGAGCAATCTCGTCCGGCGTCACCAGGTGCGGGCCGAACGGCGTAGTGGCCTCGAACGTCTTGCCCTGCAGCCATTGCGGGGTGCGGTACTGCCAGTCCCGCATAGTGACGTCGTTGATGATGCTGTAGCCGGCGATGGCCTCCGAAGCCGCGGCCGCACCGGCGTGCCGCACGCGGCGCCCGACGACGACTGCCAGTTCTGCTTCCCAGTCCACCTGATCGGACTCGGCCGGCAGGGTCAGCGGGTCGAACGCCCCGATGAGCGCCTCCGGGTACTTGGCGAACAGCGTCGGGTACTCAGGCAGGTCCCGTCCCATCTCGATGATGTGACTGCGATAGTTGAGACCGACGCAAATGATCTTGCCCGGCCGAGGCACGACCGGCGCGTACGACAGATCCGCGATCCGATGCTGCGGTCCGTCGGCCGCAGCGGCCTGTGCCCGCCAGTCCCCGGCCGCGAGCAGTGCTCCGACGTCGCTGGCGCCGATTTCGATCGCCAGGTCGCCGTCGATCCGGACTGCGCTGGTCCCGGATGCCGTCCTGATCGTCCCCAGCCTCATCGGCGGCCGACCTGCGTGCGGTACTGACCCAGCGCCTCGAAGATCGGGGCATCGCTGAAACGGAACAGATCCATACCGTCTCCGGCGGTCAGTTCGTACTCGGCCCAGGACGGGACGGCGAACAGGTCGCCGCGCTCGAGGCAGTGCCCGGTACCGCTCACCGACACCGATCCGCTCCCGGCAAAGACCTGCCACACGCTGGAACCGACCTCGCGCCGGGGCTCGCTGACCGCGCCGGCCCGCAACCGGTGGAACTCGGCCCGGATCGTCGGCATGACATCGCCGCCCGTGGTGGGATTGCTGAACCGCACCGCCGCATGACCGGCGCCCATCGTCGCCGGGTGTCCCTCACCTTCGATCTCCAACTGCTCGGCAAGAGCCCGATCGGTGTGTTGCCACCGGTACGCCGCGATCGGCGAACTCTGCCGTTCACCCAGCAGTGCGACGGGCTGCAAGCCAGGATGAGCCCACAGCCGCTCTGCGCGGGATCGGCCGGGCGTGCTGGTATCGGTCAGCGTGTCGGAGCCGTAGGCGAAGAACCCGCTGTCGGTCTGCTGGACGAAGGGGATGTCAAGGCCGTCCAGCCACGCCATGGGCGAGTCAGCGACGTTCTGATGGCCGTGGAAATGCCAGCCCGGCGTGAGCAGAAGGTCGCCACGTTGCATCGACACCGGGTCGCCGTCGACGACGGTCCACACCCCCTGGCCTTCCACCACGAAGCGGAACGCGTTCTGGGTGTGCCGATGCTCAGGCGCGGTCTCGCCCGGGGCCAGGTACTGAATCGCCGCCCACAGAGTCGGGGTGGCGTAGGGAAGCCCGCCGAGCCCGGGGTTGGCCAGCGCGATCGCCCGGCGCTCGCCGCCCCGGTCGACAGGGACCAACTGCCCGGCCCGCTCGGCGAGCCCGAAGAGCGTGCGCCACCGCCAGACATGCGGGCGCGCGCTGGGCGTCGGCTGCCCCGGCATCAACTCTGCGACCTGGGTCCACAACGGGGCTAGCTGTTCCTTGCTGAACGCCTCGTACAGATCGTCGAGCTCCGTGACCCCTTCGGAGTCCGCTGGGTCCGGCGACCGTAGGGCGCTGCCCCCCGGCCGGGTGTCCGCCAACGCGGGTGCGGAGGGACGAATGTCAGAAGGCAACGTTGTACTCCAGAGCTCGGAACTGACCTGAGGCCGCTTGCGTTGAGGAATCTTGCTCTCGAAAGCGCCGTTGCGTTCCTACGATGCGCCGCCTGCGACCGCGTGTCAACGATTTCCAGAAAATAATTCTGTTGATCTTGGTGGTTCCGGAAACAAATTCTTCCGATCGCCGAGAAGTTGCGGTGGCCAGCTCGCGCCTCGCTGCGGACCTGCGTAGTTGGACCTGCATGACTGCCGGCGCAACAGCCTGTGGGGTTCCAGAACTCGGCCGCCGGTCCTGACCTGGGCTTTTAGGCGGCCCGCTCATATTCGCTGAGGAGGCCGCCGAGGACGGGCCGACGCTGAATCCGCGCATGGGAGAGGTTGGCGACAGGGTGGTCGGGCCGGGGCGGGCGGAGCTGGCGGCTGCGATGGGGGCGTCGTCCGTTGTAGTGAGCCTCATACTGGGCCAGGATCGTCCGCAGATGCTGCTGGCCGAAGATCAGCATCCGGTCGGTGACCTCGGTCCTGGCGGTGAGCACGAATCTTTCCGCATAGGCATTCGCGCGAGGGCTCCGAGGCGGGATCTTCACGGCCTCGATACCGGCGTCGGCCAGGACTGCGTCGAATGCCCCGGTGAACTGCCCTGCCCGGTCACGGACCAGGAACCGGAAGTCCCCGGCGCGATCGCCGAGATCCATCAGGAGATTGCGGATCTGCTGGGCGGTCCACGGCCCGTCCGGGTTCGCGGTCACTCCCAGGATATGCACATACCGGGAGCCGACCTCGATCACGAACAGGCAGTACAGGCGCTGAAGGGTCACCGCGCAGTCCACGTGGAAGAAGTCAGCCGCGAGCATCGTCGAGGCTTGCGCGCGCAGGAACTGCCGCCATGTAGTGTCGGTGCGCCGCTTGGGCGCCGGAGGGATCTTCAGCGCCTTGAGGACCCGGCGGATCGTCGATGCGCTGACCCGGTGGCCGAGCTTGAGCAGCTCGCCTTGGATTCTCTTGTATCCCCAGCCGTTGTTCTCGGTGGCGATCCGCTTGATGAGCGCGGCGATCTCGGCGCTGACTGGCGGCCGTCCGGTCGGGTTGGGGTAGGTCCACTTGCGAGTGATCAGGCGGCGGTGCCAGCGCAGGACGGTGCCAGGGGTGACCAGCCGGTGCGCTCGCAGCCTTCCCGGGAGCAGCCGGATCAGCGCGGCGAGGACCGCCCGGTCGGCCCAGTCCAGCCGGGGCCGCGGATGGGCCCGGCGCAGCACGGCGACCTCATGCCGCAGCACCAGGAGCTCGGCGTCCTTGGAGGCCGACGACCGGGCGAGCAGGACCAGCCAGTCGCACAGCTGGACGAAGATGAGATAGAGCAGGCGGAGAGACACGGATGATCATGATGCCCCACGACTGACCCTGATCATCACTGCAGCTCACAGGCCAGGCAGACTTCTGGCACCCCACAGGAAGAGACACGCAGATCAAGCTGGGCGGTAGCGGAGCGCATTGAACAGCCCGTTTCCGGCTGCACGCCCGTGAGTCTGAGCTTGCGGATTTCGGCCGTGTTGTTGTTGGGCGGGTCCTGCCGACTTGGTGACTGCTGGCGCTGGTTGACCCCTTGCGTGCCTGCCCCTGCTCCAGCTCGGCGGAGTCGAGTACCGTCGAGGTGGGGCGAGCTGTCGCGGCGAGCGGCTCGCTTATACTTTCGTGGGGTTTCCTGTTAGCCTCGGCTATTCACACCAAGGTCAAGAGTTCTCTCATCATGCGGCTGAGCTGCGGGAACACCCTCAAGTGGCCCGGGGAGCCCGCACCTTTTGGGTGCGGGTCAAATCAAGCGTTTCCGCAGGTCAGCCGTAGTGCACGGTCAAGATCGTGACGAATCGAGGTTAGGGGGTCTGACGATGAGTTCCAAGCTCGTTGGAATCTACTATCCGTATAGCCGATGTATTAACGAAATCACCCTCAAAAAGGCGCTTCTGATCTTCGATGAGCTTTGCTTCATCGACCCCGTAGAGCGACTTGTTCGCACATACCTAATGGGACGAGACTTCCCAGAGTTTAGCCGGATTCACGAAGTCTATGCGGAGCTGGAGGAACTCGGAGCAGTTCGGCGCATTTTTCCGTTCCCTCAGATTCGCGAGTGCGACAAGTTGCTGTGGGAGGCGGCCGCGACCGATGAAAAAGACGCTGACTTTAAGGAGCTTGTCGCCAAGGAGCTGCACCTTGACGTTTGGGGAATATTGAAGAACAAATATGCGGGCGGCTACCCCGCCCCCAATGCCATGGACTTGAGCGTTTTCGCGTGGCCGGAGTCAGCGGTGCGGGTAGCGGGTAGGCGGCCGTCTTTGGGTGACAATGCGTGACGCCGGTACCCGGGGGCTGCCCGGTCCGGCCGGGCCGCGACGGCCGGGGAGCCAGGGCCTGCCGTTGTGCTGACTGGGGTGAATTGGCGTTGCGCGGCGTGGCGTTACGGGTGATATGGGCGGGACTCCTGTAGAAGGCGTGGTATCTAACGCCAGTCTTCGCACAGGAGTCCCGGGTGAAGTTCTACCGTGCCACGCCGCAGAACACCATTCCCGCAGGTCACAACGCTGAGGGTGGCGAGGCCAGGCCGGCTGCGGGCGGGCTGGTGGTCGCGATCCGGCTGGCGGACCTGGTCTGCCCGGCCGGCCCGGCAGCCGCGGAGGCCGGCCGCACGGCGCTGGTGGTGGCCGGCACCCCGCAGATCCGCGCCGGCGAGCAGCTGGTATTCCTGAAGATGATCGCGGTCGCGCCGGCCGTGGTGCGCCGCGACGGCAAGGTCCAGGCCGGCGGGCACCCGGCTGATCACGCCCGGCTGGGCGCCCTGGAACGGCAGCTCGATGACCTGGCCGGTCCCGGGGTGATCGATGAGATCGCCGCGCAGGCGGCACTGACCGGGAAGGTGAAAGGCAAGGCCAGGCGGTCGATGACCGCCGCGGCGGCGATCCGCGCGACGATCTTGATGGCGCTGATGCCGGACGCGGACTACGCCGGGGTGCTGGCCGCGGTCTTCGGTGACCTGGCGCTGATTCCCTGGCAGCGGCCGTTCCAGGTGCCCACCGGCAAGGTGCTGGGCACCTGGCGGGCGGCCCTGGGTCCCGCGCCGCTGGCCCGGCTGCAGGCCCGGCTGCTGGCCGCCGTCGGCGGCGAGCACCGCGGCCACGACTACCGGGCCGTCCACGTCGGCGAGCTGCACCTGGGCTCCATCGACGGGTCGGTCACCCGGGTCCCCGACACCCCCGCCAACCGCCAGGCGTTCGGCTCGACCGGGACCGCTGATGACTCCGGGCCCTACCCGCAGGTCCGTGACCTGCTGGCCGGCGACGCTTCCACCCGCGGCACGCTGGCGGTGGTCTCCGGCCCGTCCGGCGGCCCGAAGGCCGAGGGCGAGCAGGCGCTGCTGGATGCGATGCTCACCCGGTACCCGGAGGTGTTCACCAGCGACCGGATCTGGGTCCTGGATCGCAATTTTCCCGGAGCTGACCGGGTCGCCCGGATGCTGGCCACCGGCACCCACGTGCTGATCCGCGTGAAGAGCGACCTGACCCTGCCCCGGATCGGCGGCTTCCTGCCCGACGGCAGCTACTACAGCTACCTGACCGGCGGAGGCGGCCGGTGGTGCCTGAAGGTCCGCGTCATCGAATACCACGTGAGCGTCGCCGGCCAGGACGTCCCGGAGATGTTCTGCCTGATCACCGACCTGCATGACTATGCCGCCTACCCAGCCGCCCAGCTCGCGGGCGCCTATGCCTGGCGGTGGACCGGGTCCGAGACCGCGCTGAAGGAAGCCAAGTCCGCCATCGCCGGCGCCGGGCCCTCCGCCGGGCCGATCCTCCGCTCCAGGGCGCCGGAGCTGATCGATCAGGAGCATGCCGCCTGGATCTGCGGCACCGAACTGGTCCGCGCGCTGGCCCGCGCCGCCGCCCGCCAGGCCGCCCCCGCCCGCAAGGGCCGCCTGGCCGGGCAGAAAGTCCAGCCCCGGCAGATATCATTCACCGCCGCCCGCCGCGCCGCCCTGGACAGCACCTGGTCCGGGGCCGCCACCGCCAGCCTGCCCGCCGCCATCACCGCCGCAATGCGTCGCGGCACCCTGCACGACCTCGGCAAACGCCGCATCGTCACCGGCCGGCACCGGCACCGCGACCGCAAAACCAAAACCCGCCAGCCATTCCCCGCCGCCGGGCGCCACATCACCACCCGCACCGCGGCCGCCCAGGTCAGCGTCTGCCAGCCAGCCGCAGCCTGACCGACGCCGCCCGCCGTCACCCTCCCCGATCCCTGCCCGAAACCGCCAGACGTGGAACCGGCCGCCCGTCCGGGAGCGACACCCGGGCCACACCCGCGCCCGTCACTCTCCGCAACCGCCAACCCGGACGATCACGCCTGCCCGGAACGCCGTGACGAACGCTGATCAACGCTCAAGTCCATGGCATTGGGGATGGGCCACTCCGGGTGTGGAGGGAAAGCTCTTATTAGGTCACGCTCAGCAGGTCTGTAGTGCCCCGGGGACGGCCGGCGGATCGTTCGCAGGCCAGCAGGTTCGCGGCAGCCGATTTGCGGGC
>Ga0209648_10003141_pt1 | contig 13825 bp, 12 predicted proteins | sample GraSoi2013_115cm_FD_185830 | JGI IMG/M metagenome (GOLD analysis project Ga0209648, IMG submission 185830) | Grasslands soil microbial communities from the Angelo Coastal Reserve, California, USA - Sample 9_17_2013_115cm (SPAdes) (version 2) | ecosystem: Environmental > Terrestrial > Soil >...
TTGTGCCTAAACGACCGCGAGGGCGACCTCGCACACATCCCTTGCCTGATTCGACTCTGCCCAAACGGCCACGCGGTCGCCCTCGTAAGGTCGCTTGAGCACGTTCACCGGTTAGTGGGGTTCTACCACACCTACGATCCCAGAGAAATACTGAGGCTTATAGAACCAATTACTAACGATTTTTGTGATGTCGTTGTTGGCTCACGGCTCGGCGGTAAAATTACTAAAAATGCCTTTAAGGCGCAGAATCGCTTAGCAAATTGGATTTATACCTTTTTAGTGAGGTGTTTTTATGGCGCAAATATCACTGACGTATTAAGTGGCTATTTTGCCTGGCGAGCAGACGTTGTCTATGAGATGAGAGATCATTTAAAATCAGATGGATTTAGTATCGAAATGGAAATGATCTCTAAATTGGTTAAATTAAATTATTCTATTTATTCAGTTCCAATTACTTATAATATCCGTGAAGGTGAAACAAAGATTGAGTCTATCAAAGATGGATTTAAGATTCTTTTTACCTTTTCTCGTAATCTCTTCTGGTCTCCACTGACAGAATCGGCTGCTAAAAAGAATGTCGATTTGCTCAAAACTGTGGATGAAAGGGAAACTGCTGATTTGCTAAGTTGAGTATAATAGTCATTTTAAGCATTTCCCAGTATTTTTCTTTTGAAGGATAGGAAACCACGTTGAAAATAGCGATAGTATCCGATGCAATCTACCCATATAACAAAGGTGGCAAAGAAAAAAGGATTTACGAAATTTCCACACGACTCGCTAAAAGCGGTCATAAAGTTACAATTTACTGCATGAAATGGTGGGAAGGAGCAGATACTAGAGTAGATGAAGGCGTACAGATAAAAGCGATAAGCCCCTATTTCCCGTTATATTCGGGCGAAAAGCGGTCTATTAAAGAGGCTTTATTATTCTCGCTGCATTGTCTTAAGTTAGTAAAAGAAGATTTCGATATTATCGATGTTGATCATATGCCACACTTTGTGCTTTTTAGCCTAAAGTTAGTTGCTCTTCTTAAGAGCAAAAAACTGCATGTAATTTGGAATGAGGTATGGGGAGCTTCATACTGGATAGAATATATGGGTCCATCAGGAGTATTAGCAGCCTGGATTGAAAAAATCGCCTCAATGCTTCCTGACAAATTTACAGCGGTATCCGAACATACAGCAAGCGCACTTACAACAAAACTGAAAGTTCCCCAGCATAAAATCACGGTTATCCCTAATGGTATTTCAATTGCTGAACTTGAAGGGATTGCACCTTCAACCTTACGCTCAGATGTTATCTTTGTAGGCAGGTTATTATCTAATAAAAATGTTGATGTATTAATACAGAGCATAGCTCTACTGAAGACAAAATATCCCAGGATAAAGTGTATTATTGTGGGTAAGGGTCCTGAGAGCAATAACTTAATCGACCTCGTACAAAAGAATGATCTGCTTGAAAACGTTGAATTCATCGAAAGTATCGAAGACCACAATCAATTATATGCATTGATGAAATCATCACGTATCTTTGCCTTTCCTTCCACTCGAGAGGGATTTGGCATTGTCGCCTTGGAAGCAAACGGGTGTGGGCTTCCGGTTATAACGACTGATTATCATCAAAATGCTGCCAGATACTTGATTAAGGAGGGACTAAACGGAAAGACAATTTCTTTATCAAAAGAAAATCTAGCGAATACAATTGATGCATACATGGCAATGAAGCCGGACCCTACAAGTTACACATCATTTCTTCAACAGTATGACTGGGATAATTTGGCTCAAAAAGTCGAGGATATATACACAACAAAAGGCCTCTCGAAGGCAATGTCAGAAGAGGAACCAACTCCTCTAGAAGCCTACGTAGAAGCTCAAGAAATATATGCCCATGAAGAAGTTTTGGTGGGTAGTAGCAAGTCAGTGAGAGAAGAATGAAAAAAATCGTAACGACTAGCTGGGATGACGGACATAAACTAGATCTAAAATTAGCACGTATACTTCGAAAGTATAACATTCCAGCAACATTTTATGTTTCTCCGGCGTGCAGGGAGTTCTCCAATAAAGATTTGCTTTCAGAGCAAGAAATTCAATCTCTCAGCGAAAGTTTTGAGATCGGAGGCCACACCCTCCATCATCCCAATTTGGCTAAAGTTCCTTTAGATTTTGCTGTCGATGATATCAAAGCCGGGAAGGATATTTTAGAATCAATACTAGGGAAGAAGCTCCAATCTTTTGCGTATCCCTATGGCGCATATACCGACCAAGTTCAAAAAGCAGTGCTTGATTTAGGGTTTACGGTAGCCAGAACAACAAAGCGCTTTTCGATTGCATCTTCCAAAGATTACGCCGCACTCCCAACCACCGTTCATGTCTATACACACGTATCAGATATCCTCCAATTACCGAAATATCGAACAATAAAATGGCAAGAGCTTGCTCGGTACTTTTTTGATCAAACCATGGAAAATGGGGGTGTATTTCACCTGTGGGGTCATTCTTGGGAAGTCGATAAGAACAACGAGTGGAAAAACTTAGAAGCAGTTCTTGAATATATAGCAAATCGGGATGACGTTGAATATGTCAACAATGAGGGGTTAGCGTGAAAGGTAATAAAGTTAAATTACTCTTAGTTACACCTTACTTTCCACCTCATCCAGGAGGTTTAGAGACCTATGCGTTTAATATTGCCCAGGGTCTCGTGCAAGCTTACGACTACGAGGTAGTTGTAGTTACATCTAACCCAAATGGGAAGAAGCAAATTATTGAAGACTACTGCGGGATAAAAGTGTACCGCTTACCGATCATGCTACGAATTGCAAATACACCGGTTAATCCATTCTGGTATTTAACTCTAAAGAGAATTATTCGCGCGGAAAAGACCGATATCATCAATGCTCACCAACCGGTTCCCTTCATCGGTGATTTGACAGCATTTCTCGCCGGAAACATTCCCTTCGTTTTAACTTATCATTCAGGAACAATGCGAAAGAATAAGTTATTGCCAGATATCATCATTTTTCTATACGAAAAGCTTATTCTCCCCCATACCGCAAGGAAAGCAACAAAAATAATCTGCTCTTCCAACTTTGTGAGAAATACTATCTTAAAAAAATATGCTTTCAAAAGTACTGTTATTCACCCGGGAGCCGATATTTCTCTATTCAAACCCAATCCAGTCATCAAAAAAGGTGAAAACCTCATCTTATTCATTTGCCACCATAAAAGCATGCACAAAATGAAAGGCCTCTATTATTTGCTTGATGCCATAAAAGAGCTTCCTGAAACTAAGTTACGCATTGTTGGAGAAAAAGAAGACTTTACAGACAAAAGAATTATTTCTGTTGGTATAAAACAAGGGAAAGATCTTGTTGAAGAGATGCAGAAAGCATCTGTTGTCGTGCTGCCATCTCTTGCCCATATGGAAAGCTTCGGAATGGTGCTTATTGAGGCAATGGCATGTCAAACTCCAGTGGTTGGAACAAATATAGGTGGAATTCCTGAAGTCATCCGAGATGGTATCGATGGGTTTATTGTACCTGAAAAGGATAGTAACGCATTAGGGCAGGCAATTTCAAAAATACTGGTAGACAAAGAATTAGCAACCCGCATGGGACATTTTGGCGAAGCTAAAGTTAGAGAAAAGTTTACCTGGGATACACGTGTTGCTTTAACTAAAGAGGTGTTTGCCTCATGTCTAAAATAACCCTAAGCACACCAACAATCAAACAAATAATATCCTATTATCCAACTCATCTGGGTGGTATGGAAAATTGTGCGGAGCAGATCATCGACGGGGCGGCAGTACCTCTTGAAAGGCACATGAAATCATGACATTTGGTAAAAAAACACTATTCTCCTTATTACTGGGATTTGACCTCCTGGCTAACATACTGGAGCTTACACATGTCAATTTTCTCCATACATCGACGCTTATTTCTTTCTGTACCTGTATTTTATTGCCAGGTTTCCTCATCTCATTAATTTTGCGAATTAGAAAGATATCTTTCTGGGAAAATCTTTTATTTATTGTAGGACTCAGCATTGCTTTTTTGGAATTCGGTGGATTACTCTTAAATATCCTCTTGCCATTATTCGGTGTAAATGATCCATTGACATTTCAAAATCTCGTCATTGGCTTTGATATATATATTTTACTACTTTTTATCTTGGCCTGGATAAGAACAAAGCAACTCGTTGTTCAGATCCAGCTTCCCAGGCGCTCAAAGATCGAAAAAGTATTGTATGCCCTGCCTGTTTTCTTTCCTATACTCGCCACTTTGGGGGCCATTGTTTTAAATAATGGTGGCAGTGATATCCTGACGCTCATTCTACTAGGGACCATCGCGTTCTATAGCCTGCCGATCTCTTCCCCTATGCAATTTTTTTTATAGGAATAGCCTGTTTATTTACTACTTCTCTCCGCAGCTGGTATATAACAGGACATGATATTGTAAAAGAATTTTATGTATTCAAGCTTACAAATACACATCACATTTGGAATATGGCATTTTACCAGAATGCCTATAATGCCTGCCTTAGTATCACTATACTGCCGACCATTCTAACCAATCTCTTATCTGTACAGGATATACTTGTTTATAAAGTTATTTTTCAAATCCTATTTGCGACTTCACCTGTATTAGTATTTTTCATTCTGAGGAACTATACAACACCAGTATTTGCATTTTTATCCGCTTTCTTGTTTATGTCTTTCCCGACATTTTTCAATGATATGCCCATGTTAAACCGGCAGGAAATAGGTTTTATCTTCTTTGGCCTGGCGCTGTATATGATGCTCGAGCGCACCCAGCCTCAACAATCTTACACAAAGGTTGATACACTTTCCCTTTCTGCGCTCTCTTCTGGGATCTCAAAGCTTGATTCACTTTCTCTTTCTGCGCTCCCTTTATGGATGAGGAGGATATTGTTCATTATATTTGCGCTCAGTGTTATAGTTTCTCATTACTCAACGAATTTCGTTTTACTTGCATTGGTAGCATTCGTAAATATCTCGACGCTAATAATTTCCCTGCCATTTGTGAAAAAGACCTTTGCTTTGCTGGTATCAAAGTCTCGTATCAAGCCCAAAAATACGTTTCAAAATAAAGCGTTTCTCAGCCTACCACTAATAGTGTTCCTCTTTTTAATGACATATGTTTGGAATATTTTATATACGAATTCATCAAACCAAGCTGGTTCAGTAATAGCGGAAGTTGTCAGTGGTATATTTGTACAATCGAACGATAGATCAGGCGATCTCTCTTATAGTATCTTCTTTGCTCCCAAAATTGATCCCCAACGAGATCTTCAAAATTATATTAACCATATTCGTCAATCAGAAAGTTCAGAAAACACGTATAGTAAATCGATAACAAATAAATATCCCACCTATTTAGTTCCGCAAGAAAAGCTTGCACCAACGCCATTAGGAAATTTGTTATTTTCTTTCCATATCCCAGTATTCGGCGTTCAGGCAGCATTAAGATCACTTTCTGCTTCTTTTCTGCAAATTTTTGTATTCATTGGCTTGTTAGCTCTCTTTTTCCTTAAGAATAAAAAAACGTTTGATCTGCAATATCTACTTCTCTGCTTTGGCGCTATTTTTCTTCTTGCTCTTATAACTGTGCTGCCTGCTCTATCAATAGAGTATGGAGTACTGCGCATGTTTCAACAGCTTCTTTTTGTAATTTCTTTGCCAATTGTGCTTGGCCTTAGTTCAATACTATTTTTTGTGAGAGAGCAAAGAAGAATACTTTTTAGCGGAATAATAGCAATTATTTTCTTTTTAAACTTAACAGGATTTATTTCACATCTTACAGGGGATTACTACCCTCAAATGACCCTGGATAATGCTGGTTTATACTATGACGCCTATTACATTCAAAGATTGGATGTTGTTTCTATAGTTTGGCTCTCGGAGAATGATGTCAATAATGACCCTATAGTGGCTGATTCACAGTCAATAACCGATATGCTGACTTACGGAGATATAAATGCCTTAGAGGAAAATTTCCCAGCAATAATGCCCAAAAATGCGTACGTGTATCAACAGGTTTCAAGCAATAAAATTGTTTCCATTAGTCATACTATATTCTATTACAATTCGGATAAATCTTTCTTAGATGACTATAAGAATCTTATATATAGTAATGGTAAAGATAACATTTATAGATAGCTTTCTTGTGATTCGCTCATTTAGAAAGCCAATTCGCCAGAACAGGGAGTAAGCATGGAATACAAATCTAATGGAAAGCTGAGCAAAGTTGACCTGGTATATACGTATTACTTTAACTAAGGAGGTGTTTGAAGCATGTCCAAAATAACCCAAAACAGACCAACAATCGTACATGTAACATCCTATTATCCGCCTCATCTGGGCGGCAGTGAAAAAGGTACAGCGCTGAGAGCAGAGAGATTTGTAGACAGAAGATACACGGTGTCGGTCTATACATCTGATATAGGCTATTCCCGGAAAGCAGTGTCTAATGCTAAAGCGCGGATTCATTATTTAAAATCAATTGAATTTGCACATACACCAATTATATTTACCTTGTTTTTTCGGCTTCTTGCTCTCCCGCGTCATTCTCTTATCCATCTCCATGTTGCACAGGCATTCTCGCCTGAAATTGTCTACTTGATATCCAAGTTGAAAGGGATACCTTATATCGCCCATATCCATCTGGATGTTGATCCTTCCGGCCCCTTAGGTTTCCTCCTCGAGACCTATAAGAAATTGTTTCTCAAAAGGGTTTTAAAATCGGCTGCAAAAATTATTTGCCAAACTGAGCCACAGAAGAGGCTTATAGCTTCCAAATATGCACTTCCTTTGGAATCTATTGCTGTGATACCTAATGGCGTGGCTGAAGAATATTTCGTTGGCAAAAGAACGAGCCAAAACCCTGTTCCACGTCTGTTGTTCGTGGGCCGGTTGTCAGCTCAGAAAAATCTTTCGCTTCTCATCGAAGCCGTCTCGCAAATGCAAACAAGCATCTTTTTGGATATTGTGGGCGAAGGGGAACTAAGAGAAAACATAGAAGCTTTAATTCAGAAGTACAAACTGCAAAATGTTCGCCTACATGGTCAAAAGACAGGCAGAGAGCTTCTTGAATTTTACAAGTCAGCAGATATATTTGTCCTTCCCTCTTTGAAAGAAGGTATGTCTAATTCGATGCTTGAAGCGCTCGCAGCTGGCCTTCCTGTGGTAGCTTCCGATTTGCCTGAGATGCGGGAAATCCTTGGGGAATGTGGTGTGCTCATTCAAGATCCGACTGCCACAAACTATGCAAGAACATTAGATGCACTTTTATCAAATAAGCAGACCATCCAAAATTTGAGTATTTTATCAGTACAGAAAGCACGTTCTTATACATGGGAAAACGTCTTGGATGCCACAGAAGATGTTTATAAGGAGGCATTATGCGTTGTCTAATCACTGGTGCAGCTGGTTTTATTGGTTCGAATCTGGCGGAACGTTTGCTAGCCGATGGGCACGAGGTAGTCGGGATAGATGCGTTTATCGACTATTATCCTCGTTCCATGAAAGAGCAAAATATAGAAAATATACGCTCATATAGGCGCTTTACTTTTATTGAGGGTAATTTACTCGATCTTTCACTCGCACCATTGCTGGATGGAGTTGACTACATATTCCACCTAGCGGCTCAGGCCGGGGTGCGTGCAAGCTGGGGCAGTAGTTTTTCGATCTATACAGATTGTAACATTTTAGCAACGCAACGCCTGCTGGATACACTGCTGAAGACTGGTCAGCAAATCAAACGCTTTGTCTATGCATCATCGTCTTCGGTATATGGTAATACCAGAGTATTGCCAGTATCTGAGGCCACAACTCCTCAGCCGATTTCTCCCTACGGCGTTACGAAGTTGGCTGGAGAGCACTTATGTCAACTGTACCATCATAACTTTGGTATCCCAACAGTAGTTCTACGGTACTTCACAGTTTATGGCCCTCGTCAACGACCAGATATGGCCTTTCATCATTTCTGTAAAGCTATTATTCACCATCAGCCTATTCATGTTTTTGATGATGGGACTCAAACCCGCGACTTCACCTATGTGACTGAAATCGTCGAGGCGAATGTACGCGCTGCTACCTTTGAAACTCAAGGCTCAGTCATGAATATTGCTGGTGGATCACGTGTGACCCTATCTGAGGTCATTGCTTTGTTGGAGGAGATAAGTAATACCAAGATTCAGGTTATCTTTGAGCAGAAACAATATGGCGATGTCCGCGATACATTCGCGGACATTAGCAGAGCTGAACAACTGATTGGCTATCGGCCTCTCACGTCTCTGCGAGAAGGATTAGCTCAGGAGTTTGATGCTATTGTATCTTTATATAACAAAATGTCATGGAGTATTATCTGACACCGCCCTGTTACATCTGCAGTCCCGATAGCCTCGTCGTCCGCGAAGTATGTGAGGGTCGGTGGATCGTCCTCTTCGTTGGGTCGATGAAGGCAACTCATAATCGGTCTGCGATTTGCTCGTCCCGTTTGGACGGAGGTAAGCAATGATATTGAGTTGTACACATCCCTTTCTTACAGTCTGAATGAGCGAACCATAATTAATAATGGAGGATGAAAAAAATGAAGGTACTTGCAATAACTAGCGTAGGATACGAAGCCGGTGGTGCAGAAACCATCCTTGTAAAAATCAACACCTACTTATTAGAAAAAGGTTATATCATTAAAACTCTCGCAAGTGATTTAGGAGATAATAGAGAACATTTTAATGACTATACTTTTAAGAATATCAGCTCTTCTGGACCATTAAAATTCTTCTTTTTCCTTTTTAATCCATCCTCTTTTTTCGTTTTAAAAAGAATATTAAAGGAATATAAACCAGATTTAGTACATTTACATATTATGCATGAAATCACACCTTCTGTGCTATTTTTACTCGAAAGATATCCTACAATAATAACTCTGCATGGAGCAGAAACATTTCTTAGTAAATTATTACTTTGGAAGCTAAAGCCTGGCAATTTTAAAGATAATGTTTATGATAAAAAAGATTTGAATATGGCAGGGCAGTTCACATACCTCTATTTTAATTCTATTCAGAAATTGTTCTATAAATTTGCACTTAAGAATGTGGATATCTTTATTGCTCCAAGTACCTATATTCAAAACATGGCAAAGACTGATGTGTCACCGATAATTCATTTACCTAACTTCATTGAGTTGCAACAATTTCATGAATTAACGAATAATTACAACTTACTGTTTGTTGGCCGTCTGGAAAAAATAAAAGGGGTCGAATTCCTAATACAAGCCATCGCTTTCATTATCAAAGTGTTTCCTCAAACCACACTGACTATTATCGGTGATGGTCGCAATAAGACTGACTTATTCAACCTGACAAAAAAATTACAACTTGAGAAGTATATACAATTTAGAGGTTGGGTAGAGCATAAAGATCTCGATATCTATTACGAAAAAGCCAGTATAGTCGTTATTCCTTCTGTTGTGCCAGAAAATTTCCCGACAGTTTGCAATGAAGCCATGAGTGCGGGAAGGCCTGTGATTGGAACAAATGTTGGGGGAATCCCGGAAATTATTGATGATGGAGTAAACGGTTATCTTGTCGAACCTGAAAACCCAGAACAAATAGCGGAGAAAGTAATAAAACTATTTTCAGAAGAAAAATTATTAAAAGAATTGGGGAGAAATGCTCGAAAAAAAGCGGAAGAGTTTGGTGTAGAAAAACATTTGAATAACCTGGAAAGAATTTATGAAGAGGTAATGAAAAAGTATAAACTACAGAACCCTCTCAATTGACATTGCAGGTACCTACTCAGGTATTCCCTAACTGGGGACGTTATCATTCATACGTTGTATTCATGTGGTATGACTATCTGAATTGGAGAGATCCTGATACTATCGGGCCTGCAACAGTTAGTGGTGTTCACTACCTATTGCAATAAGCTATATGGCATAGGCCAAAGGAGTAATGATCTATGTACGATAAGGTGATGACTTTGATTGCTGCCTGTTTATATTATAGTGGATGGGTGGCGCTGGGACGCTGGTGGATGCAGCGACAGGGACTACGACTCATGATCCTGAATTACCATACAGCTAATGAAGGTGACTTGCGACAACATTTGCTCTACTTGCGGCATTATTATCGTCTCCTCCATCTCGAGGATGCTCTAGAAGAACTGTTTTCGCCATCATCACACGAGGTGAAAGATCGGCGTACGCCGCTTGTTATAACCTTCGATGATGGATACTATGACAACTATACACACTGTTTTGCTCTTGCCTGTGAGTTACAAATTCCTATAACCATTTTTCTTGTTCCCGGCTACATCGAAACAGGTGATCGCTTCTGGTGGCTAGAGACAGACTATCTTGTCACGCATGCCTCAGTAAGCGAGGTGATGATTGAAGGACAGACGTATCATCTGAACAAATCACAAGAGCGAGAAGAGTTGACGCGAGCAATAGAGGCTCGCATACGTTTCGCCTCATCGGTCCATGAGCGTGAAGCTTATCTTAGAGAGGTTCGCCAACTCCTTGGTGCCCCTTATGCGGTGACACTAGAAGAAAAGAAGAATCTCCCCATATCCTGGGTAGAGATCGAGGCAATGAAAAGATGCGAATGGATTTCATTTGGTAGTCATACAATGCATCATCCTATTCTGGCCTATTTAACCGACCCAAGTGAGGCGGAGTATGAGGTGCGCGAATCTCGCACAGAGTTGGAGCACCATCTCGAGTCTCCGGTACGAAGTTTTGCCTATCCTGTAGGAAAGTTCAAGGATATTGGGGAACAAGGCGTTCGCAGTGTACGAAAAGCAGGATACGCCTGGGCTGTTACAACAATAAATGGCTGGAACACTCCTCATAGTAACCCGTACCTCTTGCATCGTCTCTCTGTTGACCCATGGCAGCATTGGTTGCTTATAGCTGCAATGGTCTCCGACGTGCGGCATCTCTTTCCCAATTTACTCAAAGCACCCATAAGGTTTCTGCTACGTTTAGCAGGTAGGACTCCATTAACTGGTGCAAGAGACTCCTTGTCATGACGAGCGGACCGTGGCAAGCCGGTGAAATCGAGCGGGAAAACATCGCCAGCAGATTCCACCCCGCCGGTGTCCAAACGACCGCGTGGGCGACCCCGTAAGGTCGTTTGAGTACGTTCACCAGTGAGTGAGTTTCTACCGTTCAGCAAGATAAGCGGAGGATATTGTATTCCTCTATTGGATATTAATCGTTAATGTATATACTGGCGAAGAGCAAACATTATTTGTTGAACATGTAGGGTTAAATAGTATATTAAGTTGAACACTTCCTTTGCTGATAGCCTGATATACAGCATAATACGAGTCAGAAACAGGATCATAATGGAATAAATCTGCAGGCTGTAAGATACCATTTGCACTTACAGAAAGTGAGTATTTTTTGTTATCATCTAACTGAAGTTTCAGACCAATCCGATCAGATATATGCAGGTTTTTTGTCGTGTGATTATCGGCATTTTTAACCAGGTAGCTGTGTGAAGTAACAACTGTTGTCGCCTGGAGGGATGGATTAAATTTTCCTAAAGCATATTCTTGAAGGATGTAAGCCGCGGGGAAGAGATAATCACCATTGTTTTTTACTATAGCCCAGGCATCGGGATATTGATTGCGGCTATAGAAATCAAAGGCAACTGATCCAATTAACTGGCTGCTATGCATATCTTTTAGCGCTTGATACACACCTTGATAGATGTTTGCTTGTAACTGTGGGCTGCCGATTTTTTCCTGGTCACTCACAGCATCGCCATTTGCTTCCCCAAATTCCTCAATAAGTATTGGCTTTTTGGTCTGTAAGCCATTTTCGACTTGTGATACAAACACTTTTGTTCTCAGATCAGGATTCAAACCAATCCCCAAATAATCACTATCCAGCCCACCATACATGTGGATAGAATAAAAGTCAACGATATTGGCTAGTTTTTGGCCAGCAGAGAAATCTGACCAGTTGAAATTATTAGGGTTATAAGGATCTTTGGGCGATTCAGGAGTTGCCCACCATCCTATCGTTTGTTTAAGGTTAGGGTACTTTGCCTTGATCATATTATGGGCGGTCTGAAGCATGCTTACATTCGCGTCTGTTAAAAGCGGCTCATTCTTAATGTCTACAGCGTATACGTCCGGGTTCGCAAAAACGCCACTATCAATATATTCCTGTACTAAATGCAGATAGACTGGTCGTATCTCAGGAGTATAAGCATCTCCGTTCTCTATAAGGATGATTGCTTTCATCCCTTTGCTTTGCATCTTGTTGAGCACTTGATTCCACTGATCCTCCGTATAAACAGAATCCGCATTATTATTAAAACTTCGCCGCACGTTCGTTATACGGATGAGGTTAATCCCGAGATTTGCAGCAATATCGATGAGATCCTGGCCTTTACTATTGACAACATAGTACTGCGAAGTAGGCAGGATTTGACTCATATCAATGTTTTCACCATAGAATGGCATACGGTTAGCAGTGGAGGATAAGAAGGGAAAAATATTCAAGAGCGGATAGATATTAATATAAGGATAGAGAAGATATACTGCGAGGAAAGCCAATGTGAAGTAACTGACCATCCAGATTAGAAATATAGATCTTTTAGTTTTTTGATTTAACTTTTTTAACATATCGTATCTTACCTTGCTCTCTTCTATACAAATCAGATTAAACTACGATAGTCCATGTGTCAAGACAATGGAACTCCGGTGATTACCCACAAGCCCGTGAGAGAGCAGACGAAGTGCTTCGCTCAGGTTCAGCGTATAGGCATAGCATTGTTAGTAGCGGTGTAAAATTGGAAGAGCCAGGTAGCTATTGATATCCATCCACTTGCATACCAATCGAAGCTGGTACGCGAACGGAAAGATAGGCGCCTCGAAAGTATTTCGCTGTTGTATGATCAAGTTCGTGTCGTACCAGGAGCGATACGGCTTGTTCTAAGCTTCTGAGGGGGTTTCCAGCAGTTATTATGCACAGGTTAAGAACACCGTCGTCGAGATAGGCGTCCGGTGCTACATCCACTTTGCCTGCATAAGAGCGGGTTTTGCTCACGATTACCTGCCAGGGCTCACCATGCCAATCCATCGCAGCATCACCATGTTCACTCATTACCTGCACCTCAACTGGAAACGGATGAAGCTCGGGTAGTTCTTTAATTGCTGCGAGATCAAAAGCCAGGCGACAAAAGTGACTCTTGACCACGAAAAGTAGAGATGCTAAAGTACATGTGTTCGTAATATCATTAAGAGATGCAGCCATGGAAATTACCCAGAAAGAAGCGAAAAGTATCTTGACTCCCCAGCATACGGGAGCCCTCGCGGCCAGACCTTATCCATTCACGCATGCGCTGTCAGGCTATGTAGGGTGTGGCTTTGGGCAAACGACCTGTGGCCTGTACTGCTATGCCCAGTTTCTGCCCAACTGGTCGTTTAGTGGCTTTACCGCGCCCTGGGGCCAGGCCATCCGGGTAAAGACCAATGCTGCCGAACTCCTGGACAAGGCACTCTGTTCAATGAGGCCAAAAGCGCGCCAGAAACTACGCATCTTTATGAGCAGCACGACTGATCCTTATCAACCGATCGAGCGCAAATACGAGATCACACGGCACTGCCTGGAGGTCTTCGCTCAGTACCAGGATCTCGACCTGCTGGTCATCCAGACGCGTTCGCCATTAGCAGAGCGTGATCTGTCATTACTGCTGCAGATACCATATGCCTGGCTGTCAGTCACCATCGAAACCGACGACCACGCTTACCTCAAAGGCCTCAAGGGTGGCCCACCGCTGTCGAAGCG
>Ga0209648_10003147_pt1 | contig 13808 bp, 10 predicted proteins | sample GraSoi2013_115cm_FD_185830 | JGI IMG/M metagenome (GOLD analysis project Ga0209648, IMG submission 185830) | Grasslands soil microbial communities from the Angelo Coastal Reserve, California, USA - Sample 9_17_2013_115cm (SPAdes) (version 2) | ecosystem: Environmental > Terrestrial > Soil >...
CCTCGACGCCCCGCCGCAGCACGTCGCGCCGGTTGGAGCGCAGCTTGCGCTCGATATGGATGTCCGACACGGAGAGCACCATGTGGATCTGCTTGCGCTCGGCATCCTGGACCGCCTGCCACACCGCATCGATGTCGGGGCGCGCGGCGCGCGCCAGCGCGGTGATCACCGGTCCGCGGATCTGGCGGGCGATCCGCTGCACCGCTTCGAAGTCGCCGGGGGAGGAGAGGGGGAAGCCCGCCTCGATGACGTCGACCCCCAGGCGAGCGAGCTGCCACGCGATCGCGAGCTTCTGATCCGGAGTCAGCGATGCGCCCGGCGATTGCTCGCCGTCGCGCAACGTCGTATCGAAGATGAAAACGCGCTCGTCCGTCGGTCTCGGTACGGCAGGCTCCATCAGTTGTTCGCCTTCTTGTCGGCTTTGAGCCAGGGCATCATGGCGCGCAGCTCGGCGCCGACCTTCTCGATCAGCTCGCCTTTGGCGCGCTGCCGGTAGGCGTTGAAGGCGGGCCGGCCCGCCTGGTTCTCCAGGATCCAGGTGCGGGCGAAGGTGCCGTCCTGGATCTCGCGCAGGATCTGGCGCATCTCCTCGCGGACCGCGGGGCTGACGATCCGTGGGCCGCTGACGTAGTCGCCGAACTCAGCGGTGTCGCTGATGCTGTAGCGCATGTAACTCATGCCGCCCTGGTACATCAGGTCGACGATCAGCTTCATCTCGTGCAGGCACTCGAAATAGGCCAGCTCGGGCTGGTAGCCGGCTTCCACCAGCGTATCGAAGCCGGTCTTGACCAGTGAGGTGAGCCCACCGCAGAGCACGGCCTGCTCGCCGAACAGGTCGGTTTCGGTCTCCTCTTTGAAGGTTGTTTCCAGCACGCCGGCCTTGGTCGACCCGATCCCGCGCGCGTAGGCGAGGGTCCGGGCGCGCGCCTTGCCGGTCGTGTCCTGGTGGATCGCGAAGAGCGCGGGGACGCCGACCCGTTCCTTGAACAACCGGCGGACGATGTGGCCCGGGCCCTTGGGGGCGACCATGGCGACATCGACGTCGGCCGGGGGCGTGATCTGGCTGAAGTGAATGTTGAAGCCGTGCGCGAACATCAGCGCGCTGCCCGGCTTGAGGTTCGGTTTGACCGCCTCGTCGTAGAGTCGCTTCTGCGTCTGGTCGGGGACGAGCATCATCACGAGGTTGCCCAGTTCGACGGCCTTCTCGACCGGCTCGACACGCAGGTCTTCCTGTTCCGCCGCCGCCCACGACTTGCTCCCCCGGTAGAGCCCGACCACGACGTCGACGCCGCTGTCCTGCAGGTTGAGCGCGTGGGCGTGGCCCTGGCTGCCGTAGCCGATGACCGCGACGCGTTGACCGGCGAGCGCCGCCAGGTCGGCGTCGTCGTCGTAGTAGACCCTGGCCATTAGCGGTACGTCCTGGCCATTAGAGGTACGTCTTGGTCGTGAGATTGTTCAGCCGAGGGTTGAGGCCGATCACCTGATCGGCGTCGACCGGCACGTCGATGACGATCGATTGGCCAGAGGTTTCGTAGCAGGCGTCCATGATCTCCTTCAAATTGCTGAGATCCGGCTTCACCCGGTAACCGTCCCAGCCATGCGCCTTCGCCGCACCGACGAAGTCGATCGACGGCAGCGAAGAATGGTAGCGGCGCTTCTCGACGTCGGGGATGACGACCTCGAGGCCTTTGTCGACGATCCCATAGACGCCGTTGTTGATGATGAACAGGCGGAGGTCGAGATTGGCGGCGTCAGCCAGCGCGCCCCCGAATAGACGCCAGCAACCGTCGCCCGAGAAGACGAAGGTGTGAAGGCTCGAGTCTGCCATCTTTGCGCCGACGCCTAGCCCGAAACCGCCGCCCATCGCCGACCCGTCATGGGTCGTATGGAACGGAATGTCCGGATGCGGTCGCTGGGTCACGTATTGCCGGTCTTTGTAGGCGATGCAAACGTCGTCGAAGCCGATGCTGTTCGGCCGCCACGATTGGTGCAATTGCTCATAGAAGGCGATGAAGTCGACGCTGCCATCCCGCACGTCACGGGTAATGTGCCGCGTGTTGAGGCGCTCCGGAAGCTCGATGTGCGGACGGCGGCCCACACCCCGGCGGGCCAGCCGCGGAATGACCTCGCCGAGCACGGCATCGAGGTCGCCACGCACGACGGTGTAATCGTTCTTCACCCGGTGACGGAACTCACCGGCGATGTGGCCGTACTGCTCGGTCCATCCCGTGAAGTTCCAAACCTGTCCGGCGGGAATCGTCGCCAGGTTGAGCGAGTATTCGCCCGGATCGAAGCCCAGGGTGATGACGCAGTCGTCGGGACCCACGCTCCGCCAGAGCTTCATGGCTTCGTCGTTGCCGCCGAACGAGATGTAGCCGAAGCCATAGCGGTTGTCGGGGGAGACGGCATTCGCGCCGTTGACCGACCAGACGGTCGGCGCCTGCAGCATCTCCGACAGCTGCGTGGTGAGCGCCGGCATGCCCGGCCAGCGCGCGGCTTCGCTGCCGACGTAGATCACGACCCGGCGGCCATCGGCGATCCGGGGAAATTCCTCGACGAAGCGCTCGACGTCCTGGGGACGGAAGCCGCGCGGTCGGGGACGCGACGGCACGTCAATCTCGGTTGATTTCGAAAGGATGTCTGGATAAAAGGCAATCGCGATCGGCTTGGATTCCATCAGGATCGACTGCGCGCGCTCGAGCTGTTCCTCCATGGTGTCGATGTCGTCGATCACGATGCAGCCGTCACCCAGCTCCGCCTGGAGTTGCGGCACGATGTTCATGCCGTGGACCGACACGTCCTGGAGCGGGGCCTGGCCGATCGACATCGTCGAGTTGAGCGCGATCAGGTACACGGCGGGGATGTTGTGCAGCTTGGCGTCGGTCATGCCGCTCCCGCCCAGCTTGGTGGCGGCACCGGTGGTGGTGATGCAGCCGGCAATCCGCCCCGAGGCGAGGTAATAGCCCAGGGGCACGAAGCCCGCAACGTACTCGCCCATCGTCAGCATCCGCGGCACGCCGTCACCGACTTGTGACGGGTCGGACAGAGGCTCGAGGTGCTTGGCGACATGGATCAGGCCGCCACCGTTGACGCCGGCGTAGGCGGTGATGCCCCAGCGTCGTAATGTTTCGATCAGCCAGAAATTGCCGCTGGTGCGCTCCATCGGCGCCGGCCCAAACGGCGTCAATTCCTGCTCGACGCGGTCGATCATTTCAGTGCTCATCGATCTGACGCCCCTTACCCGCTGAACATGCGGTTGATAGCTTCGGTTACCTCGTGCCCGCGCCCGAACGGATGGGCCTGCGGATGCCGCTCGGCGACGGCGGCGGTGAGGGCCTCCCGGCAGATGCCGGCCACGTCGATCTGGTGGCGGCGCTCCTGGATCTCGTGGTGCAGCCCGTCGGGAATCTCGATTGTGTAGCTGGCCATCGGGTACCTCCTTGCAGCTCGCTTGGTCGAACGCCTTCCTTTGCTGCAAGGACGAGAGGCTTTGCCCTCCCGCGGTACCACCCTGCTTGCGGCCACGGCCGCCGCTCTGTTCGAGCCGACCAGCTCCGGGGGTGAGTGAATCCCCATCAACGCCAGTTGACTCAATACGGAAGGCTAGCAGCCGGAGCCGCACTCGGGCATTGTGCAAACCATCCAAAAGCGATTGGTTCCTTTGGTCCTTCACTCCAGCCCTTGATTGCGGCATACTAGTCACTCCCATGGCGCTGACTGTCCGGGAAGCGATGGCGCTGGGGGGATTGAGGCGGGGAGAGGTGCTGGCCGGGGCCGGCGGCCTCGACCGCACCATCACCTGGGTGAAGGTCCTCGAATCCCCGGAGACCATCAGCTGGCTCGCCGAAGGCGAGCTCCTGCTGACGGTGGCGTTTGCCATCAAGGACGACCAGGCGGCGCAGAAGGACCTGATGCGCAACCTGGCCGCGGTCGGCTCTGCCGGCCTCGTCATCAAACCGGAGCGCTACTTACCCGAGATCCCCGCGGACATGCTCGGCCAGGCCGACGAATTCAGCATCCCGCTGATCCGGATCCCCCCGGACGTCTCGTATCTCGAGATCATGAACCCGATCCTGGAGCGCATCATCAACGCCCAGAACGCGCAGCTCCGGCGCTCGATCGAGATCCACAAGCAGTTCACCCACCTCGCGCTCGACGGCCAGGGGCTGGAGGCGATCGTCAAGACCCTGGGCGAGCTCGTCGAGAGCTCGATCTCGCTCGAGGACGCGAACTTCCGCCTGCTCGCGAGCCACGTAGTCCCCGGCGTCACCGACAAGCACCGACAGCAGACGCTCGCGCAGCACGGCACGCCGCTCAAGGTGCAGCAGGCTGCCGCCATCAAGGCTGTGTTGCAAGAAGTCGTGCGTGGCCGCGCGCCGCACAAGGTCCCTCCCTTCCCGGACCTGGGCCTGACCGCGCCCCGGATCATCAGTCCCGTCCTCGCCGGCCGCGAGAACCTCGGCTACCTCTCGATCATCGACCACCCTCAGCACCTCGAGGAACTGGCGATGATGGCAGTCGAGCACGCCGCCACCGTGATCGCGCTCGAAATGATCAAGCAACGCGAGGTGGCGGAGGCAGAGGACCGCGTGCGAGGGGAGCTCGTCGATGACTTGCTTAACGGCACCTTCGGTGACCTGGCCAACGTCCAGCGCCGGGCGCGCCACCTTCGCTACGACCTGTCGGTGCCCCACCGGCTACTGGTCGTCGACGTCGATCACTTCCGGCAGTTCATCAAGGAGCGACGATACGAGGAGGGGCGCGTCATCGCGGTCAAGCACCAGCTCTTCCAGCTGGTGACCGGCGCGGTGCGCCGGCAGCATCCGCGTCACCTCGTCACCGCCCACAGCGATAGCGTGATCGTCCTCGTGCCGCAACCCGCCGACGGAACGGACCCGGAGGGGGAGGCCCTCGCCGCGCGCCTCCGCGAGGCGGTCGCCGAGTCGGAACTCGGGCTCACGGTCTCGGTGGCGATCGGCCGGCTCTGCACGAAACCCGACGACTTCAAGCCGGCGTTCATCGAGGCGCAACGCGCCCTCGACCTGATGGTGCGCTTCGGCAAACGCGAGCAGATCATCAACTACGACAGGCTGGGCGTCTACCGACTGCTGGCCCAGGTCGAAGATCGCGCCGGCCTCGAGGCGTTCGCCGGGCGCATGCTGGCGCCGCTGATCGATTACGACCGGGCGCGCGGGACGCCACTGCTCAAGACGCTCGAGGTCTACCTACAGCGGCACGGTAACCTCCGTCAGTCGTCGCGCGACCTGCACATCCACCTCAACACGCTCCACTACCGGCTGCGCCGGATCGGCGAGGTGACCGGCGTCGACCTCAAGGACGCGGACGCGCGGCTCGACCTGCTCCTCGCGTTGCGGGTTCGTGCCCTCGCCGAGACCAGGTGATGAAAGCGATTTGTCCCTCCCCCCTTGTGGGGGAGCCAATGTCGTCAGGGTCGCGGGATTTCCCGCGTAGGCAGGGCCGGGGTGGGGGGTCGCGGAAGACCATGGCCGCGAAGATCTGGGACGACCACATCGTGGCTGCGCACGAGGGCGAGCCGGATCTTCTCTACGTCGACCTCCACCTCGTCCACGAGGTGACCTCACCCCAGGCGTTCGAGAGCTTGCGGATGAACAACCGTCGCGTCCGGCGACCGGACCTCACGGTAGCGACGATGGACCACGACGTGCCCACCCGGGGCGGACGGCCCGCGGCCGACCAAATCGCGGAACGGCAGATGTCGGCGCTCGAGGAGAACTGCCGGCGGGAGGGCATTGCGCTGTACGGCATGGGCCATGCGCGCCAGGGGATCGTCCACGTGATCGGGCCCGAGCTCGGTCTCACCCAGCCTGGCCTCCTCATCGTCTGCGGCGACTCCCACACCTCCACCCACGGCGCGTTCGGCGCGCTCGCCTTTGGCATCGGGACATCGGAGGTCGAGCACGTCCTCGCCACCCAGTGCTTGCGGCAACGCCGGCCGAAGACGATGGCGGTGACCGTCGACGGCGCGCTGCCACTGGGCGTCACGGCCAAAGATGTCGCGCTCGGCATCATCGCCCGGATCGGCGTCGAGGGCGGGCGAGGACATGTTCTCGAGTACCGCGGGTCGACGATCCGCGGTCTGTCGATGGAAGGGCGGATGACGGTCTGCAACATGACGATCGAGGGCGGCGCTCGAGCGGGGATGGTGGTGCCGGACGAGACGACGTTCGCGTATCTGAAGGGCCGCCCCCACGCACCCCGTGGCGAGCATTGGGACGAGGCCGTCGTGCGCTGGAAGACCCTGGCGACGGACGCGGACGCGGCCTTCGACAAGGACGTTTCGATCGACGCCACACGGCTCGAGCCGTACGTCACCTGGGGCACCAATCCCGGCCAGGCCGTGCCCGTGACCGGGAGCGTGCCGAACCCGGCAACGGAAACCGATGAGCGGGCGCTTGCCTACATGGCGTTGGAGCCGGGCACGAAGATCGAGTCGATCGCGATCGACCGCGTGTTCATCGGGTCGTGCACCAACGCGCGCCTCGAGGACCTCCGCCTCGCGGCGACCGTGGTGCGGGGCCAGACGGTGCATCCGAAGGTGCGTGCGATGGTGGTGCCGGGATCCGCGAGCGTCAAGCAGCAGGCCGAAGCCGAGGGGCTCGATGCGATCTTCAAAGCGGCCGGTTTCGAGTGGCGCGACGCCGGTTGCTCGATGTGCCTCGGCATGAATCCCGACATCCTCGGTCCGGGTGAGCGCTGTGCCTCGACGAGCAACCGCAACTTCGAGGGCCGCCAGGGGGCGGGAGGACGCACGCACCTCGTCAGTCCGCCGATGGCGGCCGCCGCGGCGATTACCGGGCACCTCGTCGACGTGAGGGAATTCTCGAGGAACTGATGCAGCCCTTTACCCGCGTCACCGGCATCGTCGCCCCGCTCGACCGTGCCAATGTCGACACCGATCAGATCATCCCCAAGCAATTTCTCAAGCGAATCGAGCGTTCGGGTTACGGCCCGTTTCTCTTCTATGACTGGCGGCGCAGCGGCGACTTCATCCTGGACCGGCCCGAGTACCGGGGCGCGGCCGTGCTCGTCACCGGTGCCAACTTCGGCTGCGGCTCATCGCGTGAGCACGCGGCCTGGTCGTTGCTCGACGCCGGCTTCCGTACCGTCATCGCGCCGTCGTTCGGCGACATCTTCAAGAGCAACAGTTTTCGCTGCGGGCTGCTTCCGGTCGAGCTCCCGGAGCCTCAGGTTGCGGAGCTGATCCGCCTCGCAACCGAGAAGCCGGGCATCGAGGTGATCATCGACCTGGCCGCCCAGCATATCGCCGGGGGCGGATTCGAGACATCCTTCGGAGTCGACCCGTTCTACCGCGAGTGCCTTTTAAACGGCTGGGACGAGATTGCGCTCACGCTCCGCCAGGAAGGTCAGATTGCTCGCTATGAATCGACTCGGCCCGCCTGGTTGCCGATAAGCCGCTAAACGAGCTAGCCACGGCATCCGGAACCTTTGCTGCCGAACCACGTCTAAGCGGACAGACTGACACCAGCGAAAACGAACGACGCGGTCTCACGACCCCGCGGGCTTCCAATCGGTGCCGGTCCAGATCCACGCCGACGTTGGCCCGTATGCATTTCCGTCGGCGCCCCATGTCTCATACAGGACGAGCTCATGGACGGCATCATCGTAGACTAGCTGCCAGTTCGACCGGGCGGGCAACTTCGTGGACGGGTGTTCTTGCGTCCATGTCAGCCCGTCCCAGGTCCAGGTCTCATGCTTGACGTAGCCTACGGATAAAACGAGCACAACCTTCTGGCTGCTGGCGTCGTAGCCGATGGCTTGGAAGTCAGCATTTGCTGGAGGCGTCACGTTCGGATGCTGCTCGGTCCAGGTGAAGCCGTCCCACGTCCAGGTGTCATTCGTCTCGAGGGTCGGCGTATAGCCGCCGAAGAGAACGACCTCGTGACGCGCTCGGTCGTAGGCAAGTCCTGGTTCGAGTTTCGGTCCAGGCGATAGGTCGGGGTGCTCGAGTTGCCAGTCGATACCATCCCAGGTCCAGGTGTCATTGGAGCCCGGACTCTGTGTGTTCCCGCCGATCAGTACAACCTGCTTCCGAGCCTCGTCATAAACAGCACTCGCCCCCTCACGAGGGCTCGGTGAATGCGCCGGCTGCCGCGGTGTCCAGGTCCCGTCTTTCCAAATCCACGTCTTCCCGACTCGGCCTGGACCCTCCTCAATACCGCCGAAAAGGACAACAGACTGAGTACCTTCGTCGTAAGCGATGGCGGCTGCAATAAGTCCGGGCGGTGAGGTCGGGGGGTGAGCAAGGCCCCAAAAGTGGCCATCCCAAAGCCAGGTTTGAGCTTCGAGGGAATGATTCGTCAACTGGCAGCATGGCCCAAAGAGCAGGAGCCGGCAGGTCGATCCGTCGAATACAACTTGCGCCGGGTAGGCCATTTGCGGTGGCCGCGGAGACGAATCACTGACGCGGACGACAACTGGATGCGTCGAGCATCGGACACCGACGGGGGAGGTTGTGTCGTAAATGCTGTGCGAACCAATCCCTGGTATGAGGCGGCCCATGACCAAGCTGATCAGAAGCAGCAACGCGGTACCCGTCGCGGCGACCATAAGGCGCCGGTGCATGACGAAGTAACGCACCTAGCTTCGGCATCTGGCGCCTGCGTCGATTCGCCAGAGAACCGGATCAGGAGTTAGGCGTTTACCAGTTCGTGGCGATGTACTTGGTTTCGAGAAACTCCATCAGCCCTTCGTGGGAGCCCTCGCGACCAAGCCCGCTTTGCTTCACCCCGCCAAAGGGCGCCGCCGGGTCGGAGATGAACCCGCGGTTCAGCCCGACCATTCCGGACTCGATCGCCTCCGCGATCGCCAGGCCTTTGGCCAGGTCGCGCGTGTAGACATAGGAGGCGAGCCCGCGGTCGGTCCGGTTCGCGAACTCGATCGCCTCATTGACATCGCGAACGGTCACGATCGGCGCGATCGGTCCGAAGATTTCTTCCTTGAGGATGTGCTCGTCCGCCGGCACTTCGCTGAGCACGGTTGGCGGCACGAAGTAGCCCGGCCGGTTGGGCGCCTTGCCGCCGGTCAGCACGCGGGCCCCATGGCCGGCCGCCTCCTCAACCAGGCCCAGCATCTTCTTGCGGGCCGGCTCGTTGATCACCGGACCGACCTTGACGTTCGCATCGAGGCCCGAACCCACGGGCAGCTCGGCCATCGCGCTTGCCAGCATGCTCGAGAACTTGTCCGCGATGGGCGCCTCGACGTAGAACCGATTGGCGGCGATGCACGATTGCCCGGTATTGCGCATCTTTGCGACCATCGCGCCCTCCAGCGCCGCGTCCAGGTCCGCGTCCGCAAGCACGACGAACGGCGCGTTGCCGCCGAGCTCCATCGAGCAGCTGATCACGTTCTCCGCCGCCTGTGCCAGCAGGATGCGGCCGACCTCGGTGGAGCCGGTGAAGGACAGCTTTCGCACCCGCGGGTCCTTGAGCATCGCCTTGACGACTTCCGACGAGCGCTTCGACGGAATGACGTTGACGACCCCTTTGGGCACGCCCGCTCGCTCCAGGAGATCGGCGACCGCAAGCGCGGAGAGCGGCGTCTCCGACGCGGGCTTCAACACCACCGTGCAGCCCGCCGCCAGCGCCGGCCCGATCTTGCGGGTCGCCATCGCGGCTGGGAAGTTCCAGGGGGTGACCAGCACCGACACCCCGATCGGTTGATGCTCGACCAGGATGCGGTTCGCGCCGCCGGGCGCGATCGAGACCGAGCCGATGTTGCGCACCGCCTCTTCCGAGAACCAACGGAAGAACTCGGCGGCGTAGGCCACCTCACCGCGCGCCTCGGCAAGCGTCTTGCCGTTCTCGCGCACCATGAGCTCGGCGAGCTTGTCGCGATCGCGGATCATCAGCTCGAACGCCTGGCGCAGAATCTCGGCGCGCTCGCGTGGCGGACGCGCCGCCCAGCCGCGGAATGCCTGGTGCGCGGCGGCGACGGCCTCGAGCCCATCCTGCACCGACGCGCTCGCCACGCTCGAGATCACCTCGCCGGTCGCCGGGTCCAGCACGTCGATCCGTTGGGTGTCCGACGCAGGGCGCCAGGATCCATCGATGTAGAGGTCGGTGTGGCGAACGGAGATCAGCTCGCTGACGGGGGTCACGGCATCGATTTTCTCACGCTTTCGACGCAGCCCCACCCTGCCCTCCCCCGCGAGCTTGGGAGGGAATCAAGGAGGCGGGCCGGTCGACTGGCGCACCACCAGGGTTGGGGCGATTTTGCGTGGTGCCGGTGGCCGGCCCGGCGAGGCGAGCAGCTGCACGAGGAGCTCGGCCGCGATGCGGCCCAGTTCCTCGCGGGCTTGCCTGATGGAGGTGAGCGGCGGCACGATACGCTCCACGTGCGGCAAATCGTGGTAGCCCACGATCGACACATCGCGGGGACACATCAAGCCGCGCTCCTCCGCCACGGTCAGCGCCCCGAACGCCATCAGGTCGTGGTGCGTGAAAACGCCGGTGGGCCGAGCTCCGTTGCTGTCCAGAAGCTGGCGCATCAAAACGCTGCCTTCTTCTGGTGATCCCGTTGGAGCGGTGGACCGGACCACCACTTCCACCGCGCCGGCGGCCGCGACCGTTGCGCTGAACCCCCTGGCCCGCTCGAGGCAGGAGTTGATGTCGGTCGGCCCGCGCAGTTGCGCAACCCGCCGATGTCCGAGAGACAGGAGATGTTGCGCGGCCAGTGCGCCGCCGAGAAAATCGTCGTTGGTGCAGGCCGGCAGGCGGATCCCTGGGACGTTTTGAACCGCCAGGACCAGCGGGATGCCGTCCCGGCGGATCTGGCGCAGCCTGGGAGCGTCGCGTTTTCGTGCGGCGGTCATGATGATTGCGTCGACCCGGCGGCTGAGCAGGTGATTGAGGACCCGCTCCAGACGCGCCGAGTCATCCTGGGTCTCGGAGATCAACGACATCAGGCCTGCCGCCTCGAGCCGGTTTGCGATGCCACGGAGGACCGGGGCGATGTTGGGATTTCCGAGGTCGCCGACGACGACGGCCACGGTATTCGTCTTGCCGCGCTTCATGGCGGTGGCGACCATGTCCGGCTGGTAGCCCATCCTCTGGGCGACGGCCTGGACATGTTGTCGCGTCGTGACGTTCACGCGCCACACCTTGGCGGGGTCGAGCGCGCGAGAGACCGTCGAATAGTGCACGCCGGCCTGGCGAGCGACATCCTCCAGGGTCACGATCGTTCGTACCCGGCGCGCGTCGCGACCCCCCACCCCGTCACCCCTCCCTTCCATTTCCCTGGCGTCCCTCCGCCTACGCAACGTTAACCGGTTGTGAAAGGTTCTGCCGGGAATTTCCGGGAAACAAATGTTTTGACCTAGGCGGGCCGGAGACCACTCTGCAAACGTTTGACTTATCAAATCGCGAGGGCTAGGATGCGGCTAACGAGGGGCGGCACGGTGGCATCCCCGTGTGCCATGGCGGCGAAGGGGGCGGCGGTGTGGCTACTGGCGCAGACGGTAGTCTGCAGCGCCGCTCCGCCTGGCACTATTGAGGCGCTTCAGGCCGAGGTCTCGAACGGCCAGCTTGTATGGATGCTACCAGCGCTCCCCACCCTTTTGGTGCAATCGTCCATGGCGCGGAGCGGGCTCACCCGATAGCGTGAGTAGCTCACTTGCGTCACCCGGGCCTGTACGACTCTCGGTTCGAGCACGACGCCTGCGGGATCGGTTTCGTCGCTGACGCTGGAGGGCGAGCCAGCCGAAGTATTGTCGACGCCGCCCTCGCAGCGCTGCATCGTGTCCGCCATCGAGGGGCGGTGGCCGCTGACCACCGTTCGGGCGACGGCGCTGGCCTCCTGTTGGCCATTCCGGACGCGCTCCTTCGTGACTGGATGCAGCGCGCCGCGATCAACGTTGAGCCGGCAGCCCGGATCGGGGTTGCGGTCGTTTTCCTCTCGAACGCGCCTGGAGCGGACGGTCATCAGCAACGACGCCTCACTCGCCGGCTCTTCGACGAGGCGTGTCGCGCCGAGCAGCTCGACCTGATCGACTGGCGCCCGGTGCCGGTCGACCCCGCGGCCCTCGGCGATCTGGCCCGCACGACCGCCCCGCAGATCGAGCAGGCGATCATCGCGGTGGACGCCTCGGTGTCGAGTTCCGATGCGGAGGCCCGCTGCTATCGGGCGCGCAAGCGCGTCGAGCGCGCGATCCTGGCGGCGGCGTTGCGTGCGTACGTGGCATCGATGTCGTTTCGGACCCTGACCTACAAGGCGATGTGCGCCGCCGACCAGCTGGCGGCGTTCTACCCCGACCTCCTGGATCCGCGATTCGTCGCTCCCTTCGCGATCTTCCACCAGCGCTACAGCACGAACACCGCCCCCTCGTGGGAGCGGGCTCAGCCGTTCCGAATGCTCTGCCACAACGGTGAGATCAACACCATCCAGGGCAACGTCAACCGGATGCGCGCGCGCGAGGGGCGTCTTGGCGCCAAGGTCTGGGCCGATGAGAGCCTGTTGGTGCCTGTCATCGACGAACGGGGTTCGGACTCGGCGATGCTCGACAACGCCCTGGAGTTGCTGGTCCGGGGCGGCCGCGACGTCCGCCAGGGGCTGGCGATGCTGGTGCCGGAAGCCTGGGAGGGTTTCGACGTCGATCCGGCCGTCCGCGATTTCTATCGATACCACGCCTGCCTGATGGAGCCCTGGGACGGGCCCGCCGGCCTGGTGTTCACCGACGGCACGCGCGTCGGCGCTGTCCTGGACCGCAACGGCCTGCGGCCGCTGCGCTACGCCGTCTGCGAGGACGGACTGATTGCCTGCGCATCCGAAGCCGGCGCCGTCGATGTCAACGGACATGGCCGTGTCCGGCGGGGGAAACTCGGACCGGGTCAGATGCTCTGTGTCGATCCGGAACTCGGCGGCCTGGAGGAGAACGACGCCATCAAGTCCCGTCTGGCCGCGGAAGAGCCGTACGGTCGCTGGTTGGACGACAATCTGCACTCGCTCGACACCGGGGAGCCCGACGAGGAACTCATGCCCGACCTGGTGGCGCGCCAGGCCGCCTTCGGTTACACGAAGGAGGAGTTCACCTACGTGCTGCGACCGATGGCGACCCAGGGCAAGGAACCGATCTTTTCGATGGGCGACGACACGGCGCTCTCGGTGCTGGCCCAGCCACCGCGCCTTCTCTACAGTTATTTCAAGCAGCGCTTCGCGCAGGTGACCAACCCACCGATCGACCATATCCGCGAGCGGCTGGTCATGTCGCTGCGCAGCTATCTCGGCGCACCGGCACCGTTGCTTTCGGGGGAACCGGCCGCCGCCCGCCTGGTCCAGCTCGATTCATTCGTCCTCTATCCATCGGGGCTCGAGGCGATACGCGCCCTTGGCACGCCCTTTGCGTCGAGCGATCTCGACGCGACCTTTGCCGTTGCCGAGGGACCGTCGGGACTACGAGCCGCCTGCGAGCGGTTGGCGCAGGATGCGGAGCGTGGCGCGCGCTTCGGCGCCTCCATCCTGATCATTACGGACCGCGAGGCCGGGCCACAACGCGCACCGATTCCCGCGCTGCTCGCCGTCGGAACGGTCCATCACCACCTGATGCGCAAGGGCCTACGCGGCCTGACCAGCCTCGTGGTCGAAACCGACGAAGCACGCGAGGTCCACCACGTCGTCTGCCTGCTGGGCTACGGAGCACACGCGATCTGTCCACGTCTCGGCATGGCGTCGATCAGAGCGCTGGCGTCAGCCGGCCATCTGAGAGGGGAGGCTGCCGATGGCCGGGGCGCACTGGAGCACTACGTCAAGGC
>Ga0209648_10003148_pt1 | contig 13804 bp, 10 predicted proteins | sample GraSoi2013_115cm_FD_185830 | JGI IMG/M metagenome (GOLD analysis project Ga0209648, IMG submission 185830) | Grasslands soil microbial communities from the Angelo Coastal Reserve, California, USA - Sample 9_17_2013_115cm (SPAdes) (version 2) | ecosystem: Environmental > Terrestrial > Soil >...
GCCTTCTCGGCCGCGCGGAAACACCTCGGCGCGCTCCGTCAGTCTGAAGTCTCTCGCGGAACACCTTGGGCTTTCGCCCGCCACAGTGTCCCTCGTCATTAATCGCTCTCCTGCGGCCAAATCGATTCCCCCTCGCACTCAGGAGCGCATTCGCGCCGCGGCGCACGAGCTCAACTACCGCCCGAACTTCATGGCCAGGTCTCTGCGGGCCCAGCGAAGCTTCACGATTGGCGTGGTAGTGCCGGAGATTAGCGAAGGCTACGCTGCGCTGGTGATGTCTGGCATTGAAGACCACCTGCTGCAGGAAGGCTATTTTTATTTTGTCGTCAGCCACCGGCACCGCGAAGACTTGATCGAGGAGTACCCCCGCCTGCTCCAGCAACGAGCGGTCGAAGGCCTGATCGCTGTGGACACTCCTTGTCAAAAGGGCGTGCGGATACCCGTAGTGGCAGTGTCCGGACATCACGAAGTCGAGGGAGTAACGAACATCGTCTTGGACCACTTGTGCGCCGCGAAGCTGGCCATCGAGCACCTCGTTCAACTTGGACACCGCAAGATCGCCTTCATTAAAGGGCAGGAGTTCAGCTCGGACACCGAAATTCGCTGGGAGGCACAGCGAGGGACCGCAAAGGAATTGGGTCTGGAGATTTACGAACGGCTGGTGTTGCAGCTTGAGGGCGAATCGCCATCGCCCGAACTGGGCTACGAGGTCACGCGAAAGCTGCTTGCGACGGGCGATGCCTTCACGGCCCTCTTCGCGTTCAATGATATTTCCGCGATCGGAGCGATACGCGCGCTGCGAGAAGCGGGTCGGCGCGTGCCGGAGGACGTTTCTGTCGTGGGCTTCGATGATATCCAAAGTGCGGCGTTTCAGAATCCCGGTTTGACGACCGTGCGGCAGCCGTTGCGGGAAATGGGGGTGATCGCGGCTGACACTTTACTTCGGCGCATCAATGCCCCCGCGAAGTCGCCGTATCCGAAGACCATTACAGTCCTGCCCGAACTGATTGTGCGCGCAAGTACTGCTCCCCTTCCAACGTACCCTCGGTAGCTGCTCCCGGAGCGCACCAACGAATTGTTCGGGAGGCCTTCTTCAAGATGCGTAAACGGCTTCAGCAGGTTGCCCGTGCTGTCGCCGGTGGAGTACAGCCATTGAGTCATGCAGAATCTTCGCGATGTCCAACCGTTTCTCTCGACTTCTCGCGGCATTTCTGCTCCTATTCTCCGTCCCGGCGCGGTATTAGCCGGATCTTCCCCTCGGATACCATTTCGAGTTATTTTTTCTAGGTAAGCTCTTGCTCCCATGGAGTGCACACATGCTCGCTCAACCGGATCCGCAAAAAAAATCCGCCTTCAAGAATCCCGTTCTCTATTCCGGCGCCGCTCTCGCCATCGCCGCGCTCGTTGTGGTCGGGACCCTTTTCTCCCGCTGGCAGGAAAATCGCGGCATCGAAAAGCGCGCGAAAGAAGAGAGAACCCAGAAACGGCAGGAACAGGATCGCGTCGCTCTCGAACAACTCGGCGGAAAGGACCTCGCCATCCAGAACTTCTACGCCTCTCCTGGCGAGATTCGCCGCGGCGAAACCGTTCAGTTGTGCTACGGCGTAGCCAACGCCAAAACCGTCAAGCTCGAACCTCAGCCCAATCCCGTCTGGCCCTCGTACTCCCGCTGCGTTGACGTAACCCCCATTAAATCAACTACCTACACGCTGACGATCGCCGACGCCGCCGGCAACACTCGCACCCAGAGCCTGGAAGTAAAGGTCCGCTAAAATGTCGGTAAGCCTTGTTCACGAGCCTGACCTGTACCAGCGTTCCTGCCCCGAAAATGAGCGAAATGCGCGCGCATAGAACAATTCTGCAGTAATTCCTCGTCCCCTCTTGTGACTTCAATTCTCCCGCATCTATAATGTTCTCTTGCGCGGAGTCCGGGAGACCATCCGTTCGTCCCGGACTCCGCAGACTTTTTTAGCGAACCGAAACCGACAACTATGTCCGACCCACTAGCCAAAATTAAAAAAAAGCTCCAGGAAGAAATCGACCAGCTCTCGCACGAGCTCAACGTCGAGCTTCCCAAAGAGATCGCTGTCGCCCGCGCCCACGGCGACCTCTCTGAAAACGCCGAGTACAAGTACGCCAAGGAACGCCAGGGCTACGTCAACCTCAAGATCGGCCATCTCAAGAAACGCATGGGCGACCTCAGCATGCTGAACCTCACCAATATCCCGAAAGACCGCTCCGGCTACGGCTCGCGCCTCACCGTTCTCGACCTCCAGCGCGACGCAAAAATCGAATACACCCTCGTGAGCAGCGAGGAGGCCGACGCCGAGAAGGGTCTCATTTCCACCACTTCCCCCATCGGCAAAGCCCTCCTCAACCGCAAGGTCGGCGACGAAATCGAAGTTGCCACGCCCGCCGGCAAGAAAGAATTTGAAATCGTCCGCCTCGTCACCATCCACGACGGCGAGTAATTCCTCGCCTCTTTCAGGCATCTTGGTGAAAGATCAGCCTGCTTTTTTCTGCGCGATTTCTTTGTCCGATGGTTTTCTCTTCTCTGTGAACTCTGCGAACTCCATGATCTCTGTGTTAAGTTCTTTTTCTTCGGGCCATCTCTCGACCTCTCCTAGACAAACCGCCGTGCCTTTGCCATCCTACATTTCGATGAAACCTGCTCTGATCGTTCATGGCGGCGCGTGGGACATTCCTGACGAAGCCGTCGACGCTTGCAAATCCGGCTGCCATCGCGCTCTAAAAGCCGGGTGGTCCATCCTGCATCGCGGCGGTTCCGCTCTGGACGCCATCGAAGCCGCCATCGTCGTCCTCGAAGACGACCCCGTCTTCGACGCCGGTTACGGCTCGCACCTCAATTTTGACGGCCATGTCGAATGCGACGCTATCGTCATGAACGGCGCCACCCTTCGCGCCGGCGCTGCGGCCTCTCTGCAACGCGTCAAGAACCCCATCCGGGCCGCCCGCAAGATCCTCGAAAATTGCCCGCACATGATGCTCGTCGGTGGAGGCGCGGAGCGCTTCGCTAGAGAACAGGGAATCAAGCTCTGTAAGCCCGAGGAATTGGTCAGCGAAGCCGAGCGCGAAGCCTGGATGAAGTGCAAGACGGACAAACACGCCTCCGAGCATCACCGCGGCCATGAACAGGGAACCGTCGGCGCCGTCGCCATCGACGCTGCCGGCAATTTATTCGCCGCCACTTCCACCGGCGGCACCTGCTGCAAACTTCCCGGCCGCATCGGCGATTCCCCTCTCATTGGCTGCGGCTGCTACGCGGACTCCGAATCCGGCGGCGTCTCCTGCACCGGCTACGGCGAAGCCATCATGAAGGTGGTCTTGGCCAAAACGGCTGTCGATTTTCTTCGCCGCCCCGCCACCTGTGTCGATCCCCCTGATTCAGCCGACTCGTGCAATTTGTCCACCGCCGATCTCGCCGCCCGCGAAGCCATTCACCTTTTTGGCAAACGCACCCACGCCACCGGCGGCCTCATCCTGCTCGACCGCCACGGCAATCCCGGCTTCGCCTTCAACACCCCCCGCATGGCCTACGGCTTCGTCTCCCCCGACGGCACCTTCCTCACTGCCGTCTAGCCTTGCCCTTCTGCCTCCTTCCCATGTAGCGGCGAGTTCATCTCGCCAGCTCTCCTCCAGTTGTTCTTGCGGTTTTTTGATAAGAAATGCCCATACCACCCGGCTGTTTTTAAGAAGAGTGCGGAACCGTTTGATTGCAAAAGAGTTGTGAAACACTCTTGGAGCAGAGAGTGAAAAGAGCGCGCAAAGAGCGAGTGACACCCGGCAGTTCGCGTAAGAGCGGAATCTAAAGGAGTTACGGGCGTCACAATTTACGGGTAGTGCGTAAGGCCTCGTTTTTGAAGAGCTTGGCGGGGACTGTTTTTCGTCACCGGCGCGATGGTGGCGAGTTGCCGACCGGGCCGGGACGTTCCCGAGAGAGCAGAAAATAGGCGGTCGGGGCACAGGGACGGCGAGCGGGGCCAAGAAGGATGCGAGCTGGCGAGGATTTGTTTCGAGAGACACAAAACAGCTTAACATAACATAGTATGTTTGTCAATAAGTATTTCGGATATCATACAGATGGAGCCGTAAAACGTTGAAAATAGAGATCCTTCGCGCGGAATTGCTATCGATTTGGGAGCTGCTAGAATGGCGGCGCCCTGGAGGGAATGCTGATGCCTCCCACATTTGCTAACGGGAAGATTTGTTACATCGAGATGCCCGCGACGGACATTGCGCGGTCAGCCGAGTTCTACAAGCAGGTCTTCGGCTGGACCATCCGGAAACGCGGCGATGGCGGCACTGCCTTTGACGATACGACCGGCGAAGTGAGCGGTACCTGGGTGCTCGGGCGCCCGCCCGCAGCTAAGCCCGGCCTGCTGTTTTACATCATGGTTGACAGCGTGGCCGCGACCATTGACGCGGTGGTAGCCCATGGGGGCGAGATCGTGCAGCCGATTGGCGCGGACGCGCCCGAGATTACGGCGAGGTTCCGCGATCCGGGAGGAAACGTGATCGGCCTCTACCAGCAACCCGCCTGATGTTTTACGAGATAGGGTAAACACCTGAGCAGTCTTTACGCGTTCCACCTGATATGCGCATGACCAACGACGGCCTATAACTAGTTCTGAGACTATCAGTACTTAGGGACAGGGAGAGGCGATTGCCCCTTTGGGCACTATCAAGACTGCTGCCTTTCACCCATTTAATTGAACGAACCCGAAGGGCCACATGCCAGGTGACGAAGTACTCCGGCAGTCGGAGGAGCGATACCGGCTTCTATTCGACAGCAATCCGCACCCCGCGTGGGTCTATGACCGGGAAACTCTCGCCATCCTCGACGTGAGTCAATCCGCGCTTCGGAATTACGGCTACTCGCGCGAAGAATTCCTCTCCCTGACGATCAAGGACCTTCATCCTTCCGAAGACATCCCTGCCCTTTTGGAAGGGGTCGCGAGGACGTCCGCAGATACAAGGGGCGCCGGCGTCTGGCGGCATCGCAAGAAAGACGGAAACCTGATCGACGTCGAGATCACCTCGCATCCCATCGTTTATAGCGGCAGAGAAGCGCGTCTCGTGGTGGCCACCGATATCACCCAACGCAAAAGGGCCGAAGAAGAATTGCGGCAAAGCGAGGAACGGTTCCGCCTGATGCTTTCCGGGGTGGAAGACTACGCCATCTACATGCTCGATCCCGAGGGCCGCGTGGTCAGTTGGAACGCCGGGGCCGAGCGCATCAAAGGGTATCGGGCCGAGGAAATCATCGGTCAGCACTTCGCACGGTTCTATCCGGCTGAGGATGTGGAACGAGGCAAACCCTGGTATGAACTGAAGGCCGCGGTGCAGCAGGAACGATACGCAGAGGAGGGCTGGCGCGTACGCAAGGACGGCTCGCGGTTCTGGGCCAATGTAGTGATAACCGCTCTGCGTGACGAGACGGGACAACTGCGCGGGTTCGGAAAAGTCACGCGGGATATGACCGAGCGCAAGCAGATCGAGCAGACGCTCCAAGCGAGTGAAGAGAAATTTCGCAGCCTGGCCGAGACGGCCAACGATGCCATCGTCTCGGCAGACAGTCAGGGCAACATCGCCTATTTCAATCGCGCGGCCGAGAGGATCTTCGGTTATTTCTCGAAGGAGATCGTCGGCCAGCCCCTCACGGTGCTCATGCCCGAGCGGTTTCGCAATCTGCACCGGCAAGGGATCGATCGTTTCCTGAGGACCGGCGAAACGCGGGTCATCGGCAAAACCGTTGAATTGGCGGGCCGGAGGCGGGATGGCACCGAATTTCCGCTGGAACTTTCCTTGTCCAGCTGCAAAACCAGCGATGGCATGTTTTTTACGGGAATCCTGAGCGACATAACGGAACGCAAGCTGGCCGAACAAGAGACTCTTCTTCGTACCGCCCAACTGGAAGCCGCCAACGAGGAACTCGATGCCTTCAGCTACTCGGTCTCCCACGACCTGCGCGCCCCGCTTCGCAGCATCGATGGCTTCAGCCAGGCCTTGCTCGAAGACGGAGCTGACAGACTCGATGACCAGGGAAAAGAGCATCTTCATCGCATCCGCGCGGCGACTCAGCGCATGGGATTGCTGATCGACGATCTGCTGAACCTCTCGCGCGTAACGCGTGCCGAAATTCATCCGGGAAAACTCGACATCAGCGCCCTCGCGCGATCCATCGCGGCCGAGCTTCAAAAGACCCAGCCGGAGCGCCGGATGGAGTTCCGGATCGAGGATGGCCTCGAAACCACAGCGGACGCGCGCCTGTTGCGTCTGGTCCTCGAGAATCTGCTGGGCAACGCCTGGAAATTCACATCGAAGCACCCATCGGCCCGCATCGAGTTCGGCGAGACGCATCTCAACGGCGCCCGTGCCTATTTCGTTCGTGACGACGGCGCCGGATTCGACGCGGCCTACGCCGGCAAGCTCTTCGGGGCCTTCCAACGACTCCATGCGGTGACGGAATTTCCGGGAACGGGGGTCGGTCTCGCCACTGTGCAACGCATTATCCACCGGCACGGCGGACGAGTTTGGGCGGAAGGCGCAGTGGAGCGCGGTGCGACTTTCTATTTCACACTGGCGGAAACGCCGTCTTGAAGGAGCGATGCCTTGGAAAACAAACTCATACTTCTCGTGGAAGACAATCCTGATGATGAGGCTCTTACCTTACGCGCGCTGAAGAAAAACAACATCGCAAACGAGGTGGTAGTAGCACGAGATGGCGTCGAAGCCCTCGACTATCTGTTCGGCACGGGAGCCCATGCCGGCCGGGACATGAACGTCATGCCGCAGGTGATTCTTCTGGATCTCAAGCTGCCGAAGATCGACGGTTTCGAGGTGCTGCGACGGCTGCGAGCAGACGAGCGGACAAAATTTCTCCCCGTGGTCATCCTGACAACCTCCAATGAAGAAAAGGACCGCTTAAACGGCTATGGGCTCGGTGCAAACAGTTTCGTACGTAAACCGGTGGAGTTTGGCCAGTTCATCGAGGGTGTGCGCCAGTTGGGCCTGTACTGGCTGATCTTGAACGAAGCGGCGCCGCGGTAAAGGAGAACCGAAATGGGGACAGCACTTCGAGTGTTGTTCATCGAGGATTCGGAGGACGATACCGCGCTGCAGGTTCGCATGCTGCGCCAAGCAGGTTATGACATCGACTTCAAGCGCGTGGACTCGCCAAGCGCTCTGAAGGAGGTACTGGATCAGAGGTGGGACCTCATCATCTCTGATTACAGCATGCCGCACTTCACGGGAACTGACGCTCTGAGACTGGTGAGGGATAGGGACTCAGAGATCCCTTTCATATTTGTTTCCGGGACCATAGGTGAAGATGCCGCGGTGGCTGCTTTGAAGGTTGGCGCCCAAGACTATTTGATGAAGGCGAATCTGAGCCGCCTGATTCCCGCGGTTCGGCGCGAGTTACGTGAAGCCGAAGAACGAAGGCAACGCCGGCATCTGGAACAGCACGTCCACCAACTACAGAGGTTTGAGGCTATCGGAAGACTTGCGGGCGGAGTGGCGCATGATTTCAACAACATGATTGGGGCCATCCTGGGATGGGCAGATATGGGATATGAGGAAGCGTCTCCCGGCAGCCGCGTCCAGGAACGCTTCCAAATGATTGGCGCTCAAGCGAAACGCGCTGCGGGTCTCACACGCCAGCTCCTGGCCTTTGCCCGCCGCCAGATTCTGCAACCATGCAACACAAGCCTCAATGATCTCGTGAGGACAGCGATCAGCCTGCTGCGAAACGTAATCGGCGAGCGAATCGAGATCCAAACCGCTCTTGCTCAAGACCTGTGGGTGACCTGGGCAGATCCAACCCAGATTGAGCAGATACTGATGAACCTGTGCCTCAATGCACGCGACGCGATGCCCGGCGGAGGGCGACTGTTGATCGAAACGCAGAATGTTGAGATCGGAGAAGACTACCTTCGTGTTCACGCCTATGCTCTTCCCGGCCGCTATGTCTTGCTCCGGGTTTCTGACACGGGCACCGGCATGGATGCCGCCACTTTGGAGCACATCTTTGAGCCGTTCTTCACGACCAAGGAAATGGGAAAAGGCACGGGCCTCGGCTTGGCAACGGTTTACGGAATTGTGAAACAGCACAAAGGCTTCATCGACGTGGACAGTGCGCCTGGCCAAGGCTCGATATTTCGAGTGTATTTGCCGTCTGGAGCGGGCCTCGGGAAAGCTCCCGAAGAGCGCGCTGACGATACTCTCCGCGGCGGGCACGAAAGAATCCTGGTGGCCGAGGACAACGAGGGGCTGCGGAACGTCGCGAAGGAGATACTCGAAACCCTCGGCTACGAGGTGGTGCTGGCGAGGGATGGAGCCGAGGCAGTCCGGATCTTCGAAAACATTCACGAAAGAATCGATTTGATTTTCATGGATGTGGTGATGCCGGGCCTGAATGGCCCAGAGGCGTATGCCCAAATGTGCAGGGTAAAACCCAACGTTCCAGTGCTATTCGCGACCGGCTACGCGACGGAGGCGAACCTGGTGCCAAATCGGTTGCCCGTGCCGACTGTGATCCTCGACAAACCGTACGGAATGAAGGTTCTCGCTCAGAAACTGAGGACCATGCTGGATCAGAAGAGCGAATAGCGGAAGGGCGCCTTTTCCACTCGCGGCCACCATGCGACGAAGCGCGGTCTGTTGTATTATCCCTCGGCGCTGCTCTCAGGAACGGGAACTGCGACGAGAGGTGCAGCACAACGAGGGACCATGAAGCGCACAGCCTTCCTCTTTTTCGCTTTGTTACTCGCGTCAATTGCCGGTCGAGCCCAGACGGCCCCGCCGCCGCTGATTTCTCCCGAGGTCCACGCCGATAAGAGCGTTACATTCCGCTTCCGCGCTCCCAACGACAAAGAAGTTGCCGTTTCGATCGAAGGCAATCCCAAGCCTTTGGCCATGCAGAAAGACGATCAGGGCGTGTGGAGCGTGACGACCGATCCGCTCGCTCCCGATTATTACGGATACGCGATCATCGCCGATGGCGTGGGCATGTTCGATCCTTCCAATCACGCCATCAAGCCCAACTTCCTCTATCGGGCGAGCGAGGTGCACGTTTCCGGACCGGCTTCGCTTTCGTGGGAGATTGGCGCGGCGCCGCATGGCGAAATTCATCATCATTTTTACAAATCCGGAGTGGTGGGCGACGACCGCGGCTACTACGTTTACACGCCGCCGGGCTACGACGCGCGCGGGAAGCAAACGTATCCCGTCCTCTATCTGTTGCACGGATTCAGCGACGACGCGAGTGCCTGGACGGCGGTTGGCCGCGCCAACGTGATCCTGGACAATCTGATTTCCCAGGGCAAAGCCAAGCCCATGATTATCGTCATGCCGCTCGGCTATGGCGCTCCCGAGGTTCTTGCTCCCAACTCCGGCGTGTTCCGCGATCGCGCGATCACGGATCGAAACTTCGATAAATTCCGCGAGGCTTTGCTCACGGAAGTAATCCCGCGCGTCGAATCTGAGTATCTTGTGATTAAAGACCGCAACTCACGCGCCATCGCGGGCCTCTCCATGGGCGGCTCCGAATCCTTGCTGACGGGCTTGAATACTTTGAACCAGTTTGCTTGGATCGGCGCTTTCAGCTCCGGAGGTATTTCCGAAGATTTCGACAAGGAATTTCCCGCGCTGGACTCCAAGGCCAGTCAACAACTGCACTTGCTTTGGATTGCATGCGGTACGGATGACCGCTTGATTGACATTAACCGCAAACTCCGCGCCTGGCTCGCTTCTAAAAATATTACGCACGCCGACATCGAGACACCCGGCGCGCACACGTGGATGGTCTGGCGCCGCAACCTGACGGATTTTACTTCGCTGCTTTTCCGCTGATGTCTTGGAGGTGAGTGATAAAGGTTGCTAAAAAACCATTCGACTTGTCATTCCGAGGTAGGAGTTTGCCCGAGGAATCCGCTCTTTCCCGGCTATTTGAAGCAAGCAGATTCCTCGCTCCGCGCGGAATGACAATCAAGAGTGCTTTTTCAGCTGGCTGTTAAATCGGGACTCTGGTTTTGGCCGCTCAGCGCGCGCGGCCGAACGCGATCGTTGAGTTCCCGTTTCGTCAGTCGTCATCGTCTTTCTTGGAGAGGTTTTCGCCGTCATCCAGGTTGGCGATTCCAAGGCGCATTGCTTGATAAGCGGGCAGCTGCGCCGTTTGCGGAACGTTTGATCCGTTTCCGGTGCACGCGAACCAGATCACCGCATTCAAAACTTTCGGGTCGGCCAGGTCCGCATGCGTGAAGTTCTGCTGATTCGATTTCTTCATCCACTCCGCCGCGGTTTTGTCCTTTGGCTTTTGCGTCATCAAGTTGTCCGCGGCGATCGCCGGCAAAACAGCTTTGTACGGCGTCAAGTCCGGCGTCTCCTGAAAAATATCCATGGGCACGGCCGAAGCGTCGAGTTGGTTCATGGGGGCGATCCCCAGCAGCATCTCGATGGTGCGAATCATGCTGACCGTGTTGTGAAATTTGTGGATTAACGCACCGGGTCGGTTGTAAGCGCTGATCGCCAGACCCACGGAACGGTGTGAATCGACGTGGTCCGGCCCGGCTTGGGCGTCATCTTCCACGATAAAAATCGCGGTGTCTTTCCAATAAACGCTCGAGGAAATCGCTTCCACCAGGCGCCCCACCGCGTAATCGTTGTCCGCAACCATGAATTGCGGCGTGGGAAATCCATTTTTCAATCCGGTCGTATGATCGTTGGGAAATCGCAGAACGTTGAGCGCGGGCATGGGGTCGGGATGGCCCGCTTCGCGCTCCGCGACAAAGTTTTGAAACTCGGCAAGCCATTCGCCGAAACGCGAATTGCCGCGGCAATTCGAATTGGAAGTGTCCCGTGTGACTGCCGGATCGGAAGATCCCGACGGATCCAATGCGGATTTGTAGCAATCCACGGTCATGCTGTCCGGCGCCGTCAGGTCAAAACTCCGGAAGCTCGGGCTGTGATGATTCTGCAACGACTCTTTATTGGGTATGGCGCGCTGGGCATTCGAAATGTCGGGATAGCTCTTGGACTTTTTTTGCCCGGCGGCTTCGACGTCTTTCGCGGAAATCACGGTTACGAATTCTCCGTAATTCCGATACGTCAAACCTGCCCGCGCAGCGGCATCCCATAAATAGAGGCTCTTGGGTTCCGCGAGATCCGTGAACCCCTGGTGGTAGGGAAGATGCTTTTCGAGCAAGTCCGTCAACGCCGCCAGCACATCGCCGTCGAACTTTTCGAGTTGCAGATCGCCTGGTGGCTCGTAATCCGGCAACCTGTTATATCCTTCCCAATCATACGTGCGTCCGCGGTCCGAATATTGCCAGCGAAAACCTTTGTCCACGTAATCCGTCGAGAACGCGGCGGTCGCCCAGTTGTGCCCGTCGGGGCTCGCTTCTGAATTCACGAAGAAGCGGTCAAACAAACCGAAACGCTGGGCAAGCGCATGATGATTAGGAGTCACGGATTGACGCGTGCCATCGGGCCGCTGCGCCGCAGCGCCACTCCCGAAAATTGCAAAATCGGGTTGCCCATCGGCGGCGTGTCCGTCGCCCGATGTCTTCACGTCGCCAAAAACCTGGTCGTACGTACGATTCTCCTTGATGATATAAATGACGTGTTTGATCGGGCTCTTGCCGACAAAAAGTTTGGCGGGCGCAAATCCCATCAGGCCGTCATTCTGCAGAGTCTGCTGCGTGTACCGCGACAATGCCGGCAGGTCCGGCAGCGAAACCAAACTGATGTTTCCCGAAACAATCGAGCCGCTGTATTGCCCGCCCTGCCTGTTCTTTTCTTTATTCGGAGGAAACGCGGCGTTGGGCGGATTCGGCGTGCGTCCGCTGTTGTTCACGCGCATTGACGAAGGTTCGAATCCCGTTCCTTTCCCATTCCCGATGAAGAGTTTGCCGTCCGCCACGGTGACTGCGGACGGATACTGGCCCGTCGGAATGAATCCCAATATTTTCGATTTCGCGGCTTCAGCCATTTTCTCCGCTGCGTTCCCGCCCCGTGCTTTCCCGGAAAGGGCAACTACCGCGATCGCGTTGCTGTGAGCATTCGCCACGTACAAAGTCTTCTCGTCCTCGCTGAGCGCCACGCCCTCCGGGCTCGCTCCGGGCAAGGCGTCCTCCGCCAGCCGAACGTCAATGCGCTCGATCTCTTGATCGGTCGTTGTGTCAATGACCGAGACGCTGTCGGCATCGGAGTTTGCTACAAAAAGCCGTGTGCCCTCGGCATTCGCCGTCATTGCCGTCGGATGCCGGTCCACGGTGATGTACTTTCGAATGGCGCTCTTGCCGCCCAGCGAAATCACCGCCACCGACGAATCATTCCAGCACGACACGTACGCCCGCGCATTCTTGCCGCTTCCCAGCACGACCACGCCGTACGGGTAAATGTTCTCGCTCAGTTTTCCGGGATGGTGCAAATCCACTCTCTCCATCCGCCGCGTACTTCGGAGGCCGCGCACAATGGTTACGCTGTCTCCCAGATTGTTCGCGGTCACGAGCGTGGCGCCGTCCCCTGTTACCGCCAACCCTGTCGGATAGAGCGCCGCCTTTCCCGCGTTGTAGTCCGCTCGTGAAACTTCGCCCGGTTTGCTGATTTCGAAAGAGGGCGCTTCTACTTTTGTATCCGGCCCCGGCGATCCCGGCTGGATCGGTGCCGCCGCTTTCGGATCAAAGCGAAAGACCCAAATTTTGTTCTCGAATCCGCCGGAAACGTACATTTCAAAGTTTCCATCGGCGCCCGCGGCCGGCGAAAAAGCCAGGCCGACGTTCGCGCTTTGCGGCGAAGGAAAGTAGACATTTTGAATCACCAGCGGCTCGGGAGCCCCATTCAGGTCGAGCACCGCAATCGATTGCTGGGCTCTATTGGTCTCCTCGCTGAACTGCACACCGAAACCGCTGTTGACCACCAGGAGATACCGGCCCTCGCCGCCGTGACCGAGAGCGTCGGGGCTGCGAAGCATGGCCATGGGCATGGCTCCGACAGCAGGCAGATGCGTCATCGCATCGATCACCAGCGTACCTGCCGGCGTGATGGGCCGCCCCTCTCCGGCGGGCTCCCGCTGGCACAATGCATTTCCGCAAAAACACAAGCAAATCACAAGAAAACTCGCGGTTCTGGCTCGCGATTTCATATTCCTGCTTCCCCTATCCCGGTAGATTATTCTTTTCTTCACCCTTCGGTGCCGCACTTAATCTACATTCAACAGAGTCTAAGGAAAAATTGTTTCGCTAACTTTACAACACATACACACTTGATGCGCCGCTCTGTCTGGCAACGCATTTGACCCAATACGCTTCTACTTCTAGGATGAATCTGGCGCCGCCCTCAGTCTTTGAGAAGCCGCCAGCGAGTCACCAATGAAGACCAGAGTCCTCGGCATCACCTTACTGTTGTTCGTGCCACTGGCCGCAACTGCGCAGACGGCCGAGGAAGTCGTCAAGAAAGCGCTCGACGCTCGCGGGGGAGTCGACAAGCTCAAAGCCGTCCAATCCGAGCGCCTCACCGGCCGTATCTCCTTTTCCCGCGGCGAGGAAGGAACCTTTGTGGTGGAGCTCAAGCGTCCCCTGAAGATGCACGTCGAGATCACCATCGAAGGACAAAAAGTCATCCGAGTATACGATGGCAAGTCTTCCGGCTGGACGATCAATCCTTTCGCGGAAACCAAAGACGTTCAGCCGCTGTCATCCGAGGAGCTCAAGAATATTTCCGATGAATCCGACTTTGACGGCCCGCTCATGGACTACAAGACCAAGGGCAACCAGATCGAACT
>Ga0209648_10003149_pt1 | contig 13803 bp, 8 predicted proteins | sample GraSoi2013_115cm_FD_185830 | JGI IMG/M metagenome (GOLD analysis project Ga0209648, IMG submission 185830) | Grasslands soil microbial communities from the Angelo Coastal Reserve, California, USA - Sample 9_17_2013_115cm (SPAdes) (version 2) | ecosystem: Environmental > Terrestrial > Soil >...
CGTTGCTGGCTGCGGTAGAGACCATCGGGTGTGATCACCTGGGGTAGCCCCAAAAAGGCGGTGGAATAGATGCCGTACTCGCCTTTCGGATGCTCAAAGTTCCAGGCTCCTCCTAAGTAATCTTCTGTGCCAGTGCCACAGATCGTCGGGAAATCTGTATCGCCATCCAGATAGAATTTCATTTCGCCTTCGCCCCACCAGCCGCTGTTATTGACCTGCCAGGCCAGGTAGGTGCCTACGTAGTGGCCTTTGCCTTTTACTGCGTCGAGCAAGGTATGTACCTGCTTATGGGGAAGTGGATTGCTGCGTCGCCACTCGGCATGAAAGTAGGCCAAATCGTCAGGAACTTCGGTCAGGGTGTAATCGACCTGGTAGTAGCAAGTTATGTCATCTGTACCGAGGTTTGTAAGTGTGAGATGAGCGCGCTGACGAAATGGCATCTCCCAGTACGAATTCATGCCACCAGCAGGGTTGACTGCTATGGGAAGCGAGTTAACGTTGCAACGCTCGCACCAGCCGTTCACAAAGAAGTCACCGAGCGGGCATTCAATGGATGGGTTGTCCTCTCCATCCCAGTATGCTCGTAAGATGAGTCGACGCCAATTATCGGGAAAGGTGGTTATCCAGACATGCTGAATGGCACCTTGCGATTGGATGTCGGCTATGGTGAATGTACTTTGGGATGGAATGATGATCGATGGGGATATTTTCCAACCCTGTCCGAGGTCACGAGCGTGTGCTGCTCCCGTGCCCTGGGTAGCCGTACCTCCCTGACCCTTTGTGCCGGTGAAATTCTCTGCGCTCATGGAGCGTGTTTGAGCGTTTGAGAGACGAGGCAGATTGCCTAGACCCATTCCAAGGCCGTTGAAGGTGTAGTTGTTTGGCATGTTTCAAATCTTATCAAGAATTAGGGTTATTCTATTGTGGATTTTCCCAATGGCGACCATCTTTTTTGATCAGCTTGTCGGCTTCCTCCGGCCCCCAGGTTCCTGCCGGGTAAGGGTGAACGGTGCCTGTGGGCATCTCCTTCCAGGCGTTGAGGATGCTATCTACGATACGCCAGGAAGCCTCAACCTCGTCACGGCGGATGAAGAGAGTTGAGTCTCCAATTATTGCATCGGCGAGCAGGCGCTCATATGCTTCTGGTGACTGAATACCAAAAGCATCGGCATAGGTGAATCTCATATCTACCGAACTCAGGTGTTGAGCTGCTCCGGGGATTTTTGCGCCAAACCTCAGCGTTATACCCTCTTTGGGCTGAATCTCTACGGTCAAGCGGTTGGGCACCAGGCCCCTTGTTTCCGATGGTTTGTAGAGTTGGTGTGGAACGCGCTTGAATTGGATGGTAACTTCGGTATTGCGGCTGGGTAAACGTTTGCCTGTGCGAATATAGAAAGGGACACCCGCCCAGCGCCAGTTCTCGATGAAGAGTTTCAGTGCGACGTAGGTTTCTGTAGTGGAGTCAGGCGCAACGCCTTTTTCTTCTTTATAGCCAACAGCGGCCTCTCCATCAACTACGCCGGCAGTGTACTGTCCGCGTACTGTGTTTCTGGCCACCTCATCCGGAGTAGGCAAGGGAATGGCACGCAAGACTTTGACCTTTTCATCACGAATGGCGTCGGCATCAAATGCAACTGGAGGCTCCATGGCGGTAAGGCAGAGTACTTGCATGATGTGGTTCTGTACCATATCACGAATAGCTCCAGACTCCTCGTAATATTCAGCGCGTGTGCCGATGCCCAGGCTCTCGGCGACCAGAATCTGTACATGATCGATATATTTCTGGTTCCATAAGGGCTCGAAGATACCGTTTGCAAAACGGAATGCCAGGAGGTTCTGCACAGTTTCTTTGCCCATGTAGTGATCGATGCGGTAAATTTGATTTTCGCGAAAGACGCGGGCAAGCTCGCGGTTGAGTTTTTGGGCCGAGGCGAGGTCGCGTCCAAAGGGCTTTTCAATGATGATACGTATCCATGACTGTTCATCACCATCTAAGTGCTGCGGACGTGTCAGGCCGGCGCCACCGAGTTGATGAATGATTTCGGAGTCGGTGGTGGGTGGAGTAGCCAGGTAGAAAATGCGGTTGCCCTGGGTATCATGATCCTGGTCAAGTCGCTCCAGCAAATCGGCGAGTTTTTGGTAACCTTCGCGGTCATTAAAGTCAGATTGACAGTAATACATGCGTCGAGCAAAAGCTTGTTGCTCTTCACTGTCTAATTTATCATTTTCAGGCAGATATTTATTGATAGATTCCAGGGCCATAGCTCGCCATTGTTCATCGTTCATGGGACGACGGGAAAAGGCTACTATAGAGAAGCCCTGGGGAAGAGGATGGTCGTGTGCGAGGTGAGCCAGGGTGGGTAAGAGTTTGCGTTGTGTCAGATCTCCGGTGGCTCCGAAGATGACTACGACACATGGCTCGGGCTGATGGCCATCCTGCCAGATAGAATGCTGCTTAAGTTCGATTTTGGGATGAACTTCTTGTTCCATGAAATTGCTCCTTACTATTAATGTATTGATATGTTTAGAGAGAGTATAACGCACTCTGAAAGATTCGTACATTGTTATATTGTCTCGTCAGAGATAAGAACGTTTCACATAAGTATCCTATAATATGATGCAAGCGTTTGAAGAGATAATTTGAGAGGAGGGCGATATGGCACGGTACGATATGACAATTATCGGTGGTGGGTCAGGTGGATTAACAGCGGCCCGTGCAGCTGCCGCACTTGGTGCGAACGTTTTACTGATCGATAAAGAACGGCTAGGGGGAGATTGCTTGAATTACGGTTGTGTGCCGAGTAAGAGCCTTATTCACGTAGCGCGGGTAGTGCAGCAAGCGAAAGATGCGGCAAAGTTGGGACTCATGCCCGCTAACCTGGGCGTTGATATGGCAAAGGTCTCTGCATATGTGCAGGGTGTGATTAGTCGAGTAGCTGAGAATGAGCAGATTTATGTAGAGGGCGTCACCGTCAAGTTTGGCAAAGTGTCCTTCAATTCCGCTACTGAACTGAGCTTGAATGGAGAAAGCTTCAGCAGCCGCAATACCTTGATTGCTACTGGTTCGCATCCAGCGGTACCCAGGATTGAGGGCCTGGAAGAAATTGGTTACCTGACAAATGAGGGGGTATTCGACCTGACGCAGCTGCCAGCTTCGATAATCGTTGTTGGTGGGGGGCCGGTTGGCGTGGAACTGGGACAGGCCTTTGAACGCCTGGGAGCAAAAGTAACCATTATACAAGGTCCAGATCGACTTTTGCCAAAAGATGACCCGGAGGTTTCGGCGACCGTTGCTTCTGTGTTGAAATCTGAAGGCATCGATGTTATTACGAATGCCCGCTTTGTTAAGGCGAGCCGTAATGGGGATAAAAAAGTAGTTACTGCCAAACAGGGCGACCGGCTGCTGAGCTTTGAAGCGGATGAAATAATCCTGGCTCTCGGTCGCCAGCCTAATGTTGAGGGGTTGAACCTGGAGGTGGCAGGTGTCGAATACGACAATAAAGGCATCAAGGTGGATGATTACCTGCAGACCTCGGCATCAAATATCCTGGCGATTGGAGATGTCATCGGTGGCTACCTCTTCACACACGTTGCGACATACCACGCGGGTGTTGCAGTGCGCAATGCGCTCGTGCCGGTGGGTAAGAAAAAGGTAGATTATCGTGTCATGCCCTGGTGTACCTTCACAGATCCTGAAGCGGCGCGAGTTGGATTGACACCGGACGAGGCGGAGAGGCAGCACAAGCAGGTACGCATTGTAAAATTCCCCTGGGCAGAGATTGACCGCGCGCAGACTGAAGATGAAACGACCGGTTTTATAAAGCTGGTGCTGGCCGGCAAGAAGGATGAGATTGTGGGGGCGCATATGGTTGGGGCGCGTGCAGGAGAATTGCTGGGTGAACTATCGTTTGCGATGCAGCATAACCTGACGCTGAACGACATCTTTAATACTATTCATGCCTATCCCACGATGAATACGGGTATACAGCAGGCAGCCTTCGAGGCTTACCTGGAAGGCAACGCGGCTGCTAATAATCGTAAGATTGTACGTACAGTTCTTAGTTTGAGAGGACGAAACGGGTGAAGCTGACCCATGGAGGAGTACTTTCCCTCTGTTGTTATACTTTCTTTGAGCCTGGGGCTGGAGTAGAGGGGTTGGCCAGTACGGTGGTTGTTTTTTGATCTAGTTTTTGGGTTGCTTGTTGAAATCTACTGTTGGTACGTATACGAGCAAACAGAAATGCAAGCCCTACACCAATCACTATGGGGGCAAAGAGTGCGAACCCCCATGAAAGATTCATTGAATAGAATAACAACTGGAATAAAGATACAAGGATAAGCAAGACTGCTGTCATCAAGGCTAAGGTGAGAGTCCAGTGTGCTTTCAAGTGCCGCTCAAGCATTTTATAGCGATATTGTGCCTTTTCTCTAATACTATTCTGTTGAATCAGGAGGACCTGGCGTTCGGCAGCAATTTTCTCGCGTTCATTCGCTAACTCCCGTTCGAGCAGTGCAGCTTTGTATTGCGCCTGGCGCATCAGGGTGAGCAATTGGGCTACGTGTTGATCTTCGGTCTGCTTCACCTGAAATTCGAGTGTCTTTGCTACATCGCGCAATAATGGGGGAGTGTGCTCAGGGGAGAGGACAAGGGTTTGAGCAGCCTCCTCTACCATTTTGGTGGCTTCTTCTGCTACATTTTCATGAAAGGTGTGGTAGAGATCCTGGTAGCGCTGTTCCCACGCCCATTTTTCCTTCTGGAGCTGGTTTCGCTCGTCAATCGCTTCGCGCAGGTGCATCTCATATTGCTCGATTACTTGTTGGTGGTTTCTGTGAATAGAGTCTATTTCTTTCTCCAATTGTGCTTGAGTGTTCTTGTGGTATAGTATCTGCCGCTGCAGTTCGTCCAATTCCCAGCGGAGGCGCTTATTTTCCTCGCGCAAGTATGTCACCTGTCGTGCCGTTGTTCTCCCATTGGCATTGGTCATTTCGCTGCTTATTTCAGGTAGTATATCAGTGTTTTTATGTCGCTTTTCGTTGATGATTTCGCGACGGCTGGCTGCACGTGATGAGCGTATTATTGGGTTGGTCGAGGTATTATAGGTAGTATCATCAGATGACAACATTGTAGATGCACTCCCTTACTTATGTTAACTTGCAGCAAAACATAGTGTGACTTGTCATGCGTCTTTTGCAATTTAGTCGGGTGAAATATTAAACTCTCCTTGCTGCAATTATGCATGCATATGAATAAATTTTCAAGTGCTTAAGCAGAGTCGGGCAAAGCTTTATGCAACTGGGCCTTGCGGGAAATCGTTGCCTAAATGTTTTGCAAGGAATTGTAGCAGTACTTGAATGTATTGTTGCGGGTTGTTCCCGTAAGCTCCACAATGGTCTGCCTCATCTACGAAGTAGGTTTCCAGCGTGATGTCGTGTGCTTGCGCTTGAGTCACAAGTTGATGCGCATGTGCTATAGGAACAGCGGTATCTTTCATGCCGTGAATCAGCAAGATCGGGGGATAGTTGTTGCTAGTTGTACCTTTTGTTGATTGTGTATGCCAGCGTTTAAAACTGGCATCTGGGCGCGCAATCAGTGGATGGCCGAAGCGCAGGCGGAAAACGACTCTGCCTACCGCTACTGTTGCCCAGGAGAGTGCGTGAAAAGCGTTTCGTAGGGGCTGTAGGAGTGGCGCCCAGGAAGCACTGTCGCTGGTGAGTTGCCATTCGACGATACTACGAAGTATTTCGTCCAGGCGTGCATAGGAACTGTCGGCGATGATTGCAGCGACTTCAGGATGTGGTGGTGTAAGTAATGCGACAGATGCTCCCATAGAGAAGCCATGGATGAGAATTTTGCTGGGGAGCGTTTCTGGTTGTTGACTGGCGACTGTTAATGCGGCTTCCAAATCGCGTATTTCGGCATTGCCTCCGCTTGTCGCTACACTGTCACTTTCGCCGTGGCCACGGAAGTCGAACAGCAGGACGTTATAGCCATATTTATACTCCAGGGCTGCGACGGGGCGAAGGTATGATCGAGTGATGCGGTATCCATGACAAATGACTACTGTAGGCGCTGGATGTGGCTGAGCCCAGAAATCTCCGCTTAGGATTTTACCATCTGTAGTTTGGAAAAGGAGGGATCGTCGATGTGATACTGGTGGTTCTGGCTCCGGAGCAGGGAGCGTCCAATTGAAGGTTTGTTGATCTAATAGACAGTGTGGACGCGAGAGCTTATCAACAAGACGATGTGCCAGCATGACTAAGCTGCCAGTGCCTGCCAGGCTAAGAACACTCATGCCGGCTGCTACACCTAATAGCCAACGATGTTGACTGGACATAACCAGCTCCTTCACTCTCTATTTTTCTACGCTTTTACAATAGTATCTTATTAGATCAGGTTTAGGCAAAAAATGTGTCAGTCGGATACCTTGCAAGCCCTTACGCGGTGGGCATGCATCTTTATATTGACAGTGGGTATAGTCTGGCGTAGACTAGCAGAAGTAGCTCTATAGGCCATTTGTACTTGTTTATAGACGGCAAAAGCGATGCCCAAGGAGCTTCATCGTGAAAGTCACGAAGTTCGTATTCTACTTGTTTGTTCTTCTACACAAAGGGAGATGCTTGCTATGACTACTATTGCCAGCCAGGGTTCTCCCCAGTTCCCTAGTATTTCTGGAGGTATGCCGTCGTCTACTCGGGATGCGATGGATGCTGCCATAGAGTTGTTGCGGTCGCATAAAGATAAGTGGGTTTCTTGCTCTGTTCGTGAGCGTATTGGTTTGGTGGACCAGCTCATAGCTTCCTTCGCCGCTATAGCGCCGCGTTGGGTTGCAGCGTCTTGTAAGGCAAAGGGAATTGCCGAAGATTCTCCTGGCGTTGGCGAGGAGTGGGGCGCGGGTGCGTGGCCTGTGCTTAAGCACTTACGCCAGTTGCGGCAGTCTCTCGCCGATATCGAAGCTTATGGGCGGCCCAGGATACCAGGGCCGATCAAGACACGCGAGGATGGCCAGGTGGTCGCGCAGGTTTTTCCGCAAACGATCTATGACCGCATCTTCTTCCTGGGTATTACAGCAGAGATCTGGATGGAACCGGGTGTGACAATCGCAAACCTACCTCAAACGCAGGCCATCGTATATCGAGATAAGCAACATGAAGGGAAGGTTGCGCTGGTACTTGGCGCAGGAAACGTTGCAAGTATTGGGCCTACGGATGTTCTCTATAAGTTGTTTGTGGAAGACCAGGTTGTACTGTTCAAGGCAAATCCTGTGAATGCGTACTTAGGTCCACTGATGGAAGAGGCTTTCCGTGCTCTCATTGAGCCGGGTTTCCTGCGCGTAGTGTATGGAGGAGCGACGGAGGGGGCCTATCTCTGCAATCACCCAGGAGTTGACGAGATCCATATAACGGGATCGGATAAGACCTTTGACGCGATTGTTTTTGGCATAGGCCCAGAGGGAGCAAAACGCAAAGAGGAGCACCAGCCCTTGATGACCAAGCGTATTACTAGCGAGCTGGGAAATGTCAGCCCGGTCATTGTAGTACCGGGTCCATGGAAGCCTGGTGACCTCGCCTATCAGGCCGAGCATATTGATAGTATGCTCACCAATAATGCAGGTTTCAACTGTAATGCCACGCGGGTAATTATTCAACACGCGAGCTGGTCGCAGCGCGACCAACTGCTGCAGCAAATGCGCCAGTTACTGGCCCAGGTACCTCCGCGTATAGCCTACTATCCAGGCGCGTTAGAGCGTCACCAGACCTTTGCTGCGGCACATCCAGAATCTGAACATATAGGCGCATCTACTGAGGGGCAACTCCCCTGGACATTGGTTGCGGGTGTTGATCTGGAGAACATAGATGACGTGTGCTTTACTACAGAGGCTTTCTGTAGTCTATTTGCCGAAACAGCCCTTGACGCGGCAAGCGTGCCAGAGTATATCGATCGAGCTATTACATTCGCTAATCAACATCTGTGGGGGTCGCTCAACGCGACTATCATTGTTCATCCTGAATCCCTCAAGGACCCGGCGATAGCGGCAGCAGTAGAGCGGGCGATAGCGCACCTGCATTATGGCACGGTGGGGATCAATTACTGGGCGGGCGTTGGCTTTACATTTGGTACAACGACCTGGGGGGCTTATCCAGGGCATGAGATCTACAACATACAGTCTGGGACGGGTGTCGTACACAACACCTTAATGTTTTCCAGGCCACAAAAATCCGTGCTGCGCGGGCCTTTCCGTAGTGTACCTACGCCGCCCTGGTTCGTGACACATGGTAGAACGGCCAACAAGTTATTCCCGGAGCTTGTCGATTTTGAGGCATCACCATCTCCCTGGAAGGTTCCGGGAATCATGTGGACAGCAGTGCGCGGCTAAAATGTGTTTTGCAAAGTTAGAGTAGGTTCCATTCTATTCAGATTCTTAACCTCCTGGCTTTTTAGTCGATGAAGGTGATGGCGTTGGGGTACATTTCCTGCAATGAGTAGGTGTGAAGGGAGTAGGTGTGCCGGAAAAAGGTGTGTCGGATGGAGTCGCCGAATTTGTTGCTGATGGCATGGCTGTATTGCTAGGCGTGGGTGAGACCAGGATGGCTGTGAAATAGGCTGCTGAGGGTATCGTGCATGACCTGGTAGAGTTCGGGATAGGGAAGGTTATCTGGATAGTTACTACTTTGTTAATCGCGCTGGCTTTTACGGCAACGGGGAAAACTGCTAAACCATCAGAGGTGGTGGTTGCAGTCATAATATCGGTGGTGCCATCGGGCCAGTTTATCGTTGCGCGGGCAGTAGCGCCTCCCACTCCTTCAGGGTTGCCGTCAACGATATGTGTGAATTTGCCAAAGACACTGACGACGCTTGTCTGATCGAATGGGGGTGATGTATCGGTTGCCCAACCACCACAATAGTAATCTTTAAGCGGCGGAGTTGGGGAGCCAATGACCTGGCCCAGGTTGATTGTAACGCTGACCACGGGAGTGCCAGGATCTTGCTGGGTGCTGTTGCTACCACCGCACGCTACAACGAGAATACTGAGACAAAGGAGGAATAAGATCGCGCTGAGTTTTACATAAAGTGCGAGTGTGTTATTTTTTTTAGGTTGCTGCGATAGCATAGGTCTAAGACCACCTTAGTCTGCACGATATTTTTTAAGCATTTTCTGGATCAGTATAGCATGATAATATGTATTTGCTGTAGTGCATGAGCTTAACCTGCCATAAAAGTACTATAAGTTCTCCACCACTGTCAGCAATCCCTACAAGCACCTCACAACTCAGGTTACACTCCCCTTTCGCGTGATCGGCCTTCTCGGCTTATACACGTATGAGAGTTGCTTGACCGTAAAGATCCCCTCATTAATGAGGTCACTTACAATCTGCGATGGCACTTCAAGATGGGGTTCTTTGAGCGTATGGAGCGAGCGTATGTAGTTAATCCGGCTGACCTCCCGCAGTTGCACAACATTTTTGTGCGCTCCAAAGGAGATCAGAATCGCCTCCGTGAAGCCGCAGAATCGGTTTCGTAATCCGATGAGGTGAGGCTGAACGTTGTACTGTCTACATGCACCGATCCAAAAAGTTCCTTCAGAATAGTACAGATGCTTTTTAGTACTGTAAGCTCCATATTCTCTTGTGTGCGTGGGAGTAATGCAAAGGATTGGTAAGAACATTGGGCACGTATTTGAATAGTGCAATGATACAGACCCATACGCAAGCCAGAAGAGAAGCGGATAGTTACGTCATCTATTGTCCCCCCACCAAAGAGGTCGAGCAGTACATGGCTCACAAGATGTTCTACCGTGAGTTCGGCGTTCTCTACCTCTTCTGGTAATACTTCGAAGAACCTGTCAAAGCACTGGACATACATTTGTAGAATGCACATATCTGCTTCCTTTTACTCCGCTTGTTTTAGGGAAAATAAGGATAAGAGCTTTTGCTCTCGTTCGACTAAACCTCATGCTGTAGTTACAAGGCTTCTCCTCGCTACTACTTATATTTTAGATGGACATCATTTTTTTAGAATATCATCCTTATCATGTTTGTATCATTTTTAATTATCATTTGTAATGTAAATTTTCTTTAAGTAGATTCATCAAGACCCAGAATATGACGTTACTGACAATAGCAAGTACAAAACCTTGCGAATCGCCAATCAAGAAACCAAGTCCCGCTATAGGACCACATGAGAAATAGAAACATGCAAGTATCCCTGGCCTTGTAGGCAGGCTGAATGAGTCTATCTTCTCTCTCTTGTAATGCTTCATTCTGGTGCAACATCTAAGTCGCTTCAAGTTCAATCCTAAGATAATTGAATAACCACGTGAAAAGTATACAGTTACGTGCTATGATGCTAAAATATCATTGTTATCATTCGACTTATCATTCAGGATAGAATAGTACATACCTCAGAGAGAGATACCAGCGCTGTCCAATACCTGGTATACTGAACAAGAGAACAAGGGGAAGAAGTATTGGGAAGGGTATTGGACAGCGCAAGCAGTAATAGGGTGATCAGAAAGGCTGTGGGGCATGGAAAAGTCGAATGACCCATTGAGGACCGCGCGAGAAAAGCGAGATTGGACGCAAGCCGAGGTCGCAGAAATGATCGGGACGACGAGTGTCAATGTAAGCCGTTGGGAGAATGGTATCACCTTTCCAAGCCGCTACTATCGACAGAAATTATGTGCACTGTATGGTGCGAGCGCCAGAGAACTGGGACTGACTCATGAGAGCGAAGAGGAGAAAGTTCCTGGCGCTGCCGTTCCTGTTTTTTTATTTAATCAACCGCTCCCAGAACCAGGAGAACTGTATGCAAGGCAGCGAGAACGGAAAACACTTCTTTCCCGAACTACGCGCAAAGCGTCAACGTCCATTATCGGTCCGCGCAGAATTGGCAAAACCTGGCTCATGCACTATCTCCGGCTGGTTGCGCCGGAGCAACTCGGCTCACGCTTCCGCATCGGCTATCTCGATGGGATGTCGCCCAGGTGCAGAACGGTAACAGGTTTTGTCGCTGAGGCGTTGAGTAAGCTTGGGCTTTTCGTTCCAGAAGTCATTGAGGGGCTTGAGGCCCTTGATAGAGGTTTACAAGAGCTGCTCGCGAAGAAACTCATTCCTGTCCTTTGTATCGACGAATTTGAACGCATCAGTAGTCGAGAGGAGTTTTCTCTCGATTTTTTTGAGGGATTGCGTGCGATGGCCAGCACATCAGACCTCGTACTGATCATCGCCAGCAAAGGCCCTTTACGTCAGGTCGTTGATACAAAGGCGCAGGGTAGCCCCTTTTTCAACATATTTGAGCAGGTATCGCTCAAGCCATTCACCTACTCCGACACAGAACAGTTTATTTTTGAGAAAGGCAACGTCGCCAGATTTCAGCCCAATGAGCGTCAATACCTCTGGACATACGGACGGATGAGTGAAAATGAGCAGGCCTGGTGGCCACTACGCCTGCAACTTGCAGGCAAGATACTTGTAGATGACCTGGATCAGACCAGGAAGGACCCAAAAAACTACAGGCAAAGTTTTGAAGAACAGTTTAACACGATCTATCAAGCGGTCATATGAACTATGGTAGGTAAGAAATACGGCATACGACGTTTGTTCGTGCTTGAACCCTATCTCTGGTTACAGTGCTGTTTCTTTCAACCTGTGCGATTCAAGCATGACTTTGAGATGGTGAGCCTACCTCAGCGTCTTGTCATGATGCTGAGGTTGACCCCCCTGCTCTTCCTCTACTCTTATACGCCCGCGCTGATCACTCGCATTGTCATTTACATGCTCCGGCCGGATCTCTACTCCTCTTATGCAATTTACAGGTTTGTCCCGCTCAGCCCGGCTATTGGATGGTTTTTGTTTGATGCGACCTGGGCAGCAGCCTTGAGTTGTTTGGTCGCTGCTGTATTTGGAGGTCTGTTCAGCGCGCGTCTGGGCATCGCCACCGCTCTGGCATTGGGCCTCGCAAATGGTATCATTGTCAACACTGTCGACGATACGTTCGTAGGCGTTATCTTTGGCATTGCATTTGGCCTCGCGCTCGGCATCGCCTTTAACAGCGCTCACGCTCTAAAGGAAGGTGGACTGAAAGATGTGACGATCGCCAGCGCACTAGGCATCCTGGCGGGGCTTGTGATCGGTTTTCTAACAGGTACCATCGGTGGCTACTGGGCAGGCTTTGCGCTTATCACTATCGATCCGGCACTGCAAAACGATTTCGCCATCGGCGGAAGCACCGTAGGTCTAGGCGTGGGAGGCATAGTGGGTTTCCTTCTTGCCGCACTTTTAGGGAGAATTGTGAAAGGGGGTATGAAGGGCAAAGACCAGCCTGTTTCTATCGGTAGCAAGGTCAGCATCGCGGTAGCCGGGGCTTTCGGTACGGCGTTAGGTATTCCTGTCGGCGATAGCGGATTCAACTACCGTACGTTCACGAATGGTCTGCTCACTGGCGCAATCGAAGTGTTGATCGTAGGCATCGGTTTCCTTTTCTTTTACTTGATCAGCTACTACCGACTCCCACTCTATCCGGTCAGCGCCTATTCGGCGATTCGAGCCTATCTCGCGAGTAGGAGACAATCTCAGCAAACATTGTACTGCTTGCGTCATTGTTCCCTTCACTGGGATGAATGTGTCTTTCTCCCATTGCCGTACCTGAAAAGCATGTTATTACTTGCCTCAGAAGAGAGCCTGGATGGAACATTGGAGGAGATCGACTTCATTGTGCGCGAGCGGCCGCAACAGCATTGGGCCGCGCAAGCAGCAGCATATGAACTGGCGCTTCGCGATTTAGAGAAGCGCACCGTCTTGTACGATATTGGCCGGGCTCACCAACAACTTGCGCTGCTCTTACCGGCCCAGGTGAGATCCTTGAATTCTAGCGCGGAAACGGTTTTTCGCTACCTGGACGATTCAAGCCAGGAAGCTGCCAGCTATTACGCGCAAATTGACAAACGAGATCGGCATGAGGCTCTTGAGCGCATGATTCGTTCTTTACAAGGTATTCGTCCGCATATGGCCTTCAGAAGCGCTGAGCTCAATCAGCACCTCAACACCGTGGTCAGCCAGTGGATTATGCTAGCAGAACAGGGAAAAGAAACGCTCCAGAGTATAGCAGGGCATTTGTATATAGAAAATCCCTACGCGCCAGGTATTCCATTGGAACTAGGTGATCCTTTATTTGTTGGGCGAGATGACGTCGTCCAAAAATTAGGACAGGCGTTACAAAAAAGGCATCGTCCTACGTTTCTCCTCACCGGCGAGAGAAGGATGGGAAAAAGCAGCATTCTTAAACAACTTCCTGTCTTGCTGGGTCCTCGCTACCTGCCTGTCTTTTATGATTTACAAACGCCTGGAATGATCGCCAGCACTGCTGCGTTTTTCGCTACACTCGCCGCAAGTATAGAGAAGCAGCTCAGGGATAGGGGCTTGAAGGTGCAAAAGTTAGAACGCAACCAGCTCGACAATGCCCAACAACAGGACGAGATCAAAGTATACGATTTGTTTGAACAATGGTTCTCCGAAGTAGAGCAGACCCTTGAACAGGTCAACCGCGTGCTTATTCTCACATTCGACGAATTCGAAAAGCTCGAAGAGGCAGAGGAAAGAGGGACAATCAATCTCAACCTTCTCTTCAATTGGTTTCGCAGTGTCATACAAAACCGTCCCCACCTGGTGTTGCTCTTCAGCGGTGCCAGGATGGTGGGTGATATGGGTCGAAGCTGGGCTGGCTACTTTGTCAATGTCGAGCGCATCAAGGTGAGTTTTCTGCGCGAGACGGATGCATACGACCTCATCATTCACCCCATTCCGCAT
>Ga0209648_10003150_pt1 | contig 13801 bp, 15 predicted proteins | sample GraSoi2013_115cm_FD_185830 | JGI IMG/M metagenome (GOLD analysis project Ga0209648, IMG submission 185830) | Grasslands soil microbial communities from the Angelo Coastal Reserve, California, USA - Sample 9_17_2013_115cm (SPAdes) (version 2) | ecosystem: Environmental > Terrestrial > Soil >...
GGTTGCCGCCGTGGGCCGCGGGCGCGAGGCCCATCAGGAGCACCCGCGCGCGCGGATCGCCGAATCCCGGCAGCGGGCGCGCCCAGTATTCCTGCCCGCGGTAGCGCGGGGGCGGGATCGCGGCCACCGCCTCGCGATGGGCCACGAGCCGCGGGCAGAGCCGGCAGCGGGTGATCCGCTCCGCGAGCGAGACGAGATCCGGCCGCGAGGAGACCGTCTTCATGGGAGCACGACCCGGATGCTAAGCTCTCCGCCATGACGAGTCGAGTCCCCGCCCTCATCGTCCACGGGGGCGCGGGCGCCGATCCGGGCGGGCGCGACGAGCTGCGCGCGGGCATGCGCGAGGCGATGGTGGCCGGCTGGCGCGCGCTCACGTCGGGCGGCACCGCGCTCGACGGGGTGGAGGCCGCGGTCCGGAGCCTCGAGGACCACCCGCGCTTCAACGCCGGCCGCGGCTCGGTGCTGACTAGCGAGGGGACCGTCGAGACCGACGCCTCCATCATGGAGGGCGATCGGCTGCGCAACGGCGCGGTGGCCTCGGTCAGCGGGGTGCGCAATCCGATCACCCTGGCCCGCCGCATCCTCGAGGACGGCCACCACAGCCTCTTCGTGGGGCCGGGCGCGGCGGCCCGGGCCCGTGCGCTGGGCGTCCCCCTGTGCAATCCGGAGGACCTGGTCACCGAGCATCAGCGCCGCCGTCTCGCCGCGGTGCAGGCCGGGACGGTCGGCGCGGTCGCGCTGGACCGCTTCGGCACCATCGCGGCCGCCACCTCCACCGGCGGCACCGCGGGCAAGCTGCCCGGGCGGGTGGGCGACTCGGCGCTCATCGGCTGCGGCACCTATGCGGAGAGCACGCTCGGCGGCGTCTCCTGCACCGGCGACGGCGAGGCCATCATCCGGGTCGCGCTCGCCCGGCGCACGCTCGAGATCTTGAAATCGGTCGGCGATCCGACCCACGCCGCCGAGGTGGCGCAGAGCGTGCTGGTGGAAGAGGGGCGCGGCCAGGGCGGGCTCATCGTGATGGACTGGCGCGGCCGGATGGGCTGGGCGCGCTCAACCGTGCTGATGCCGGTCGGCCTGATGTCCTCCGGCCGGGCCGAGCCCGAGCTGCCATTCTGATCGAGGCCGCTCAGGAGCGCGACTGGGTGAAGCGGACGGTCACCTCGGCCCCGGGTCCCGCGAGCCAGTCCTTGACGGTGCGGTAGCCGTAGCGCAGGGCGGCCCGGCTCGCCTCGACGCCCATCGACGGACCCACCAGCGGCGAGGGCTTGGGCTCGGGCTGGACCACCAGGATCTGCACCTCCGGGTGCATCAGCTTGATCTCCCGCAGCCCGACGTTGAAGAGGTTGAGGCTCGCGATGTGGGTGGTCTGCTCCATGATCGCGTAGAGGCCGCCCTTGCGAATCGCCATGTCGGCCCCGTTGAGGCACTGAGGCACCGCCGGGTTGAGCGCGACCAGTACTGTGGCCCCCGCGTCCACCGCCAGATCGGCGTGGCCAGTGTAGCCGACGTCGCCGTCGACGTAGTCGCGCCCCCGGATGCGGTACGGCTCGAAGAAGCCGGGAATGGCCGAGGAGGCCGCGATCGCCTGGGAGATCGGCACGTCCATCACGTCCCCGCTCCCGAACACCACGCGCTCGGCCTGGTCCAGCGCGATCGCCGCGATGAGCAGGGGCCGCGGCGTGCCCGCGAAGTCGTTCGAGAGTCCCTTGGCCAGCAGCGCCTCCCGCACGTACGCTTCCAGCGGGGCCAGCGAGAAGAAGCCGGGCGGCATGTCGCCGCCGCTGCGGGCGAGTAGGTCGGGCCACTCGAGCCGGAAGTCGGTCACCGCCCGCTTGCCGATGGCCCACACGAACTGGGCGAGGTTGCGGGCCGCCCCCGAGAACGAGCCCTTGTGGTACACCGCGCCTTTCTGGAAGTTGAGCGGGTCGTCCCGCTCCTCGTCGAGGATCGCGTAGAGCTCGGCCGGGCGCACCCCGTTGGCCATGAGGGCGCCGACCACCGAGCCCGCGCTCGATCCCACGTAGAGATCGAAGTCGTTGGCGCGGAACCCGGGCAGCTCGTCGAGAGCGGCGAGAGCGCCCACCTCGTACATCCCGCCGATGACCCCGCCCCCGGCCAGCACCATGGCCCGCCGCTCCGGCGCGCGGCTCCACCCGAGGCGCTCGAGCCAGCCGCGCATTCCGCTCGGGGGCGTCACCGGAGCGCGTCGATCATGGGCACGTCGATCATGCGCCGGTGAACTTCGCGGGCCGCTTCTCCAGGAAGGCGCGTACCCCCTCTGCGTGGTCGTCGGTGGTGATGGCCTGGGCCTGCGCGTAGGCCTCGAATCCGAGCGAGGTGGCGAGGTCGACCGTGACCGCGCGGTTGAGCAGCGCCTTGGCGAGGCCGAGCGCGCCCGGCGGCCCCGCCGCGATGCGGGCCGCGAGCGCGCGCACGGCCCCTTCCAGCTCGGCGGCGGGCACCACCCGGTTCACGAGGCCGATGCGCAGCGCCTCCGCCGCGTCGATGATGTCGGCCGAGAAGACGAGCTCCTTGGCCTTGGCCAGGCCCACCAGGCGCGGCAGGAGCCAGGTGCCGCCGCCGTCCGGCACCAGGCCGATCTTGGCGAAGACCTCCCCGAAGCGGGCCCGGTCGGAGGCGATGAGGATGTCGCAGCCGAGCGCGATGTTGCAGCCCGCGCCCACCGCGAAGCCGTCCACCATCGCGATCGTCGGCTTCGGGAACTCGAAGAGGCGGATCACGAAGCGGTTGAGCGACTCCACCCGCGCCCGGCCCTCGGCCGGGGTGTGGCGCTTGACCGCCATGGTCTTCACGTCCCCGCCCGCCGAGAAGTGGCCACCCGCGCCGGTCAGGATGACCACGCGGGTGGCGGCCTCCGCTTCCAGGTCGTCGAGCGCGGTGAGCAGCTCTCGCCGCATCACCAGGTCGAGCGCGTTGCGCGCCTCCGGACGGTTGAGCGTGATGGTGGCCACCCCGTCGGCCCGGTCCACCAGGATCGTGCTGTAGCCCATCAGTGTCCTCCGGCCAGCGGGGGCGGCTCGCGTCGCCCCGGCGGCGTCATCGCGCGGCACGCCGGGCGCGCCGCCTCGTCGATGGTGATGACGAAATGATATCATCCCGCCACATGAGTCTCGCCGCGATCATCGGCCTGCCCGCCCACGTCACGCGCGCCATCATCGGCATGGTGCACCTGCGCGCGCTGCCGGGCAGCCCGCGCTGGGACGGCGACATGGACGCGGTGGTGCGGGCCGCGCTCGACGACGCGCGGGCCCTCGCGGAGGGCGGCGTAGACGCGCTGGTGGTGGAGAACCACGGCGACGTCCCCTTCACCGCGGGCCGCGTGGACGCGGCGTCGGTGGCCGGGATGGCGGTCGCGGTGGCGGAGATTCGCCGGCAGGTGACGCTGCCCATCGGGATCAACGTGCTGAAGAACGACGTGCGCTCCGCCCTCGCGGTCGCCGCCGCCACCGGCGCGCGCTTCGTGCGCGTCAACGTGCACGTGGGCGCGGTCGCGGCGGACCAGGGCATCATCCAGTCCGAGGCGCACGATTCGCTGCGGTACCGCCGGCTCCTCGGGGTCAAGGTGGCGATCCTCGCCGACGTGCAGGCCAAGCACGGCATGCCGCTGGCCCCGGTGCCGATCGAGCACGAGGCGCGCGACTGCTACGCGCGCGGGCTGGCCGACGCGCTCGTGGTCTCGGGGGTGGCCACCGGCGAGCCCACCCCGATGAGTGATCTCAAGCGGGTGCGCGGGGCGGTTCCGGAGGCGCCGCTGCTCGTGGGCAGCGGGGCCTCGCCCGAGACGGTGGCCGAGCTCCTCTCGGTGGCCGACGGCGTGATCGTCGGCACCTCGCTCAAGCGCGACGGACGCCTCGCCAACCCGGTCGACGTGGAGCGCGTCCGCCGCCTCGTCGCCGCGGCCCGGGGCGCCCGCGGGTGATCCCCCGCCCTTCCCCCTCTCCCTCCCCGAGGGAGAGGGCCGGGGTGAGGGTGCTCCCCGGCCGCGCCGCGCTACTCTCGCTGGCCCTCGCCGCGGTCCTCGCCGGCTGCGCCCTCGTCTCCCCCCGCCCGGCGCCCGATCCCGCGCGCCTCCGGATCGCCGACCTCCTCCTCATCGGCTTCACCGGCACGCAGGTCGCGGGCAACGAGGAGGTCCGCCGCCTAGTCTGCGACGTGAAGGTGGGCGGCCTCCTCCTCTTCGAGCGCTACACCTCCGGCCAGCCGCGCAACATGGTGAGCCCGGAGCAGATCTCGACCCTGACGCGCGATCTGCAGGCTCTGGCCTCGCGCTGCGTCGGTCGGCCCCTGTTCATCGCGGTGGACGCCGAGGGCGGTCGGGTCATGCGGCTCTCGCCCCGGCTCGGCTATCCGCCCACCCTGCCCGCGCAGGAGCTGGGCGCGCGCGACGATCCGGCCTTCACCCGGGCGGAGGCGCGGCGCATGGGCCTCATGCTGCGCGAGGCCGGCATCAACTGGGACCTCGCCCCGGTGGTGGACGTCGCGGTCAACCCGGCCAATCCGGCGGTCGTCGCGCTGGGGCGGACGTACTCCGCCGATCCGGCGCGGGTGGCCGCGCACGCCCGCGCGTTCGTCGAAGGCATGCACGAGGCGGGCGTCCTCACCGCGCTCAAGCACTTCCCCGGCCACGGCTCGAGCCGGAGCGACTCGCACCAGGGCTTCACCGACGTGACCGACACCGCGGAGCTGTCGGTCGAGCTCAAGCCCTACCGCGCGCTGATCGCGGCCGGGATGGCCGACAGCGTGATGACCGCGCACGTGTTCAACCGCGGGCTCGACCCGTGGGACCCGGCCACGCTCTCGCGCTTCACGGTGCGCCGGGTGCTGCGGGGCTGGCTCCACTACGGCGGGGTGGCGGTGTCGGACGACCTGCTGATGGGCGCGATCGCCCAGCACTACGGGCTCGAGGACGCCGCGGTGCGGGCCCTCGGCGCGGGCGTCGACGTGCTCCTGATCTCCCAGAACACCGGGCGGATCGACGACCGCGCCGCCGAGCGGGTGGTCGCCGCCATCACCCGCGCCATCGCCGACGGCCGCCTCCCCGAGTCCGCGGTCACCGCCGCGGTCCGCCGCGTCGACACGCTCCGCTCCCGCCTCAAGTAGGGGTCAGGTCTTACATTCCGAGATTTTCGTGGAACGCGCGGCGCTCGTCCCGGGCGAGAGAAATGTCGGAATGTAAGACCTGACCCCAGACTAGCGGTCGCGCTGACCCCCTTCAGCGGTCGCGGAGGGATTGGAGGAAGTGCTCGACGTCGGCGCGCGCGGGAAGCGCGTCCTGGGCGCCGCGGCGGGTGCAGGTGAGCGCGGCGGCGGCGCTGGCGAGCGGGATGACCTGCTCGAGGCTGCCGCCGGCGGAGAGGCCCACCGCCAGCGCGCCGTTGAAGGCGTCGCCGGCACCGGTGGTGTCGATCGCCTCGACCGGGAAGGCCTCGAAGTGGACGGCCGTCGCACCGTCGCAGACGAGCGCGCCCTCCTCGCCGAGGGTGATGATCACGGTGCCCACGCCGCGCTCGCAGAGCCGGGCCGCGGCCCGCCGCCCCGAGTCGAGGTCGCTCACCTCGATGCCGGTGAGCGCCGCCACCTCGCCCGCGTTCGGGGTGAGGTAGGTCACCAGCCCCAGCAGCTCGTCGGACAGCTCCTGGACCGGCGCGGGATTCAGCACCGTCGGCACCCCGTGGCGCTTCGCGGTCTCGAGCGCCCAGCGCACGACCGGGACCGGCACCTCGAGCTGGCTGACCAGCACCTGCGCCCAAGCGATGGACTCCTCTCCCGCCCGCGCCATGTCCACCGTGAGCCGGTGGTTGGCCCCCGGCGCCACCCCGATCTGGTTGTGCCCCTCCCGGTCCACGAAGATGAGGGCGGTCCCGGTGGCCACTCCCGGCGCCGTCACCACCCCGTCGACGCCGATGCCCTGCTCGTCGAGCGCGCGGCGCATCGCGGCGCCCGCGTCGTCGTCGCCCACGCAGCCGATCAGCCGCACCTCGGCGCCGAGGCGCCGCGCGGCCACCGCCTGGTTCGCGCCCTTCCCGCCCCGGTTGACCAGGAGTGTGCCCGAGGAGACGGTCTCGCCGACGCGGGGCAGCCGCGGCAGGGCCACCGTGTAGTCGAGGTTGGCGGAGCCGACTACGCAGACGCGGGGCACAGGCGCTCCAGGAAGAGCCGCAGCACCGCGTCCGCGTCGACGTCCATCGCGACGCGGCAGCTGGGCACCCGCTTGCGGTGCGAGGGGATCCCGCGGCGATCGGCCAGCGAGAGGCCGCGGGTCAGCTTGCCCTCGCACTCGACCTCCACGCTCATCGGCTCGAAGGTGACGAGCGACGGATCGAGCGCCACCGCCATCGCGAGCGGATCGTGTAGCACGATGCCGCTCCCCTCCTCCGCGGCGCCGAAGGCGAAGCCGTGGAGGGTGAAATCGAGGATGAAGCGGGCGATGCGGTTGTCGGGGCAGCGCCGCAGCCGCTCGGTGAGGACGGCCTGCGCCAGGACCACCCGCCGCGTCACGTCGAGCGGGATCAGCTCGACGGCGAGCCCGGCCTCGAGGACCTGCGCGGCGGCCTCCGGGTCCACGAAGAAGTTGAACTCGGCGGCAGGCGTTACGTTGCCCGGGACGGCGACCGCGCCGCCCATCACCACCACGCGCCCGGCCCGCGCGAGCCGCCGGACGTCCAGCGCCGCGGCGGCGGCCAGGTTCGTCAGCGGTCCCAGGGCCACCACCGTCAGCTCGGGGCCCCATCGGTCGACGGTCTCCAGAATCGCTTCGGCGGCCGACCGCGTCTCAACCATGGAAGGCGGCTTGGGGGAAGCCGGCTCGGGGTAGCGGAGCCGGCCGTCGGCCTCGACGAAGCGGTCGAGGTTGCCGAGCCCGTCCTGACCGTGCACGTGACCGGCGGTCACCAGCGCCCGCTTGAGCGGCGCCTCGGCGCCCCGGATGACCGGGGGCATCGGGGTCGGCGCGGCCACCGCGAGGATGCGCCGGGCGTTGGCGGCGGCCAGGTCCACCGGCACGTTGCCGGCGACCACCGTGACCGTCTCGATGCGGGCCTCGGGCGAGGCGAGCGCGAGCAGGATCGCGAGCGCGTCGTCGATGCCGGGGTCGGTGTCGATCAACAGGTGGCTGGCCATTTGACACCCTCTCCGAGGGTCCGTATTATACGCGGCAGCCTGGCGCCAGTACCTCGCAAAGGAGGGCTCCGGATTAACTAACGATGACCGGGTAACACTCGAACGAATGACTCACATCTGGCTCGCGCTGCTCGTTCTCCCGGCGCTCTGCACCGTCGCCATGGCTCAGGATGGGGCTGGCCGCACGTCGCCCAGCGAGCTTCTCGGAAATGCCGCGCTCTTCAACGGCAAGCCGATCACGATCAGCGGCACGGTCCTCAACCTTCGAGAAGGTGTCTCCACTGCCGGGAAGGGCTACTACACCTTCGACTTGAGCGACGGCACCGAAGCCGTCCACGTGTTTTCGACCGGCAAAGCCCGATGCAAGGCGGGTCGTGCGACCGTGGATGGCACGTTCGAGAGAGTCAGGCAGCAGATCACGGCGACGCGGGTCCGGTGTCGCTGAGAGACGGTTCGTGCCTTGGTCCGCGAGGGCGTGGGCCCAAGCCGCCAGCGGGAGCTATTCCGGCAGTGCCCCTGCGGCCTGATCTACTCGATGGCCAATCGAGGACTGGAGGACCGCTGGTGTAGCCCGGGCTGTCGGCGCCGGGCGCACCCGCAGGCTGGAGACTGATCGGCCCCGGACTCGCTCAGTTGAGCTTGAAGGACACCATCTCTCGCTCACGGACGCCGTTGGACAGAACCTCCCGAATCTTGACCCATTGCTTGACGTCCGGCGCGTACCACATCTCAGTGAGCATCGCGTCGGTGTTTCTTGTTACGCCACACGATCTTGAACGCGCGAAACGTACCAGCCGGGACGGTAATCGTCTCTTCCGCTTCAACGGTCCAGACGCTATTGCGATTCGTCGTCTGGCGGTCTACGGGCCGCTCCAGGCGGTGCGCCTCCTCGCAGCGTTGCCCTACAGTCAATGGCCACGAGTAGATTAGACGGGGCGGTGTTTCGCGCATGATGACCACGCTATCAACCCGCTCGATACTAACGGCCGGGTCCGAGGCCCGATAGAAGATCTCTCGCGTCCCGGTCTTGATCACGTACTGTGGCACTCCATCGAGCGCCTCCAGACGGTTGACCGACCATACATAGGTCCCGCTGTCTGACGGGCTCTTGTAGGCATACTCCCACTCATCCCCCACCCGCCAAGTCTGGAGTTGACCCGCTTCCGTGGACATTGTTCCCCTAGAGGAGCTCCGACGGCTGCGGCGGGAGAACTAGACCCTCCGCGAAGAACGAGAGATCCTAAAAAACGCCGTGGGCTGGTTTGCCAAGGAGACCGGCTCGATCCCGTCCAAGGATTCGAGTTCGTGAGGGCGCACCGGGCCACCCATCGCATTGCTACGCTGTGCCGCGTCCTGGGAGTCTCGCCCAGCGGGTACTACGCGTGGCGGCAGCAGGCGCTCTCGGCGCGCGCCCGGGCCGACGTCACCCTGAGCGCCCAGATTCAGGCGATTCATACGCGCTCCCGCGGGACCTACGGGGTCCCCCGCGTGCACGCCGAGTTGGCGGCCGACGGTGTCCACATCGGCCGCAAGCGCGTGGCCCGCCTGATGCGCGCCGTCGGCGTGCAGGGGGTCAGCCGGCGAAAGTCCCAGCGCACGACGCGCCGGGATCCCGGCGCGTCGCCCGCGCCGGATCTCGTCGGCCGGGAGTTCGCCGCCGCCGGCCCGGATCGCCTCTGGGTGGCCGACATCACCTACATCCCGACCTGGGCCGGCTTCCTGTATCTGGCCGTCGTTCTCGACGCGTGGAGTCGCCGCGTGATCGGCTGGGCCATGGCCACGCACCTGCGGACCGAACTGGTGCTCGATGCCCTGAACATGGCCGCGGCGCAGCGGCGGCCGACCATCGTCATTCATCACTCCGACCAAGGCTGCCAATATACGTCCGTCAGCTTTGGCCTCCGGTGCCGCGAGGCCGGCGTCCGGCCGTCCATGGGGAGCGTGGGTGACGCCTACGACTGCGATGATCTCGAGCAGCTGCCCGTCTGGGTCTGACACTGCATACGATTGGCTTCGTGCCCTGGCGTTGATCTGTCGGCCCGGCGGGCAGCTCGAAGGGCGTACTGGCCGGGCGGGTGGTGACCTCATAGGAGCGTGATCGATCCGAGCGATCCCCTCGCAGTCTTGTCCGCTCGTCCGACCAGGGGCCACACACCATCGCACAAGGAGGCCGAGCGGATGGATGAGGGGGAGAACCGGCAACTGGTCATCGGGGTCGATACCCATAAGGATCTGCATGTCGCCGTGGCGCTGGATGCTCTGGGCGTCCGGCTTGGCAGCTGCTCATCCCCGCAACCACGGCGGGGTACGCCCAGCTCGAGCAGTGGGGTCGGGGGTATGGAACGCCAACCGCGTTCGGCGTCGAGGGCACGGGCTCGTACGGGGCGGGGCTCACACGGTTTCTCCGCCAGCGGGACTACCGCGTGGTCGAGGTCAACCGGCCTGATCGGACCGCCCGCCATCGCCAGGGCAAGACCGATCCGCTGGATGCCGAGGCCGCCGCCCGGGCGGTCCTCGCAGGGGTCGCCACCGCGGTTCCGAAGGCCGGCGACGGGACCGTCGAGCTGATTCGGCTGCTCAAGGTCGCGCGCGACACGGCCCGTCCGCGCCCGGAGTCAAGCGCTGATCACCCTCAAGACCCTCCTCGTGACGGCCCCGGCGGACCTCCGGGAAGAGCTCGCGGGACTCGCCGACACGGCGCTCCTGCATCGATGTGCCGGGCTTCGGCCAGGTGCGGTCACGACTCCGCTGGCGGCCGCCAAACACGCGCTGCGGGCCCTCGCCCACCGATGGCTGGACCTCCATCGCGAGGTGCACCTCCATGACGGTGAGCTCGACCGCCTCACCCAGGAGCAGGCTCCGGAGCTCCGGGCCGCCTTCGGAGTCGGACCCGATACGGCGGCCGAGCTGCTCATCGTGGCCGGGGACAATCCGCGCCGGGTCCATTCGGAAGCCGCCTTTGCCGCGCTCTGTGGTGTGGCGCCGCTCCCCGCCTCGTCGGGACAGACCACGCGACACCGGCTCAACCGGGGCGGGCATCGACACGCGAACGCCGCCCTCTACCGGGTCGTGATCGTCCGGATGCGCTGGCACCCGGCCACGCTCGCCTATACGAAACGCCGCCTCGCAGAAGGGAAGACCAAAGCGGAGATCATCCGATGTCTCAAGCGCTACGTCGCACGTGAAGCGTTCCGGCACTTGCTGCACCGCTCCGGTGTGGACGCCTCCCCCCCAGCCGCTTGACATCTATAGGAGCATCAATGCCCTCTGTGAGAGCTTCTTCGCCACGCTCGAGTGCGCGCTGCTGGACCGCCGTCGCTTCCCGAGCCAGGCCGAGGCGCGGATGGCCGTCTTCGACTTCATCGAGGGCTGGTACAACCCGCACCGTCGGCATTCCGGCCTGGACTACGAGTCGCCGATGAGCTATGAACAGCGGCACCCAGCCGTGTGACGTCTCCCCCGAAAACGACGGCAGGTCAAAACTAGAGTACGCTGGCGCCTTCGACGGTCCACCACACGAAAGGACGGGACCGATGAAGCGCTCGAAATTCTCCGAGGAGCAGGTCGCCTACGCGCTGCGCCAGGCCGAGAGCGGCACCCCGGTCGGCGACGTGTGCCGGCAGCTGGGGGTCAGCGAGGCCACGTTCTACACGTGGAAGAAGAAGTACGCGCACCTGGGCGTGAGCGAACTCCGCCGCCTGCGGCAGCTCGAGGACGAAAACGCACGGTTGAAGCGCTTGGTCGCCGACCTCACGCTCGACAAACACATGCTGGCGGAGGCGCTCCGAAAAAACGCCTGAGGCCCGCGCGCCGTCGAGAGCTGGCCGGATGGTTTCAGGGGACGTTCCAGGTCAGCTGTGCGCGGGCCTGTCGGCTGGCCCAGTTCAGTCGAGCGGCCTGGTATCGCTGCAGTCGGGCACGGGATCAGTCCGCGCTGCGGCTGCGGATCCGGGAGTTCGCCCACGCGCGGCCGCGGTTTGGACATCTGCGGATCTGGGTGCTGCTGCGCCGCGAAGGCTGGGTGGTCAACCGCAAGCGGGTGCGTCGGCTGTATCGGCTCGACGGGTTGCAGCTCCGCATGCGCGTCCGGCGGCGCAAGCACATCGCCCTGCACCGGGGCCCGGCCCCGCGCCCCAGCGGCCCCCGGGAACGCTGGAGCATGGATTTCGTGCATGATGCCCTGGCCGACGGTCGCCCGTTTCGGATTCTGACCATGGTCGATCAGTGGAGTCGCTCAAGCCCGGTACTGGAGGTGGCGTCGAGAATGTCCGGATACACGGTGGGCGAGGCGTTGGATCGAATCCTCGAGGACACGTCCCGGCCGCGCTCCATCACCGTGGATCACGTCGAAGACTGGGCGTATCGCCGCGGCGTGCAACTCGACTTCATCCGCCCCGGCAAACCCATCGAAAACGCCTTCATCGAGTCGCTCAATTGGCGGCTCCGGGACGAGTGTTTGAACGTGCACCAGTTCGCGTCGATCGCCGACGCGCAAACCAAGATCGAAGCCTGGCGACTGGACTACAATCAGCGCCGGCCACACGGCTCCCTCGGCCACCTGACGCCGAGCGAGTTCGTCGCCCAACTTCAGGTTATGACCACCGCCGAAGTGGCGCCGGTCTAGTTACGTGTTGTCTCGTTTTGGGAGCAACGTCACCGGGCGTGCGGCGCCGTACTTGGACTGGCGTACTGGATGATGAGCCGGAAAGTCACGAAGCAGGATTGCTGATCGCAAACGAGCCTTCGACCAGCCGCGGGCGGTTTTGGCGGCGGTGCTGAATCAGTTGCGCGGCGATTCTGGACGGCGGTGGTCTCGGGGACGGTGATTGGGCCGATCGCCGACCCAATCGGGCTGTGAATGCGATCGAGAAGAGTTTGCGGGACGTCCGGGCCCGGGCGGACCTAGCTCTCCTCTGATTCAGGCTGAGTGTCGGTAGGCGAAGTGATTTGATCCGGGGCTGTTGGGCGATGCTGGGATTCCGGCGCTCGCCCGCACGACGAGGCGTCCGTAGTCACGGTAATTGATGAGTCTGATCGCATCCCGCGTCACGGTCGCACTCAGCCGCGGATCGGTGAGCGCTTCGAGCTCGATCCGACGCTGCCAATCATAGGCTGGATCGAACGGAACACCGTGATCCCCTGGATGACAGCCGAGTTCCGAGAAGCCAGGAGCGAGATTCCGCAGGAGGGAGATCAAGTACTCCGGGCTGATGTGCCGAACATCGGTCTTACCGGGGTCCCACTGCCCGTAGAACTTACCGACATAGGTGACCTCCGAAAAGCCCCGAAGGGGAATGCGGTGGGTCCGGCACAGGTCGATGAACAACGGCACGATGTTGAACTTCCGATGGACATGGTGGTGCGAGTCGACGTGTGTCGGGATCTGCCCAGTTATATCCGTAAACATGTTGAACTGCCGTTCGAGCTCCTGCCGCAGCGCGCGAAGGTCGCCCAGATCTGGGATCCGACTGCCCGCGGTGAAGTTTGCATGAAGGCCGAGACTCAGGGTTGGATGCTCCCTTGACGTTCGGACTGCTGATGCCGCGCTTGGCATGTTGACCATGAGGCTCGCACTGGTCACGATCCCGCGCTCATGCGCGTCGATGATGCCCCGGTTGATCCCGTCGTCGGCGCCAAGGTCATCGGCATTGACGATCAAATAGCGGTCGGCGACATTGACGCTAGGCGAACCAGTCGCAGCGTCCGCCGCGGACGTTCGGGGCGAGAGGAGTGTCATGTACGCGGCACCGGATAGCGTGGTCAGAAAGCGTCGGCGCGAGAGCCTCATCTCGCCGGTCCTTCCAGACGCATCGCAGACGCCCAGCATTGGTGAGTGTCCTGCGACGCAAATGTTGCGGCATGGTCCATCCACTGGCTCCGCGTGGACTACGGAGGCAATCGAGGTGCCATGCCGTCGTGCACGCGCAAGTCGTGGAGTTCAAACGCGCCGAGAGGGTGGCTGAGGCCTCTTTATGATCCAGCGGGGACACTGTCACGCAGCACGTGTTCAAGCTGGCGACATCCTAAGAGGCATTGCGACCCGTCATGTGCGGGGCGAGTCTTCTGTCGGTGCCCGCCTCGGAGCCGGCGTAGCGCGACTTGTTGACCCCGGGGCTGGCGCAACTCGCCGCTGCTTGTTGCCATTGCGGTCGTTGCTGTTGGGGTCGTGATTCCGCTTGTTCACATCACGCAGCCATTCGTCGACGACGTGGTCGAAGCGGGCGACGGGTCGCGACCCGCGGCCCTGGTCGTGTGCGGCCGGCGTGCCGGGGCTCTAGCGCGTGGCTTCCGGGTCCGGGGGAAACGCGGAGAGCGCGCGCAGCCCCGTCTCGTCGCCGGCCCGGACCAGCCGGTGCAGCGGCCCCTCCTCGCGCCACGCCTGGCACGTGTTGACGAACCATGGATCGCCCGCCGCCGGGCGCTCCTGATCCGGGAACGCGACGCCCGCGCCCTGCCGCACCGCGGGGGCCATTGCGTGGATGAGCGCGGTGAAGTGGGCGCAGCCGCGCTGCCGGCCGAAGCGCTCGTTGACCTCGCGGGTGAATCCACGCGCGATGGAAAGGCCGACCAGCTGCTGCAGCGGCGGCAGGGCCTCGGGACAGATCGTGTACGGATGCGACGCCATCTCGCTCCGCACCTCGGTGACCACCAGGTCCGG
>Ga0209648_10003151_pt1 | contig 13801 bp, 15 predicted proteins | sample GraSoi2013_115cm_FD_185830 | JGI IMG/M metagenome (GOLD analysis project Ga0209648, IMG submission 185830) | Grasslands soil microbial communities from the Angelo Coastal Reserve, California, USA - Sample 9_17_2013_115cm (SPAdes) (version 2) | ecosystem: Environmental > Terrestrial > Soil >...
CACCGCCGAGCGGGTGTTCGACGACCAGCAGCGGTAGCGCGGAGACCCCTTGGGCGCCCATCTCGCTGACGGCGAGTCCCTGGAAGGCTGTCGTCCCGATGAGCCCGGCCGGCGTGCCCCGCTTCGCCAGCGCGATCGTGTCGTGGAGACTCCACGACGTGCACGACCCTCAGTCGGCGGAGCCGGCGAAGACGACGTCACACGCCTTCGCCAGCTCCTCGATCAGCTCCGACGACGCCGGCGTGGACGCGTTGGCTTTCTTGCGATGCACGACGGCGGCCACGCCGTAGCGCTCGCGCAGCAGCGCGCCGAGGTCGCCGACGAGGCGGTCGAAGTTCGACTTGGTGTTGTCGAGGAAGCCGACGGTGCGGCCGTTCCAGCTCTGCGGCAGGGACGGCACGGCGACCGTTTGGGCCTTCACGACGCCAACGGGGCTCAGGACGCGGATCTGGGCCATGACCTCTCCTCTATTACTTCTTCTTGAAGCTCTTGAAGCCAGTCGAGCGCGTGAGCAGGCGACCGACGGTCTCGTGAAGCTCGGCCAGCATCGTCCGCTTGACGCGGATCGTGATCGACTCCACGGGCTCTGCGCTTCCGATCCGATGGATGACGAGCGTGCCTGTGAACTCCTGGGCCGTCTCGTCGACGGCGGCGAGGCCGCGCATCTGGAGTAACTCCCACGTGTCCGCCATGGCGGCCATCTTACAATAGGCCCCCCATGGTTATCGCCGTGGACGTCGGCACGTCGTCGGCCCGCGCGCGCGCCTACGCCGTCAACGGGCGGGCCGTCGCCGCCCTCTACCACCAGGTACCCTACGAGCCGCGCGTCACCGCCGACGGCGGCGTCGAGCACGACCCCGGAGTCCTTCTCGCCGCCGTCGCGACCTGCCTGGACGCCGTCTGCGCGCGCGCCGGGCGCGCGGCCGTGCGCGCCGTGGGCGTCACCACCTTCTGGCACGGCCTCTGCGGGTTCGACGCCGCCGGCCAGGCGGTGACGCCCGTGTACACGTGGGCCGACTCCCGCAGCGCGCGCGACGCCGGCCTGCTGCGCGACGCGCTCGATGAGGCCGGGCTGCACGCGCGCACCGGCTGTCATCTGCACTCGTCGTACTGGCCGGCGAAGCTGCGGTGGTTCGCGCGCGAGCGCCCCGCCGAGGCGCGGCGGGTCACACGCTGGGGCTCGTTCGGCGAGCACCTCGAGCTGACGCTCTTCGGCGAGGCGGCGACGAGCGTGTCGATGGCCTCGGCCACGGGGCTCTTCGACGTCGCGGCCGGTACCTGGGACGCCGAGGCGCTCGCGGCCGCCGGCGTCGAGACGCGTCACCTCTTCCGCGTGGTGGATCGGGCCGAGGGGCGGCGCGGGCTGCGCCGCGAGTGGGCGGCCCGCTGGCCGGCGCTGCACGCCGTGCCCTGGTTTCCCGCCGTGGGCGACGGCGCGGCCGGCAACGTCGGCTCCGACTGCATCGCGCCGGACCGGATCGCGCTCAACATCGGCACCTCCGCCGCGCTGCGCGTCGCCACCGGCGGCGCCCAGCCGCCACCGCCCGGTCTGTGGCGCTACGGCATCGACCGCGAGCGCCTGCTGCTCGGCGGCGCCACCTCCGAAGGGGGCAACGTGTACGCGTGGTGTCGCGAGGTCTTGCGCTTGCCCGACGACGCGACGCTGGAGCAGCGGCTGGAGGCGATGACGCCCGACGCCCACGGGCTCACCGTGCTGCCGTTCCTGGCCGGCGAGCGGGCGCCCGGCTGGCGCGGCGACCGCCGCGGTGCGGTGGCCGGGCTCTCGCTCGACACCGGCCCGCTCGAGATCGTGCGCGCCGCCCTGGAGGCGGTCGCGCTGCGCCTGGCGCTCGTCTACCGGTTGCTGGCGCCGCACGCCGCGCGCGAGCACCGCATCGTCGCCTCCGGCGGTGCCGTCACCCGCTCGCGCGTGTGGACGCAAATGCTCGCGGATGCGCTCGGCCACCCGGTGACGTGGTCGCACGAGCCGGAGACCACCAGTCGCGGCGTCGCGCTGCTGGCGTGGCAGGCGCTGGGCGCGCTCGCCGACCTCACCACCGTCCGCGCGCCCCTCGGCGAGAGCTTCGAGCCCGATCGCGCGCGCCACGCGCGCTATCGTGAGGCGCTCGATCGGCAGCGCGCGCTGGACGAAAGGGTATGATCTCCTTCATGGACGCGACGGCCGAGCTCCGCATCGCCGAGGATCCGAGCGCGCTCGCGGAGATCGCCGCGCAGGAGGTGCTGGCGGTCGCGCGCGCCGCCGTCGCCGCGCACGGGCGCTTCACGGTGGCCCTGGCGGGCGGCTCCACGCCGCGTGCGACGTACACGCGCCTGGCGCAGCCGCCGCTCGCCGCGCAGATGCCGTGGGACCGCACCGTCATCTTTTTCGGCGACGAGCGGGGCGTCCCCCCGGATCACGCGGACTCGAATTACCGCATGGCGCACGCGGCGCTGCTGTCGCGGGTGCCGATCCCGCCCGAGCGCATCTTCCGGATTCCCGGCGAAGGCGCCGATCCCGAGGCCGTCGCCGCCGAGTACGCGCGGACGCTGGGTGAGGTGCTGGGCGTGCGGCGCGGCGAGGTGCCGCGGCTCGATCTGGTCCTCCTCGGCCTCGGCGTCGACGGCCACACTGCCTCGCTCTTTCCGGGCTCGCCCGTGCTCAAGGAAACCTTCCGCACGGTGGCCGCGGTCCACGCGGCGGCCGCGATGATCCCGCAACGCTTCACGCTCACCTACCCGATCCTCAACGCCGCCGCCTGCGTCATCTATCTCGTCTCGGGCGCGGAGAAGGCCAAGGTCGTGAAGGCCGCGCTCGGCGACCGCGCGAGCGGACTGCCGGCGGCGATGGTGCGCCCGACCGAGGGCCGCCTGCTCTGGATCCTCGATCGCGCGGCGGCCGCACTGCTGCCCTCACGGAGGACGTCCTGATGGAGCTCGGGTTCGTCGGTCTCGGCCGCATGGGCGGCAGCATGGTCACGCGGCTGGCCCGCGGCGGCCACCGCGTCGTCGCGTGGGATCCCTCGGCCGACGCCACGGCGCGCGCGCGCGACAACGGCGCCGACCTCGCCGCCTCTCTCGCCGAGCTGCCGAAGGCCCTCAAGCCGCCGCGCGCGGTGTGGATCATGGTCCCCGCCGGCGAGCCGACGGAGTCGACGATCCGGGCGCTCGCCGGGGTGCTCGAGCGCGGCGACACGATCGTCGACGGCGGTAACACGAAGTGGAAGGACGACATCCGGCGCGGCAAGGAGCTGGCCGCGCGCGGCCTGTCCTACGTCGACGCCGGCACCAGCGGCGGCATCTGGGGCCTGCAGAACGGCTACTGCCTCATGATCGGCGGCGACAAGGCGGCGGTCGACCGCCTGGCGGCCGTCTTCACCACGCTCGCGCCGCCCGACGGCTGGCTGCACGTGGGCGGGATCGGCGCGGGCCATTACGTGAAGATGATCCACAACGGCATCGAGTACGCGATGATGCAGGGCTACGCCGAGGGCTTCGAGCTCATGTCCGCCTCGGAGTACGGGCTCGACCTGCCGAGGATCGCCCGGCTCTGGAACCAGGGATCCGTCGTCCGCTCCTGGCTGCTCGAGCTGGCGGCGGCGGCGCTGGCGGCCGATCCGAAGCTCGACGACCTCAAGCCGTATGTCGAGGACTCGGGCGAGGGCCGGTGGACGGTGGAAGACGCCGTCGACAAGTCGGTGCCGGCGCCCACCATCACCGCCGCGCTCTTCGCGCGCTTCCGCTCGCGGCGCGACAATTCGTTCGCGGACCGGCTGCTCGCCGCGCTCCGCAACCAGTTCGGTGGCCATGCCGTACGCCGATGAGCCGTTCGCGCTCGTCATCTTCGGCGCGTCGGGCGACCTGACGCACCGCAAGCTCATACCCGCGCTGTGGAGCCTCTACGCGGCCCGCACGCTGCCCGAGCCCTTCGCCATCATCGGCACCGCGCGCAGCGAGATGTCCGACGCGGAGTACCGCGCGCGCGCGCGCGAGAGCGTGACGCGCTTCGCGCGGCTCAAGATTCCCTCGCAGCACGTGTGGGACCGGTTCGCGGGCAGCGTGTACTACGTCGCCGGTGACCCGACGGGCCCGGAGTTGTACGGCCGCCTCAAGCAGCGGCTCGAGCAGATCGAGAGCGCGCGCGGCGGCCCGCGCAACCGGCTCTTCTATTGCGCGACGCCGCCGAGCCTCTACCACGACATCGTCGGCAGCCTCGGCGCCGCCGGCCTCGCCCGCGTGGCGGGCGGCTGGACGCGCATCATCGTCGAGAAGCCGTTCGGCCGCGACCTCGAGAGCGCGCGGGCGCTCAACCGACAGCTCACCAGCGTCTTCGCCGAGGAGCAGGTCTATCGGATCGATCACTACCTCGGCAAGGAGACGGTCCAGAACATCCTGGTCTTCCGCTTCGCCAACGGCATCTTCGAGCCGGTGTGGAACCGCAACCACGTGGCCGAGGTGCAGATCACGGTGGCGGAGACGATCGGGGTCGAGGGGCGTGGCTCCTATTACGAGGAGGCCGGCGCCCTGCGCGACATGGTCCAGAACCACATGCTCCAGCTGCTGTGCCTGATCGCGATGGAGCCGCCGGTGACCTTCGACGCCGGCCCCGTGCGCGACGAGAAGAACAAGGTCATGCACGCGATCCAGCCGATCGACCCCGCGAAGGGGGACGAGGTCGCGCTGCGCGCGCAGTACGGACCCGGCTACGTGGACGGCAAGCCGGTGCCGGGCTACCGCCAGGAGAAGGGCGTCAAGCCGGACTCCACGACGGAGACGTACGTCGCGCTGCGGCTCGAGATCGACAGCTGGCGCTGGGCGGGCGTGCCGTTCTATCTGCGGACAGGCAAGCGCCTGGCCAAGCGCGTGAGCGAGATCGCCATCCGCTTCCGGCGCACGCCGCACATGATCTTCCGCCGCGACCCCGCCGGCGTGGAGCCGAATCTCCTGGCCATCCGCATCCAGCCGGACGAGGGCATCTCGCTGCAGATCGTCGCCAAGGAGCCCGGGCCCGATCTCAGGCTCGCGCCCGTCACGCTCGACTTCAAGTACGGTGAGGTGTTCGGCGCCGAGCCGCCCGAGGCGTACGAACGCCTGCTCCTGGACGCCATTCACGGCGACGCGACGCTCTACGCGCGCGGCGACTGGGTGGAGCAGGCGTGGGCGCTGCTGCAGCCGGTCCTCGACGCGTGGGGTCGCCCGACGGCGGCGCTGCCGATCTACGAGGCGGGGTCCTGGGGGCCGCCGGAGGCCGACGCCTTCATCGCGCGTGACGGCGGCGCCTGGCGCCGGCCGTAAACGAGTGCTGGCGCCCCGGCCTTCCTTCGCATGGACGGCGCGCACGATGGCCCTGATGCTGGGCGTCGTCGCGGTGGCGGCAACGGCCGGCGCGGCGGGTCAGGACGCGCGCGGCGGCGCCGCGCGCGCGCCACGATTTGCCGACTATCCGGCCGGCGCCGCCTTTGTCGGTACGCCGGCGGCGCCGGACTTCAAACGCAATCCCGCCGCGGAAGCCTTTGCCAGGGAGCTTCGCGAAGGCGCGCGTCGCGGCCCCAACTTCGCCGGATATCTCCGCGTGGTCGAGTGGAGCTGCGGGATAAGCTGTCAACGCTGGATGGTCGTGAACACGCGGAATGGACGCATCCACGATTCGCCGGAGCCCGCCTTCAGCCTCGAATATCAGCTGAATAGCGTGCTGCTCGTCGTGAACACAGTCGGCCGCTTCACGGCGGCCGATCCGCCGGACGGCGTGCCGATCGCGAAATACTACGTGTGGCGCAACGACCGCCTGCAGCTCATCGACACGCGCGCGCCGAAGCGGACGCGTTCAGGATCGCGCTAGACGTGGTCCGGGCGCAGCGACCGGGCCGCGTTGTGTCCCCTCATACCTTCCTCGATCACGTCGCCGACACGGGCTCGTGGCAACACCGTCGGGGAGAGCATCGGTGGGCGGTCTTGCGCGACCATCGGTCTGCACGCGGCATGGATCGCCGCCACACCGAGCACCAGCAAGAGACCAGCACACGGACCGCGCAGCGGAAGCCGACCGCGATGCATCACAACGCGCGCAGCTTGCTCGGCGGCGCGATTACTTCGGCGCCGGCAGCACCCGCGCCGTGGTGTACTCGGCGTAGGTGTAGATCAATCCCTCCCACAGCAACACCTGCAGCGAGGTGCCCTGCTTCTCGTAGACCTGATTGATGCCGTGCTGCGCGGTCTTGGTCGTGTTCAGGTGCCGCCAGCCGTTGGCCTCGAGGGTCGTGCGGGTGGCGGTGGCCAGGCTCTCGAGCTCGACCCGGCCGCGATAGACCTCGCGGGCGGCCTGCACCGTGGGCGTCTCGATGGCCATGGACTCGCCCGACTGGTAGCTCATGCCCTTCGACACCGGGATGTCCTCGAACTGGCTCTTCACGGGCCGCGGAGGATTGCTGGCGCACGCGGCCAGCGCGAAGACGGCGACGATCCTAGCAAGGACTCCCGTCGCCGACCAAGGAAAAGCGGTCAGCGCAGCCGGATGAGACGGGCGAAATCCGCCTCCACCGCGCGCGCGACCTCGGTCACCTGCTCGGCGGCCAGATCCTCGTCGAGCAGGAGCACGACGATGGCGCGCCCGCGCTTCGTCTTGCGGCCCACGTGCATCGAGGCGATGTTGACGTTCAGCCCTCCGAGGATGGAGCCGATGCGCCCCACCATGCCGGGGCGGTCCTCGTACGAGAGGACCAGGATGTAGCCCTCGGGGGTGAATTCGATGTCCATGTCGCGCATCCGCACGATGCGCGGCTGGCCGTCGAAGACGGTGCCCGCGATGAGCTTCTTGCCCTCGGCCGTCTGCGTGCACACCGTCAGGATGCTCTTGTAGGCGCCCGTCGACTCCGTGCGATGGATCTCGACCTCCACGCCGCGCTCGCGCGCGACGAGGTGCGCGTTGACGAGGTTGACAGGCCCGGCCGTCACCGGATCGAGGAGCCCGGCCAGCACCCCGCGCGCGAGCAGCTCCGGATCCGTCTCCGCGATGGCCCCGGCCACCGTCACCTCCACCCGCGCGAGGTGCTCGGGATCAAGCTGCACGCAGAAGCGTCCGAGCACCTCGGCCAGCGCGACGAAGGGGCGCAGCTCTTCTACCGTGGTCGCGTCGGCGACGGGGATGTTGACGGCGTGCTCGACGAGGGCGCCGTCGCGAAAGGCCACGAGCTGGCGCGCCACGTCCACCGCGACGTTCACCTGCGCCTCCGCGGAGTTGGCGCCCAGGTGCGGCGTCACCACCACGCGCGGGTGCGCGATGAGCCGGCGCAGGGTCTCCGAGCGCGGCGGCTCCTCGCTCCAGACGTCGATGGCCGCGCCCGCGATGTGGCCGCTCTCCAGCGCGGCGAGCAGGTCCGCCTCCACCACGATGCCGCCCCGCGCGCAGTTGACGACGCGCGCGCCCGCCCGCAGCAGGCCCAGCTCGCGCGCGCCCGCCATGCCCTCCGTCTCGGGAGTGAGCGGCACGTGGAACGTGACGACGTCGGCCTCGCGCAGGAGCGCATCGAAGTCCGGTACCAGGCGCGCGCCGACGTCGCGCGCGCGCGCCTCCGGAATGTAGGGATCGTAGACGAGCAGCCGCGCCGGCTCGAAGCCGCGCAGCCGCGCGGCCACGCGCGAGCCGACCTTGCCGAGCCCGACCACGCCGAGCGTCTTGCGGTGCAGCTCGGCGCCATAGATCGAGCGGTCCCACTCGAGCGCTTTCAGCCTCGCGTGCGCCTCCGGGATGCGTCGCACGAGCGCGAGCAGCATGCCGACCGTGTGCTCGGCCGCCGACACGACGTTGCCGTGCGGCGCGTTGACCACGACCACCCCGCGGCGCGAGCACGCGTCGACGTCGATATTGTCCACGCCCACGCCCGCGCGCCCGATGATGCGCAGTCGCGGCGCGCGGTCGAGCAGGGCGGCCGTCACCGCCGTCGACGAGCGCGTGACGAGCGCCTCGCAGTCGGCGAGCGCCTCCGCCAGCGCCTCCGGGGACGGCTTCATGAGCTGGCGGATGTCGATGCCGTGCTCGCGCAGGTGGGCGATGCCCTCCGGCGCGATGGCGTCGATGACGACCGTGCGCACGTCAGCCCTGGATCGAGTAGCCGCCGTCCACGGCGATGGCGGTGCCCGTCACGAAGTCGGAGGCGGCGCTGGCGAGGAACACGGCGACGCCCGACATGTCGTCGATCGTTCCCCAGCGCTTGGCCGGGGTGCGATGCAGCACGTTCTCGTTGAGGCCGGGTACCTCGCGCTTGGCCGCGTTCGTGAGGTCGGTCTCGATCCAGCCCGGCAGCACCGCGTTGACCTGGATGTTGTCGGCCGCCCACGCGGTGGCCATCGACTTGGTCAGCTGCACGATCCCGCCCTTCGAGGCGGCGTAGGCCGGCGCGAACGAGGCGCCGAAGATCGACATCATCGAGCCGATGTTGATCACCTTGCCGCCGCCCGCCTGCTTCATCAGTGGATACGCGGCGTGCGAGCACAGGAAGGCCGAGGTCAGGTTCGTGTCCAGGACGCGGTGCCACTCGGCCAGCGTGTACTCGTGGATCGGCTTGCGGATGTTGGTGCCTGCGTTGTTGACCAGGACGTCGAGACGGCCGAAGCGCTCCCGCGTCGCGGCCACGAGGCGCGCGACGGCCGCCTCGTCCGTCACGTCGACGCTCACGGCGAGCGCCGTGGTGCCGAGCCCCTCGAGCTCCGCCACCGCTTTACGCGACTTGTCCGCGTTGCGCGCCGCCACCACGATGCTGGCGCCCGCGGCGGCGAGACCGCGCGCCATGCCCAGCCCGATCCCACCGTTGCCGCCGGTCACGATGGCCACCCGTTCCTTGAGGTCGAACACGCTGGGCCTCCCGTTCGCTGTAAGGTTTACACAGGCGACTCGGACGTTGTAGTTCTTGCAACCGCACCGATATCGCTCCGCTTATCTCTCGCGCGGTTGCGGAGCGCTTCGCCGTGGCATGGCCGCTGCACCACACCCGCGCGAAGCCCGCGCAACGGACCGGACGGAGGGTACCTCAATGATCGCCGACGTTCGACTCTTTCGCCACGGCGTCTCCGTCGGGTCGCGCGTGGCGCCCCACGTCTGGGCATTCGTCCTCGCCGGCAGCGCGCCCCGGCGCGGGCCGGCGGCGCTCAAGCGCGCGCTCGATCGCGCGACACGGCTGGCGCCCGCGCATCGCGTGGTCGCGATCGTGTCGCGTGACTCCGCGCGAGCATGCGCCGGGGTCCTCGCCGAGACGCCGGACGTCGCCACGATCGTGCAGCCCGCCTACCGCGGCAGCGCCGCCGAGCTGTTCCTGCCCGCGCTCCTGGTGGCGCGTTGTGATCCGGACGCGGTCATCCTCGCCCTGCGCGCCGACGAGACGCACGACGGGCCCGTCCCGCCGTGCCTGGCGCGCGCGATCCGCGCCGTCGACCTGCGTCCCGACCTGACCGTCCTCGTCGGCGCACGCCCGCGGACGACGCGCGCGCCCGACGGCTTCGTCGAGCCGGGCTCGCCGCTGGAAGGATGCGAGGAGCTCTCCCTGCTTGCCGTGCGGCGCTTCGTGTACGAGGCGCCGCGCGGACTCTGCGCGCGAGATCTGCTGGCGCCGGCCGCGCTCGCGGCGCGCGCCCGCGCGCTGGTCGCCCTCGGTCGGCGCTACATCCCCGAGGTGCTGGAGACCCTCGAGCCGCTCGAGGGCGTGGCCGATGCGCTGGAGGCGACGCTGCTCTGCGAGGCGATCTACGAGTGCATGCCGTACGCGAGCCTCTCGCGCGAGTTCCTCGAGCGCGTGCCGGACCTGGCCGTGCTGCCTGTCCCCGACGCGCTGCTCGAAGTGGGCGACGCCGTCGCCCACCTTGCCTCCTGAGATGACGTCGCTCGCGCACGTCGCGACGCAGCGTCTCGGCCTCCCTCGTCACCACGCGCACGCGGTCTGGGCGCCGGTCGGCGTCCCGGTCATCATCGCCCCCTTGTGGCTGCTCGGCGTTGCTCTCACCGCGTGGACCGTCGCCGACGCGCTGCTGCCCGAGGCGGTGCCCGGCCGCTCGCGGGGCGCCTATGCCACCATCGGCGTGGCCACCGCGGCCACGCTCGCGCTGACGCTCGCGCTCCACGAGGCGGCGCATTGCGCCGTCGCGCGGCGTGCCGGCCTCGGCGTGCGTCGTATCACGCTCTCGTTCCTCGGCGGCGCGCTGGAGCTGGCGGAGCCGCCCGCGACGCCGGCGGTCGAGGCGCGCGTCGCGCTGGCGGGGCCGCTCGCGAGCGCCGGCGCCGCGCTGCTCGCCACCGCCGCGCACGTGATGCTGGTCGCCGCGAGCGTCGACCCGCTGCTACCCGCGGCCGCCGCGGTGATCGCCATCGGCAACGTGCTCATCGCCGCCCTCAATTGTCTGCCCGCCCTGCCGCTCGACGGCGGGCGCGCCCTGCACGCCGCGGTCTGGGCGCTCACCGGGCGCGAGGCGACCGGCGCGCGGCTGGCGAGCGTCACCGGACGCGGCCTCGGTGTCGTGCTGCTGGGCGTCGCGATCGTCGCGTCGGCGTCGGGCGAGGCGGCGCTGGCCATCTGGCTCGGCCTGATGGGCCTGACGATGCGGGGCGGGGTGATGGCCTAGCGTGCCGCCGGCAACCGGAGCGTGACGCGCGCGCCATCGCGCAGCGACTCGAACTCCAGCGTGCCGGCGTGCAGCCGCGCCACGCGCTCGACGATGACCAGCCCGAGGCCGGGGTGGCCGGGCTTCGTCGAGTGCAGCAGGTGGATCAGCAGCTTCGGGTTGGTCGTCCGCAGCCCCGGCCCGCGATCGCGCACCGCGAGCACCGCCTGACCGTCGGCCTCCGTCACCCCGGACACCTCCGGTGGCGGCGACCCCACCGGCGTTGCCTCCACGGCATTGGCGATCAGCTCGCCGATCGCGCGGACCAGCAGGGCCTCGTCGCCCGTCACGCACGGCCAGGAGCCGGCCGTGAGCGTGACGCCCGCGTGCCCGCCCGCCTCGCAGGCGCGCTCGACCAGCGCTCTCAGATCGTGCGTGCGCGGTGGATCGGGCTCGAGCGCAGCCACGCCGAGCGCCGCCGGCAGCATCTCGGACAGTCGGGCGAGCTGCTGGAGCACGGTGCGGAGGCTTTCGGCGGCCGCGGGATCGTCGGCGACGGTCCGCTTGAGGACTTCCAGATGGATGACCGCGGAGTTGAGCGGGCCGCGCAGGTCGTGCAGCAGGCGGGCGAGCTCGGCGGGCAACGGCCGGTCCGTGGACCCGCCGGACGCGCCCGTCATCAGGTCAGACGCGCCGACTTCACCGCCTGGATACCGTATTTCGCCAGCTTGTTGTAGAGCGTTTTGAGACTGATGCCGAGCAGCTGCGCCGCTTTGCGCTTGTCCTGACCGGTCTCCTCGAGCGCGCGCAGGATCAGATCGCGCTCCATCTCGCGGATCGGCGTCACCGAGCCCGCGGCGCTCCCCGTCGCGGGCACGGTGCCACGCCGGACGTTGTCCGGCAGGTGCTCGCTCGCGATGAGGCCGGTGCCGCTCAGCACGACGGCGCGCTGGATCACGTTGCGCAGCTCGCGGACATTGCCCGGCCACGAGTAGCGTTCCAGCTCCTTCTCGGTCTCGGGGGCGAGCCCGCGCACCTGGCGGTTGTCCTGCCGGTTGAACTCGTCGATGAACGTGCGCGCGAGCAACGGGATGTCGTCCTTGCGGTCGCGCAGGGCCGGCAGGTGGATCGAAAACACGTTGAGCCGGTAGAAGAGGTCCTCGCGCAGCTGGTTGGCCGTGATGGCCTCCGTGGGGACGCGGTTGGTGGCGGCCACCACGCGCACATCCACCTGGATCTCCGACTTGCCGCCGCCCACGCGCCGGAAGTTGCCCTCCTGGAGCACGCGGAGCAGCTTGGCCTGCGTGTTGGAGTCCATCTCCGCGATCTCGTCGAGGAAGAGCGTGCCGCCGTCGGCCAGCTCGAAGCAGCCCAGCCGCCGCTCGGTGGCGCCGGTGAAGGCGCCGCGCTCGTGGCCGAACAACTCGCTCTCGATCAGCGTCTCGGGAATCGCCGCGCAGTTGATGGCGACGAAGGGCTTGTTGCGCCGGTTCGAGAGGTCGTGGATCGTGCGCGCGACCAACTCCTTGCCGGTGCCGCTCTCGCCGTAGACGAGCACCGGGGCGGTGCTCGTGGCCGCCAGCTCGATCCAGCGATAGACCTCCTGCATGCAGCGCGACTGGCCGACCAGCTGGCCGAAGGAGCCCTTCTGGCGGAGCTGATGCCGCAGGAAGTTCACCTCGCGAGACAGCGACTCCTGCTCGATCGATTTCTCGAGCAAGACTTGAAGACGCGTGGCGTCCACGGGCTTGGTGAGGTAGTCGAACGCGCCATGGCGCATCGCCTCCACCGCGCTCTCGACGCTGCCGTGGCCGGTGACGAGGAGGACGATCGGCGGCCGACCCGTCTCCCGGAGCTTCTGGAGCAGGGTGAGGCCGTCCATCTCGGGCAGCACGAGGTCCGTCAGCACGACGGCCGGATGCTGGGTCTCGATGAGGTTGAGCGCCTCCTCGCCGGAGGAGGCGGTCTCCACCTCGTAGCCCCATTGGCCGACGAGCCGGGCCAGGCCTTCGCGCTCGGCCGGCTCGTCGTCGACCACGAGGATCTTGCCGCTCTTTGCCTGATCGCGTCTATTCGGGCTCATGGGTCTGATTATCGCGCCTCGCGGCGCGCGCGGCGACACCGCGCGGCGGTCGGGGGACCTACTTCTTGACCTGCAGGTTGTTGACGACGCTCTTCACGCCCTTGGCCTGCCATGCAAGCTGCTCGGCGCGGGCTTTCTGCTCCGCGGAGTCCACGACACCGTTAAGGTAAACAGTCGCATTGTTGGTGTCAACGTCCACGCGGGTCAGGTTCGACGGCTTGTCGGCGACGAGCTTGGCCTTCACCGAGGCAGTGATGGTCGCGTCGTCGATGGTCTCACCCGCCGTCTTGCCCGTCATGGAATGGCAGCCGGCGACGAGCGATAGCACCACCAGCAGCGCGGCCACGAGTCTGAATCGGCCATACATGTGCGGTTCTCCTGCGCCTGGGGACCGGGTGACTACGCCGCGCGGTCGAGACCTTGTTCGAGCCGCGCCTGACACGCCACGCAGCGCGTGGCGAACGGCAGGATCTTCAGGCGCGCTTTCGGGATCTCTTCGCTGCACTCGCGGCAGATGCCATAGCGACCCGCGTCGATGTCCGCGAGGGCGCGATCGATCTCTTCCAGCTGGCGCGCGCGTGTGTCCACCACCGCTGCCACGACCGCGTCGTCGTGTGTGATCGACGCCATGCCGAACGGGTCCTTGAAAACCTCGCGGCGGTGATCGTCCTCTCGCGACGAGCGTGTACTCGAAGAAATCGCGCTCGTCAGTGCGTCCCGCTTCGTCTCCAACTCCCGTTTGATCGATCGCATTGTCTCCTCCGATGGTGGGCTCGGCGGGTCTCACCGCAGAACGCGTGCCAATGCGGCGTATGGCCCGCAAGCGTGCGCCACCACTGGCCTTTCGAACGGCGGACGCCGGCGATTTGAGGTGACAGGCCCCGGAGGCTGTAACAGTTACACCCCAATCAAGCGAAACATTTTCAATTCGCGGGCGGCCACGCGCGCGGCGCGCGCGCGCAACTCTCGACGCGACCGCGGGATGCATTCCGTGGCTACTGCTGGCACGTCCGGTGCAGCTTCGCGGCCGCACAGTCTTTGTTCGACCCGGGAGGTCAAACGCCATGGCACACACATCGTCCGCCCATCCGCTCTCCTCCGGCGCCGGCTCGCGTCCTGAGGCGCGAGAGCTGCTCT
>Ga0209648_10003152_pt1 | contig 13800 bp, 12 predicted proteins | sample GraSoi2013_115cm_FD_185830 | JGI IMG/M metagenome (GOLD analysis project Ga0209648, IMG submission 185830) | Grasslands soil microbial communities from the Angelo Coastal Reserve, California, USA - Sample 9_17_2013_115cm (SPAdes) (version 2) | ecosystem: Environmental > Terrestrial > Soil >...
ATGAAGGGGAGGCCGCGCCACCCTCAGAGGATTCCACTTGATTTGCGAGTATCCCTGGCGAGCATCGCCGCTTCCAAGAAGTCCCGTGTCAATGCGGCGTTCTTCTCCCAGGTAAGCCCTTGTGCCGCGCGGGCGGCGTTCTCGCCTAAGGTTTGCCGGAGGCCGGAGTCCTCGTAAAGCCGGCGCAGCAAACGCGCCAGCTCACCCGCATCCCGGGGATTACGCAGGATGAAACTGTCCACACCATCGTGAAGAAGCGCGCTTATGCCCGCCTGCGCACTGGTCACCACGGGCAAGGCACAGGCCATCGCTTCAGCCACGGGAAGCGCGAAGGAATCATGGAGGGATGGACTGACATAAAGATCCGCTGCCGCGTAAAACTGCATGACGTCCGCTGCCGGAGCCTCGAAACGAACGCGTGACGCAAGAGCGAGCCGTTCGAGAGTCTTCCGGAACGCGGCCCGATCATCCTCACCGACGACGAGCAATTGCAACGGAAGAGCGGCGCAGGCGGCTGCCGCCTGAAGAAGCGCCGGCAGGCCTTTGCTGTTCCAGTCATTTCCGATGAGCAGGGCAACGAATTCATTCTCCCCAAACGCGAAACGTTGCCGGGCCTCCGCGCGCCGCGAAAGCCGCGCCTTAGGATTGAATACAGCGAGGTCCACTCCATTGTGAATGACCCGCACGTCTTTCCTGCCGAAATGCCGCTCGATTTCAGAGGCTGTTTTGCGGGAAACTGCGGCAATCGCCAGATGTGGTTTCTTGTAAACTCGGTTCTCCAGATTCATGACGAGGCGGTAGTAAAGCAAGCGATGGATCCGCCGGAGCCAGACCCGCAACGGGAACCCCTTCTTGAAGATTTCCTTTTCACCCCCTGGAACCAGCTCATGAAAGACGACGTGAACCGTAACCGCATCGGCATCGAGGCAATTGATGCCCGGGGAATAGACGACATCGAAGCGCAGCCTGCCGGAGTGCGCATCGCGCCAGCGGCGGAACCGGTTGGCGGCCATCCACCACAAGAATTGTAAGAGATGCGGGCCCGGGATGGCCGAGACTCTATGCCAGAAGATGTGGCCGGGCGTCGGAGACGGCGCGGACGAAGGCCATGGTTCGGCATTTTCCAAGTCTTCCAGGCGTTGGCAAAAGAGGTGGACTTCATAGCCACAGTCCCGTGCCAGGCGCTCGACTTGCTCGACGGTGCAGCGCTCGGTCCCGTGGCGGCGGCTGAGGAACGGAGAGACCACTGCGATGCAAGGCTTACCGGGCACGGGCGGGTGTGGGGGTCACCTGGTACGGCAAGGTGAAACCGGCGAGCGCGGGCAGACGAAACAGTATTCCGACGAGCAGCCAAAGGTAGGCGTTGAGAATAAAGTTCTGATAGGGCGGAATACCCATATACGTGAACGGCAGGAGAAGAAGAAATGAAAACCAGAAAATTGAAAAGGCAATTGGGAAATAGGGGGTTCCCTTTAGTTTGCACACTACCCGCCATTGCGCCAGCAGCAGAGCCGCCGTCCACGCGAGCCACAGCGCCAAACCCAGGATGCCAAATTCGATGATCAGGGTTCCAAAGCCATTTTCAACGCCAATGGGGAGCGGATTCACTTTCATGATCCGGCTGATATATTGCCGGCCAAGTGACGCGGTTCCGATCCCGTATCCGTAGGGCCAGCGCTCGTGCTGGAACGCCAGCATCAGGTTGTGGAAGGGATACTCGCCGGTTCTATACTGCAACTCGGAAGCGGGGCTGGAGGGGTTCAGCGTTTCCGAATAAAAGCTGAAACGCGCGCCAATCGCTTGGGGATAAAAAATCAGGAGACAGACAACAGCTAACCCGCCCACCAGAAAGGCGCGCTGAATTGCGCGGACAATGCGGTAGGCTTCGCGCTGTTTCCAGGGGGCGCCCCATACGAAGGCAGCGGCGGTTATCAACGCGCTGCCAGCGGTCCAGAGAAGAGCGCCGCGAGAGCCCGTCATCGGAATCGTTGCGGTGATCACGCCGAAAGAAAGAAAGGCCAGGTTCCGGCTGCGGCGAGTTTTGAGCAAGAGATATCCGGCGGCTCCGAAAGCCACCAGCCACATCAGGATGAGGTACCAGCCGAATCTGCCGTCGCTGACGAAAACGGACGTCGGGCGGTAAACGACTTCACCGGAAATGGGCGCGACCCGGTTCAGAGTGCTCAACGCCCGAATGTCTGGGGCGAGGTCCACCGGGTTAAGGAACTCCGGGCCTCGAACGGCCTGGATGGCCCCCAGAAGCGCGATGACAACCGCCAGTTTCAGGTTGAACATCAGAAATTTGTGAAGGCCGGGCTCGGAATCCACCAGGGCATACCCCACGAACATGAGGGGCGCATAATAAAAATAGAGTTTCAGCCCGAGAAGCCCGTAGAGCATGCTGGGAGAGTAAGGGTTGAAGACCTGAAGAAGCCCCAGCCAGAGGAAGAGCATCAAGGGCAGGAAAAAACGCGGGCGAAAGGTCTGAGCCTCTCCTCGGCGCAGCGCCACAAAGAAGGAAATATAACAGATCCCAACCAGGACATCTTTTCCGAAGTAGATGGCCATGTTGTTGCCCATATACTTCCGCACCAGATCTTCGAATAGGAGCCAGACCAGGAAAAAATAAAACCCCGAGCGCCAATTGTTGAGGATGGAAAGGAAAACGGCGCCGGCGGCGAGTGCCAAGCCGGCCCAAAGGAGATTCTCCGCAGCGTCGGCGATGATCCAGCCCCCCACCACGTAAGCGGCCGCGAAAGCCAGAACGAAAAAGGCCAGGGTGTAGAGCTTTTGATTGCGCAAATGATTGAGGCGAATCCCGTTCATTGGTCTGTGTTCCGTGTGCCGCGAGAAGCAAGACGGGTGTCACCCATGAATCTGTCTCCGGGCAAAACCGCGCGAGCGCGACGCTTCAGGGCTTGCATTTCGTAAAGACACTGGGATGATTGTCCATCATACGCCGGTGGCCGAACGATTCGGAACCCCGGCGTCGCGCGTGTTGCGTTGCCGGTACGCCGGGTTCATCCGGGGCTTTGCTGTTTTCATTCATGCGCGGATGGGCATTTTCAATTCTGCTTCCTGAGAACTTGCTCATAGAGGTTTGCATGCCGTTCGATCATAGTGCCTTCAGAAAAAAGAGCCAGCGCGCGCTGGCGCGCCTGGAGTCCAATCTCACCGGCCAACGATGGGGAATTTAAGACGCGCTCGAGGCATGACGTGAGAGCCGACACATTGCCCGCCGGGAACTTGAGGCCTGCGCGGTCCACTACTTCACCCAGCCCCCCGATGTCCGAGACAATGACCAGCTTGCCCTTCATCATCTGTTCCATGGCGGCGAGCCCCGCCGTTTCTTCACAAATAGAGGGCATCACCACGGCCTGGACGTCCCGCAGCGCGCGCTGCAACTCTTCTCCCTGCAGGTAGCCCGTGAACGCCACGCGGCTGCGAAGGTTCAGCGAATCCGTGAGCGCTTCCAGACGCGCACGCTCCGGCCCATCGCCGATTAATTTCAAATGGAACTTGTATCCGCGCCGGTCCAACTCTTTCGCCGATTCCAAGACAAGGGGCAGACCCTTTTCGCTGACGAGGCGCCCTACGTAGCCGAAACATAACGGTGCCGGGGCGGGCGGAGGTTCAAGGGTTGAATTGGAAGAAGGCGAAGCGATGGAAATCCCATGATAGATGACTTCAGGGCGGGGAAGTTGAAGCCTGCGTCGGACGTGATCCGTGACCGAGATGTTGCGGGCCAAGCGCCCGCACATCCATCGGCGCGGAAATGTGAGAAGAAGCATCTTTAGACTCTTCATGGGCCCCTCCGAGGCCCGATTGCACTCCCAACACTTTCGATAACGCCGCGCCTGGAAATGCCCCGGACAAACCGTCTGCGTCGGCTCGATGAGAAGCAAACCGTTGGGGCAGATAGCTTGGTAGCCGTGGTGCTCGACGACGGCCGGCCTTCGAAGAATCAGCGCAAGGAACAGAGGAAGCAGGGCAGGGCCGGCCAGATGGACCAAGTCGGCGGAGCGCAATAGCCGCAGCAACCCCCAAAAGCCAGGCTGGCGAACCACCCGGAAAGGGAGCGAGGCGTCGTCAAAGTTCCCCCGGGGCGCCGGCGTAGCGACCGTGACCTCCATGGGTTCATGCCGCTGGCTCGCCGATGCTGCCGAAAGGCCCCGCGCCAAGGCCATCACGATGGTTTCCACTCCGCCCAATCGCGGCGCAAAGGCGTGGCTGTAAAGGAGAATCTTCACTGCGGCACCGCATGACGGGCCAGAGGTTTCTCCAGCGCCGCGACAAAGGAATTCACATTTTCTTTGGGAGACCAATGATCCATTTGGTCGCGCGCGGCGATGCGGATCGGCTCGAGGCGCGGCAGGTCGCAAAGTGCGTGAGAGCAAGTCAGCAAGGCGCGGTGGCGGCAGTTGGTCATCGCGGGTTACGCGGGTGGTATAGCGCGTCGGTGTAGCGCTGCGCGATGATGGGCCAGGAGAAGTATTCGCGGTGTGCCTGGCGGCTGCGTTCTGCCAGGGAGGCGCGCAGCGAGGAATTCAGCAGGACTTGTTCCAGGGCCGCCGCGAGAGCTTCACGGTCACCGGCAGGTACAAGCGAGATCCCCGCCTCGGTGACCGGCCAGGACGTATCGGTCCCCGCGTACCCTACGACCGGGAGGCCGCAAGCGATCCCGGCTATGGCGCTGCCGCGGCGGCTGGAGATTTGCCCGCGGACAAACAACAGCAGGTTTGCACGCGAGAGCGAGGCGGCGACCTCCTCAGGGGGCAAGACGCCACGAACCTCGAGCGTCACGCGGGCTTCGTTTAGCGACCGCAACAACGAATCTTTGGCCTCCAGGGCGTTGCGTCCGAAAACGAGCAGGCGCAGGCCAGGAACACGCGCGGCCACGCGCTTTACGGCGAAAGCGATATCCTGTGTTTCCGTGGACAGGTGGGATCCGCCGGTCACGCCGTATACGGCGACGGTGAAAGGCGCCAGGGTATTTGCCGCATCGGTTTCGCAAGAGGCGCTTGCCAAAGGAAGGTTCGCGCCGACAGGAATAAAAACGGCTTTGGATGGCTGGGGAGGCAGCCAGAGATTCTTTTCTGCGGGAACCGTGAGGATGACGCGCTCTGCAGCGGCGTATGCGCGGCGCATGACGAGAACCTGGCAGCGCCGCCGCAGGAGGTCAACTGGGCGCCGCCCCGAATAGGGGCCCGCGTCATGGAAGACGACGCCGATGCGCGCGCCACTCTGCGCAAGGACGCGGAGCAGGCGCAGGACCCGCAAAGGAAACCCCCGGCGCGACCAACTGAGCGCCGTATATTGCACGAGAACCCAGCGGCCGCGCCAGCCGGGAGCCATCTTGCGCAACTCGTCGAGGGCCGCAGGCCAGCCGCGCTCGGCCCACGGGACCCGCGCAATCTCCAGCGCGTGGCCCATTGGCGCAAGCGCTTCGCCCAAATAGCGACAGTAGTCGGCGAGCCCATCGGTGGGTTCGTCGCGCCAGCCAAGCAGCGCAATCCAAACGTCTTTCACTGCGGAATCGCCAACAAATGCGCCTTGCTGCACCGGCTCAGCCGGTATCCCAGATTGCTGAGCATCTCCTCCAATAGCCTTCCGTTTTCCTGGGAATGGATTTCGCACAGAATCGTTGGCCTTTTCTCGCGAAGCAAGCGCCGGGCGCCGCGGAACACTTCGACTTCCGCGCCTTCGGCATCGCATTTTACAAAATCCGGCGCCGGCCGGGTCTCGATGACGTCATCCAATGCAACCGCAGGCACGGGGATTCGTTCGCCGGCCGATTCCTCTGTAACAACGCGCCCCAGACCGCGGTCGGGGGAAATGGACGGATCACAACGCAGGAATTCCACGGTGCCTGAGGCCGACCAGACAGCTGCGTTTTTTACTTCGGCGTTGGCGCATCCGTTGCGGACGAGATGCTCCTTGAGACTGACCAGCGCCTCCGGCTCCGCTTCAAAGGCCAGGACGCGGCCGCCCGGGCCGACAAGCCGCGATCCCACGAGAGTAAAGAAACCGATGTTGGCGCCGATATCGTAAAAAACATCGCCAGGGCGCACATGGTCCAACAAAACCTTTTGTACTTCCGGCTCGATGGTGCCCATGTAATTATCTTTTCCCGTTCGCGGATTTACTCTCAGCCAAAGGTCTTTGGCAGCTCCGTCGGCGACCTGGATCCAAACGCGGGAATCATGGGGCAGGATCAGGGAGCTTACCCGGCGGGTTAGGGGACCTACCAACGGAAGGTGCCGGACCTGCGCAAGGGGCGTAAGAAATTTCAAATAGAATTTTCCCAGTATTCCTTGCATCGGTATTTTCATTTCTCCAAGAGAAACGCGCCGATCACCAGCGCATCCATTCCGGAGCTGAAGAAGGTGCGCACGGCGTCGGTCGGGGAATTGACGATCGCTTCGCCGCGCAGGTTAAACGACGTGTTCATCACCACGGGCACGCCGGTGCGCTTGCCAAACTCGGAAATCAAGCGCCAATAGAGGGGGTTGACGGCTTGCTCGACGGTCTGCGGACGGGCGCTGCCGTCCACGTGCGTGACCGCGGGGATGACGTTGCGCTTTTCCGGCTTTACCTGGGCCGTCACAACCATGAAGGGAGAATCGAACGCGCTCTGGAGATACTCCGGCGCAGCCTCGGCCAGCAGCGAAGGGGCAAACGGTCGCCACCATTCGCGGAATTTCACTGCGTTATTCACCTTGGCGTTCATCTCCGGGTCGCGCGGGTCGGCAAGGATGGAGCGGCTGCCGAGGGCCCGCGGACCGAACTCCATGCGCCCCTGAAACCACCCGAGAATCTTTCCCTGCGAAAGCAACTCAGCGGCTGTTTTCGCGGGATCGCCCAGCCGAGTGTAGCGGAGTTTGTAAGTGCGCAGCACGTTTTCGATCTCGGCGTCGTCTGCGGCGGGACCGAAGTAGGTATGACGCATGGGTGATTGAGGAAGGCGGCGGCCGTCGCCCAAGTACGGCGCCAGAGCCGCACCAAGCGCCGCGCCATCATCGGCTGCTGCAGGTTGGATGAAGAGGCGGCCGCAAACGCCGGAGGCCAGGATCTTTCCGTTGGCTTTGGAGTTGAGCGCGACGCCTCCGGCCAGGCACAGATTCCGGCAACGGGTCTTCTCTATGGCCATGCGCACGACGGCCGTCATGGCCTGCTCGCAGGCGTCCTGAACGGCGAAGGCGACATTCTTGTGGCGATCTTCGAGTTCGCTTTCGGGAGCGCGGCGCGGGCCGAGAACCGATACGATTCCGGAATAATTCGCCGAGCCGCGTCCGGCGAGGCGATTGGTGTTGACGCGATAAGGCGAATCGTCCGGCACGATGAACTCGCGAAGATTGATGCCCGGCCGGCCGTAGGGCGCCAGTCCCATGACCTTCCATTCGTCGCTGTTTTTCTGGAAGCCGAGGTAATCGGTGAACTCCGCGTAGAAAAGGCCAATCGAGTTGGGCCAGGGAATCGTCAGGATATGGTCGAGATGGCCGTCGTGGCCATACCAGACGGAAGTAGCTTCCCAGGCGCCCCGGCCATCCATGATTACGACGGTCGCTTCGGGAAAACCCGAGAACGCAAAGGCGCTTAGAGCGTGGGCGAGATGATGATCTACGAATCGCATTCGCGCGCGCGTGGCCCCGAGATGATACCGAAATAAATTAGCGCCACCGTTTTGATGCCACATGCTCAGAAAATGCCTCGCTGAGTTCAAGACATTCAAATAGGTAATGGGGGCCGCCCCGGTGGCAAAGCACTTCAGGTCGTGCCGAAGAGTTGCGCCCGGGCGCTGCCACCCGAAACACACTTCATCGAGCTGATCCGGCCGCGCTTTGGCGAAATCGAGGCACGCACGAATCGCAAGGCGCGGAAACCGGGCATCGTGTTTGACGCGGCTGAGCCTTTCTTCCGCTATGGCGAAAAGGATTTGACCGTCGCGCACAATGCAAGCGGAGGAGTCGTGCATCTGGGAATAGTTGACGCCCAGAGTCAGCATCGCGGATCAGCCTTTGCTGCGCGGGTCACTGTAAGAATCACTGCTCTTTCCGGCGAACTGCGTCCGCCACGGCGAGTGTAAAGATCTTCTCCACTTGGCGTGCCATGTGTTCCCAGGTGTGACGCCGCATGGTTTCCTGTGCGGCGCGGCCCAGCCGGGCGCGAAGATCCGCGGATTCGGCCAGGCGCGTGACACTTTCCACGATCCCCGGGCCGTCGGCGGGCTTTACAACCAATCCATTGTGTTCATGTTCCACGATGTCAGCCATCCCGCAAGTTTCCGTGGTCACGACGGGCATGCCCGCTGCCATAGCCTCCAAGAGGACCAGCGGCATCCCTTCCATCAATGATGGAAACAGGAAAACATCATGTTGCGCATAGAGGGAAGGCATTTGTGCCGCAGGAATAAACGGCAGAACCTCCACGCGCTCGCGGAGATTTTCCGTGAAATTCCGCCGAATGGCGCATGGGTCCGTCAGGCAACCGGCAATGGTCAGACGCAGCAAGGGCATCCGGAGCGCAAGCGTCTCGAAGGCTTCCCGCAAATAGAAGACGCCTTTGTGGTCCAGCCAGGTGCCGGTGAAGAGCAAGCGCAGCGCGGCGTCTTGCCTGTACTCGCGTGGGATAAAGTAACGCTCCTCGACTCCGTTTGGGACATACCACACCCGCTCCGAATCGCGGCGGTACTTGAGTTGGAGCCAGCTCCAGGTCTCGCGGTTGGAAACGAAGGAGTGGTCCGCGGTGAGAATCGAGTAGCGATACGTGCGCATGTGGTAGGCGCGGTGCCAGGCCCGGTTTTTCCAATTGAAGAACCACGCGCGGCCTTTGCCAGCCTCCCGGCGCATCGCATGGACGCGCCGTTCTTCAAGGCCGTGCATCATCATGACGTAAGGAGGGAGTCGCTGGCCCCCGCGCCACTTCCGCAGGAAGCCGTACGCAAAACCAAAAGGAGCGTGAATGTTGACCACGTCGTAGTTTTCGCGCCGCCGCCGGATTTGGCGAGCCGCCTGAATGGCAAGCTCCACCGCATCCAGATGCTCAGGGAGTCTTCGCCGGGTCAGCAGATCTTCGTGGAAGAGGCAATCTACCGTGTGCCCGAGAGCGCGAAGCGCACTCGCCAAGTTATAAACAATGCCCGCGACGCCGCCCTCGCGCTGCCGCGAGGCTCCGCAGACAATCAGGATGCGCATGGGGGGGCGCTCGGCTTTTGCGCCATCACGAAGTAGTGGAAGGCAAACGGGCTGAGAAGTCTTCGAACCGTTCGATTGGACTCGAGCCACGGGAATTCGACCGGATTATGTCGGGGAAGGAGAGGGGTCTGATAGACCGTGCCATCAGTCCGGAGGATTTTCCAGCCGGCCTTGCGCAAGACGCGGCGCGTTTGGAGAAAGACGTAACGCCGATCGAGGGGCTGAACCAGCCCCGATGGGCCTCCGGGATGGCGCACTTTGGCATAGAGTTCATACAGACCCATCAGGTTGAGGTAATTGGGCGTAGTGAGATAGAGCAAGCCGCCGGGGCGCGTGACACGAGCCATTTCGCCGATGGCGGCAGACGGATCGGGGAGATGCTCGATGGTCTCGCAGGAAATCACAACGTCAAATGAATTCGCGGCGAAGGGAAGACTCTGCGCGTCGGCCTGAGCAAGCATTGCAGGGACGGGCCGCGCAGGTCTCCCCTGAAGCCTTTGCTGGCCGATTCGCAGCGCCGAAATCGAGAAGTCAGCACCGACGATGTGCGCCCCACGCGAAGCCAGCAGCCGGGAAAATCCGCCGCGGCCGCAAGCAACTTCCAGGATGCGTTTGTTCTCGACCGCGCCGAGATACTCGAGCACCAGGCGATACCACGGACTGGATTCGTCCGGATGGGCAGGCGCGGAATCGAACACCTCCTGGTGCCAATGGTCGTAGGCGCGGCTCAAATTCATGAGCCGCTCCTCCATGTGCGCGCGACATGGCCGGGCTGAGGAACGGGGAAGATGTACTTCCGGGCCCGCAGATACCAGCCGGCCGCTGCAAGGCGCAGCTTCGCTGCATAATAAGTCCGCGGCGGCAAAAAAAGCGCGGGAATCAAGCCGACATGCTTGAAAATGCGGTGGGACCACGGCGCATCGCTGTGCGAGATGCGGTACGAAGCCAGTTCTGTTTTCACCGTTTCCCACGGAAATCCACCGTCAACAGTGAGCCGTAACTGCTTTGCCTCCACCTCGATGGCATGAACTGCAACGTGGACGGTTTCCTTGGAAACGCCCAGTCTGGCGAGCCTCACTCTCAGTTGCTCCGCGAGAATGGAAAGACTCCGCACTTTGCGGCGCAAGGCTTCGCGGTTGGATCCGTGAACCATGTAATTGTTTGCTGCGTGCAACCGATAGAAGAACAGAGCTTCCGGGAGAATCTGCACGTCGGAAAGCGCCGCAGCCATTGTAAAGATGAACTCGTCGGCTTGAACGCGGATGCCTTCAGGCACGGGCAGAAGTTGAGCCAGAACACTGCGGCGGATGGTCGAGCGGGTTCCCAGAAAACTTTTGCGGATTCGGAACAGGCGAGCTCCTACAGGCGAATCGAGGCGGTACCTGGGCGAGTCCACGAGGATTTCCGTATGCTGATCTCCATTTAGGAAAACCTCGGTGGTCCCGTGGCCGACAATGCCGACTGCGGGCTCGGCTTCGAACACAGGGATCACTTTGCTCAGCTTCGAATTCACCCACCAGTCGTCTCCATCCAGGAAGGCGACGACCTCTCCCCGGGCTTGCGGAATCCCGGCATTAAAGGCGGAGGCCTGGCCGCCATTGGTCTTGCGCAGAAGCTGGACGTGCGGCTCGAACCGGCGAACCAGGTCCGGTGTGCGGTCGGTTGAGCCGTCGTCCACCACGAGAATTTCACGGTCTGCGGCGGGAAAATCCTGCTCGAGCACGCTGGTGATCGCTTGCTCGATGAACCGCTCGTGGTTGCACGCGTCAATCAATACAGTGACGTACGGTCGTGTCATGCGCATCGTCAATCAGTGATGGTTCTTGCTCCCCCAAAGATCCGATCTTCCGAATGATAGCCGAGCCGTTTGATCATCGTGCCCATTACTGGCGCGAACGCGCGCTACGCCACTTGCGTGTCTTCGCGGCCAGTTGGTTGCGCGCACGCTGTGCCCATGCACGGGCGACCAGGGCCGCCCCTGGCACAGCAACGAAGGGACTACGACACAGGATCTGGCGTAGATAGGCCGATGCGAGAGTCGTTTCTCTCTCAGTCGCAAAAAAGTCCAAGTACGCCAGGCGGACTCGGGCTCCCGGCCATCGCCGCGCGGGTGCACGGAGTCTCGCAGCGTCACGCTCGATACGGCGCAACAACGCATCCACCCTGCAATCGTAGGTGTGTTCGCGCAGAACCTTCTCCTGCCCAGCCGCGGCAATCCGGCTCCGCGCTGGTTCGTCGGAGAGATAGCGGCGGACGATGGATGGTATCTCGGATGGGTCACGGTAGCCGATATAATGGGTGTTTTCCAAGAAGCCGAGAGCGGTCATCTCGCTGGGAACCCGGGTGATGAACAGGGCGCCCGCTGCCATTGCTTCTGCAAAGCGCATGGAGACATCCACGGGATAGTCGTCCCGGGGCACATTCACGACCATCTGGCTCGCGCTGTAAATCTCCGGAACTTCCTCTGCCTCATGGCGCCGATGCCATTCATTCATGCGGAACTCCGCGGAGAGCGAGGCCAGAGTTTCGCGGCGGGTTTTGTAAATGGGGACATCGGTCCTGCCGACTGAGGAAAGCTGAAAATGGCGCTCCTGTCTTTGATCCTGGAAGAGGATGGGATCCACTGCGAGGGGCAACGTGCAGGGGGCTGGATGGCCAGCGCTGCGAAACATCTCCTCGAATCCGGGGTGCAGAATGAGGACGTAATCGAACAGCATGGAAACCCGGAGTTGCCGGTGTCCATTAAAGTAAACGTCAACCTGAAACATGGCTGTGGGAATGTCGACACTTGCGAGATTCCAGGGCAGGAACGGGACAACGGACCCCACGTGAAGGATAAGCGAGGGCTTTTCGCCGCAGGACTCAACAAGCCTACCCAGATCGCCATTTCGTGGATAGCCGCGCTCCACACACACCACGCGGATACCGCGCCGACGGAAAGCGCATGTATATCCCGCATTTTCTCTCAGCACAAGGTTGTCTTCGTCGCACAAAAACAGAATCGTCATTCGCCTTATCCCCGCCTCAGCAAACGTCTCATCTGATTGCGTCCCGCCTGCCAAGCGCTTCTCGAGTTCTTTGCGCAAGGAGGAAGTGTCATCGTTCGAAAACCATTAATACGGTGCTTCCCGCATGTCGGAACGGGGGGAGCAGAAACATCATGCGCTTGAGTAGTTGGACCACGCGATTCCTGCCGAGCAGGCGGTCGTCTACTTCCCAATGGACCAAACGGCAGCTCCAGCGCTTCATTTGGCGGATTACTTCATAACTCCAGACGACGTAAACAGCGTCGGCATCATTGACAAACTCCGTGTAAAACACATCTGGATCCTCCACCATTTGATACGGCAAGATTCCCAGCAGCCATCCACCGACCTGCCCGAGGAGGCGTCTGACGGTGTAAGTGAGTCGCCAGAGGGGCTTCTGCGCTTTGCTTTGGACAGAATTGGGATACCAAAAGGGCAGATCCCAGCTCGGCCCCAACAGAACAATACGTCCACCAGGGCGCACCATACGGCGCAACTCTTCTAACGTTCGGAGCGGATTCACGGCATGCTCCAAAGCGAATGTTGAGATGACGGCATCAAAAGATTCATCGGCAAATGGAAGTTGATCCCCATCCCCGCAGGCCAAGCGTAGTCCCGGTCTCGATGCCCGGCGCAAGCCCGATTGCGATATATCGGCCCCGAAATAGCGGCATCTTTCAGCAAGCCAATACGCATTGGCCGCACTCCCACAGGCTACGTCTAATACTCTCCCGCCTTCTGGGATAAACGAAATGGCGCGTAACCGGTTGGGCGAACTGGCGGACACTTCCTCGGTCAACGCATCCCAATACGGCTGATGCGCGTTCCAGAACTCTACGAGCCTTTCCTTAAGGTCCTTCGCGCCCGGCCCTGTGGATCTTGGGGTTGGCTTCTCGAGTAGTTTCACAATGGATATTCGATTACAGCCGGACATAAGACACGTTACTCCGGATCAGTTCCCAGACTCGATCGAGCTCATCCCTCCTTACTACGCCCGCGAGCCACGCCCCCACGCTGAAGCAAACGCATCCGGCTAGGAACTTCCACCAAGACGGCCACGATACGCGCGTCAACGCCAGCGTGATTCCCAAAGCCAGAAGGAAAGATGGAAATGCAATTCGCAAACCCTGCATGGTAAACACGCGGGTCTCCGAAAACACAAGGAACAGGAAAATACCGGCGAAGCAGTAGCTCACTACAGTTGCCCAAGATGCCCCCAACGCTCCGTAGCGCGGGATGAGGATCAGATTGAGAAGAATATTCATTCCAGCGCCGATCACCGTCGAAAGAGGGAGGTATCTTTGGAGGTTTCTTGCCAACAGCGCGCTCGTCAAGGCCACGCCGAAAAAGATCGGGACTTCCGACCAGATCAGTACGATCAACAAGCCAGCCGAAGACTGGAACTCCTTGCCGTAAAACAGGTTGACGAGCGGGGCCGCAACCGGGATGAGGATCGCGCACACAAAGAACACCACCGCCATCAGGAACCGGTAACTGACGCCCAGATAGTGGCGGAATTGTTCTTCCTGATGCGCAGTCCGGGAGAGGATGGGAAACAAAGAGGACATCAACGCCACCGG
>Ga0209648_10003154_pt1 | contig 13799 bp, 17 predicted proteins | sample GraSoi2013_115cm_FD_185830 | JGI IMG/M metagenome (GOLD analysis project Ga0209648, IMG submission 185830) | Grasslands soil microbial communities from the Angelo Coastal Reserve, California, USA - Sample 9_17_2013_115cm (SPAdes) (version 2) | ecosystem: Environmental > Terrestrial > Soil >...
AAGGCCAACCGAAAGCCACAGCCTTGCGGCACGCGAAACTGGATTTGCTCGCAAGGGACGGCGGTCATGTTCCGCCCTATTATTGGGGAGCTTTTGTTATGGTCGGGGAGGGAGGAACCGGGATTCCTCTGGGGGAACGATGAGTCTTGAGGCTCAAGCGAAAGAGAAGGTTTATTCCCGCGTGTGTGACCTTGTGACGCGGAAGCATTTCGATCCCGGCATGAACGGGGCGAATTGGGAAGAGTTGTCGAAAGCCAGAAGAGACCAAATCCTGCGAAGCAACACGGACGACGAGTTCGAAAAGCAGATACAGGACCTGCTCGCTGAGCTAAAGACCAGCCACACTGGTTTTCGCCATTCCAAGAGCGCGAAGATCCCCGGCCGCCACGCCATCGCCGCAACTTTCATGCGCTGCAACTTCGATGGCGGTCAGCGGTGGATGTTCCAAGATGTTCACGAAGGCGGTCCTGCACACGCCGCGGGGCTGCGCCCAGGCGACATTCTTCTTCAAGTCCGAAATAAGGAATTGATGCCGCCCGAACTGCCGATTTTTCCAGTTGGCGAGGACTCACAATATGCAGTCCAAAAACCTGATGGCAAACGTATCGTAGGCAACTTGATCGTTCCGTCGCCAAGGTCGAAAAGTCATCCAGTGATCGTACCCAAAGCGGTTTTGTGCGCGCAGCTACCCGATGGCATCGGTTGGCTGAAGGTGACCATGTTTCCGGGCGCAGTCGGTATTGATCTTGCCAAAATGTTTGATACCGCCATCGCCCATCTTAAAGATTCAACCCGGTTGATTGTGGACCTTCGCGGAAACACCGGAGGCGGCATTGGTGGATTGCGGCTGATGAGTTATTTGACTCCCGGAAAGAAGGAAGTCGGATACAGCCTTACTCGCAAACGAAAAGAAAAAGGTTATACGAGAGAAAAGCTACCAAGGTTTGGCCACATACCTTCCCACAAGGCGACTCTCTTGTGGCTGGCACTGCGATATGGCTTCATAGACAAATCAATTCTCGTAGTCACTGAAGGACTCGGTCCTCAGAAGTTTCACGGTCGCGTGGCGATCCTTGTCAACGAGCACACTGCAAGCGCCGGGGAGATGCTGGCTGCATTTGCCGAGGAAAATGAGCTCGCCACAATCGTCGGGACAAAGACGGCTGCTCGCTTGCTGAGTGGCTCTACGTTTAAGGCTGGTTCCGGCTACATCGTGGGATTGCCGGCTGCTGCGTATCTCACGTGGCAGGGAAAACTCATCGAAGGTAAGGGCGTGACGCCGAGTGTTCCAGTCGAACTGTCGGCGGACGACCTTCTAGCAGGACAGGACCCGCAGATGCAGAAGGCTATCGAGATTGTAAGGGCGATGTAGCGTGGTACCTGTTCTACCTTGCGAACCGCGGTGCCGGACAAACTGGTACTGAGCCCTGCATGCCTGGTTTGATTTATCGGGGCCTATCAGAAGGGAACACCATTCTCCAAGCATTTCTGGACCGACCCGCCCTCATCATATTTCACAATGCCGGATTGGTCAGAGCAATATGCTGACATTCCCTTATGCAATGGACGCGCCGTCAACTGGTACTTTGCATTCGGGCGTTTGGCATCTGCGACCTGGCATCCACCGATTTGAAAAGCGTACCCATTCCTTGTGCCATTCCTCAACTGTTCTACTATTTTGAACTCATCGCTCTGTAACGCGGACATTGAGCATGTGTAACCGACCTCAGGGTGAGTTTGCGCGTACTTTGTTTCAGCAGCGACCAACGTCCGCATCGAACCTATTGCAGAATCGAGATAGCCAAGGCGCATGAAGCGGCTGAGGAAAATCCAGCCCGCGACAATGAGTGTCAACGAACCTAGAACAACCAACAGTTTTAGACGTATAGAATTTGCACGGATGCCTGCTTTGGCCAAATTCCTTTGGGTTATCGGCCAGATAAGTTCCACACGCTCTTCGCCCGGAAGGGTGGTCACAACGAACACTTTCCTGAATGGCCCGTGGTTCTCTGCTATCAATGGCCGCACCTGCTCAATCACATCGTCAAGTCCAAAGCCACCTCCCGTGAACGGTGTGTTGTAGACGTAAGCTCTATCATCGTAATGCACCAGAAGGTAGGCCTCTTCATATCCCAAACCCCGCGGATACATACGAACCTTCGCGCTAATACGATCCCGCAGCGCCCGTACCATCGATTCGGGCGTATACGCGCCTCCTCTCGCCTCAAAACCAATCCACTGCACGCCGTTGATTTCCAGGTGATGTCCTGGATGGTGGATCTGAATTTCGTTTAGATAGCGACTCAGAACGCCATGCTGAGGAAATGCCTCTATGCGGGAGACAGGGTCTTCCTCCCGCCATTCTTTGTCTATATCACCAATCACTTCGTACAGTTCTGTAACGAACTGTCGGGAGTCATTCCGCGCTAATGGTCGTTGCTCCCTTAAGTTCACTACTACCCACCCAAAATGTTCGGGCGACGGCCTATCTTCGCTCCTAATTGCGTCAAGATACGTGGTCTCCAAATGTTCCTGTCTCCTGTAGGTCTCAATCTGTTGCTGGTCCAGCCACGCAACAAGCTCTACTCCGAGTTGTCTTCTCTCGGTATCGGTGCACAGGATGTCTGGCGGATCGGGTCCCTCCACCCAAGCTACGCCACGCTCGGCAAACATCGGGTTCAGCCTGAAGAAAACTTCCCATGATCGACGTTCATAGACATTGAGCATTTATGTAGTCAATTCGCGGGCATAACTTTATAGCAACGGAGTCATCGCAATAAGAGAGGATATGAGTTCCACTCTGAATTAGGCTTTCGGACCTGCAAAACATATCGCCCAGAGGACGCTGAAGAAAGGTCAACGGCCGCTTCGATTGACGTAACACCATCCTTCAGAGAGGCGACACCATTTGTGGTGAAGATCGCGCTTCCCGTAGTAATCGCTATGCGGAGTTCGTATGGCCCCTCAGCGCTTCCGAGCGGGAGATAGACATTGAGACGCTTCACCGCCCGACTAAGCTCCAGTGGTTGCTCGCCAGGAGTGGGCTCACCACCACGCGCGACGGACCGATCCCTCAAATCCAGTACAGCTGTTTGAGCAACGAAGCCTTCGTTTCGCTTGTGGAGCAAAGCCCAGCCGAGGACTCCCACCGCCAACAGAATGCCGGCTGCAGCGGCGAGCCATCTTTGTCTCCGCTGCCGTTCGAATGCTTCTTGGAATCGCTTGAAATCGGCGTAACACGGGCTGCAGGATCCCAGATGGTCGAGCCACTTCTGCGCTTCCAAGAGAGGCATGTCGTGAGAGGCAATTTTCTTGAGAACGTCGGCTCCTGGGCAGCCTATACGCTCGGGGTTCGGGAAATCCTTGAGCAGACCACGGCCTAGCACATCCAGGATGCGCTTCTCGTCTCTCCGGGAATATGTCTTGCTGTTCAGAACCGACTCCCTCTCCTGAGCTCGATCTTGCCGGATGCGAATATACACCCAGCGGGATTCAGCCCGGTTTCTTCGGCGTTCTGCTTTTCACCTCGCGAAGAATAGACTGCCGAATCTTTTCCAAATTGTAGTAGTACTTCATTTTTGCCTGCTGCTCGGTGACGCCAAGCCAACCCGCAATCTGTTTCCACGAGTATTTGTACTGTCTTGCCAGCCAAACCTTTTTTGTCCAAGGATTCATGCGGCTTGTGATCTGGCGGGCGGCAATATCGCGTTCGAGCTGCTCGGCCCATCTTGTGTCCAACGCGGCTTCGAAACGCTCAAGGTCAGCGACGGACGCAACCAACTCAATGGTTTCGGCCCTTCGCTGTTCTTGCCGCAATAGCCGATTGAAGCGGTGGTGGAAGACCCCAATCAGGTAGGATTCCAAGTCGGATATCGGTGGCCGGCGATTAGTGTTCCTTAGGCGCGTCTTTGCAACTGACCGCAGCACCCGGTCCCAGACCTCGGCTGCCAGCGCCGTCCTTTCGGGGCCTAATTCTCTGTCAAACAATTCGGCCCGAACGTGTGCCAGAACGCGCGGCCAGGCCTTCCGTGCCGCGGCCAACAAGTCTTCATCAACGGGAAGCGGAGGTCCGTCAGGCCGGTCCTTAATCCCAAACAAGACCCACTCGCCGTACGGGTCTGGTTTATCCACTGGGTCCATTGGGTTTACGAGTCGGAGCCTCGACGTGGCTCAGAGACAGCCTGCCATTAGGTTGCAGAGTGGGTCAATGGTACCGCGAGGTACTGGAACACCAGCCGAGGGTAGGAATACCGAAGTTATGTGCAGACGCCGATGGGACTGGCGTGGCCTTCTTAGCGTTGCGTTTTATTTTCACCGGGAACGTCTTGATTTAGCTTTTGAATCCTCTCAAACTGCGCGTGGCAGCCTCCTTCGTACAAAAGCTCGCCGGCGTCGTCGTATACATAGAGCCAGGCATACGAGTCTCCATTGCGGTCTGCCAAGTCTCGCGCCTCGTCGAAAGTTTCGCAGTCCTTCCAGAGCGGTCCGCTTGGCCATGTGAGAGTGTCGACTGGATCCAGTCCTATTACCCGATACTGACCTTTCGGGGCTTGCGTTTGCATGGGTCACCTCAGACCGGGGATTCCTTTAGGTACCCCAATGCCAGCACCAAAGCAAGCATAAAAGTCCGAGGAAGCCGGCCTGCTACTCTTTCGTGTACAAAATATTTTCTTACTTTTTGCCTTCTCGATGTTCCCTAGTAAGTGAGGGGATTTCGTGTCTCCTCCGCGCCGGAACGTCAAGCGTCGGAAACCAGGATGGGTGTGGCTGTTCGACGAGACCGCGACGCGAGTCGAGCCTCAGGGGGGCCGTCTATGTCGACCTACGACGAAATGAGTCCTGCAGAGCGGCGGCAACTGATGGAAGCTCTTGGAAGTCTCACCGGGCTGCAGGAAGGCCCGAACGGCAGGCCCTCGAACGGCACGCACTATGAGTATGACCCTGACCTGAAAAGGACCGTGGAGGTTACCCCTTCAGGGGAGCGGTTCCCCGTGGCTTTGGTCGGTGACAAGCTCATCCGCGATTCAGAAAAGTCTGTCCTGCGAAAAGGGGAGGCCGCCTAGAATGCGATACAACTATAAGGGATTCTGGAGCGATTCATACTGCGACATTGAAGTGCACCAGCGGAGCGATGGGAAATATGTCTTCGTAGCGACGGAGTTGCCAGACAATCCGGGCACCTCCGTCACCAATTACGCGGAGCAGCTCGCAACGGCTATGCGTACGCAGTACGCCTTGAAGCCCGGGGACGTGATCTGGATTGAACACTACTCGGAGGCGAAGGATCGCCGCAAAGAAGGCTTCGACTTAGTGCGCTTTCTTGGTATGGAGGGGGACTCGTTCCGCGCGCCGGTTTGGACTCGGATCACGGAGGAAGCAGTGAGTGACCTGATCGCTGGCGTGCGAAATGTCGACGACTTGATCCCACGTCGAGTCAACGAGCGCCCTGCACGTCAAATGGAACGGGGGCGATAGCGAGACACCGATGAATGCAAAGACTCTGGCTCTGAACACGTTCGTGATCGTCGCCGTTTGAACACGCGATTAGGCCTCTTTATGGTCGCGCTGATTCCTCTGCCAGCGATCCTTCTTCGCGCTCGGTTTGAACCTCCGCAGATGCTGGCAATAGTAGTGGCCGTCGCCGTTGGCACGGGCATCGTGTATCCGGTATGGTGGCGGTCCAAACACCATCCGTATCGGGAAGACGCGCGCGAAAAGCGTACACGGATTATCTCAGTGACCTGCCGAACCGTCGCATTCGTTTCGTTGGTCGGTTTCATGGCCAGCTGGGTCGTGGGAACTGACGACAGCGCATGGATCGCATTGGTGTTTCTTGCGGCTGGCACTACGGCGCTCATTATCGGGGCTGAAGTCGAGGAGCGATGGAAACGAATCCAACGGCGGCGGGCCGCTCAACTGGCTGGCGAAACGTAACGTAAAAACAGGGCCGACTTCACTGGAAGTCGGCCCTGCCGAAAGGACGCTCTTAAAAGGGAGCGTCCTGCGGGTCAGCGCCCAGCTCGGGCACAGGCGAGTCGGAATCGCGCTTCTCCGCGCGGTCGAGCTTCGCGATTCTCCAGAGATGAATTTCGGCGACACGAATCTTATGGTCGCCGTTCTTCGCCTTCTTCTGTTTCTTGGGAACGAACTCGCGATAACGGAGCTCGCCTTCGACGGCGAGATGCACGCCCTTCCTGAGAGTCGCCGCAAAGGTCGAGAGATTGCCCCAAGCGATGAGCTTGTGCCATTCCGTTCGCCGGATGTAGCCGTCGCCGTTTTTGTCCTTCCAAGACGCCGTCGTTGCCAGGGACAGCACCGTGAATTCACGCTGCGTCTTCGTGGTTTTCACTTCCGCGTCTTTGCCTACGAACCCAACCAGCCTCACTGAATTGTCAAACATCGAACTTCTCCTTTTGATGCCCTGAGTCTCTCAAGGCACACCACCCGGAGGGCGCGAGCGCGAGGCTGCTCCCAAGTGCCAAGGTCTGCTTTCTTGGAGGGTGCCCGCGCAGCGGGAGGAACCAAGACCTGTTCAGGAGCCATAGCGAAGCAGAAGACCGCCGCGCCGCCGGGCGCAGCCTCTCTTTCGCTCGCGGTGCTTGAGAACGATGGGAGAAAAAGGGAAGAGCCGATAGATAATTCGGCGAGATGGGATCATCTAGGCCGCGGAAAAGTGAAAAAGACACACAGCACGGGGAAATAGTGAAATGGTGCGGCCCATCCCGGAAGCGAAACGAACGAGTGGGCGACGGCTATGCGCGGACAGCAGGAAGCTCCGACCGGCAGTCGCAGTATCCAAAATCACACGATCTTCGAGGTCCCGTTTTCGGAGAATTCCTTCGATGCGAAGTTGGTCGGCGTGCCGGATGCGTCGTGCTCTCGTGGCCGGCTTCCTTGTCGAAACTCTACGGGGCATTCAATGGACCGACGCCCGGCAGGCGCAGACAGCACTTCGGAGTCGCCAGGAATATCCTTGCGCTCGAAGTCGGGCACTCGATTCTTTACGTTCCTTTCCAGCTCGATTGAGGCATCAGACGGAAAATGAGTGAGCAGCTCGCGCATAAGAAGTCTAAGTATCTGGATCGAGTTCCTTCTAATCTCCTCGATTTTGGTCGATTCGATTTTTCGCACCCATCTTTCGGCAGAATTCACAAGTTCGTTCCTAACTTTACTTAATGCTTGCTGAGCACTTTGCGCTGGAGGAAGAGTTGTGAAATGCAATCCCCAATAGACATAAATGCCTTTCGACGGCGTTTGATCAATAGACTTGGCCGCTTTGTGAAATGCCGATAAAACGGTACCGGAAAAAAGGCTTTCGTAAAACGTCCGTGCCGCTGAGACCGCCGCATCATTATCAATCGCCCATAGTGTCCCTATGTAGGCGCGCGCCCCACAGGCAAGAAAGAACGCAGCGACCTCTGACCACGACCAGCAGGTGTTATTAAAGACGATTGGAGAACTGTAAGAGGCTAATGCGTGGAACTGTCCTTGGTGGATCGTGTCCGCACACGCAATGGCACAAGACATTGCCACACGCCCTTTGGGTCTCCGCCTACCCTTCGATTCAAGCATGCACTTCCACATATCGAGCGACACATGGCTCGGAAGCCCGTGCTCATTCAGTTCGGGACTCATCCATCCAAGACCATCTAGAGTTTTCGGAATGACCTTCCTGTGGACCGCGACCATGCCTGGCTTGTCGGGGGCGGGAGTAACACCGATGACTTCTTCGAACTCCACGGTGTGCGTTTGTCCGTCCCGGTCCGTAAACTGATCCGACATTTCGTATCCCTCGACCTCGCCACCGTGACTGCAAATATGCAGCAAATCGTAAGGAAAGTACTGGACGTGAAAGTCAAAGCTGGCTAGAGTCGCATTCCGGGCGATCAAAGGACGCAGATAATATCTGTTCCTTACAAAGAATTTGCACAGCGAGTTGGTTTCTTCGTCAGAAAAAAAGACAGGCGAGAAAACGACTGAGGAGCCGAACCGCTCCCCATCCGCGAACATTATGCTATTCAAGACGAAAAGGTCTGGCTTTAGGAACAGATGCACATAGGAAAATGGAATAATGTCCTCGAGGATCAAAGAGTAGGGTAGGCCAGTGGTGAAAAATGTTGCGTACTCAAACTGCCTAAATGAAATCGAGCCGATCCTTTTTTCAACCTCCTCTTTGATTTTTCGGTACGACTCAGCGCTGTCTTTCTCTTTCCAGTCTTGAATCCAGTTCTGAACTCGTCGAGCGTCGTTCTTTACAAGAGGATCGACTAATAGCACGCTAGCATTGACCGCGTTCCCGTAGTTAATTGCAACCACAGCAGCGGGGTCGTCAAGCTGTTCTACTACAACAGCTGCGTTCTGAAGCTGCACAATCTCCGGCAGTGGCGGCGCGTTTTGGTCTAGAATCAAGCGCTTTCGGCGTCTTTGGGCAACGACGAGACCGCTTAAGATATTCTCAGCTTTGCACTTCAGTTCCTCTCGTATGTCTGTTAGAGGGAGTAATTTTGGCTCAACCTCCGAAGCGTCCGCAATTTCGATTACCGTCGACGCCTTTGGAACACGCAGATAGGTTTTTTGAGCCTCGTTCAATCCCGCCAAGATCAAATATTGGGGCGCCCCGATCCGGCGAAGTGCATTGCCTATAAAGACGCTGTCTTGACCGGCCATGAGTTCTGCGATGTAAGCCTCACTCATGAAGCCCATCTCTTCGCCAGTTTGGGCGACGTGCACTCTGCGGAGGAGGAAAAGCGGCAAGTACGAACCGGGGAGAAAAAGGTACGAAGAAATGAGGGCGGCAAGGGTGGTCGCGTCCCGATCTACGATGCAAGCATACCTATGGTTGAGCTTGGGCGGCTCATGAGTTTTCGCGATCTCCATTCCTCAATTATGGCTTTGGATGGGATTGAAGAGAAGAGGCCGTGCTGTGGGCGCGGCCCCGTTATCGTCAGTCAGTAGAATGCCCCGGCTCTACGATGGTTTCGTGGGGATTGTCCTTGGTCGGCGGATAGACCCAAGCTACGCCGGGATATGGACGATATCCCTCAGCCGTCACGACTGCCACGGGTATGTCAATACGGCGACCGTTTGCTGCTTTGACGGTTGCAACCCAGACCTTTCGAGGAAATCTCTTGCCGTGGCCGTTTAGGTAGTCACTGTTTCCGCCGCAGCCTGTGCTTACATAGCGCTTTCCGGCCACGAGGAACGCAACGGCGTCGTGAAATTCGAGGGGCCGTTTCCCCAAATAAGTCTGCGTGCCCAGCCTACATCCTGCGAGCTCAGGGAAATGTTTCCATGCGTAGTGTCCACATCGTTCAAGATTTTCTCCGCATTCTATCTTGCCCCAATCCGGTTCGGCTTCTCCTAGCTCGACGATCCCGGCATCTTCTTTGTGGTTTTGATCACGAACATAGAGGCGGTTGGCCTCTTCCTCGAAGGCGTATACCCATTCCACTCCGGAACCTTCAACGTTTTCGTTTGTGAACCAATTTCCTGCAGGTTCCGCATCGCGTTCTCGTTTGGGATGGCAGTAGCACTCTTCGTCCAGTCTGGACCAGCCCGCCGAGTGGTCGTCGATCACAAATTGCAACATTGCGCTGAGATTGCCATTGAATTGGTCGTGCAACATTTTCCAAAGTGCATGACCGAGCCAAGTTGGATATCCGTCGCAATGGTGATATACCCCTTTGAACGCTCCCTCGGTTCCGGTCGCGCGGGCAATGACGCTCCGGGTGCTCATTTCGCACCTTTCCCTCTGAGCGAAGCGATGCCCGGTAGCTCACGCAATTCCGTACAGTAGGCGCTCCCCAAAGCGCGGAAGTCGTCGCAAGCGGTCGATATTCGGTTGACTCCAGCGGTCAATTCGCACGGCGCAGTTTGCCAATGGCGACGAACTGCAATGCGTAGGGCGAGATCGTCTTTTGCACGTTCGATTAAAAGACGCATTACTTCGTCTCCATCACCCATCTCAAAGCAGTCGTCGAATTCGCGTCCCAGGTCTTTGTTGCGTTCCTTAGTTCCTTTCAGCAGATTGGCTGCGATCGTGGCGCGTTCTGCCGCCGATTTCGCCCTTATTGCCTCACTCATGTTCATGCTCCTTTCGAAGGTCTTGTTCTTTGCTTCTCAGGCAACGCGGAGCAGTGCATGAAAAACAAAAGCCCTTCGTGGCGGGGAAGCGCGCCAACCCGTCCGCGCTGTCAAGGCCGCGGGTTTAGCGTTCATCGGAGCAGAGCGAAGAGCCTTGACAGGGCAAGCGGGCGGTTGGCGCAGGCTTGCGCAGGAAGGGCGTTTCCGAAGGGTTTCGGGAGGGCGGGCGGGACAAAAAATGGGCCGCACCTACGAGGCGCGGCCCGCACAAATTATCCGGGTTGTTCTACTTGGTTGTTGTCGCCTTTGTCGGTTCGCGCCGTCCTGACCGAGTCTTCGGCGAAGTCTTGCTGTTGGTCTCGCCGCCCTTCGTTTTCTTGTTCTTGGTCAAGTCGGCTCGCACGGCAGCGGCCACTCTGCCCACGTCAACCTTGTAACGGATTGCGGTACGTGCGAGGTTGGAGTCCTTAGCAAGCGATTGCTTGGGGTTGTAGCCGGGGCAATACAGGTCGGAAACAAGAGCGCAGACACCGAGAAACCGATGCACGTCTGCGGTTTTCATCGCTAACACCGCAGCCGCCGCAATCTTCTCGTAGTCCACGGCCTGACCACCCCATGAGGTTTTGCTCTTCTTTTCTGCCCAAGCGTACAGTTTGGAGACACGGCGGTGGTTATCGTGGCCCAAACGCCGGAAGTAGTCGAGGGCCACCATCTCCAAGTCTGGCCGCGAGAGAGTCTCTGGCAATTTCTTGCGAATCGTGTCGAGGATACGGACTCGTGTTTGTTTTTCGACGCGTTCGGCCAAGAGTTCCTTGGCACGTTGCCTCCTCTCCAGCGGCGTTCTTTCGTATCGCGAGACGCCCATGTGCACCGGGCATTTGTCGTTCTGGCAGAGGTGGAAGATCGTCCCTGCGTTCCGGCCATCCACAAGAACGGCTGGTTTGGTCGTTGGGCATTCGCCTTTCTGTCTGGCTTTGCGAAACTCAACGACCAACAAAAGGTTGGCTGGTTGACTCTTCGTCTGCCATGAGGGAGCCTGTGAAACGGGCAAAGGTTTCTCGCCCTCTGCTTCGACCTGTTTGACGCGAATCTGAACGAAGGCGCTTACCTTTGATTGGTAGCACGCTCGGTCGGTACAAGTGCTCTTGCGCTGCACATCTGCGAAGAGCAGTGGATTGCTGCCCGTCCGCTTAGGACACTGGGCGCAACTGCCTGCAGATGGCAGCAGCGTTTCGTCATTGGCATCAAATGGTGCGTTCGTAAGGTCTAAGAGAACTTCGCGCTCTATCCAAGCGCGAAGTTGCCGCACGGTGACTGCTTCGGCCTTCTGGTCTTTCAAAATGGCGGCGGCATTTCGATGTTGAGGGAAGCACTCCTGCATCGCGCGCTGCTGGTCTTTCTTCTGCAGACGTGCAATTTCAAACGCGTGAGAGTAGTTGAGCTTGCCAGCGCGGAACGCCTGCTTTGCTTCGTCGATGAGTTTCAGGAGTTGCAGTCTTCCGTTCACATAGGCGGGCGACTTGGCAACTTTGGCAGCTATGGTTTCGACTGTATTGCTTGGTTGCAGGCTCAGCAGGTCAGCGTAGGCTTGCCCCTCATCAAGCTCGTGGGTATCCGCACGCTGAACGTTCTCGACCAACTGCAATTCGAGACATTCAGCATCGGTCAACTCGCGGACTGTAGCGGGAATGGTCGCGCGCTTGGCGAGCTTCGAGGCACGATAGCGCCGTGCGCCAAAGACGAGCTCATAAGTGCCTGCCTTCCCGTTTGCGAGAGGTCGCACGAGAACTGGCTCAAGGACGCCATGTTGTTTGATGTCATCCGCGAGTTCTGCGAGTTTCTTTTCGTCAAACTGAGTGCGCGGGTTTTTCTTGGATTCCGAGATTTTATCGAGCGGAATTTCCAATAGTAAAACGCCTGCGCGTGCCGCTTCGTCGTTCGTGTGTACCGTTGTTGCTGCGTTCATTTCCTTTCTCCTTTTTCTTGAAATATCTCTCTGCGTTTTCGTTAATCAGAGGTTGAAGGTTCAAATCATTCCGGCAGCCCGCAGAATCGAGGGGCATCCGTGTGGGCAAACGCCGTCCGGCTCGACTTCGCAGCCTTCATCACAAAGCGCGGGCGCGTTTTCCTCGCCAATCAGGACGGCTTCGCAAATCTCTTCCATCGTCCGCCCGTCCTGTTCGAGAAATTGGTCCATCGTCAAGCGGTGTCCGTTCCGGCTCATGGTGGGTTCCTTTTCGTTCTCTCAATACTCTTCGGGTAGGAGAAGGGTGGTCACAGATCGGTCTGCTTCGGTGATGACGTACAGTGCCTCGCCAGCGGACGTGTTGTAGCGGCTGAGAAGCCGGAAGCCACGTTCGAGGCTAAGCGCGTTTTCTTGGCGGTCTTCTTCGCACAGGTCGCCCCAATCGCCCTGAAGGTGTCGGGCGAGGAACTCCTGCGGCTGTTGTCCCGCCTTTTGGAGAGCGGTTAATGCGCCGGGTGTTGCAACGACTTGACCTAGAGAGAAGAGACTGTGTTTCGTGATTGGTTGCATTTGAAACTCCTTTGAAGGGTTTTGATTTTTGCTTCCCAGGCAACGCGGAGCGGTGCATGAAAAACAAATGCCCTTCTTGGCGGGCTAGGGCGACTGTCCGTCCGCGCTGTCAAGGGCGCGCGGGTTTCGCGTTTATCGAAGCGAAGCGAAGACCCTTGACAGAACAAGTGGACGGATCAGGCGCAGGGTTTAGCCAGGAAGGGCACAGGTCAGAAATGTTGGCAAAGGGAGCGTATGCGAGCGGATCCTACGAGGCGCCGGAATCTGTAGGGCGCAGGAATTGGCCCGAGCCGCGTCTAGGAAAGTGCGCGGCAAAAAAGGAAACCAAGGGCGACTGCCCAAGATCCATAGATTAACTACCTATCGACTTCACCGTCCCAAAACCCTGTAGCTGACCATAAACTGTGTCATAAAAGAAAGAGTTTCCCTCTTCGCATTTGGCCTGATTGGGAGAATGGTGAGTGGACTTACCTGACCCTCAAATACGAATCCTGTCAGCGCTCCGCGACATAGAGCCCTATGTTGATAATGTGTGCTCTGCCGCCGATGAAGAACCGAACGCATTGGGATTCTTACCGCTAGCAGCTTACGTGGAGGCCGCGGAACAAGAGCGACTCCTGATCGCAGTTCTAGACAGACAAGGCACGAAGGAATACGCAGGGCACCTCCTCTTCGGCTTTGTTTTTCCGAACGCTCGAATATCTCAAACTTACGTCCGTCCTGAGTTTCGCCTCAGTGGCATCGGACGGAAACTGGTCGAAGCTCTTGTTAGTAGGGCAGAAAAAGCGCACTTCCTCAGCATTAAAGCAAGCGTCGCCAACGATCTTGAGGCAAATCGATTCTGGGAACGGTTGGGCTTTCAGTTTGTCCGAAGTAGGCCGGGCAAGGGAAAAAACAGCCGCACAATTAACATTCGAATTAGGGAACTTGCCACGCCAAGCCTTCTGGACTTGATGAAGGTTCCATCCGAAACGCAACTCCCCGACCTAACCTTCACCGACCCTCTGTCTGGACCCTCCCCTGTGTACGCAATAGACCTCAATGTCCTCTTCGACGTTACAAAAAAGCGTCCAAGGGCTATTGAAGCTGGTCGGGTCATAAGAGCCAGCTTTAGCAACCTTGTACGCTTGGCGGTGACGGAAGAATTCATTCGGGAATTGGAGCGGACCTCCCAGCCAGC
>Ga0209648_10003155_pt1 | contig 13798 bp, 11 predicted proteins | sample GraSoi2013_115cm_FD_185830 | JGI IMG/M metagenome (GOLD analysis project Ga0209648, IMG submission 185830) | Grasslands soil microbial communities from the Angelo Coastal Reserve, California, USA - Sample 9_17_2013_115cm (SPAdes) (version 2) | ecosystem: Environmental > Terrestrial > Soil >...
CAATACCTGCTGCAGATCTACGCGTATTTGCTGAGCATGGCCTTTGAGATGGAGACGTTCTATGCCCCGGAGCGCATCCGGCTGCGCCCGATGCCGGAGGAGTCGATGCAACACGACCGCATCGCGGGCTTTCAACAGCGGATGATGACGCTGCTGCAAGGTGACCTCGCGCTCACTCGCTTAGAGGCAGAGCGGGCCGCGTGGCAACAGATTGAAGAGGAACTTTTAGCGCTAACGCTCAGCCTCAACCAGCAAAGGAGACCCTAAGTATGCCCGAACACATTGATCCACGCGGCCAGGATAATCCGAGCCAGTATATGGTCGAAGACCGCAGCAGTAACGCGGAGATGATCCGACTGATGTTTCAAGATAACTTAATCACCACAGGCATGGGTGGACCGCTCTCAGAGCAAGCTGATCCGGCCTCGCTGCACCGCGTGCTCGATATTGGCTGCGGCCCTGGTGGCTGGATTCTCGAAGCTGCCTTTCGCTATCATCACATGTCGCTTACAGGCATTGATATCAGTTGGAGGATGATCGAGTATGCCCGCGCACAGGCACAGTCCCGGGGGCTTACCGACGGGGTCGAGTTTCTGGTGATGGATGCGCTGCACCCGCTCAAGTTTCCTGATGCCTCCTTTGACCTGGTGAATCTGCGACTCGGCTCAAGTTTTCTGCTGGTAACGGACTGGCCCAGGCTGCTGGACGAGTTGCTGCGGGTGACGCGCCCCGGTGGGATCGTGCGCGTGACGGACTACGTGACCATACAGAGCACCAGTCCTGCCTATAACCGCATTATCAAAATGGGTCTCTGCGCTCTCTATCGCTCTGGTCACAGCCTGACAGAAGAGCAAACCGGGGTGACACACGAACTGGACCGGCTGCTCTCCGAACGTGGGTGTAAGCCTGTGCAGACCAGAGACGCTACGCTGGAATTCATTGCCGGAACGGTAGGAGGGCAGCATCTGTATGAAGATGCCAGGTTTGGGTTCCAATCCTGGCTGCCGTTTCTGCAAAAATGGGGATGTGCCACAGAGGACTATGATGCCTTGTACCAGCAGGCGCTGATCGAACTGCAGCAGCCCGATTTCCGCGCGACATGGGAGATGCGTACTGTGTGGGGAAGCAAGCCTTCGGCTCCAACCAACTGAGCGTTACTAGTAGGTAGACGAGCAGCTTGAACGAAAACGGCTGCCTACCAATAAATAGCGCGGATGGCTTCTCATGGAGGCACCCGCGTTTTGTTGTGGACTTCCCTAAAATTAGAATCGACACGCTAGGATGAGCGAGAAAGCCCCTGATGGGGTCCCGACATAATTTCCCCGATAGATTCCGCTAAGGGGGAGGAGGTTGTGAAGTGGTCCTGATTTTTTTCCGCTACGCTTGAGACCCTGGTATTTTCCTGGTTCCCCTGACGTAGCGAAAGAATGTAGAACGAGAAATCTCAAGCATTGAGCAAATTTCAGCAACAGAGTGCTTGGACTCTTGATAGAGATGTCGAGCCAGAGCAATTTTTCCATCTGAAGATTTTTTTTGGCCTGCCGCCGACACGCCCTCTGGCACGGGCAGCAGCCAACCCCGCTTTGGTCCGCTCACGAATGAGGTCGCGCTCAAACTCAGCTAATGCGCCCATCAGATGAAAAATGAGCTTCCCTCCAGGGGTGGTCGTGTCAATCTGCTCGGTTAAACTGATAAAATCAACTCCGCGTTCTTGGAAAAGGTGAAGTGTCTCGATGAGGTCTTTGAGGGAGCGCCCTAGTCGGTCAAGCTTCCATACCACGATGGTATCACCTGTTCGCATAAAAGCTAGGAGTTTTTCCAATCCTTTGCGCTCAAATTTTGCCCCGGTTACGGTGTCACTGAAATACTTCTCGCACTGCGCTTCCCGCAACGCATCTCTTTGGAGCGCTTCATTTTGTTCATGTTTTGAAATGCGAATATACCCAATCTTCATAGAACCTCAACCTTTAGTGTGATTTGACAATCTCTTTGTCCTCGCCAGTGACACATATGCTGTCCACCGTCCGGCTCTCATCCTTGCCTGGCATCCCTCACAAAATCAGGCCAGTCCTCGTTTTGACGCATATCTGTGCGTGTAGCGCTTTCTTTGAACCATAACGTGTCCTGTGGTCTACTTCTCGAAAATAAGGCTCATTTTCACAGAAGTTGAGGGACTACTGGTCGCGGATATGGGTCAAAACGGACAGAATATGGATCTGTCCCGCTTTTGGTGATGCCAACCGATGGGCAGAGCTGCATATCCCTGCTTGTAAGCAAATCTTTGAGAGGTATCCTACAGAGCGTGGAGCACCCGTTGACGCAGGAGCGGAAAGGATGCTCGACCGTAGCCCATTCTCTTAATGAGCTTCAACTTGTTCACTTTTCCTTCGACGATTCCATTGTTCGCAGGCAAAGTCAAACCAGCTTTCACCGCTTCTTTGTCTCGTATGACCCCGGCTACAAAACCCTGCAATTCACGAATTTGACTGGCTTTGACGCGGCCAAGCCAATCGTCAAGCTGCTCTCCGGTACGAGTGCGAAGCATCTGCGCAAACTGTTGGACCAACTCATAGGCCAGCTTCACTTCGGAGTGCAGCGATCGGAGCAGAGACAGCGTCTCTTGTTCCTCTGCTGAGAGGTCTTCAGGTTGCCGAAGGAAAAGGAACATTGCCTGTCGTGCCAGAACAGGAGGTTGTGGAGGCTGATCACCCGTCTTGTGTTCGTTCTGCCTTTCTGAAAAGGGCCGAGTACACCGCTTGTTTTGCCCTTCTGGAAAGGACCGAACGAGCCGCCTGTAGACAGAGTTGTACTGATGTAAGTAACCAGCAGCTACGAGTTCCCGGTGCAACTCCGCGACCGTGTGCAGGCCCTCTTTCCATCGTTCAACGAGTTGAGGAAGATAGGGGTCAACGCTGGCAGATCGAGATCGTGGCTTTTGTTCTGGAAACGTGCCATTACGCAGCCAGCGTGAAACGGTCGCGTGACTAATCCCTACCTGTTGAGCAATGGCGGTCTGTGAGAACCCTTGCTCGCGAAGGGCGACCACTTGCTGGTAGTGAGCCAGGCGCTGCTCCCGTTTGGCTTGACTGAGTGCAACGCTCTTGGGAAGCACGTTCGGCACTTCCTCAGTCTGCACAGTCTCGATGGGTGAGGCTCGTGCTGTGTCCGTCTGGCGCCTCCGTTGAGCAGCGAGATGCCGTGCCAAAACACCCTGCAGAGCCTCACCAAGGTTTTTGAGGAGGTGGAAACGATCTGCCGTTTGTGTGGCTGCTGGGACTGCTTTCCTGGCAGCGGTGCTGTGGATTCCGAACGGGTTTGGCAAAATTCCAGGTAAGTGTTGCAATTGAAAGCACTGCAAAACTTTCGAGAATCCACGTCGGAGCTCACAAGCTCTTCTCTTGTGTACTGCCCTGAACAGACGTACTTGAGGGGGTTCACAGGATGCGCTCCCTCTGACCGCCCACGAGAGGCGGATCGAAGAGCAGTGGTGCATCTGCACTCGTTGAAATGGACACTGTCAGAATGACTGCAACACTTACCGCTTGTTCTGGGAATGACTGCAACACTTCTCGCGAGTGTCTAGCATGGGTCAAAGGATCTTTGTGCTCATCGTCACTGCAAAACTTCCTAGAAAATCCTGCAAACCCTCTTTGGAATCCACAGCTGCCGTCGCATAATCCCCACCGCGATCGCGACTGACCAGCTTGATTTCAGGATGAGCTCGTATCCACGCTTTCGCTGTTTCTGCCTTGCGGTCGGGGAGGAGATCGATCACCTGGTGACGCTGTAAATCTACCAAAATGGTCCCGTAGTTTCTTCCACGGCGGAGGGCAAAGTCGTCTATACCCAACTGAGACACCGTTCCCACAGGCGCAAGAGGAAGGGCCATAATACGGCGAAGGAGCGTGGTTGGCGATGTTCGAATGGCCAGTTGGGTGCCCAGTCGTGCACCGAGCTCTCCACAGGTTGCCAACCCAAGAGATTGAAGGGCAAGACGCAGACGAACCGTGATGCGTGCCCACGGCTCCACAAAAGCAGGAAGCCGTTCCGTAAAGATTTTGCGGCGGCAGTCAGCAGTATCACAGAAGAATTTGCGCACATGCAGGATGAGCTGCACGCGGAAGCCTGCACAGGGCAGGTCTGCCACCACGCGCGTATACTGGCTATGGCGGCGTTTGGCAGGACAAAAACACAGTGGACAGTATGTGCTCATTTTTGTCGAAACCACATGCACCACCAGCAGGTCATCAATGGTTTCGATGCTTATAATCTCTAAGCCTGCTGGAAGAGGAAGCAAGGGGGATGAAGACATGGTATTCAGGACTCCGAACTTAGGGATCGCTCTCGTTTGCGATCGGATATTTCAGTATATCACCCTGCATCCAGCCAACGAGCTTCACCAAGATGGCGGAAGAGCCCAAGTTTTGCGCTACGCCAACCTAAGTGTTGCGCGGCTTAGGTAAGTAGTGTGAAAGCTCTTGTAGAGGGCTCTCGCAGTTCTTATGACGCTATTTGCAACCGCGTCTGGTAAGATGAGATATTTCTTACTCGCATGGCTCTATAGGCTCAATTGTGCTATAAGTCATCTATGCGCAAAACTCAGGTTAGTGCGGCGCAAAACTTGGGCTGAACTCGCACATCTCCGGTGGGGCCTGACTAGAAGCCCCCCGGGCTTCTCTGCCACGCAAGGGGTGTCACTACATTTCTGTCTCACCAACCTACCTGGACTGACTACTAGTTTAAATTTTGCATTTACACGTTTACTTTATGTGGTCTGACTCATTTATCGCATTAGCTACGAATGTTCTGATAAAATCCCTAAGTGTCTCTACTGGCAGACCAAACAGCATTCCTATGACCTGAAGTAGCGCACCCCATAATGACGCCGGCGACTCATCGATATCGACGATTGCTCCTTCCCTTCTTTCTTCGGGAATTGTCACCTCATCATGAGCCATCATAGGGAGATGGAATGTTCTCGCGTGCTCTGCCCAGCGGTCTTCATCTACGTATGCAACGGTTCGCCAGAGCCCGTTTCCGCGCACCGACACTCGGAAGTTATAGATGAGAGACAGGTCATTTTTCACCCAGTCCAGGTAAAAATTTACTAGTCCGAGTACAACCTGCCATAGAATTGTCAAATCAAAGAATTTTGCCAGGTAAAGGTCGTTATCCTGGCGAAGGTGGTCCTCTAATACAGCTCTTACTTGCCTGGATCTCACTTCACTCGATACTGTTTCTCCATCTATGACCCTGATTATGCGAAGCGGAATAAAGAAACGAGCACGGCCGTCCTCAAATAGCTCCATAGAGAGAGAATTTTGCGTGATCTGGTGGGCGTTTGGATTTATCTGTTTGAGAAAAACTGAATTAGCCATGGCTCTCCCCTGCTGAAAAGGTATATTACCTAACAGCAAAGCCTCTTTTCCATCTGCGGTCACAAGAGGTATAGCCTCTCGGCTGCGCTTCAATAGATGCTCCAGGCCGTCTTGTGAAGTCACCTCAACTTTATCGATCATTCCAAGCGGATAAGGCGAAAGAAAGATATTTACCCAGGGAGTAGGTGCCTCTCCCTTCGAAAACGTGCGAGGATCCTGGCAAAACTGCTGAAAGGCCCGCGCGCGGTCACGCCCTTGCTCCACTAAGCGGTCAACGGCCGATCGCTGAGCCTCTGGCAGTGGGTCAGAACGATCTGAGACACGACGATAGATGCAGCCATCCTTCGTAATAAATGGCGTATCCTGCTCGCCGGGAACATAGACAGCAAGCACGGCGCGTTTGGGAGCAAGTGTCACCACTTGTGGAAAGAAAACAGGAACCGGATCGATGCCCGATCGTATGCTATCGCGAAGAGAGGCAATGGGATCATGGCAATCATCCAGCGAAAAACCAGGAATGCGCTGGGCAACATGATGCCCATCGGTCGTAACTCCGACGATGTACCAGCCGCCATAGGTGTTAGCGAATGAGGCAATACTCTTTGCAATTTTAGTAGCAGCCGGGAGGATGCCTTTATATTCGACAAAATAGCCCTCAGACACGGAATCGGTGACGAGCACTTGCAGATCCTCAGGTGTCAGGGACTCTCTGAGAGATTTCTTAAAGGGACTGAATGGCATGGACAATTACCTCGTTTTCTTTTTGCTATGAGATCCCATCACAGTATAGGCTGGAAACCTATCAGCATCTTTCTCTAGTGTGATTTTACGGTTCTTCCGCAGGCCCGATGATGACAGATGTGATATACTCAAGAGCAGAACAAAATTTCCACTGAAACCATTTCTTGGTCTAATAAGAGCCTATGACGATACTTCCCGATCTTTCCGACCTGATCATTGAACAGGTCAGCGTTACCAACGGTGTGACGGTCACTGTGCGTGCAGCTTCCCCAACGGCTTGTTGTCCTTGTTGCGGCACGATCTGCCAGCGCGTACACAGCCATTACACGCGCATGTTACGCGATCTTCCAGCCAGCGGACGCCCCGTTCATCTGAAGGTGGACGTGCGTCGCTTCTTCTGTCAAGAAAGCACGTGTAGGCGGAAAATTTTTGCCGAACGCTTTCCTTCCTTGACATTGCCTCGCGTCAAATTCACGCTTCGGCTGCAAGAAGCCCTGCGAGAGATGGGCTTTGAATTAGGTGGAGAGGCGGGGGCACGCCTGGGCAAGAGGCTGAGTTATCCAGGCAGCCCTGACACGATCTTGCGGCTCGTCAAACAAGACCAATTGCCAACAACTCCAGCTCCACGCGTGGTTGGAATTGATGACTGGAGCTGGAAACGCGGACTGCGCTACGGAACGTTGATCTGCAATCTCGAAGATAACAAGCCCATCGATGTCTTACCTGATCGTTCGGTACAAACCGTCTCGGCGTGGTTTGAGAAACGTCCCAGCGTGGAAATAGTGAGCCGGGATCGCTCATCTGAATACGCAGCCGCCATTTCCAAAGGCGCTCCCCAGGCGCTTCAAGTCGCCGATGTGTGGCATGTAGCAAAGAACCTGACAGAAAGTGTGCAGACGTTGTTAGCTCGCTGCCGGGCCGAAATACGGCATACCTTGCAAGTACAGGCAATGTCAGGGCAAGTGCCAGAAGAGATGGAACCCGTGCTGGAACAAGAAAGGCGTCCTGCTCGCTCTCGTAGCGTCGAATTAGCGCGAGAAGGGCGACGAGCGCAAAAGCTGGACCGATACGAGCAAGTGATTGAGCTCCATCAACAAGGAGTCAAAGCGGCTGACATTGCCTCTCGCATGAGGATAGGAGAGCGAACGGTTCACCGATGGCTGGCTCACGGCTCCTTTCCAGAAGCCAGGCAGCGGCGCAGACGGCCTCGCTTGATTGATCCGTATGAGCGCTATGTGATCTCACGATGGCAAGAGGGATCGCGTTCAGGCTCACAGCTCTACAGAGAACTCCTAGCTCAAGGCTACAAGGGGTCACCCAAAGCCATGTACAACTATCTAGCGACCTTACGGACCCCTCAATCAGACTCACCCAAGTCGCTTCCCTCGAAACCGCGAGGGCGTCAAAGCGTTCCCTCATCGCCTGTACCGTTAGAGAACTTCTCTGCACAGCGGGCCACGTGGCTGTTTATACGTCAACTGGATGATCTGGATGAGGCACAGCAAAAAGAACTGGCGTTGATTAGACAGGCCAGTCCAAGCGCGGAGGCTGCCTACGGCTTGGCACAAGCGTTCATGCACATGATCCGAGAGCATACGGGATACCAGTTGGAGACCTGGCTCAGCTCGGTAGCAGAGAGTACGTTGCCAGAGTTCAAGTCGTTTGCCAAAGGTCTCCAACAAGACAAAGCGGCTGTCCTTGCAGGATTAACTCTTCCGTGGAGCAATGGGCCTCTCGAAGGCCATGTGAACCGTTTGAAGCTCATTAAAAGGAGTATGTATGGGAGAGCGAAACTGCGTCTTTTGAGGCAACGTGTGCTTCGTTCTCCCTCAAAAAAGAGAAAAAGCATCGTGGCACAAGTCGCATGAGAGGGCTCTCTGCTGTCTGAGAAGTTCCCCTTAGGGGATCGCTACGTAAGGTGTCAGGAACCGCAAAGGACGTGGGGTCCGAGCATGATCAAAGATTGGCGGGCTGGGTTGTTTCTTGGTCGAGAAAAGTCCCGGCCGGGATGTCGAGAATCGGGCGATCGCTCCGACCAGGGGGTGAGCGCCCGACCTGGGCGCCGTAAGAAAAGGAAACCGATCAGAAAAGGAGATCGAAATGAAGTACATGATCATGATGTTCGGGGGTCTGGGCGCCACGCTGGAGACTCGGACGCCTGAGTGGATCACAAGTATGGGCGAGTTCATGCTGAAGCTGGACGGGGAGCTGAAGGAGGCCGGCGAGGTGGTGGCAAGCCATGGCCTCGTTGACCCGAGCCAGGCGAAGACCGTCCGCTTCCAGAACGGTGCCCCGGTGCCGACCGACGGGCCGTTCGCCGAGGTCAAGGAATCGTTGGCCGGCTACTGGATCGTCGACGTGAGCGAGGAACGGGCGATCGAGATCGCGTCCCAGGTGGTCGCCTTCATCGAGTACCCCATGGAAGTTCGGCGGATCATGCACGAGTCGACGGCGCCGGAACTGTGAACGCGGAACACCGGATCGAGGAGCTGCTGCGTGAACTCGCGCCGCAGGTCCTCGGCACGCTGGTGCGCCGATATGGACACGGGCAGTTCGCCGCATGCGAGGACGCCGTGCAGGAGGCACTGCTCGCGGCGGCGCTCCAGTGGCCGACCGAGGGAGTGCCGGACCGGCCACGGTCCTGGCTGCTGACGGTGGCCAGCCGGTCGCTGGTCGACGAGTGGCGCAGCGAGAGCGCGCGACGCCGCCGTGAGGAGACCATGGCGGCGCTTGAGCCAGCTGTCGATCAAGAGGGCACCGACCACTGGCCCGCCGACCAGGACGACACGCTCGTGCTGCTCTTCCTGTGCTGCCACCCCGCGCTCTCGCCCCCGTCGCAGCTCGCGCTCACGCTGCGTGCCGTCGGCGGCCTGACGACCACGGAGATCGCGGCCGCGTTCCTGGTTCCCGAGGCCACGATGGCGCAGCGCATCAGCCGGGCCAAGCAGCGCATCAGGAGCGCCGGGGCCAGGTTTGAGTTCCCACCCAAGCCGGCCGAACGGCTCGGCGTGGTTCTGCATGTGCTCTACCTCATCTTCAACGAAGGGTACACGACCAGCTCGGGGCCGGCACTGCACCGGGTCGACCTGACCGCCGAGGCCATCCGGCTCGCGCGTCTGCTGCACCGCCTGAGGCCTCGCGAGGGCGAGGTCGCCGGGCTGCTCGCGCTGATGCTGCTGACCGACGCACGCCGAGCGGCCAGGACCGACGCCGCCGGGTCGATCGTGCCGCTCGCCGAGCAACGCCGGGAGCTCTGGGACGAGGCTTCGATCGCCGAAGGCGTGGCGCTGGTCACCAGGACCCTGGGCACCGTCCCGGTCGGTCCTTACCAGCTGCAGGCGGCGATTGCCGCGGTGCATGACGAGGCTCCGACCGCCGAGGAGACGGACTGGCCTCAGATTCTCGCGCTGTACGAGGTGCTCGGCCAGGTGGCACCGGGACCGATGGTCACGCTCAGCCGCGCGGTCGCCCTGGCCATGGTGCATGGCCCGAAGGCCGGGCTTGCCCTGCTCGGCACGCTCGATGCGGACGACAGGATGGCGCATACGCACCGCCTCGAGTCCGTGCGTGCGCACCTGCTCGAACGTGCGGGTGACACGGGCGCAGCGCGCGAGTCCTACCTGCGGGCGGCAAGGATGACCGCGAGCGTTCCCGAGCAGCGCTACCTCGCGCTTCGCGCGGCCCGGTTGCACCATCTCGCGCCGCCTACCGACCCGGCGGGTTGACCCGGCCGTTACACTCCAGCCGCCCTTTGGAACTGAGCAAGAAAGATCTTGGGAAGAGGCAAAAGCTGCATGAGGCCCTTGAGTACGGAAAGCGGCCTCATGCAGCTTTTGCGACTGAAAGGGCCGACTTGCCGAAGGGAAATGGAACTTGAGTCCTTTTCGCCTTTCTGGGAGCCCATGCAGGGCGGTTGAGACGCCGTATGACTCCAAAGAGGACCGACTTCACCTGAATCAGGAACTGACCAGGCAAGCATTTCGAGCAAAATACTCACGTCCTTTGCGGCTCCTGACACCTTACGTAGCGATCCCCCCTTGGGGAGGGCGATATCGCTTTGAGCACCATGAGTATGGAGTGTACCCATTAACGGCTGAACTTCCTGTGGATCGAGATGGGTTGTATTGGAGTCTCCTGGACTCTTTCGCTGAGCAGGAATGCGGTGATGTTCTGAGAAACCGAAGCAGGGCAAGTCTACAAGGATGTCAAGCCATGAGTTTTGTTTGAGAAGTCTCTCAGAGAGACCGGGCCGCAAGGTGTTCTCTGAGGTGCTGCTTCATCTCCGCTCGCATCATCGGGGCTGCGGAAGAACCTTTACCCATAAATTGAATTTTTCGTGAAGGATATCCTGGCCTCGTGCGTAGATCAGTGCAGGTTTTAGAGCAAACAAGCGGCATAGCAGAGAGAAGCATATCCTGACCGCGAGTTCGATTTGTGAAGCATAAGGTGGCAGTGGTTATTCTTTCCGCTCATAACGATAAAAATTGTGTCCCTCACCAACTTCCTATCCCAGATATGCCGCAAACTGGCCAATTATTGCTTCACAGGAATGTAAGAATGTAACGTTTGGCTGGCACAATAGGATGCAAGTAGCGAGCCTGTTATATACCGCAAAGTAGCTTGCTAGGGATGTCTTGACCCACCAGGCATATTTGCACCTTCGAGTGATTTAGCTTGATCGAGTTGTTCAATAGTAACTTTGGCTCGCGTCAGGTCAGCTTGTCTCAGATCAGCCCCACTCAAATCGGCCCCAATCAAACTGGCATAGCTTAGGTCGGCATAGCTTAGGTCAGCATCTCTCAGGTCGGCATCGTTGAGGCTGGCCATATTCAGTTTGGCTTGGAAGAGGTAGGCACCTCTCAGGTCGGCTCTGCTCAGGTAGGCACCTCTCAGGTCGGCATCGCGTAGGTAGGCATCGCTCAGTTTGGCTTGGTGGAGGTAGGCACCTCTCAGGTAGGCACCACTCAGATTGGCACCACTCAGATTGGCACCGAACAGGTTAGCATAGCTCAGGTCGGCATCGCTCAAATCAATGATACTTTTGTTTTTCTTTATAAGATCAGCCTCTTGCAGGAACTGAAGCACACTTCCTTTCCGATCCGCATCTAATCTCCGTAGTACAGTCAACGTTCGTATTCGTCCTATATTCCTTACTTCCTCGTATCCTTGCTGTGAGCCCCGTAAGTGCTTTCCAAGGAGGAGTTCCGACATTTTATCAATATATGCTTGTAACGCCGCTTCGCGCTGGTTATCCTTATTCTCCCGATCGCTCACTTTACCTTGTTGTGTAGTGAACCAAGCTACCCCAAATCCCACTACAACTGGAATGGCAAGTACTCCAAGAAGCTGTAGCCAGTCCCAGAAGCTTTTTCCTGGCTGATACTCTTCAGTTCTTGTAACCTTTGGTGAAGGTGAGGTAATTTCTGTTGTTGTCGTTACTTTGTGATATCCACCGAACCCAGTCCAGTTAAACTGGTAGCCTACGATAATCAATGCAACGATTGCTACCAGAATAACTGCAATAACCCCAATAGCTACCCGATGTTGCCTGCTTTTCTGCAGCCATGAACGAGGTCTTGCTTCCATTACTTCCTCCGAGCAATATACTCTGCTTGAGTATACCAGGTAGTGATGGTAGTACATATGTCTTTGCCTGCGGTGGAGCCTCAACTTAATTATATTATATTATGGTATAGGACAGCCTCGATTGACTTCCTTGTTTAGCAACCATCTCATAGTGGTGTCATTAAACCAGGTATAGTCTTCATTCAGTGCGTGTTCCAATTCGACTATTACTTGTGAAGTATAAAACGGAACGCCGATCAATTTGTGAAGCATAAGCAGGCCTAAACTGCCGTTAATCATTGCAAATCACACTAGGTGATGGGCCATCCCCCATATTCCTCAATCGCCTCATCGATTCGTTCCATCAACGAGATCGTCTCCGTTAGCACAGCTACAATATGCTGATAGTGGCGAACGTCCTCGTAAGACAGCATCCTTCCTCTGCGGTCCTTGAGCCACTTGTGGCAGACCTGGTAGCCACCGACATGGAATTCCCATACGTCTGGTGACACACCGTCAATGTACTGTGTTTTGTTAATATACACCCGCCCGTGCTGCGGTTCGTTCGGAGAGACCTGGTACTCGATTCTCTCCACCAGGTTGTTTCCTGTAACAGGATAGGTGGACAGCACTGAACCAAATTGGTCCATCGTGTGGAGGGCAACCAACCGCACCCCCAGCTGGCACAGTGCTCGAAAGAGATCCGTATGTGTCGTAAGCGGCAGACGAGGGAAATCGGATGTGAGGAACTCCGCATAGCGAGCACGATAGGCTGGCGAGTAGAACATGGCGTACATGTAGGTGAAAACATCCTCCGGTCCGAAGGTTTCCAGGAGATCACCCTTGCCATCTGGCGTGAAGCGCAAGTTAATTTTGGCTGAGAGATCAGCGATGAAGGCAGCGGAGAGGTTAGAGCGACGGCCTCCCGGTCTATCTGAATGCTCGCCTCCGTCAGGATCAGTGTCGAAGAGCTCCAGCTTCCTCCGATCAGAATATAGATAGAGGGGGGCGACGTTGGCATTATCAGCGGACGACAAAATCGTTTTATCCACTATGTACTTGACCGCATAGAAGTTGGACACGGCTTGCTCCCGGCTATTGCGCATAAAGCAGAGGGCCAGGTTTCTCCCAGCGAGCATATGGTGCATCACTTCCGGACGCGGCCTACAGATCAAGCCGCGCGACACGCCTGTGTAGTAGGTAAAGCGTGTATCAAAAGGGCGATAGGCAATTGGTTGGATCCGTTCGTCGCTGAGCTTCGACGACCGCACATCCTTCTGCGCCAGGGCAACTTGCCATTCCAAGGAATCAGCCCCCAGGTTGTATTTCTCGCGCGCATCCTCCATTGCCAGCGAGACAAAATCCTTCAAGACAGTTCGCATGTTCGCTTGTGTGTCCTGGATGGCCAGCCCGTCGCGGGCAGTATAGAGTCCGACGGAATTGACGGGCATCATGTCGGTGAGCTTCCACCCATGCTCATACTCCTCGGACAGGCTGCGGCCTCGCGGCACAAAGGAGTAGATTGGGGTACGAGGAGCCAGCTCCTGCCAGGCCGTCGTGGCCACATCATGTGACTGGAGCCAGGCATACTTCGATTCGCGCGATCCCCAGAGATCAACGTAGGAGACGGTACAGCCATCTTTGCTGCGTGGGGCACATTTGACAAAGATGCCGATCGCCACTCCCTGCTGAATGTCAAACACGTTTTGATCCGCAATACCGGGAGGGGCGACCTCCTTTGGCTTAGTGCTCCCATGTAGGTTCAGCAAATACAGGTGATCGAACGTATTCATTAAACTCTGGCGCATCCCCGGAAACGTCGGGTTAGTCAAATAGCGGTGATTCGAGATGTAGGCCAGGATACCATAGCCCGTCTGTTGAATGCGCCACTGCGCAAAGCGAATAAATTTCACGTAATCGTCCCGCAGCCCTTTCGGGTTGCGCTCTTTTAAGGGCTGCCCGTCCACCTGGTAGTAATCCCGCGCCAGAGCACTGATCCATGGTCCCGTATTTTTCGATTCGTACGAATAGGGCGGATTGCCGATCACCACCATGACAGGGGCATGGTATTTGACACCACTTGCTGCCGCAGCCTCCTCTACCAGCCACTCGGC
>Ga0209648_10003157_pt1 | contig 13795 bp, 16 predicted proteins | sample GraSoi2013_115cm_FD_185830 | JGI IMG/M metagenome (GOLD analysis project Ga0209648, IMG submission 185830) | Grasslands soil microbial communities from the Angelo Coastal Reserve, California, USA - Sample 9_17_2013_115cm (SPAdes) (version 2) | ecosystem: Environmental > Terrestrial > Soil >...
CGATGACCGACAGTGCCGTGATGCGGCCGGTCCTCGGGTTTTCGGATGGGATGTTCTCGATCGCCATGGAAAAGCGGGCGGAATCGGATTCAACCTCGATACGATGCACATTGCGCGTCACCGTGGGGTCGGCCCAAATCTCCAGCCTGGTCTGATCCGGACCGATCCCGGCAAGCGAAAGCGCGACGGCGACGTTGAGATTTGCCGGAAATCCCTTGGCCGCCTCCCGCGCCGTACCCTCGAATATCCTGAGCGGTTCGGTAATCCCAGCGATGTCGATGTTGTTTTCCACGATATAGGGCGCGCCGGCGAGCCCATTGATCGGCTTTCGCGTCACCATCCGGACCGAATGAATGTTGCCGACCGCTGCCGCGGTCACGGCGTCGAGGCCGATCAGCGCGCCCGTGGGCACGACGATTTGACCGCCATTTTGTTTGGCAAGCTCGATGAGGTCCTCGTTATCGAGAAGGGCCCCCGCGCTGAGAACAACCGCGGTCTTTCCGCTCTGCACAAACGGCGCGACGATCGACCGCAACAGCTTGCTCGGCGCGCATTCGATGACAATGTCGGCGACGCCGGAGAGTGCCTCGATCGGCAGCACGGCAGGCTTGCTCGTTAATCCGGCAAGCCAGGCGCGATGCTTGCCGGGATTCTGCGACGATACAGCGGAGAGAGTCAGACCGTCTATTCCCTGGTCCAGCGCTTCCGCGACCCTGATTCCAATGGCTCCCAAGCCAACAACTGCAACCCGCAAGTGTGCTCGCGCGTTTTTTGATGAATCCGCCAATGGCCGCCCCCCGCGATGATTGTCCCGCCGCGGCCTACCTACCACAGTTTCCGTGAAGGCCAATCAGCTGGCCACATGGGCTGAGCGCTGGTTGATATCCGGCGAGTCCGGTTCCTGAGTCGCCTAGCAGACCGAATTAAAAATCAGAGTGAAACATAATCGTCGTGACTCTGTCGCTGGGGAGGGAATAAAGTCGTGAGTAACAGCGCTGAGGAGGTGGCAATGAAAAACGTTAGTCGCTACCGCGCAATGGGTTCTCTGTGCCGTCAACAGGCTGCATATCATCCCGACCAAACCTGGAAGCTCCTTGCTCAGGCCGCGCACTGGGAACACTTGGCTGAAGTTGAAATGGATTCCCACTTTGAAGAATGCAATACAAACCGCTCAAGTCATCCCGCGAAGTCCGGCACCACTGCAAACCCCGATGACACGCGACGGAAAACGATAGCCGCCGCGTGACTACTCTTGTGCGAGCCGCATGAGGTTTTCGGTATACCCAGCGCCAATCAATGGCACGACGTTCGCTTGAGTGAATCCCGCAAAAGCCGGGGCTCTATCGAACCTCCTTGGCCGGCATCCCGTTGTTTTAGCTGTGTTGCTTGCCCGGTTTGCTTCGCCGGGTCCGGTTGTTTTGCGCCTTCTGTTTCGCTTCGAGCATCCGGTTTTGGCGCTTCTGCCTGAGCGGAGTAAACCGGATCGGGCGGTTGGCGCCGCCTCAACCGACGGGGGCGGGATTTTCCCTGGCGTTCGCTGCTTGCGGCTCTTTAGTGTCCACTGGCTGCAGCGCAGCCTTGGGTTCCGGCTCAGAGTGGGCAACCCGCTCAACTCTTTTCGGGCCTGCCGCGGTTTCCTTCATGGCCATGTTCGTTACGAGCACGCCACTGCCGAAGCTGATCACCAGCGCGCCGACGACAGTTCCCACGCCCAAAAGGTATGACGTTAGGGAAAACGGCATGGTTACCTCCGTTTCCACGGGTGCGAACGCATGAGTTGTTGAAGAGGTTCCGCAAGCGCGCTCGACAGTTTCTAGCGCGATGAACGTCTCTTTCCGCGGTTTGTTGGCCTCACGTCACTACGGAAAGGAGAGAACGCGATGAAGAAATTAAAAGTTCTGGGCGCGGCAGCGATTCTTTCCAGCGCATTCGCGATCCCTGCGGGGGCGCAGGAGGCGATTCAAGAACCGGGCGCACTTGGTCAGGCTCATCCGTTTGCCGATTATCTTACTGGCGGCTACGGCGTGCGTGGCACGTCGCGCGGGCAATACGGAAGCTATGACGGCGATTACGGCCGCCCCGGTTACGTAACGCTGGGAGTTGTCGCAAGCGACGCGATCGTGCCTTCGGCTGACGCCTATGCCTACTACAACGGCTGTGAGCCGGGTACCTGGTACCTTGGAGCGGATGGGTTACGGCACCTTTGTCGTTAGCTCGAACGCTTACAACAAAAAGGCAGCCCGACCCGAGCCGCCTTTTTGTGGCCGCTCTCAATGGATGCACAACCCCCCGGAGAACTTGCGAATATGGAATGGACGAGGCTGTGGCAGGCAGATGCTTCCAGATGCGGGCCGATGTTTCTGCCATCATCGGATCGATCGATATCTTGTTCGGGGAGATCGATCGATAGGTTTTGAACCAGAGACGAGTAACTTTTCCAGCGCCAAGGGAGGTTGAATCGATGCCACATATCCAGAAAGACCATCAACCGGTCACGCAGATCACCGTTATCGAGGCTGAGCCAGAGAAGCAGCAAGAGGCGCTGTCGTTGATGGCGGAGCGAGCGCGGTTCATGGCGCGGCAGCCCGGCTTCGTCTCAATCAGCCTGCATCGAAGCCTCGACGGGCGGCGCATCGTCAACTATGTCCAATGGCAAAATCGTGAGCTGCTGCAATCGGCCCACAAATCGCCGGACTTTCGCAAGGCCTGGCGCAAGTTCGACGATTTGACCGATCAGATTGATCCGAATCTCTATGAAGTTGCCGAGGTTTTGGATAGCGGCCGCTGAGCGTCTCGCACTTGCGTAAAATCTTGCGCGGCGGGCCAGCACGATGACAAAACCGTGCAGGCTCTCACTTCGCAGAGCTCGGCGAGGCAAGAACCGCGACCCACTTTTCGATGTCGGCGCGGATGAAGCTGGCAAATTCCTGCGGCGTGCCGCCAAGCGGATCTGTCCCTTGCCGCTTTAGCGCCGTGCGGACCTCGTCCGTGTTCAACGCATCGTTCGCCGCAACCGACAATTTCTCGATGATCGCAGCCGGCGTCCCGGCCGGAGCGAGAAGGCCGATCCAGATTCCGGCGTCAAAGCCTGTCATTCCGGCTTCAGCGAGCGTCGGAACATCCGGCATGATCGACGCGCGCTTTGACTGCGCCACGGCGAAAGCCTTCAATTTGCCGGCCTCGACATGCGGCGCCAGAGTTGGGGCCACATTGAACATCAGGGTGATGCGGCCGGAGAGCAGGTCGGACACGGCCTGATTGCTTCCGCCTTGATAAGGGACACTCAATATTTTCGTGCCAGCTTTTTCGTTGAACAGCTCGGCCGCCATATAACTCGCCGTTGCATAGCCGGAAGAGCCGAAGGTCAAACTTTCGGGCTTGCTCTTCGCCAATGCGATCAGCTCCTGCAGATTATTGGCCGGGACCGACGGATGCGCCACCAGCACGTTGGGGACGATGCCGAGAAGGGCGATCGGCGCAAGATCCCGTCCGAGGTTGAAATTCGATTTCGTCTCCGCGGGATTGAGCGTGTTGGCGATGGTCGCCATGAAAAGCGTGTAACCGTCGGCGGAGGCGCGCGCCACCGATTCGGCCGCGATCATGCTGCTGTTGCCCGGTCGATTTTCGACGACGATCGGTTGGCGGAGACTGACTTCCATCTGCTTGCCGACAAGGCGGGCAAGGATATCCGCGGCTGAGCCAGGGCCAAATCCGACAATGACCTTGATCGGTTGCGCGGGATAGGTTTGCGCCGTGACAGCGGTCGTGCTTGCGGCCGCAATCATCGTAACGCCCGCACAAAGCGCGACCACTTTAATACAACGCCTGAACATATTCCTCCCGCCGCGCAATCCCTGGCGCTTCATTCTCGCATTTCGCCTTGTTGACGCTTAGGGGTATGGGCCCTACAGCTTGCGCGCTTCCTTGCGTAAGACCAACCGGCTGCAAGTTTACTCTAACGCGACCGCAGCGCGATGGAAGCCACAATGCAGTCAGACCCTCAACGCCGCGCATGCGCAGCGATCAAAGGTGTAGCGGCCTGCAGGGACGTCTTCGCGGCGGCCGACAAAATGTAATCAGCTCGCATCGCGCGCGCTCATGAATGGCTTGGACCACAGCCGGGCGCATCCGGCAGATTCCGTGACGCAAGATTATTCCAATGGTGACTTCGACCGGTGAAGGTGCATCCGGGTCATCCCCGATGGTGCAGTGGCGCCGGATGGCGTAATGTTGCGCGGGCGGGGAATCCTGCTGCTCGCCCCGTAATGATCGCCAACTAGCGATCTCGGGCAGCCTCGCCGGTGAAGGAGGTTTTCCATGTACGCCGCCATCCGTCAGGGCAAAGCAAAGACTGGCATGGCCGAAGAACTGGCCCGCAGGATCAAGGAGGGCGCCATTCCGATCATCAGTGACGTCGAAGGTTTCATGGCCTATTATGTGGTCTATGCGCCCGACGACACCGTGACGGCGATCAGCCTCTTCAACAATTTCGCGGGAGCGGAGGAGGCCAACCGGCGTGCGCTCGCCTGGATCGACCAAAATCTCGGGCCCCTGCTGGTTGGACCAGCCACCGCGGTGGCCGGCCCGGTGATCGTGCATACCTTGGCATAGCCATGGGATCGGCGAATTGCCCGGCGTCCCCATCGTTTCGCGCAAGTGTGCGATCGTCAGGCGGCGGGAATCCATCGCCCCGCCGGGCTTACTGCTACGGGCGGGAAACTGTTACGCCTGCTGGGCGGGCATCGTCACCAGTTGGGCAAATTGATCGTCGCTAAGCTCGGTTTGCGCGACCAGGACGCTACAGCGCAAATGCTTGATCAGATAGGCGCCGACCGAGCCGAACCACCATCGCGCCAGCGGCCCGGTGGGACGATGGCCCACCACGACGAGATTTGCCCCGATCTCCTCGGCGACACCTGCGATCTCCTGTCCGGCGGACCCCATACCCAGCCGCGCCGTCGGGGAGAAGCCAATGGCCTTGAGCCGCTGCACGCCTTCCGCCAGGATCGCCTCATAAGTTGCAATCTGGTCTTCTACCGGGATCGCGAAGCCTCCTTCCAGGGTCACGGTGCCGGAAGAAATTTCCACGACTGCCAGCAGGAAGACCTCAGCGCCGCAAAATTGCGCAAGCTTCGCACCCTCCCGCAAAGCCCGTCGTCCTTCAATTGAACCGTCATAGGCGAGAAGAACTTTCTTATACAAGTTCGCCCCCTCGATTGCCGGATGCACTGCCGAAGACTATCACGAATTTTCGGATATCGTAGCCGCAATCCCCTGAAATCCGGGCTTGAAGCATTTTGCGGGCCTTGATTGAGCCGCGTCGCTGACAGAAACCGTCCGGGAGCCCGCCGGCCGGCGTCTTTCGCCTTCCAGTTTCCTCGCAAAATGGTAGCATCTCGCCGTCCTTGGGGGGTGGCCGGTGAAGACGATCACGGCAATCGCAGCCAACAAGCTGGGCAACTTTCTTGCCACGGATTTCCGTCGCGTTTTTGGTCCGGCACACGACGATAAGGCCGAGCGTTTAGGGTCCTTCGCGCGCAGTACCATTGAAGGTCTGGGCAGAAGCGACGCGCTTTACCACAATTTCGAGCACACCCTGCAGGTCACGATGGTCGGACGTGACATTCTCCATGGAATGACGCTTTCCCAGCGAATAGAGCCCCTTGATTACAGCCATCTGATCATCGCCTGCCTGTTGCACGATATCGGCTATATGCGCGGCGTCCTCAGCGGCGACACCGAAACCGAGTTCGTGGTGGACGGAAGCGGAAAGACAATTAGGCTGCCCCGCGGCGCTTCAGATGCGGCGCTGTCGCCTTATCACGTCGATCGGTCGAAATTGTTTGCCTTCGAGCGGCTGGGAAAGTCTCCCGACATCGACGCCTCCCGCATCGCGGCCGCAATTGAGAGGACACGTTTTCCAGCGCGACCAGGGGGCGACGATGAGGACATCGAGCCAAAACTGGTCCAGGCTGCCGATCTGATAGGCCAACTCGGCGATCCCATGTACTCGCGAAAGGCAAACGCGCTCTATTGCGAATTTGAAGAGATCGGCATGAACCGGCAACTCGGATATTCGTCGCCGGCCGATATTATTGACAAGTACCCCGCCTTTTTCTGGAACAGCGTCTCAACCCACATCGAGGATGGCATCAAATATCTGAACATGACGGTCTCCGGCCGCCAGTGGATAGCCAACCTGCATCATCACATCCTGTGCGCCGAACATTCCCACCGCTTCATGGGACCTCAGCGCTGACGAAATCCAAATTAGGAGCTTCGCTGCGAGACTCGACACGCGTGACAGGAATACTTGCAACAGTGATCACTTCGGCCAAGCGGCGTGGGTCTCACGCCACCTCGGCCTTGCCGTGCCTGACCGTCTGGCAAACTTCGAACCCCTCGAACTGAGGGTGCCCAAGATAGAGTGGCTTGTTGTCGCCCGCCCGGCTATGCGCGGCACGGAAAGCCTCTGATTTGGTCCACGCTTCAAAGACGGCGCGGTTCTTCCACACCGTATGAGAAGCATAAAGTGTGTGGTCCTCGGCTTCGGGGCCTTTGAGGAGGTGAAACTCCACAAAGCCCGGCACCTTTTCGAGATGGCTGTCGCGCGACAACCACACATGCTCAAAGGCTGCCTCGGACCCTTTGATGACACGAAACCGGTTCATGGCGATAAACATGCGGCGATCTCCTGATCCTGACGGGGTCGGTCGGTATAACACCATGTAGTTGGGGAGATTGCGATCCGTTGAGAAGGCCGAAAACGTTGATGTGAAAACCAGAACGGTCTCCACGCGATCGGTCGGGAACGGTTGTACTGGCAAAGAGATGGGATAAGCGCTTTGGCACCCGCGAATGCTGCAGGATTTTTTCCTGGGGCAAGTTATGACCGGCGTTCGGAAATGACGCGATGCTGGCGCTCGCCGGTGAATTTCGCTGCCCCGTCGATTTCCTTCCGTCGGCGGCCCGACACGTCTAACTGGCATCGGCCGGGACGAAGCAACGGATTTCGATATTGCCGCGAACGCTGACATACCAGACAACGGCTTCGCCCAGCGGATTGCCTGCATTTCGAACAACCGCCTTCTCCGGCACTTGCCACCACACGCCGTCGATCGGTAGCCAGTAGCCTCCATCACGAACGTCGTACACCGTTCTATGGCCGTCGGAAATATCGCAGCAAAGAACGCCGGTCGGACTGCGCACGCTTTTGAACCAGGCGCGAATGTCGTCCGGGACATTTTCAAACTGTCCGTGATCGACTGCGCGAGCGGCTCCTGAGACGAGGATCAACGCTCCGAGCACGTGCAGCAGCGCGCGCAACCGCATCATGAGTCTCCGCACACCGATTATCTGAAGGATACACTGCTGCCTGGTTGAAGGCCACTATTCGGCTTTGCCAACGGACCACTCGGATATTTTATCTCGGGATCAAGAATACGAGATATCATACTGGAAATACACAGATTCACCGAGGAACTCGGTATCCACCGAGGGCTCAACGAAACGCGCCACAGATGATCGAGATACTTGTCCGGTTGGCTTTTAGGCTGCCGTTCAGACCAGCGTCGATCGACCCGTCTCAACGATCAGTACGTAGACTTTTTGCCCAGAGCCTAGCCAAATGGAGATGTCTCACTAGGTTTAAACGGGAGATGACTCCTTGTTATGTCTGTGGGAACCCAGGATCGACAAATGACGCCAGGGATCGCACTCGCGATCGGTTACATTATCGGTTTTGCACCGGTTTTTGCGCAAGACTATCTTAAAGTCGCGCCAACACGACTGTCGTTGCGGATCGCGAGCGATCCACCTGGCGAGCGTTGTCGTCGCATCGAAATGTCGGATCCTAAGGCCTTCGTATCGGTGTCGCTGCATCGCACATTCCACGACGATTTCGACGAGCATCCATTATTGAACGGAAAGTGGGTGCCTCACTACGCCGGGGGCGCTGCATGGCCGCAAGCGCGCTACTGGGGAGGCGATGGCTCCGACTTCAAACGGAAAACCACGTACAACGGCGAACAGCAGATATATGTTGATCCACGCTATGGCGGACGAGCAACAACTCCGCTTGGGCTCGACCCATTCAAAATTCGAGATGGAGTTCTCTCGATCGTTGCAACCCGCACACCTCCAGCTCTGAAGTCGGTGCTCTTCAACAATGAATACGTATCGGGCATCCTGACGACCCAAAGTCGGTTTTCGCAAAAGTATGGATATTTCGAGATCCGTTCGAAGATCCCGGTTGGGACCGGTGTATGGCCAGCCTTCTGGATGCTCGCGGATGACGGCGGCTGGCCTCCCGAAATCGACGTGATGGAAGGACGCGGGCAACGGCCCGGCGACCTGGTGATGACGACACATTGGCGGATTCCGGCTAGCGGTCGTGTGGATTCCTGCGGGTTTGACTTCTCATTGCCGGGCGCGGCGACCGATTTCCACGACTATGGCGTCCTATGGATGCGGGATCGCCTTATCTATTTCATCGACCGCAAGCCCGTGTCGGATATCAAGGTCCCGACCGGCTTCGACGATCCGATGTACATGATCGTGAATCTCGCGATGGGCTCGAAATACTTCGAGGGCGTGGGATTCGTCGACGCCGAATCTCCTGTAACGGTCGAATTCGAGATCGACAGGATTTCCGCTTATCAGTTTGATTCCTACTAGGCGTTTTCAAGCGAAGCGAGACCGGTTCGCGTCAAGAAAACGCTTCAAATCAAGAATCCGGGGCCCCGCTTCGATTCAATCGAAACGGAAAAGGCTCCAGTCACTGCGATCGCTCGGAATGGGTCTGCCCGTGAACGCGAACCTGACAGGAGAGGCTGATGTTCGGTAAGCTCTCGCGTCGGCATTTTGCCAAGCTTGCGGGTTTATCCGCGCTCGGAATGGCGGCGACGCCCGCGAAGTCGGAAGACGTCGAAGCGGAACAAGCACCCGACCGGCACGCCCCCGCCAGTTTCCCGAACGGGTTTCTGTGGGGTACCGCCACTTCCGCGTATCAGATCGAAGGCGCTGTCGACGAAGACGGCCGAGGCCGTTCGATCTGGGACACCTTCGCCCACACCCCGGGCAAGATCGGCGACCGCAGCAACGCGGACCGCGCCAACGATCACTATCATCGGTACAAGGAAGACGTTCGCCTGATAAAGGAGCTGGGGGTCAAGGCCTATCGCTTTTCGATAGCGTGGCCGCGGGTGTTTCCCGAAGGAACGGGTGCGGCGAATCCCAAGGGCCTCGACTTCTACGACCGTCTCCTGGACGAACTTCTGACCAACGGCATCGAACCGTTCGCGACCCTATATCACTGGGATTTGCCGCAGTCGCTGCAGGACAGGCTCGGTGGATGGCAGTCCAGCGAGACGTCCAGGGCATTCGCGGATTACGCGGGCTACGTGGCGGAGCGTTTGACCGACCGCGTCAAGAACATCTTCACGGTCAACGAACCCGGAAGGCTTGTGAACTTCGGCTACGGTGCGGGCATCGACGCGCCTGGCCTCAAACTTCCGCAGGCAGAACTGAACCAGGTACGTCACAACGTCGCGTTGGCGCACGGTCTCGCGGTGCAGGCGATCCGCGCGCGGGGGCGCGCGGGCACCAAAGTCGGTCCGGCCGAGAACATCGCGACCTGCTTGCCGGCGATCGCTACGCCCGCGAATACTCGCGCGGCCGAAATCGCCACCCGGGAGTTGAATGCTGGTTTTCTTAATGTGGTTCTGGAGGGCAAATACACGGACACGTTTCTCGAATATGCCGGCGCAAACGCCCCCAAATATACCGCCGACGAGCTGAAGATAATTTCCTCCCCGAACGATTTCGTCGGCCTGAACATCTACGCGCCGCAATATTACGTCGTCGCAGCCGACCGCGCGCCGGGTTTCAGGGTTCTACCCTTTCCGGCCTCGTTTCCGCATATGAATGTCGATTGGCTCAGGATCGGCCCCGAGACAATCTACTTGGTGCCGCGACTTGCGGCGAAGATCTGGAACCTCGATACGATCTATATCATCTTCGGCCGATAACCTGGCCGTCGACGGCAACGTGTATGACCTCGACCGCGTCATGTACTTGCGCAACTACCTGGCGCAGTTACGGCGTGCGACTTCCGAAGGCGTGCCGGTTCGCGGATATTTCCTGTGGAGTCTGATGGATAATTTCGAATGGATATACGGATTTGAAAAACGCTTCGGGCTGTATCGGGTGGACTTCGACACGCAACTTCGGACGCCGAAGCTAAGCGCATCGTTCTATCGCAACGTCGTCTCACGGAATGCAATAAGTGCTTAAACGAGAAGGGCACCTTGGCATCGGCAACGGCAACGGCAACGGCACATTCAGATTCACTCGTCATGGGACCGGCAATGGATCATATTGATCCGATTCGTGATATATGGCCAATATACGCTTGGGATTGGTGTGCATTAGGAATGTTTGCGAGCGCGCCGGCCGATGTGGGGAACGATTTGAAATCGAAAATGCCAACCAAACGCCGGTCTCGAGCAATCGAGGCAGAGGACGGCACTCTTACAGATCGCGCCTATCGCGAACTCGAAGAGATGATCGTCACGCTGCAATTATCGCCGGGAACGGTATTGTCGGAACAGGCGCTTGCCCTGCGCCTGAAGATTGGCCGAACGCCTATCCGGGAGGCCCTGCAGCGTCTTGCGAGGGACGGCCTCGTTGTGATCATGCCGAGGCGTGGCATTATGGTCTCCGAGATCAATTTGCGGCTGCAACTGCGGCTGCTCGAGGTACGGCGTGAGTTGGAGCGCCTGATGGCAGGCCTGGCGGCCGAGCGCGCCACTCCCGAGGAGCGCCGCGAATTCGCCGAGGTCGCGGAGGCCATGCTCGCCGCCGCCGGCAAGGCCGACGACATCGCCTTCATGCGGCTCGACCAGCGTTTCAACATCCTGATCGCGACCGCGGCCCGCAACGAATTCGCCCGGCGCTCCATGGGACTGATGAACGCGCTGTCGCGCCGGTTCTGGTATCAGCACTATCAGCAGGTCGCGGATCTGCCGCTTGCCGCCAAGCTGCACGCGGCGGTCGCGGAAGCGGTTTCGCAGAAGAAAGCCAAGGCGGCCGCGACCGCCTCGGACCGGCTGATCGACTACATCGAGGATTTCGCCCGCAAGACGCTCGATACCTGAGCCGGCTTCAATCGAACATGATGACGCTGCGAATGGTTTCGCCGCGCTTCAAGGCGTCGAAACCGCCGTTGATCCCGTCAAGCGTGATGCGGCGGGAAATCAGCTCGTCGAGCATCAGCGAGCCGTCGAGATAGGCACGCGCGAGCAGGGGAAAATCCCGCCGCGGGCGAGCATTACCATAGCTGACGCGGCGGATGCGCTTTTCCTGCATCAGCGAGCCCCAGCGGAACGCGACGTCCTTGTTGACGTCGATCTTGCCGAGCCAGATGACCTGGCCGCCGGGCCGCACGGCCTCGGTGGTGACCCGAAAAGCCGAGCCGCTCCCGGCCGACTCGATGACGACGTCGACACCGCGGCCGCCCGTCTGTTGTTTGCCGGCGGCGACCGCGTCGTCTGTGGACGCGTTGACGCCATGCGTTGCGCCCATCCGCACGGCGAGCACAAGTTTCGCCGGGTCGAGATCGACTGCGATGATCGCACCCGCACCTGCCAGCCGCGCGCCTTGCACTGCGGCGAGACCGACTGCCCCGCAGCCTATCACCATCACGGTATCGCCATGGGCGATCGCGCCCAGATTGAGGGCCGCGCCGACGCCGGTCATGACGCCGCAGCCGATCAGGCAGGCGCGGTCGAAGGGAATATCTTTTGGAACGGCAATGGCTTGTTGGTCGGCCACGACGCAATATTCGCCGAACGATCCCAGGAACATCAGCTGCTGAAGCGGGCGGCCATCGGCCAACGCCGCGCGGCTTTCGCCATCGAACGGCAGCGCCTTCGGTCCCTCCCCGAGATATTGCTCGCACAGGATCGGGGCGTCGCGGTCGCAGTAAAAGCAATGGCCGCAGTGCGGATTCCACGAGAGTACGACATGGTCGCCGACTTTCACCCCGCGCGCGGCAGGGCCGACCTGCTCGACGATGCCGGCGGCCTCGTGCCCGAGCACGATCGGCATTGGATAGCGCAGCGATCCTTCGATCACCTCGAGATCGGTGTGGCAAAGGCCCGCCGCGCGGATTCGAACCAGCACATCAGTCGGCTGCAAGTCCGTCGCCGTGATGGTTTCGATCGACATCGGCGTTTGCGCGGCATGCAGCACCGCAGCCCGATACTTGAGGGTCATCAGGCAACCGCCTTGCCGGAAAGCGCGGCCAAGGCCTGGTCAATATCGGCAGAAGTCATTTCCCACTCGTTGCCGAAATTCGCCACGACGACGCGCATGAAAGCCTCTACCGAACCCCTTGCTTTGTCCTTGTCGCCGAGATGATCGACCAGCAGCGCCAGCGCGAGCTGGCGCGGTTCCAACCCCTCATAGCTCCACTCGAAGCCGTTCCTCGTGAACTCCATGACATCGACGCAAGGGTCGAGTGGCGCGCCATCGACGGTCACTTTCACACCATCAATAGTCCGATCTCCCGCATAGCGCTTCATGTTACCCTCCCGCTTCCGATCCGAATGCTTGCCCCTCACGAGGCGACCTCGATCTGGCCCGCGATCACGCGCATGACGTCGCGGTCCCGATGCGCCTCGGCCAATGTGCCCGAAAACATCACCTCGCCTCGCTCCAGAACATAGATCCGGTCGACGTAATCGGGAATGTGGTGCACGTTGGATTCCGCCATCAGAACACCCTTGCCCATCGCGCGGATCGACGCGACGCCTTCCGCGATCGATGGAATGATCGCCGGCGATAGACCTTCGAACGGCTCGTCGAGCAGCAGCAGTTTTGGATCAAGCGTCAGTGCCCTGGCGATCGACACCATCTTGCGCTCGCCGCCGGAAAGCTGCGCACCGCCGCGGGCGAGATATTGGCGCAGTTTCGGGAACACGGTGTAGGCTTCTTCGATGCGGGCCGCGGCCGGACGACCGGAAGGCCGCGTCCAGGTCGAAAGCTCGATATTCTCGGCCACGGTCAGGTCGGTATAGACTTCGGACTCTTCGGGCGAAAAGCCGATACCGCGTTGCGCGATTTGCCAGGTCGTCAGCTTCGTCAGGTCGCGGCCATCGAAGCTGATATCGCCCGAACGCGCGCGGCGATAACCCATAATGCTGCGAAAGGTCGTGGTCTTGCCGGCGCCGTTGCGCCCGACCAGACAGACAAGCTCGCCGGCAGCGACTGACAGGCTGATGCCGTTGAGGATGCGACTGCCCTCGATGTCGACGTTCAGGTTCGACAGGTTAAGCATCAAGACATCTTTCGCTGGGTTTGCGGGCGGGTTCCTATCACTGCGGCGATCAGGGCCGGATTCGCGAAGAAAGCGTCGGGCGGCATGTCGGCCAGCACGGACCCTTCCTGTAACGCGACAATGCGATGCGAATACCGCTCGACAAGATCCATGTCGTGCTCGACCTGGACGATGGCACGCACACCTGCCGCTTTCGCCGCCGAGACCAGAACCCCCATAATCGCATGCTTGTCGCCGGTCGAAACGCCGCTGGTCGGCTCGTCCAGCAGGATAACGCTGGGATTGAGCGCAAAGGCGCTCGCGATATCCAGCAATTTCTTTTCGCCCTGCGACAGCGTCGAAGCCACCGTTTCAAGCCTGGCGCGCAAGCCAAGAACTTCCGCGATACGCTCGGCGTCGGCTTGCAGCGCGGCATCGCGCTTCAGCGAGCGGAACGGATTGCCAACGCGGCGCAGG
>Ga0209648_10003159_pt1 | contig 13793 bp, 12 predicted proteins | sample GraSoi2013_115cm_FD_185830 | JGI IMG/M metagenome (GOLD analysis project Ga0209648, IMG submission 185830) | Grasslands soil microbial communities from the Angelo Coastal Reserve, California, USA - Sample 9_17_2013_115cm (SPAdes) (version 2) | ecosystem: Environmental > Terrestrial > Soil >...
GGAGGGGTACGCCCGGCGCAGCGATCCGGGCGATCCGGCGACGTGGCTTCCCCAGGTCTTCGAGGATGTACGACGGCGGATCATCGCACTGGCCGCCGCAGAGGGAAACCAATCCGGCGATTATGCGACGACTGTCGCGCTGGCTGTCGTTACCGGTGACGTGGTTTGCGTCGGGCAGGTCGGCGACTCGATCGCCGTGCTCGGATGCGGCGGCCGGTACGAGACGGTGACCCCAGAGCCCACTGCGGAGTATGTGAATGAGACCACCTTCATAACCGATGACCATGCGCTCGACCGGGCGAGGTTTACCGTCAGGCCTGCCGATGAGGTCAACGCCATATTCCTTTCCACCGACGGACTACGGTTCAAGATTCTGGCTGATCTGGCCGCCGCAACCCCGTTCACCCCTTTTTTCGAGGACATGGAAGCGTATCTCCAGTCACCTGCGCCAAGCACGGACGCTCTCCGCGAGTTCTTGGCCGGTCTCGACGATCAAAGCGGTGACGACAAGACCCTGGTGGCGGCCGTACGTATCAGCTCGCCTTCCGGCCATGGAGGTCCCGCCTCCGAAACCCTGGCCGCAGGCGCTCAGGAACCGGTGGCGGGGCTGGCGGAGCAACAGCACCGGTTCAGTGCTGGGGGAGGATTTGAATGACGTTCACCACGGGGCGGGTACCACCGTTGTAACAGTCCGGAAGCTGGCGGCGGGCGGCCAGGGCGAGGTATACGCGGTGGTGACGCCGCCAGGGCAGGTCTTCAAGAAGTACCTGCGCACGGCGCTGGACAAGGACCCTGGTCTCCCGCGGCGGCTGCACGTGATGGTGACGCACGTTCCGGCACAGTGGCGCGAGGTGCACAGCGGACACGTGATGCTCACCTGGCCATCGGACGTGGTAACGAAAACGGGCGATTCACCGGCTACCTGATGCCCATGGTGGACATGGACAATACCGTCAGCTTGCACCGGATCACCAACCCTACCGATCGGCGGGCAGCCATCGGGGCAACCTCGTGGGTGCAGGGTTTCACCTGGCGTTACCTTGTGCGCACCGCAGCGAACCTGGCTCAGGCCACTCACGTGCTGCACCAGGAGGGCACCGTGATCGGCGATTTCAACGAGTCCAACGTGCGCGTGACCCGAGAGGCTCGGGTCACCTTGCTGGACTGCGACTCGATGCAGATCACCGATCCCGACACCGGGCAGCGCTTCTTCTGCCCCGTCGGCCGACCCGAGTTCACGCCGCCCGAGCTGCTGCACGCGGATTGGGAGACCACCGTCCGCCATCCCACCAGTGACCTGTTCGCGCTCGCCGTCCATCTGTACCAGCTGCTGCTTGAAGGAGAGCATCCCTTCCGCGGCGTCTGGAGCGGGTCAGGGGACAAATCACCCGTACCTGATCTGGCCGGTCAGGGCATCTGGACTCATCGTCCGCACGGACAGCTTCATCCCCGCCCATCCGCGATTGGCATCGGCCTGCTCCCGGATGCAATCGCGGACATGTTCCGGCGGGCCTTCGAAGACGGAGCCATCAACCCAGCGGCCAGGCCCGCAGCACTCGAATGGCAGCAAGCCCTGACGAGCCTCGATGCGCGCCTCCGCGGGTGCAGCGCGAACAAGGCACATGTCTATGGCGACCACCTCCGCTCCTGCCCGTGGTGTCTTCATGGAGCTTCCGCCGCGCCCGTCATCCAGCAACCACTGCCGCCAGCCCCCGCGCCACCCGGGATCGCATCGCTGGTGGCCGCGCCACAGCGAACCACCGTGCCGACGCCCGTTCCCCAACAGGGCCGGGAACTCCCCCATCGTCACTCAGCCTCTCGTCAGGCCGGGAACGTCAGGGCCACGGCGCCGTCGGCGCGGCGGCCGGGTAGCCGCCCTCATCAGCGGCGTAAGCGTGGTGGCCGTTGTCCTGGCAATTGTCATCGCCCATCTAGGGCCATCGGGACCGCGGCCCGCTCAGGCGCAAAGCTCTGGCAAGCCTGCCGCCTCGGCATCGGCCGCTCAGGCGCATCTGGCGTCGGCCGCATCATGGAGGGCGGTGCCGGTGACCCTGCCCGCAGGAGCCGCGGCCCCAGCAACCCAGAACGCGACGCTTTGGGCCATCGCGTGCCCGACGGCTGCTACCTGCGTGGCTACTGGCGACTACCTTGATGCCAGTAAGGCACCCCAGGGCTTGATCGAGACGCTCTCGCACGGACACTGGGTCCCGGCCGAAGCACCGTTTCACGCTAGGCACCAAGCCGTAAGCCTTGACGGTGTTGCCTGCGCCAGCGCAGGCGCCTGCGTGTCCGTTGGCTACTACGAATACGACAACAACAAGATTACCGACGGTTTGATCGAGACCCTGTCGCACGGGACGTGGACGTCTGTGGAGGCACCGCTGCCTGCGGATGCGGCAACCGGCAGCCAGGTGGCGATCCTGCAAAGCGTCGCGTGCCCGGCCGTCGGCACGTGCGTGGCCGTTGGTGGTTACCGGGGCCAGAACAGTGCTGCGCCGGGTTTGATCGAGATGCTGTCAAATGGGACCTGGACGCCTGTCGAGGCATCGCTGCCCGCAGGTGCGGCACTCACTCAACAGGCTTCCATTAACAGCGTCGCATGTTCAGCCGTGGGCACGTGCGTGGCCGCTGGCACTTATGTCGACCAGAACAACGTCTACCAGAGCCTTGTCGAGACGCTGTCAAACGGGACCTGGACCGCTGCCGAAGTTCCGCGGCCTGCGGGGGCGATAGACAGCAAAGACGCGGGCCTTAGCGCCATAAGCTGCCCGACGGCGGACATATGCGTCGCCACAGGCTGGTACAACTATACGGGTAATCCCTTCCAGGCCAGCCCAAATCTGATCGCGACAGGCTCAGATGGAACCTGGCTTCCGGTTGGCGCACCGGCGCCTGCGAATACATCGACCGATCGAATTGCCCTCAACGACGTAGCATGTCCCGCGGCAGGCAGCTGCGTGGCCGCAGGGTCCTATAACTACAGTAATCCGAATAGACAAGGTGACGGCCTGCTGGAAATTCTGTCGCACGGGGCTTGGGCGCCCGTGAGAATAGGGCCGCCTTCCGCCGCGGCTACCTCGAACTACTTCCGCGCCCTTGCCTGCCCAGAAGTCGGCATGTGCATGGCTGCGGGCGCCTACCACACTCGCTCCGGAGGCCCCAATCAAGCCCTGATAGAAACAACTACCCGGCCGCCTTGACGGCCGGGTTGTCGCATGGCTCATGGAGGAGCGGACCACCAGTATCAGCAAAGCGGCACCGGGGCCAGGATCGTTTCTGCCGTTTCACCTGGCGGGAGTCCGATAGAGGCGGAAATTTCATCGGCTGATCCTGAGCGGATACACCATGAGCTTGGTCGTGGCATGTTCCTGACTGCCCCGCTGGAGACGATCAACGCCAAGGCAGGCACCGGCTCGTGGAACGCGGCGCACTTCAACAACGCCCAGTACGACAAGCTGGTGTCGCAGTACATCGCCGCCTCCGACCTGACCACGCAGAAGGGCCTCGCCGGGCAGATCGAGAACCTGCTGCAGGCCCAGACCCCGATCATCTTCGGGTACTTCTACAACTACCTGACGGCGACCGCGAAGAACGTGACCGGCGTCTACCCGACCGCGATCGGGCACCTGTTCCTGAACAACGCGGGCAAGGCCTAGTTTCCCTGGGTTCTTCGTGCGGTGCGCCGTGGCTACGGCGCACCGCACGCCCTTGTGCGCGGGGGTCGCCTTGGCCGCCGGGTAGCCTGCTTGACGAGTCGCGCTGGCTTGGAGCGCGACGGCGCGCACAGGGAAGGCAGGCCAGATGGCGACCGAGAACCGGGCGCGGGCCGACACGCACGGGCTCGACCAGGGACACCACCACCGGGACGTGTCCGGCGGCTGGCTGCGGCCCGCCGTGTTCGGCGCGATGGACGGGCTGGTGACCAACGTGTCGCTGATCGCAGGGGTGGGCGCCGGCGGCGGGACGGCGAATACCATCGTGCTCACCGGCCTGGCCGGGCTGGCCGCGGGCGCCTGCTCGATGGCGGCCGGGGAGTACGTGTCGGTCTCCTCGCAGAACGAGCTCATCTACGCCGAGGTCGACAAGGAACGGCTCGAGCTGGAGAACAACGCCGCCGCCGAGCAGGCCGAACTGGCCACCATGCTGCGGGCCCGCGGCGTCAGCGCCGTCACCGCGCGGCAGGCCGCCGCGGAGATCTCGGCGCACCCGGAGAAGGCGCTGGCCGTGCACGCGCTGGAAGAGCTAGGGGTGGATCCCGGCGAGCTGCCCTCGCCGGTGGTGGCGGCGGGCGCGTCGCTGGCCTCGTTCGCGGTCGGCGCGGTCATCCCGCTCGCCCCGTACCTGGCGGGCCTGCATCTGCTGGGCGTCGCGCTCGGCCTCGCCGCCGTCGCCGCGATCGTCGGCGGGGGCATGGTGGCCCGGCTGACCGGCCGGCCGTTCTGGCGCGGCGCGGTGCGGCAGCTGCTCCTGGGCGCCGCCGCCGCCGGGATCACCTACCTGATCGGCATGGCCGTCGGCCAGGTGGCCTCCTGAGCTACGGCGCCGGGCCAGGATGAGGGCAGTGGCCGTGGCCGCGGTGACGATCGCGCTCAGGTGCCCGACGGCGGACACGTCGAGCTGGCTAAGCCCGGCGAAGATGTGCCCGGGAAACACCAGCACCACGAGATCGACGGCGGCCAGGGCCCGCGCGGGCCAGCTGCCGCAGGCCAGCGCGATCACGACGGCCGAGACCACCACGTAGGACGGCCCCACGTCAGTGAGGTGCCTGTTCGCGACGTCCAGCTGCCCGGCGTCCACCCGGTAGGCCACGATGCCCTCGCTGACCAGCGACCCGACCACGTGTCCGGCCAGGCAGACCAGCGCCGTCCTGGCGTTGCCGAGCGCGCGGTTCGCGCCGAAGGTGGCCAGTGCCATCAGCACCGGCCAGGCGGCGAAGGACCCCGGAGTGACGAACGCGGACAGCAGCAGCGGGCCGACCGGCTCGTGCTCCAGGTTGGCCACGCTCGTGCTGGCCCACGCGATCAGCCTGGCCTGAGCGTCCGGGTCCAGCAGGGTGTAGACGAGCTCGGCGGCGACGAAGCAGCCCAGGTACGCCACGGCGAAGGCGTACCGCTGGCGCCAGCGAGCCGCCGTCACGTCAGGGGGCCCGTCATGTCAGGGGCCCGTCATGTCAGCGGGCCCGTCATGTCCAGGGCGCCGGGCTGGTCAGGGCCTGTCCGGCGACCGGGACGCCCTGCTGCAGGACCAGCCAGATGCGGGCGGGTTCGGAGAGCAGGTGCGGCTCGGCCAGCGGGTCGCCGTCCACGACGATCAGGTCGGCCAGCTTGCCCTCGGTCACGGTGCCGATGTGCTCGTCCAGGCCGAGCGCCTCGGCCGCGGTCCTGGTCGCGGCGGCCAGGGCCTGGCCGGGGGTGAGGCCGTGCCGCACCATCCGCTGGATCTCGAGCCCGGTGGCCAGGCTCACGTCGCTGCCGAGCGCGATCTTGACCCCGGCCTGGCGCGCGGCCCGCATGCTGGCGGCGCCCTCGGTCAGGTTGTGCTGCGCCAGCTCGGTCAGCACCGGCGGCATCCCGGGATCGGCGTGCGGCGCCTCGGGGTCGGTGGCCTCCCCCGGGCCCGCCGCCGGGTCGACCGCCTCGCCGAGGCCGGCCATCCAGTAGTAGCCCGACAGCGTGGGTACCAGAAACTGGCCCGCGGCGGCCATCGCCTCCAGAAGGTCCGGGCGGTGGTGCAGGTACATGCCGTGCTCGATGGTGTCCACACCGTGCCTGATCGCCGCCGCGCAGCCGTCCAGACCCTCGGCGTGCGCGGCTACCCGGTAGCCCAGCCGGTGCGCCTCGTCGGTGACGGCGGCCAGTTCCGGCTCGGTGAGCTGCAGCGGATCAGGGTCCTCCAGCTCGTTGGAGCGGGCGCCTGTCGTCATCACCTTGACGAAGTCGGCGCCGGCCCTGATCTGCTCCCTGACCGCCCGCCTGATGTCGTCGGGGCCGTCGGCTTCCCGGTACATGTCGCCGTAGAAGCGCCCGCCCGGCGCCGTCGCCGAGATGATCTTCCCGCAGGTCAGCAGCCGCGGGCCGCGGAACGCGCCGTACCGCATGGCCTGCCTGGCCTGCTGCGGCAGCAGCCCCTGCGAGCCGCAGACGCGGATGGTGGTGACGCCGTAGCGCAGGTAGTCACGGAGTTCGGCCTGGAGGAAATGCGCGTCGACGCCCGGCAGCGGCGCCTCGGCGCCCTTGGCGGTGTGCGGGACGCGGCCGGACGCGTGCGTGTGCGCGTCGGTCAGCCCCGGCATGAGCACCCGCCGGCCCAGATCCACCGGGCGGGCGCCGTCCGGGCAGCGCTCCCTGTCGTCGGCGACGCGGCGGATGACGCCGTCCTCGACCAGGATCGCGGTGTTCGGCCGCAGCGGCGCCCCGGTCCCGTCGACGGTGCTGTCAAATAGGCGCGCCCCGGTCAGCCAGAGCCGCCCCCGCGCCGTGGCCGGAGCCGCGATCAGCGCCGGAAACCTGTGCGTCACGTAAGTACCATCCTTGCTTGCCGGGGATCCCGCAACTGTTGTCACGCACGTCGCGCTACGGCTCCCATGGTGGCCGGCTCGATGTGACATCGATCCGGTTATAACCGGCACGTTGTCACATCGAGCCGGCCGGGACTGGTGACGGGGTGGCGCGTGAAGCGGATGGTACGCGAGGGAACCGGCTCGGGCCGGGACAGGGCTGGCAGCCGGGCCGGGGCTCGCGGCCGGCACCAGGGTCGGGGCTCGCGGCTGGCAGCCGGGCGCGGATGACCCCGGTTCACTTGAGCCCGTTCCATAAGCACGGGGCTACCGGGTGGTAAGGTGCCCCGTGGTTATCTTGAACCGCCCGCTGCGCATCGCGCTGCTCTCGTACCGCAGCAAGCCGCACTGCGGCGGCCAGGGTGTCTACGTCCGCCATCTGAGCAGGGAACTTCATGCGCTGGGGCATCACGTCGAGGTGTTCTCCGGCCAGCCGTACCCCCAACTCGATCCCGGCCCGCTGCTGCGCGAGGTCCCCAGCCTCGACCTGTACCGTGACGGCGACCCGTTCCGCACGCCGCACTGGCGCGAGTACCGGGACTGGGCGGACGTGCTCGAGACCGCGATGATGTGGGGCGGCGCCTTCCCCGAGCCGCTGACCTTCAGCGTCAGGGCCCGGCGGACGCTGGCCGCGCGGGCGGCGGACTTCGACGTGGTGCACGACAACCAGGGCCTGGGCTACGGCATGCTCGGCCTCAAGCGGCTCGGGCTGCCGCTGGTGACCAGCGTCCACCACCCGATCAGCGTGGACAAGCGGATCGACCTGGCGGCCTGCGGCTGGCTCACCGCGCTATCGAAGCGGCGCTGGTACGGGTTCGTCCGGATGCAGGCCCGGGTGGCCCGCCGGGTCGCCGGGCGGGGGCCGCTGATCACCGTGTCCGAGTCGTCCAAGCGCGACATCTGCCGCGACTTCCGGGTCCGGCCCGGCCAGGTGCGCATCATCCCGCTGGGCGTGGACACCCGGGTGTTCCGGCCCCGCGAGGCGCCCCGGGTGCCCGGCCGGATCATCGCGGTGGCCAGCGCCGACGCCCCGATCAAGGGGATCGGCACGCTGCTGCGCGCGGTGGGCAAGCTCGTCACGGACACCGACGCGCACCTGGTCGTGGTGGGCAAGCCCGCGCCCGCCACCGAACGGCTGGCCGCCCAGCTGTCCCTGGCCGACCGGGTCACGTTCACCCACGGGCTGTGCGACGAGGCGTTCTCCGCGCTGCTGGCCAGCGCCGAGATTTCCGTGGTGCCCTCGCTGTACGAGGGCTTCTCGCTGCCCGCGGTGGAGCACATGGCCTCGGGCACCCCGCTGGTGGCCAGCCGCACCGGGGCGCTGCCCGAGGTGGCCGGCGACGCCGCCGTCCTGGTCACGCCGGGCGAGGACGAGGAACTCGCCGCGGTGCTGCGGCGGCTGCACGACTCCCCGTCCGAGCGGGCCGAACTCGCCGACCGTGCCCTGCGCCGGGTCGGCGAGCGGTTCGCCTGGCCCGCGGTGGCCAGGGCGACCGCCGGGCAGTACGCCGATGCCATCGAAGGGCTCCCCCGGTGCTGACCGTCGACTTCCGCCGGTTCCCGGTCCGGCCCGGCCAGCGCGTGCTCGACCTGGGCTGCGGCGGCGGCCGGCACGCGTTCGAGGTGTACCGCCGCGGCGCCGACGTGGTCGCGTTCGACATCGACCCGGCCGAGCTGGCCCCGGTGACCGGGATGTTCGGCGCGATGCGGGCGGCCGGCGAAGCCGGCGAGCAGGCCGGCGCGACCGCCATCTCCGGGGACGCCACCGCCATGCCGTTCGGCGACGGCGCGTTCGACCAGGTGATCGCGGCCGAGGTGCTCGAGCACGTGCTGGACGATCAGCGGGCGATGTACGAGCTGGCCCGCGTGCTGCGGCCGGGCGGCCTGGCCGCGATCACGGTGCCCAGTTTCCTGCCCGAACGGGTCTGCTGGGCGTTGTCCACGGAGTATCACGAGGTCCCCGGGGGGCATGTGCGCATCTACACACGGGTCGAGCTGGAAGCCAAGCTGGCCAGGGCCGGGCTGAGGGCGCTGTGGCACCACCACGCGCACGGGCTGCACGCGCCGTACTGGTGGCTCAAGTGCGCGGTCGGCGTGCACGACGACAAGCACCGGCTGGCCGCCGCGTACCACCGGCTGCTGGTGTGGGACATCATGCGCAAGCCGGCCGTCACCCGGCTCGCCGAGCAGGCGCTGAACCCGCTCATCGGGAAGAGCCTGGTGGTGTACGCGGTCAAAACGGGACAGGCGGATGGCTGAGGGGGAACAGCAGGCCGGGGAACAGCAGGCCGGGGAGCCGCTGGCGCGGGCCGACATGCTCGCGACCGGTCAGTCCATCGCCCGGATGCAGGAACGGTCGGGGGCGATCGCCTGGCCGGACGGGCACGTCGACGCGTGGGATCACGTCGAGTGCGCGATGGCCCTGAGCGCCTGCGGGCTGCGCGAGCCGGCCAGGCGCGCCTACCGGTGGCTGCGGGAGACCCAGCGCGCGGACGGGTCCTGGGCCCGGTCCGTGGCGGGCGGCCGGGTCGCCGACCAGGCGGCCGAGAGCCACCACGCCGCCTACGTCGCGGTCGGCGCCTGGCACGACTACCTGGTGACCGGCGACGAGCGGCACGCCCTGGCCATGTGGCCGACGGTGCGCCGGGCGGTGGAATGGGCGATCGCGCTGCGCTCGCCGCGCGGCGAGGTCAGGTGGGAGCGCGACGCGGCCGGCGCGCCGGGGACGTACGCGCTGCTGTCCGGCTGCTCGAGCATCCACCAGAGCCTGCGCTGCGCGGTGGCGCTGGCCAAGCTGGCCGACGACCCGCGGCCCGACTGGGAGCTCGCGGCGGACCGGCTGGGGCACCTGGTGGCCCGCCACCCGGAGGCGTTCGCGGACAAGAGCCGGTTCGCCATGGACTGGTACTACCCGGTGCTCGGCGGCGCGGTCCGCGGCGCCGACGCGGACGGCCGGCTGGCGTCGGGCTGGGACACGTTCGTGGTCCCCGGCCTGGGCGTGCGCTGCGTGAGCGACCAGCCGTGGGTCACCGCGGCCGAAACGTGCGAGCTCGTCATCGCGCTCGACGCCTGCGGCATGCGCGCGCAGGCGCTGGAGGTGTTCGCCAGCGTCCAGCACCTGCGGCACCGGGACGGGTCCTACTGGACCGGCTGGCAGTACGCCAACCAGGCGCCGTTCCCCGACGAGCGGTCGAGCTGGACCGCGGCCGCGGTGGTCCTGGCGGCCGACGCGCTCACCGGCTTCAGCGGCGGCGCGGGAATCTTCAGGGACGCCGCGGACGGCACGAGCCAGGACGGGGATCGGCCGGCCTGCGCCGGAGACGGGCACTGCGCCGCCGCGGGCCCCGGATCACCCGGTCTCAGGTAGCCGGACTGCCATCCGACGGACATCTGCCCGGCTCGCCATCGTGCTCAGCGAGCAGCACGCAGAGCCTGTCCCTGAAGCTCGCGGAGCGTGTACCGGATGGTAACCGTTTCCCCGCTCAGGCGGGGAATGCGGGTTTGCCATGTGCATGAACTGGGGACGCCAGGTCAGCCGATCCCGTCGCCGGTGCGCTCCAGCAGGCGGAGCGAGCCTTCCTGGCTGGCCTCGGTGAACGCGCCGGACCGCAGCGCGCGCTGGAAGATCCGGTACGGCGCCTGGCCGCCCTCGGCCGGGTCGGCGAACACGTCGTGGATGGCCAGCACGCCGCCGGGCGCGACCCACGGCGCCCAGCCCTCGTAGTCGGCCACGGCCGCGGCTTCGGTGTGGCCGCCGTCGATGAACAGCATGCCGAGCGGCGTCCGCCACAGCCTGGCCACCTCGGCGGACCGTCCCACCACGACGACCACGTCGTCCTCGAGCCCGGCCGCGGCCAGCGTGGCGCGCAGCCTGGGCAGCGTGTCGAGGCGCCCGGTCGCCGGGTCCACCAGCCGCGAGTCGTGGTACTCCCAGCCCGGCTGGTGCTCTTCCGAGCCGCGGTGATGGTCGACGGTGACGACCAGCTGGCCCGCCTGGCGGGCTGCCGCGGCCAGGTAGATGGTGGACTTGCCGCAGTAGCTGCCGACCTCGAGCACCGGCCCGCGGCCGACGTAGCGCGCGGCCGCGCCGAACAGGGCCAGGCCCTCGGCGGTGGGCATGAAGCCCGTGGCCACCCGCCGCAGCTCGGCATTCATCTCGGTCATCGGATCGCGTTCGTCAGGATTCAAACGTCGATGATTCCCTTGGCCCGGCCGCTGCCCGGCGAGCGCCCCGGGGCAGTTCCGGGGCGCCAGCCACCGCTGCGGCGATCACGAAACCGTGCGCAGTGAGCAGCCTGACCGGGCCTTCCCTTGGCATGAAGAGGTCTTCGCCGATGCGCACGGTACCTCGTTGGCATCCTCCGCCGCCCCTGAGGGCGGGGATTCCAGCCGCGACCGCAGTCGCGCTGTTGGTTCGCGGTTCACAGGCCCGGCACCCCGGAAGCCTCCCCGCGCAGCCACGGCGTGCCCCGCCGCGGTCCCGGTCAAGCCGCTTGGCTATCACGGACGCGCTGAGAGTAGCACGCCGCACTGACATTAAAGGGAAGGAACTACCGCGATCTCGATTACGACGATGATGGGCCCCGCGGACCGATGGGTGTCCGCCTGCTTGGCCGGCTGGCCGCGCGGGAGACGAGACCCGTGTCCCGGCGCTATCTGGCGGCGACAAGTAGCGGCGCGGGCATCGGCCCGCGGTTCGTTCCGTTGCGGCCTCGCCGCTGTCCCCTAATACGGGCGAACGGCGGATGATCAGGTTCGGGAGAGCCGGGACAGCCGGTTGAGGGCCTCGGTGAGTACCTCGGGGCGCTTGCAGAAGGCGAAGCGGACGTGGCTGCGGGCCGCTTCCGGGTGGTCGTAGAAGATGGCGGTGGGGATGGCGACCACGCCGGCGCGGTCCGGCAGGGTGCGACAGAACTCCACGCCGTCACGCTCGCCCAGGCCGCTGATGTCGGCCGTGACGAAGTAGGTGCCCTGCGGCTCGTACACCTCGAAGCCGATCTCGCTCAGGCCGGCGCAGAGCAGGTCGCGCTGGGCCATCAGGCCGTCGCGGAGCCCGGCGTAGTACTCGCCGGGCAGGGCGAGCGCCTGCGCCACGGCGTACTGGAACGGGCCGCCGCTGACGAAGGTGAGGAACTGCTTGACCGTCTTCACCGCGGCCACCAGTTCGGGCGCCGCCTTGACCCAGCCGATCTTCCATCCGGTGAACGAGAACGTCTTGCCCGCCGAGCTGACCGACACGGTCCGCTCGCGCATGCCGGGGAACTGCGCGATCGGCACGTGCTCGCCGTCGAAGACCAGGTGCTCGTAGACCTCGTCGGTGACCACGAGCAGGTCGCGCTCGACGGCCAGGCTCGCGATCGCGGCGAGCTCGTCGCGGGTGAAGACCGAACCGGTCGGGTTGTGCGGGCTGTTCAGCAGGATGAGCCTGGTCCGGCTCGTCACCGCCCTGGCCAGCTCGCCCAGGTCCGGGCGGAAGTCCGGCGGACGCAGCGTGACCGGGACGCGGACGCCGCCGGCCATGGCGATGTTCGCCGCGTAGGAGTCGTAGTACGGCTCGAACGCGATGACCTCGTCGCCCGGCTCGACCAGCGCGAGCATGGCGGCGGCGATCGCCTCGGTGGCGCCCGCGGTGACCAGCACCTCCTGCGCCGGGTCGTAGCGCAGCCCCCAGAACCGCTGGTCGTGTTCGGCGATCGCCTGGCGCAGCTCGGGGACGCCGGGGCCCGGCGGGTACTGGTTGCCGCGCCCGGCCAGGATGGCGTCGGCCGCCGCCCGGGCGATGTCCGCCGGGCCGTCCCGGTCGGGGAAGCCCTGGCCCAGGTTGATGGCCCCGGTCACCAGCGCGCGGGCGGACATCTCGGCGAAGATCGTCGTCCCGAGGCCCTCCAGGCGCCTGTTCAGTAGCGGTCGGCTCATCCGCCCATGATGCCTTACCCTCCCGGGGGGACCCATCCCCCCGGAACCCCCCTTGGATAACTAGGCTCTGCTGGCTCTGGGGACGACCCCCCTGGTCCGCCCCGAGATACGCTTCGAGTATGCGTGTCGCACTGTGCCAGATCCCGGTCAGCTCCCATCCCGAGGTCAACTCCGGGCGGGTCAGGGCCGCCCTGGCCGAGGCCGCCGACCAGGGCGCCGACCTGGCGGTGTTCCCCGAGGCGACCCAGGTCAGGTTCGGCTCGGACCTGCGCGCGGCGGCCGAGCCGCTGGACGGCCCGTTCTGCTCCGGGCTGGCCGACGCGGCCAAGCAGGCCGGGGTGGCGCTCGTGGCCTGCGTCTTCGAGCCCGCCCCCGACGGCCGGGTGCACAACACCGCGGTGGCCTACGACCAGGCCGGCGAGATGGTCGCCGCCTACCGCAAGCTGCACCTGTTCGACGCGTTCGGGCACCGCGAGTCCGACGAGGTCGCGCCGGGGTCCGTCCCGGTCCTCTGCACGCTCGGCGGGGTGCGCGTGGGCCTGGCGATCTGCTACGACGTGCGGTTCGGCGAGCTGTCCCGGGCGCTGGCGGTCGCCGGGGCCGAACTGCTCGTGCTGCCCGCCGCCTGGGCCGCCGGGCTGGGAAAGGAGGAGCACTGGGTCACGCTGGTGCGCGCGCGGGCCATCGAGAACACCATGTGGGTCGCCGCGGTGGACCAGGTGCCCGACCCGGACGAGCGGCCCACCCGGGCCGCGACCGGGGTCGGGCGCAGCCTGCTGGTCGACCCGCTGGGCGTGGTCCGGGCCGACCTCGGGTCTCGGCCCGGCGTGACGGTGGCCGAGGTCGACACCGGCCTGGTCGGCACGGTCCGGGCCAGCCTGCCCAGCCTGGGCCACCGGCGGGACGACGTGTTCGGCCGACCGCCCGCCGTCCGCGGCGGGTGAACGCCGGGACGGGCCGCCCCGGGCGGGCGGCGGAGGGCCGGAGGGGCGGTCAGCGGATCCGCGGCGGGGATCCAGGCCCCGGGCCCGGTACGACGCGGACCAGGCTGTGGGTGAACGAACGCGGGCGACACTCGCGTCGCCTCGATCGTGAGCAGGCGTGCGGGGCGGAGGTCAGCGGATGGGGGATTGCCAGAAGACGGGCTGCTCGCCGGCCGGCGAGGCGGTGAACCCGACGCCGGCCAGCGTGCTGCCGGCCACGGCCAGGCCCGTGATGGCCTGGATGCCCGCGCCGGTCAGGCCCTGCCCGGCGGGCTCGGCCGCCTGCCACGCCGACCCGTTCGGCGACGTCCACACGACCACGTCCTGGTGGCCGGGGG
>Ga0209648_10003160_pt1 | contig 13793 bp, 16 predicted proteins | sample GraSoi2013_115cm_FD_185830 | JGI IMG/M metagenome (GOLD analysis project Ga0209648, IMG submission 185830) | Grasslands soil microbial communities from the Angelo Coastal Reserve, California, USA - Sample 9_17_2013_115cm (SPAdes) (version 2) | ecosystem: Environmental > Terrestrial > Soil >...
CGTTAGGGAGTCCTTGAGGCTCTGCTGTGTGGGCTCATCCAGCCGGCCATAAGCGGGCGTCGCTTGCAGCAGGCGCTCGACCTCCAGCGCCATCTTGTCCGCGGCCCAACTGTGCCCGAGCGACTCGGCCATTCCGCGGCCCTATTCGAGCTGGTAGCGAGTGTTGGGAAGGTCGAGGCTCCGAAGGCTGTCCACGCGCGCGTGCCATGTCTCAGACGACGCTCGCCGCGCGATCGCCTCGATCATCTGCTCGGTGGTCGGGATTGGTACCGGTGACGCACTACCTAGCTTGCGGCGAAGCGCGTCAACCATGGCCGCATGCGTGCTCGGGCCCCACTGGTTGTCCGCGCGCAGCCCCGGCGTTGCGGCCTGGAAGCCACGCAAATCCGCGTATGCGAGGGCCGACAGCGCCTGCTGCCGCGTCGCCTCCGCGCCGAGCGGCCCGACCGCTGAAATGATCCATCGCTTGGCTCCTCCCACACCCATCTGCACCGACCGGTCGAGAACGATGGTCAGCGCGCGTTCGGTGTCGAGGCCAAGCCACCCGGCGAACTTCAGCATGGGATCGAGGTATGCCTTCGCCGCCAATTCGCGCTGCGCTGCTTTGAAGTGATCGTTCTGCGCCGCAGCTCGAAAGCGTGCCACCCAAGGCTCTTGCCAAAGATCAGCGCCAGCCACCGGCTGCACACGGGCCGAGCGCCCGCCCGCTGAGTGGCTCGAGGCGGGGCCAACTGCGTTGGTCACTCGAAGCAGTTCATCGCTGTCTGGCCCGAAGGTTTTTGCGAAGGCGTCTGGATCGCGCTCGCGCATCATGCGAAGGAGCTCACCCAACTTGCCGCTGTCCTGAGTGAACTGGATAAGGCCATACGTGAGACCCACGTGGTACTGCTGATGCGCGGGGTGGGTCGTTCCGAAGGTCCCTTTGAATTCGCCGTCCGCGTTGATAGCCCCGTAATCGCCGCCCGACTCGAACGGCGCTACGTGGTCGATGATTCGCATCTTGTCGTCGACGGTGAGAGGGCGAGCCGTGGGCTCGGACATTGCCGGCGCTGGCGAAACCGCCGGTCCGTCAAGCGACTGGTAGCCACCGGCGTGGCGATCCAACTCTAGGTCTTCGGCCTCGTCGCCATACCCGACTGCCAGGGTCGCGGTTGCTGTCGCTGCGGCCTGGCCCCTGTAGTCCTGGTCATCTTCGTCGTCCGCAAGGTAGTCCGGTTCGTCAGGCTGGCTGGACTCGAAGGCGGAGCCCTGCGAAACGCTCAAGGCGGGCAGCTTTCCGTATGTGTCGTCATATGTACGGGCCTGCCCCTCGCCGGGTAACAATGGATCGCGCGACGGAACCGTACGACCAGGTGGGGTTGCCTGGTTGGGAGTCGGCAGCACAGCGAGTTGATACGCCGAGTCGGGAGCGAAAGCCTTGGTCGCAGTCGGTGCGGTCGGAGCACTCGCCAGACTGGGGCCACCGTTTCCGTGAACATGGCCAGCTGGTGGCGGCGCCCCGGGAGCCGAAGACCGCGTCCGCGGACTCGCTATCGGTGGCGGAGCGCCGCGCCCGTCCTCCCCTTCGCCGGTGTCTTCTGCGGCGCTGGCAGCGGGCCCGCCCGTCGCGGGCGCTTCTGCCTTTTCGGCGCCCAGTCTCCGGAGCTTGTCGACAGATACTGAGAGAACCGTCGCCAGCGTGTTGCCTGTGAAGTCACGGGATATGGCCACAGATGGGGCACCTGTTGCAAGCGAGCCAGGTGACTGGGAGAAGGTCGGTCCGCTCCCATCCTTACCCTGGTAAGCGATCAACGTGAAGTAGATCGCGCTCGGACGCGGACCGCCCGCGAAACCACGCAACACTGCAGACGGCACCAGATACGGGTGCGATGCCTCGAGCGCCGGGATTAGACCGCTGTCGTGCCGGCTCGAGTAAAAGTTTGAGTTGGTGCGCTTAGACGCATTCGCGGGATCGAAAAGAGTCAGGTCCGTCGTGAGGATCACCTCGAAGTAGGGTTGTCCTCCCGTGTCCACCGCGAAGCTCAGGGATGGAAACCGGTTGTCGATCTGCCGTCGGTTAGCGGTGATCCTGGGCGCGTAAGTTATGGGGCCGGTCTTCCCGCTTGCTGGCGGCGGGCTCACCTGTTGAATCGGTTCTGCCGCGGCCATCGATTACCTCCTGAGGGTTTTGGGAAACGGCCCCACTCGGCCACCGCTGCATCGTGAACACCGACTGTCACTGCAAAGTCACGTGCTTCGTCACGGCAGCGTCACCTGACGGGTCGCCAACGAGCTGACGAATTTGGTCGGACGGTGCCACGCCGAGACCCTCGCGCAGGAGCTGGTCGTACACGCGGTACTGATGTATCGCCTCGCCCCGGTTGCCCTCAGCGAGGAAGGTCCGAATCAGGGCGCGATGCGCGCTCTCGCGCAACGGCTCGGCTGCGACGGCGGTAAGGCCCACTTCTATCGCTTCGGCGAACCGACCAGTATTCGTCAGCTGCTCGCACAACGACTCAAGGGCGTGAAGGCGTAACTGGCGGAAGCGCTCGCGCTCGATCAATACCCAGTCTTCGTACCAGTCGGGAAGCAAGTCACTCCCGAGTGATAGATGAAAAGGCTCCTGGTCACTCTCTCGCGACGGGGGAAGTCCGTCGAGGACTTGCCGGGCGCAGGTGGCCGCTTCCTTAAGGTCGATGGAGATCCTGGGGGACAGGCGCAGCTGACTGCCCGTGGCGTCAATGAGGTCTCCGTGACGGTGCAGCCGCCACAGAGCCGAGCGCAGATTTGCTGCAGCCCGTTCGTCAGTGGTCTCGAGCCAAAGCGTGCCGGCCACAAAAGCGCGCTGTACCGGGTGATCGTTGAGGGCGAGAAAGGCGATGAGGCGCTGGGCGCTCAGCGGGAGCTCGACCGGTTGGCCATCGAGGCTTAGTTGGAAGCCCTTGAGCAAAGCGAGGCGTGCGACCCCCTGTTCTCGTTGGCCGGGCGACGGCGGCCGCACACCACTGTCAGCGGCCCGATTGGAACGTGGCTCGGCACGCCAACTCAGAGGATCGCGACCCTGCCGAGAAGTGCGACCACGATGTTGGCGAAGCACCCAAGTTCCCTCCCAACATGGACCCAGCATCGCTTGCCGGGTCCACTGCAATGCTGGGCAACCTAGAAGCCCCGCGTCACTCCTTCGTCACCAATCCGTTGTCACGTCGTCACCGAGGCCTGGTGCCGACGTAGCCCCGTCGGACACGAACTCGATCAGCCATCGGCGCACGGCGGCACATGCCTCATCAACGGTGGCGACCGCGGTCATGGGGTGCTCGGTTTCCGCCACTCCGATCGCCGTCGTCACCCGCGCACGCAACGCCGTGGGCGGCTCGCCTTCCAGCCAGACGCGCATCACAAGAACCCCGGTCGGAACCGTGCTGTGCTCTGTCGCCATTTCCGAGAGCGTGCACCAGCAGCGTCACCTCGGCGTATCCGCTACTGCGACGTCAGCGTCGCCAAGAATGCAGCTGTCCCGCGAATCGGTTGATCTCGGCTAGACGGAAGTTCGCACTCGGGCCAGGCTGGCTGGGTGACCAGATGAGGTACGGCAGCGTTCGAGCACGAGTTGGCCGGTACTTGCTCTCCCGCCGACAGAATGCCTCGCAATTGGCGCCATCAAAGCCTTCATCTGGATCGTTGGCTCAAGGTCGAGCTCCTTCCGGAGAAGTCCCCTGTAGGAACCGTACTGTCGTTTTGCCTCCGCGTAATTGCCCTGCGCGAGATGGACCCTGATGAGAACTCGCTGAGCGCTTTCACGAAGGGGCTCGCAGGCGACAGCCGCCAGACCTGCCTGGACAGCCTCGCCGATCCGCCCTGCGTCCAGAAGCCGCGCACATGACGCTTCGAGTGCATGCATTCGGAGTTGACGGAACTGCTCACGCTCGACCAACAACCACTCATCGCCCCAGTCCGGCAGGACATCTTCTGCACGCGCGAGATCGGAGAGATCTGTTTGCGCGAGCGTCGAGGTTGGATCAAGTAGGCGCAGCGCCACAGCAGCGGCCTGGCGATAGTCGACCGCCACTAGGGTGTTCAGTCGAAGATGAGAAGCACTGGCCTGGACCAGGCCGCGACAACAGGACGATAACCTCCACAGTGCCGAGCGAAGACAGGCGCTTGCGTGATCGTCGTCCGACTCCATCCAGAGGACACCTGCGACGTGCGTCCTCAGAGCAGGCTTCTTTCTGAGCGCGAGAAATGCCACGAGCCTCTGCACGGCGGCAGATAACTCCAACGCATCCCCGTCACGCAACAGCTCGAAACCGCCCAGCAAACCTAGGCGAATGTCCCCGATCGCCTCCAACGACAAGTCCCCCGTACGGCCGTCACGACGGGCCAAGCAGCGACGCGACGTCGCTTTTCCTATCCCCCTAGCGCTCGATTATCGTAGCCAGGCTGGGATTGTCAAGCAGATGTTAAGTAGCCGCCTCGGGGTTCGTCCTCTAGCCTGCAGATCGTTAAGCGCGGCGATCAAGGTTTGATGCTGTTCCACACTGCCAGCCAGTCGCCCGTAATCTGGCGTTGAGCATCTGCGAGCATCATCTGGCCTGCGCACACCTGGCCACGGAGGTAGTTCTCGACCTTATCTTTTTCATGTGCTCCGGGAGCCGGTAGATACGCTTCCGGCCAGAGATTGGCCGGGCTCGTGGGGTTGCCACCGAGCTCCAGAGAAATGAAGTGATCCAGCTCATAGGCGCTGGCCGGCCCGGTCAAGCCGTACGAGCGCATCAACTCGGCTTTGAGCGGGTCGGTGTAGCTGACCGGCGGCCGGATTGTCGATGTGTAGCCCGACACGCAAATCGTCCTCTGAAAGTTCGACTGGGTGACGCTCGAATTCAGGGCTCCCGGGGTGCACGACTTGTCGGGATATGGCCCATTCGCACTACATCGTGCGGGAAGAGTCGTGGCCACAGCGCCACCGCCGGCGGCGGCCGCTAGCGCCAGGGTGCCAGCCGCCGCTACCTGAGCCAGCCTCCTTCTCCCGGCGTGGAGCTTCGAAGGACGCGTGACTCGAGTCTGGGTCGGTCGCGCCGGCGGACCGCTCACCTCAGGCGCCCGAGACCTTCGTCGTGGCAGCCGGTGCGGGGCCGGACGAGCGCGGATTGGTGAACTGTTTTAGCAGGTCGAACCAAAAGGGGGCCCCGAGGGAAACCGCCACCGTAGTCAGCGCCAGGCCGATCACCTTCAAAAACCAGCCGAACGCTGTTTGGGGCAAGACCGCCCAGCCGATCGGCAGGTTGAATTGGGAGAGCACGTTCAGGGTATCTTCCAGGCCAGTGCCGGGCTGGGTTTGGGCAGTCGAGAGTGCCGCTCGGAGACCCTGGTCTTGCCAGGTGGTGGTAACCAGCGCGATGGTGTCGACGCCAACGAACATGGTCAATATCGCGGCAACACTGATCGTTACCCAACCAATCCGCCGTTTGTAGATCCCGGTGACTCGATCCATCGATGCGTTGTACCAGTCGGCGATTCCAGCCTGCATTTGGTCCACGTTGCCGCCCGATGCGTTGACCAGGCTGAGGAGGGCCTGACGGCCACCACTCGGCGGTAGGTTGCTGACCAGCCGCCGCATGGCGACGGCATCAGCCGGAAACTGGCCACCTGCGACGAGAGCGTCGAGCAGGGCGGTCGAAAACGTGGCCGCGGGCACATACGAAGGCGTTCGCCCGGCCTTGCCGGCTAATCCAGTGATCAGCGGGTGTTCCCAGACCTTGTCCGCCAGCTGAGGATCCGCCAGGAGCGTGCGAATTCCTCGTTCCAAATCTGCTGAGCGCCATCCAACCAGACCTGCGATCAGCTCGTTGATGTGCGAAGCAATGACTCCCAACAGGAAGTAGACAAACGCAAGGCCTAGAACCACCTCCAAGATCGCTGAGCCAAACATTGAACCCCCCTTGAAAATGGCCGAACCGCGCCTGGTCCAGGCGCTGCCAAGGGTTGATTTGCGCCTGCGGCCCCAGGTTTCAGAGACGCAGAGTGCTCGAGGCACATCACCTACGCGTCACGGCCGTATCACCCCCCAAATGGCTGTCTTCTGCACTGCGATTCCGGGCCTGGAACGGTAGCGACAAGCTCAATTGACAGGCTGAATGTCGGCCCTCGTGTCACTTGACAATGCTTGCCGGCGGAGGCTTGGAATGGATGCGCGAAAAACGCTGTGAGCAGGCTCGCGATAGCAGGGGGTAATCGACACCACTCGATGAGCGCTCGACGTCCCTGAATCAATTGCCGAAGGGCGCCTTCGAGATCCAGCAGTCGTTATGTCTGGACACCTGCAAAACACCGACTCATCATTCCGGCAATGCCGCTATTTCGGTTGGTTGGGGCGCCAGGGCCAGATCGCCCAGATGCCTTTACCCACTGGGAGAACCAGGTGTCGAGCGCGCGCGATGTAGACAGTCGACAAGACCCCTAGCAAGCAGGTCAAGAGAAGGAGGAGTGTGAGCAACAGGGCCCGCCCTGGCGACGCGTCCTGGCTCGGGTAGCTCAGCGTGAAGTCGTAATCGATTCTTGTCCGGCTGTTCATCGGCCCCGAATATGAGAGGGTTATCACCCAGTCCTGTCCAGCATCAAGCGATTGGGGGGTCACCGGAATCAACAGGCTCGGTGAGATCCCATGAACGCTGTAGGAGTCCAGTGCACGCGGGCCTGCAGCAGAGAGAAGAACCTCCCTCGTTGACTTCACGACGACCTTGATTGCTCCTGTTGCGGAGACCGGCAGTCGGTACTCGTTGGTGGAGAAGAGGCAGCCAAGCGCATCGCCGGGATAACTCCCCGGGTCCTTGTAATGCTGTTGCTGGAAGGGCTGTTGAAAGTCATCATGGAGTACGGCAAGGACAACGTTCTCGAAAAGAAGGGCGCCCTGCGACGTGAGGGCGGTACCAGGAAGGGAGTAGCCCCAGAACAGGTCATTTCCTTGCCTCGCGACCGGCCAGGTATGCCCGTTGCAGCCGCCGGGATCACCTAGCTCAGCGACTCCGGTGGCCCCCAACAGAGAGAGCGATCCTTCATCAAACACAGCTAGACCGGTCGCAGGAGTCAGAGCGTCCTCCTGATAAAGCTTGAAGGCAGCATCTGTTGGCAGGCCCGCCGAAAACCGCTTGTCGAGGCGGGCGTCCAGCCTGATCTCACTGTTCTGAACGCCGATTGCGTGCCGGAACCCAATCGGCGAAAAGGGTTCCACCTGTTCCAACACACTGCTGCCCAGGGAGCCGATTCCCATCACCTTCACATCTCCCTGTAAGAACTTGAGGACCGTGGGGCTGAACTCGAGCTGCTCGGGTTCTGAAACGCCCGATCCGAATATCACGAGGTCTGGATTGACGGTCGGAAGTGTCTCGATCTGGCTGGTGTCGATAGATTCGGTCTTGGCGCCCGAGTCGGCGAGGAGGCTCAGATACGACTTGGCCAGGAACTCGTCATTCGAAACAAAGACCACATGAGAACCAGGATGTCGCGGATGATGGAACGTGGTAACCACTCCCTGTATGACACTGGGGATCTGGGGCACCTCCTGACCGATGCCGAATACAGCGCCAGTCACTCCGCCTAGACCCACCACCGCCGCGGCGAGGAGACTCACCGTCTTCCGAGCTGAACCGAAGAAGCGTTTGACGGGAACGCCGGTCTTTTCGCCACCTTGGCCTGCACCCCTGCCCGTCGATCCCGGGCCGTTCGCGGAATCAGAGTTTGGGCCTTTACCCATACGTCACCCACGAGAAGACCAGGTCATAGCCGTACTGCTCGATTCGCATCTTGGCCAGGTGGCGGTTGCGTGTCAGGACGGCGACGACGGTGCCCTGTGCCAGCTGGTTGCCCGGGACATTGCTCCCATCGATTTTGTCAACCGTGTACCCCAAGCCGACCAGACTCGACCGCGAGATCGGCTCAAACGAAGCGGCGCCGATTCGGGAAAGCCGTGCGCCATTCTGCGGGACGAGATAGCGCCTTGTGCTGTCGACCTGCTCCCACCATACGTCCGCCATGCTGGTCGTCGGACTGACTCCGGCCTCAAAATCGAAGGTGAAGGTTCCGCGGAGTACAGCCTTCCCACTCGAGAGCACGACTTCCTGACCGGTTGGCGAAGGATTCGGCGTGGGAGAAACCGCAATCGCCGAGGCTTCAGGCGTGGACGGTATGGCGCTCGCGGCCTCGGCGCAGGCACTGAGCGTTACGATGGCGACCAACTGCCAGATGGTCGCAATACGCTTCCATCGCAGCCACGCAACAAGCGACAAGCCCTGGTTCTGCCTTCCTCCAGCATCGTGACCGGGCGCGCTCTCGCCGGACGCGGACCGGTCCGTGGCGTAAGTATCCCCTCACCAGGGAGGCTGTCAAGTCCGTTGCTTGACAAGCTGCTAACCGGGCCGGCGTGGGCATCCGCCGCCGTTCATCAGCCTGCTGTCAAATTGCTTCCAAACGGCCATCAGTAGCCAAGACGCCGGCCCTACTGTTTTGAACAGGCGGGCTCTTGTCAATCGATCCTTGCCAAGCCAGGTCTGTGAAGTCATGATTCGCCTGATTTAACGAGGCCCGGTTTAGTGGCTCTTTGCAGCAGCTCGCACCTTCATTTGGTGCCGGTTGCGCGAATGGCTTGGGAGGACGGAATGGGGGCGCTCGATCCTCGACCCAAGGGGCGGACTCAAAGTGCGCTGGTGCTAAGTGGCGGGGGTATCCGGCTCGCGACTCACATTGGTGTCCTAGGTGAGATGGCGACATGGACTCTGTCGGGTAAGCCCTGGCTGGAACGCTTTAACGTTTTCGTCGGAACATCTGCGGGCGCCGTCTATGCGGCGTTGTTCGCTTCCGGACTGACAACCAAGCAGATCAGGACTCTTGTGGAGTGCTTCGGTGATCCCAGCATGCCCCACCTTGTGTTCGACTGGAACTTCGTCGGCGCTGCAGCGGCACTTCTCCGGTTGGATGCGAGGGAGGCACTTGGTGCAATCCGCGGCGATGGCATCCTCGCCGTTATGGAGACCGTGATGTCCAAGCACCTGCGACCAAAGCTGCAGACGCTCCTTGATACGGCTGCTTCAACCAACGATTCAAGGGCACTCCGGCAGTTCCTGAAGAGTAACTCGAAGCGCAACCTGTCGGCTGCTCACGACCTCGAGTACTACGGTGACCAGTACACCTTTGGAGACACCCTCGCAATGGGACGCGCGCTCCACATAATTGGCACCAACCTCTACACCGGGCAAAAGACAATCTTCTGCTATCTGGCGAACCCGAGCGACATAGGTTGGGCCGACGAATACGACGAGTGGATGTCTAAGGCGTCCACGTTTGACTACTTCAACGACGACGACAACATCGCGCGGACAATTGGCAACCAGGAGCAGGAACTAGAGGCATCGGGCGAGTCGCAGCTGCTCGATAGCAAATTCCAGCGTTTCGAGAACCGAATTTACAGACGATTCGATCCGTTGCTCTACGGCGAGCAGCTGCCTCTGGCGCTGGCAGTCCGCTCAAGCATGTGCATACCCGTCCTCTTCGAACCGGCGCGAATAAAGCGACGCACTATGCCGGGCGAGCCCTCGCCTTCCTACGACCTCTTCATAGATGGTGGGGTTGACGACAACCTCAGCCTCAGCTGCGCTGCTGACCCATATCTCGGGAACGCTCGCGAAGTTCTTGGTGTGAGCCTAGGAAACTTGGGACGCCGCCTGCCTGACGCGAACGCAACAGCAAGCTGTGTCTCTGTGCTCATGAAGACGACCGATTTCTTCGGCGACGCGATTACTGACCTTCAGCGCGTCAACAGTGAGTATCGGTCCGTGCCGGTGACGATTCTCGACGCCTTGCCGAGCGTGCAGGCAAAGATTACGGATACCCAGAGCATCGCGGCGTTGGTCCAGGATGGAGGGGATATCGCCAAAGACTTCTGGGCGTTGCTGCACAACCTCCCGTACCCAGATGGCGCAGTGACTGTCGATCCGTCTGCCATCTTTCGGGAGCCGGGCAGCCTGCGGGTTGGCCTGTCCAAAGCCGCGATGGCCGGACCACTTTCCGGTCCGCTCAGGCCGGTCGCTCGCCTTCCGTTGCGTCTTGTGGAAGTCGTCGCAATCCCGGTTCGACGGGTACAACTTGCCTGGCTGGCAGCATACTTTCTTCTCGCAGCAGTTTTGTTGGCAGGAGGGGTGATGCTGGTGGCTCTGGCTAGCCTCTTCGGTGCGCTGTTCGCGGGCCACACGGGCGAAGCCGGTAGCCAAGCGGTGCGGATCGGACTTGGTGCCGTTTGGGTGTTAGCCGGCGGCCTTCTCGTTCGCCTGATCGCGTACCTGTTCTGGCGGAAATACGCCTTGCCAAACCGTTCCCGGCCAAGCCGAACCACTGCCCGCCAGACCTAGGAGGGACCTTGATGGCTGCCGTGCTCGACTGGATGGCCCGGCCGGAGAGGTTCTTGCCCGCCCTCGTGGCCTTACTTGTGATGCAGGCAATCATTGTCGCGGGGGTGCCCGAGAAGGTGGCTGCCGCCGAAGGTTACCGAGGACTGAAGATTTTTCGATTCGATCAGGCGATGTTCCAGACACCCGACTACGCGAGCGACCTGAAAGCGTATGGCGAGCAAGGAAGGCAGCAGGTCGTTCTCGGGCACGTATTGTGGGACATCGCCACGCCGCTCCTTTATGCGTTGGGGTTGGCGGGTCTCATCGGCTTCTTGGCGCCTCACACAGGTGCAGCAGCCCCCCTGTTTCCCATCCTTCGATGGATCCCGATAGCTGCTGGAGTAATCGACCTCCTTGAGAACGTGGCGATCTCCTGGATTTGTCTCAGTTATCCAAACTACGGTCCGGGGTTGACCGCAACAGGTTTGCTAACCCACCTGAAATGGATTCTTGTGGCCTATGCGGTCGCAAGTGCAGGGGTTGCGATGGTTGTTGCGATAGTGCGCCATTACGCCCGTCAGCGCTAACGAGTGCGCCAAGAATCGATGCGGGATAAGACAACACACATTACGCCACCGAGGCGCATCCGGTGACGCAGCATTTGCCCGAATGCTTGCTGAACTCGATCTTGTCGCCACAGAAGTGGCAATGCTCATCGAACAGGTCGAAGATTCCCCTGAGTGTCGATTCACGCATATACGCAGCCTCCTCGATTGCTTTTGAAGTCGCCCTCAAACAGTTTGGGCACGAGCATAGGCGCTGCTTGGGCTGGCGTAGCGTTGTACACCGGGTGTGGCCGAATTCCAAGGCACTGTTGTGTCGCCCTGCCACTACTTCATAGGGCGGCTACCGCTGCGTGGCCACGAGCCGTATGTGAGAAAAGCTAACGCCCCCCGAGCAAACGTTCCAATTTCAGTCCACGAGCTTCCAACGTCGAGTGCCAGGGCTGCAATCGGCGTCCCAACCACAATGAGCACGGCAGCGAGGCCAACTGGACCAATCCGGCCCGAATAAACAGGGAGGACGATCGAGGTCATTACGTTTTGGACGACAGCAGCGGCCACACCGATGCCAATCGATACTTGGATCTGTAGGTAAGGCTTAGCCGCGGATAGTCTCGTTTGCCACAGAGTGGCATGACGCCCTTCAAGAAGAGGGAGGACCTTGACCACCAGCGTGGGGAGTGCCATAAGGACTATCGATCCAAGCCATAGCCACCAGGGATCGAGATTGAAGGGGGGGTTAGTCTGGGGAAGGGCCTGAAAGAAGGGACTGACCACGACCCCCGTAAGGAACACGACCGCAATCAAAATCGTCGCATAAGCAACCGAATTGGCCGCTCCTCTCGCCCCGGATTTTTCGTCCAAACCTACGGCGAGACTCACAGCTAGCTGCACTACGCCGATCGCCAGCACGACGCTTGGGCAGGTGGCTTCAGCGTATGTATTTGGTGAAGATTGATCCCCTTCGCCGTGAAGCACCCCGAAGAGAAATGACGCCACGACAAAGGAAAAGAAGGCTCCGATCATAATAGGTAACTGCCGATTTGTTGGGTGAGAGCGCCGTCGCCCGAGCTTGGTGTACTCAGTTATTGCTAGGAATACGACGCCGGCTAGGACTCCAGCAAAAATGGAGAAGTCCTGCGTAGCGCTGAGAATGTTCCACGTGATCCGTGCCGCCAGAAGCCCGATAGACACGTCCTGAGCAATCTAAACCCAGACCACCCTTGCTGTCACTCGCGGGTTACGTGGAGCGACGACGCTGACAGCTAGTATCAACGACGCCGTGCTTACGAGTGGCTGCTGCTCCAATCGGGGGGTTATTGGCCGGAATTCGGATACTGACGTAAGTGGTTACTGGGTTTGCTCAGTCGGCCGATGCCGACTCGGCTTGGGGAGGTGGTAGGTGCTGTCGATAGGCGCCTCTTATCGACAGCGCTCAGTAAATTGAGCACGTAGGGCCGATCCTTAGCGATAAGGGCTTGACATTTCGCTATATCGTGTCACGATATAGCGAAGAGCGATACATGGCAATCCGGGACGACGCCACCCTCCTCATTCTTACAAGCCTTGCCGGGGGCGCGAAGCACGGCTACGCGATGATCGAGGACATCAGATCCATCACCGGCGCACGAATCGGGCCAGGAACTCTCTATGGGGCCATCGCTCGTTTGGAAGCTGAAGGTTTGATCGATTCGCTTCCGAGCAGCGACCGCCGCCGACCATATCAGATTACTCCCGCCGGCCGGCGACACCTGGAAGCGGAGATCGGCGGAATGAAAGGCCTGGTCGCCGCGGGCCTGCGCCGGCTGAGGAGAACGTGAGGTGCGCCGGGCGTCGGCGGCGATATCCGCCCTGCTGTTGTCGCTCGTCACGGTCGCCGTCGCCGAGGCTGGCTTAGTAGGCCTTCTTTTGGTCTTCAGCTACGTGCTGAAGATCGGCTTGAGGTTCGACGTCGACTCGACTAGCCTCGTGTTCACCTCGGGTGCCTACACGGGCCCGATGGTCCAGCTTTACGGCCCCTCGGTCATCGCGTCGGTCCTCTTCAGCCTGGCGTGTGCGCTCATCACGACCACCTGGACGTTTCGCCAGTGGCGGCCGGCCAAATGAAGGCTCTGCTCCGCCTCTATCCCCGAGCTTGGCGCGAGCGCTATGGCAGCGAGATGGCAGCTCTGGTCGACGACATGCCCGCCGACTTCGGCGTCGCCTTGGATCTCCTGGTAGGTGCAGGAGCGGCCTACGCGATGGCGGTGCGCGCTAACCGGATCCTCAGCAGTGCAGCCGCGTACCTGCATGGAGTTTGCGTGGCCGTCCTTTTGCAGGCGATCGCGTTCGTCACGTTGGTGCTCGTTTCCCAGCAGTCACAGGGACCGATGATCATCCAGCTGGGGCCGATCCAGTTCGGCTCGGTGGTGCCGCAATCGGTATTCAGGATTCGTCACCTCCAGAGCGCGCTGGTTCGAACCGTCGTCGACTCGATGCCTGCATTCGTTCTGCTGGCGTCGTTGCTGGTGATACTCGTTCTGGTGCTGGCCGCACCTCGTCTGGTGAGGCGCAGTCTGCCTTGAGGTTCCTTAGGATCGGTTTCCTTGCGTTCCTGACCGCCAGTCTGTTGGCCGCAGCTGTCTTGCATGGATATGGCGAGGACCAGCGCGTCATCCGATGGTTTGCGGGCACTGGTGTCGCCGGCAAGATCGACAGCATCGGGCCTGCGCCTCGCTACCTCCTCGTCGAAGATCAGAACTCGCGGTTCTTGGAACGGGTGTCGGTTGCGGCAGACGGCACGTTCGTGGCGCGGCTCGACCCCGGCGCTTATCAGCTCGCGCTGCCTCAGGACTCGCGGTCAGCTGCGGTGGTAGTCCCGCGCGGTAAATGCCTGGAC
>Ga0209648_10003162_pt1 | contig 13785 bp, 17 predicted proteins | sample GraSoi2013_115cm_FD_185830 | JGI IMG/M metagenome (GOLD analysis project Ga0209648, IMG submission 185830) | Grasslands soil microbial communities from the Angelo Coastal Reserve, California, USA - Sample 9_17_2013_115cm (SPAdes) (version 2) | ecosystem: Environmental > Terrestrial > Soil >...
GGTGCGCCAAGGCATAGTGCGTGACTAACGAGGCGATGTGGGAAAGCTCGGTTGACTCCGCCTTCAGAAACTTCTTGCGCGCCGGAGTATTAAAGAAAAGATCGCGCACTGTGATGGAGGTCCCAACGGGCAGCCCCGCCTCTTCCACCCGGAGAATCTTTCCCCCATTGATCTCGACCATTGTTCCCGAATCCTGATCGGCGGCGCGGGTTTCCAGGCGCAAGCGTGATACTGATGCTATCGAAGGCAGTGCCTCGCCACGAAATCCCAAGGTCGAAACGCTCAGCAGGTCTTCGGCATTGTTGATTTTCGAGGTCGCGTGCCGCTCAAACGCCAGCAGGGCATCGTCTCGCACCATGCCGCAGCCGTTATCAGTGATCTGGATGAGCTTCTTGCCCCCCGCCTCGATCTGAATTGTGATTCGCGTGGAGCCGGCATCGAGCGAATTTTCCAGAAGCTCTTTTACGACCGAAGCCGGACGCTCGACGACTTCGCCAGCAGCAATCTTGTTGGCAACGTGCTCGGGAAGTACATGAATGCGGCCCATCGGAGGTGAAGCCAGTTTCGCAGAAGGGAAGCCGGAAGGCAAAGGACTGTGCGCCATCCGTGCGAAAGCCGGGCTAAGAACACCGGAGCTATAGTGTCCTACACTCGCTCTATCACAACCGACTGCACTACCACATCCTTGTTCGGACGGTCCTGGCGGCCGCGGGGGACGTTCACGATCTTGTCCACTACATCTTGTCCTTCGACCACCTCACCGAAGATCGTGTGCTTGCCAGTCAGCCACTGGGTTGGCGCCACGGTGATAAAGAACTGCGAGCCGTTGGTGTTCGGGCCGGAGTTGGCCATCGCCAGCTTGCCAGCTTTGTCGAAGCTATGTGGCGAGGCTTTGGTTTCGTCCTCGAATTGGTATCCGGGGCCGCCCATGCCCGTACCTTGAGGATCTCCGCCTTGGATCATGAAATTCGGGATCACACGATGGAAGATGGTCCCGTCGTAAAGCCTGTCGGAGCTCTTTTTTCCCGTGCTCGGATGCTTCCACTCCCGCTTGCCCTCGGCGAGATCGGTGAAGTTCTGCACGGTCTTGGGCGCTTCTTTTTCAAAGAGGCGACACACGATCGTACCTTCGGAGGTTGTGAATGACGCATAAGTTCCTGGCTGGCGTGGCATGAATGAATCCTCTCAAATACAAGTGATTGAGGTGCGGAGCTAATGTCGTATCAGGGCATGGCTTCCAGCCATGCCGCTACCCACACAGAGACGATTTTACGGCACGCCTGGAAAGGCGTGCCCTGATACAAGCCTATTGCGGTTTTGTCGTCTGTGGCGCGGGCTTCGGAGCGGGTTTATGAGCCGGAGCAGTGTGAGTGCCTCCTCCACCCGCGTTCAGGATGGTGATCTTGTTAATCTTCACCGGATCATTCGGCCGATCGTTTGCATCGCGCGGCATGCGGGCGATTTTCTTGACCAGCTCAACTGTAGCGTCATCGCATTGGCCGAAGATGGTGTAGCCCCCGCTCAAATGCGCGCTATGCGCAACATCCTCGGTAATGAAAAATTGCGAGCCGTTCGTGTCCGGCCCGGCGTTGGCGTAGGCGAGGCGTCCCGGACGGTCGAATCTCAGGTCCGGCGAAGTTTCGTTCTTGAATTTGTAACCGGGATCACCCTGGCCGTTGCCCAGCGGATCTCCACCCTGAATCATGAACTCCGGAATCACGCGATGAAAAATGGTTCCGTTGTAGAGCGGCACACCGTGCTTCTTGGCCCCCGTCATCGGGTTGGTCCAGTCTTTCGTCCCGCGTGCCAAGCCGATGAAGTTGGCCACACCCTCCGGGGCCTTGTCCGGGAAGAGCGTACACGTCATCTTGCCGGCGGTTGTGTCAATAACTGCCGTAGGAGGGCCTGAGCTGGTTGCGGCCGGCGTTTTCTTCACCGCGGGTTTAGCTGCTGGCTTCGGAGCAGTTTGGGACATTAGCGAGAGCGAGGAGAGCACTACAAAGGCAATCAGGTGTTGGCGCATGTTGACTCCTAGGATGAAAAATGGAAAGAGCATTGTACGACATTCACAAACCCGATAACCACGAAGGACACTAAGGTTCACTAAGGAAGGCAGCTCTTACAACGGAAGTCACAAAGGAACGCAGCGGCGCCAACTAAACAACAGCTGCCATTGCTTGCTGAACGCACACTTCAATCGGCTGGTCGGTATCGATTACCGTTTTCGGCAACGCGATTTCCTCGAACTGGGCTTTGACCCTCAAATACAAATCGAAGTCGCGGTTTGCGGCGGGATGGGCAGAGTCTCTAGCCAGCCGTTGACGCGCAGTTTCCTCGCTGCAAACGCATTCCAGGATTCGCCAGGGCTGGCTGATGGCATCTGCAAATCCAGTCGCTCGATCTAACTGGTAGCGGCGCGAGAAAGTTCGCCCATCGAGAAATATGCGTCGCGAAGACTCTTTCCTGAAAATGTAGCCTGCGACTTTCAACATGATTCCCATGCAGAAGTCGTCCTGCTCGGTGGAATATTCGATGTCGGCTGGCGGGAACAGGGCCCCGCGAACCTCGTCTTTGTCGAGGACGGTGCCGTCGAGCTTGGCCGCAAGGGCGCGGCTGAGCGTGCTTTTACCGGAGCCGGGAAGCCCCGCCATCAGGATCAACATCGTTAGCGATTATGAGACTTAATGAATTTGCGTCTCTATTGAGAAACGCCCACACCGGGCAGGCCGATGGTCGTAATTTCGCGGAGAGTGTCGCGCTGATCGCTTTCGTCGGCCAGCATCTTCGTCTCGCGCCATTCGCTGTAGCTGCCGCCCACCATGATGTGGAAGCACCACTGGCGGCGTTCTTCTTCAGGCTCGATCAAGCCCAGTTCCTTCAGTGGGCGCATATATTCTTCCATCCACTTGATCTGATCGCGCGACATGCCGCGGCGCTGCAAGTCAACCGTAAGCCCGGCCAGATGGGACGATGCGGTCTCGCCCTTCTCCGGGGCCGCGTTGCGATTGTGGCGGCGTAGCTTCTTCTGAACCAGCACAGTGCGGACCGCGGAGTTGACCTGAATCTGCTCGTGAAATTCTTTGTAGTAGGCTGCGCTGATGTCTTCGACGAAATCGAGTGTCCAGGGGCGGCAGTAACGGCGCGCCGGATCCAGCGAAGGCTGGATGCGAAGTGATTCGCTGGGAACGATCGCGACCAAGTCTCCATTTGCGATCAGCCGCTCTAGTTCTTTGTCATCGCGAATGCGTGGCAGGTTCAGGCGATCAATTTCCGCGTTTTGTAAGAGCAGCGATTCGTGCGATGGCCGGAATACCGGGTTCCAGGCGATGCGATGAAAACGGTGCATCCGATGATATCGTGGCGAGACCATTGGGCGAACCGCGAATGCTTGACCGCTCACGGCCAGAGTCAGAAGAAGAAGTAAGGCGTTTTTTCTCATCGACGAAAAGGACAGCAGGCGCTTATTGTAAGACAGTTCGGGAAAAAGCCAAACTCAAAAATGGGACTTCGAGTGTTACTTTAGGTTTCTTGTCCGAACTCCTGCTGGTTACCTCCAGTTACTTCAAGTTGCAATCGCTATATACGTTGCAGCTAAGATGCCGTTCGCTAGGGCCGGGCTGCCGTACAGCATCTTCTTTGCATTCAGTACGGGCAATTTTGAGCCAGATACTAAAAGTGGCAAAGTTTTGCAGTCACTCACGGAAATTGGCATGAATAGCGAAATCGGGCAGAAACGCCCTGATGGATAGGAACGGAGCTTGAGAGCTGACGGCATCCAGCCGCGAAGCGGCGGCATGTGAGAGCCCGGCATGGCGATGCCGAGGAAGCTGAGGACGCGAGAATAGAGTCCCTTCAGGGACGGCACGGGTGCCCTCAGGTGTCTGAAGCGGATCAGCGCCGGAAAAGGTCCCCAATCGCCTGCTTCATCACTGCGCCGCCGACTTCGGAAATCGACTGCGTCAGCGGAATGTCCTTGGGACACGCCTCCACGCAATTCTGCGCATACCCGCATTCCTGGATTCCACCATCGCCCATCAACGCCGCCAGTCGCTCGCGTTTCAGCGCCGCCCCCGTCGGATGCGTATTGAACAACCGCACCTGTGAAATCGTCGCCGCGCCCACGAACCCTGTGTGCTCATTAAACTGCGGGCAAACTTCCATGCAGATGCAGCAGGAAATGCAGCGCGACAACGGATAGGCTTCTTCCTGCGCTTCCATCGTCAGGCGCGGGCCAGAGCCGAGGTCGTAAGTACCATCCACTGGGACCCAGGCCTTCACCCGCTTCAGATTTTCAAACAGCACACTGCGGTCAACAGACAAATCGCGAATCACCGGAAACTTCGAGAGTGGTTCAAGCCGGATCGGCTGATCGAGTTTATCCACCAGCGCCGAGCACGCCATGCGCGCCTTGCCATTGATCAGCATGGCGCACGACCCGCAAACTTCTTCCAGGCAATTCGAGTCGTAGATGATCGGCGTCGTTGGTTTGCCGTCACGCGTGACAGAATTGCGCGCAATCTCCATCATCGAGGAGATCACGTTCATCCCCGCATGCCAGGGGAGTTCAAACTCCTCCCAGCGTGGTTTGTCGTTAGGAGATGCTTGGCGGCGGATTTTAAACAGAACAGTTTTGTCAGTCATGACGGAACTCATCGCCCGCGTTGGTTCCTAAACCAGCTAACTGGTGAAATCAAAATGATTAGTCCCATGATGGCCCAAGCAGCCGCACGAAATCGATGATTGGCACGGTCGCCCGGAGTAACGCTGTGCAGCCAGAGCAAGTAATGCTGTCTAATCTTATAGACAGTCCAAAACGGATAGATAACTAGGAACGCGATCCTCGCCAGTCGATTTAGCTCGTTGCGCCGCGCAGGCAGCATTCAATACTTCCTCGCCCGCGGCGGAATCAGCGACACATCGACCGGCTCGAATTCAAACTTCGGCTCATCCGCATCGGGCGCGAAATAGGCCTTCGTGGTCTTCAGCCAGTTCTTGTCATCGCGGTCAGGGAAGTCCGGCTTGTAATGTGCGCCCCGAGATTCATCTCTCATGCGCGCCCCCTGCGCAATCACTCGTGACAACTGCAGCATGTTGTAGAGCTGGCGCGTGAAGGCGAACGACGTATTCGCCCACTGCGAGCGGTCGCTCAGTTTGACCTGGCGGATGCGCTCGAGCAGTTCGACTAGCTTGGCGTCGGTCTGTTGCAAATTCCTGTTGTACCGGATGACGGTGCAGTCTTTTGTCATCAGCTCGCCCAATTCGCGCCACAGCCGGAACGGATTCTCGTTGCCATCGGACTGCATCAGCGCGGCATTGATCTCTTCCTGCCGCTTGCGCTCGGAATCAAAATGCCCATCACTTGCAGCGGCTTGCTGGCTGCGCGCGTAGCGTACCGCATTCGGCCCGGCAACAAACCCACCGAAGATGCACGACACCAGCGAATTCGCGCCCAACCGATTCGCGCCGTGATATTGATACTCGCACTCGCCGGCAGCAAAGATTCCCGGGATGTTGGTCGCCTGGTTGAAGTCCACCCACAGGCCGCCCATGGTGTAATGCATGCCGGGAAAGATCTTCATCGGCGTAGTGCGCGGGTCGTCGCCGACAAATTTTTCGTAAATCTCCAGAATGCCTTCGAGCTTGCGGTCAAGCGTGGCGCGATCAATATGCGTCAGGTCGAGATAGACCATCGGCTTACCATCAATGCCGAGGTTGTGCTCGTAAACCACCTTGAAAATAGCTCGGGTAGCGACATCGCGTGGAACCAGGTTGCCGTACTTCGGATACCACTCTTCGAGAAAATACCACCGGTCGTTTTCTGGAATCGAAAGCGGGTCGCGCTTGTCCCCCTGATTCTTCGGCACCCAGACCCGTCCACCTTCGCCACGTGCTGACTCCGACATCAACCGCAGCTTGTCTTCGCCGGGAATTGATGTCGGGTGGACCTGAATGAACTCTCCATTCGCGTAATAGCACCCCTGCTGATAAAGCGCGGATTGCGCCGATCCGGTACAGACCACCGAGTTCGTGCTCTTCCCAAAAATCGCGCCAATGCCGCCGGTTGCGATGATGATCGCGTCAGCAGGAAAAGTGCGCACTTCCATCGAGCGCAAATCCATGGCGCAAATGCCTCGGCCGACGCGATTCGAATCGAGAACCGCCGACAAAAATTCCCACGACTCGAATTTCGTAACCTTGCCTTCGGATTCATACCGCCGCACTTGCTCATCCAGCGCATAGAGAAGCTGCTGGCCGGTGGTGGCTCCAGCAAATGCGGTTCGATGGTGCAGTGTTCCCCCGAAGCGACGAAAATCGAGCAGGCCCTCGGGAGTGCGGTTGAAAGGCACGCCCATGCGGTCGAGCAGGTCAATAATTGCCGGCGCAGCATCGCACATCGCTTTTATGGGAGGCTGGTTGCCGAGGAAGTCTCCGCCATAAACCGTGTCGTCGAGATGCTGCCAGGTAGAGTCGCCTTCGCCTTTCAAATTCTTCGCTGCATTGATTCCACCTTGCGCGCAAACCGAGTGCGAGCGCTTGACCGGCACAATGGAGAACAGATCCACCTGCCCGCCCATTTCAGCGATCTTGATAACCGCCGCGAGCCCGGCCAATCCTCCACCCACGACGATGATTTTGGGATTTGTTGCCATTTAAATTTAGATCTTGGTTTTCCTTCGTACACGAAGGAATTCAACGCATCGTAAACGAATCGAATTCATTGCCTGTCGGTCTGTACGGCTGCTGTGGCGTGGTCAGAAACGAGTACATGGTCACGGCCCCAACGGCCATGAATCCTATCGCGAGCACGAAGCAAACATATCCCCAGCGACGGCGGGCAATCGGCCCTTGCGTGATCCCCCACTTTGCCGCGAACAGCCAGAGTCCGTAAGCGAAATGCCATGACGCGCAGAAAATGCCAGCGGCGTAGAACGCCACCGCCCAGGGATGATAAAGCATTTCATTTTGCACTTTGCCGAATGCCAGATCAGGGCGGCTAAGAATGTGGGTTCCGCTGAAGCGCAGATGCCACGTATGCCAAACCATATAGAAGAAAGCGACGGCACCCGTCCAGCGCTGCGCGGAGTACATCCAGTTACTCGCCCAGGGATAATCAGCCACATTACTCTCGCCGCGATACCAGATGTAGAACCCGTAAAGGGAGTGATAAAGAATCGGCAACCAGATGCCGAACAGCTCAAGCCCCACGACGAACGGGAATGAGCTGAGAAATTCGACTTGCTTGGTATATGCGCCAGGACCTTTGGTCGCGAAGGAATTGGAGACAAAATGCTCAATCAGGAACAGGCCGATCGGCACAATGCCGCTGAGGGAATGCAACCGGCGCAGGAGAAAGGAGTGTCCCTGTCGGGCACGCAGCGGAGCTACACCGCTTTTGACGCGTACCGGATCTGCACTGGCAGTTGATGACACCAAGGTTCCTAGCGGGATCAGAGATCAGGAGCGAACTTTTTATTATGTTGGCGCGAGAGAAGGGAAGTCAAACGACGGAAAGCAAGACAGGCAAGAAGCCCTAGTTTGGCGGTGTTTTCACTTCGCCCAACACCATGCTGCGATACAGGCGATCCACGAGTTGTTTCTGCTCGGGGGTCATCGGACCATCTTCGCTCAAGCCCATGGCCTTGAGCGAGCGATGGAAGACTTCTTCTCGCTCCGCACGAGTTAATTGGGCCGCTTGCGTCGGATCCGCCATCTTGAGACCGTTTCGCTGGATGCGCGCTTCATCGTCTGTTTTGCGCTTTGCTTCCCGCTCAGCCGCGACTTGTTCTTCCTGGCGCAACTTTTCGAGATCAGCTCGCATTTCAAGTGCCTGCTTTTGCGCTTCTGGAGTACAGCCGGCAAAGTCAGAGATGAGACTCAGGGTGTCCGACGCGTCCAGGAAATTCATCTGGTGCTGAATCGCCGCCGCCCGCACCGGTAGAATAGTCGCCTCACACTGTGAAGCCAGGGCGAACTGCACTCCAACCGTGAGGTCCCCGTCTGCCAAGAGCGAAATAAGCGCAGGAATATCTGCCGGAGTGAGTCTCCTAGAAAGTTGTGAGAGTGATCGGCTGTTATAGCCCAATCCGTGTGCGCCAAGATGTCGGGAACTAAGAATGATGCGGCGAACTCGTGCTTCCGAGGTGGCAGCCGAGGCAGGAGTCGGCTCTACCGCTGCGCAGACCGCGAGCAGGAACAGTGCCGCAATGAGCCGTGAGTTCATTGAGGAGGATTCTAGGACTAGAAGCAAAGGGCCGCAAGGTCACGAACGTCGTTTCATGTTTGTGCCTTCGCCCACATCAGAAACTGCCGGAATGCAGCTCCACGGTGACTATACTTTGCTTTCTCCTTCGCGCTCAATTCCGCGAATGTCTTACCAATCTCAGGAAAATAAAACAGCGGATCATACCCGAAGCCGTTGTATCCTCGCGGCCGGTCAAGAATGATTCCCTCTGCCTTTCCTTCAAAGACAGCCAGCGTCTCTCCCTCGCGGGCCGCGGCAATTACGCAGACGAATCTCGCCTTACGGTCCTCCAGTCCTACCAGCTTAATCTCGCGAATCAACTTGCGGTTGTTCGTCTCATCATCCGTATTGCTCTCTGCCAAATGCGGTTCATCGGCAGCGTAGCGCGCCGAGTGTACTCCGGGAGCGCCGCACAGCGCGTCAACTTCGAGCCCGGAGTCGTCGGCAACTATGATCTCTCCACTTACGTAGCAGCTGTAAGCTTCAGCCTTCTTACGCGCATTTGCTTCGAAACTTTCGCCGTCCTCAACTACGGTCGGGAGCGAGGAGAAGTTCGGGATCGGCTGAACTTCTATCCCGTAGCCTGCCGCAGCGCCGGCAAAGTCGCGAAGCTTGCCGGGATTAGAAGTGGCGATGAGGATGCGCTTCATAGAAAACCAGCTCTTAAGCTCTCAGCTTTTAGCTTTCAGCCGAAGCGGCCAGCGCAGGGGCCTTCGAGAGATGAAGAAGCACACCAGGAGAAGGGCAAGTGCGCAAACAGAAATTCCGACCCCCGTCATTCTGTCCCAGCCTTCCACGAACCTGATCTGAATCCGATTCTCTCCTGCCGCCACGGGGATGACCATTTGACCCGCGGGAGTGGTGGTCTTCGTCTCAACCGCGTGGTCGTTTACCAGGACTTTCCACGCCTGATAATTAAACAGCCGTAGCACCAATCTTCCAGGAGCACCGGTCTTTGCGGTCAGCACGCGCGACTCGGCGTTCCATGTTTCAAGCCGAAGTTGCGCGCCCCCCTCTCCTTCAAACCGAACTAGCGGTGCCTGCTGGTCGACTTCATAGGGATCGGTTCCAGCTGGAACGTATTCATCCGCGCCATCGTTTCCGATTCCGTCATGCTGATTGTCGAGCATTTCTTGGATGTCGATTGCCTTGTCCCACCAGGGAGGCTGAACGCTGTGCCACACCAGCAACACGCCTCCAACTGCAACGCAATAAACCAATGCGCGGAGCCACCAGCGGCGCAGTGACAGTACGATCACAAGCGCAAAGGGAACATTCAGGCAAAGCAGCCATCGCCACGGAAACTGGACAAAGCGAAGTTCTGGCAGATGCATCCACAGCGGAAGGGTAAATCTCAGCATCAGCAGGATACTGAGCAAACTCCAAGCAAAAATCAGCAACCACAACGTCTCCATCCGCCGTCGTCTGGAAATGAACAGTGCGGCGGCGAGGATGGCAATTTGCCAGACTGCGACCACCGATACCAGCAGATTGAATCGGTTATGGTCGGGATCTGTAGTTGTGGTGAAAAGAAAACTCTCTTGCGGGCGTAGGCCGGGTTCAAGCACTTGCCCGATATTGACCCAACTCTGCTGATGAAACGCGGGCAGAAGATAGAATCCGGCCAGCGCTGCACCAAGAATCACTGCTAGTGCCCCGTAAGCGGGGACCACCAAAGACCGCCGTGAAATCGCGATACAAATCAGGAGCACCGCGAGCGAATAGTTCATCATCACCGCCGCGGGAAGATTGGTCAGCCATCCGGCGGCCATTAGCAAGCTGAGCGGCGCCACTACTCGCGGACCATCTTCATCGGAACCCAAAACCAACAGCAGCAACAGCGGGAGATATGCTGCCGCCAGCAATTCGGCGAAAGCGCTGCGCCAATAAACAATGACGAGGTGATAGGGATTGGCGGCGTAAACCGCGGCGGCGAAGATCGCGTCCGCCCGCGGAAGCCAGCGGCGCGCGAGCAGAAACATCGAGCATCCAGAAAACGTCAGCGCGATCCAGACGTAGGCGCCCGTGACCAGCTTCCACGGAAGAATGGTGCCGAGCATCGCCCCTAGCGTCCAGGAAGCCGGCGGGTAAAAGATGAACCGCGCCTCGCCGTATCCATAATGCGCCATCGCTGCCCAATGCGGATATAGAACGCCTTGCTTCCAGTGCGAAGTCATGTCCGGAGGGGATGCCGAACTTAACAAAGGGAAGCACGACACAAAAAGCAATTACGCCTATCACTAGCAAACCGCCACTGGACGATCTTTGTCGACTGTCGAGCTCCATTTGTCTTTTGTCTTTGTCGATGAGAATACAGGAAACCCGGAGAGGTCAGCCGACGATGGAAAACTGATTGGGCAAAGGACCCGTTTTGATCGCGGTTTCCTTATACTTGAACCATGAGGTTTCGATGGTTCGCGCCCTTCCTTCTCATTGTTGCCACAGCTATTTGCGTAGCACAGGGTGAGGCGAGTTTTCCTGCGCTCGAGCAATGGAAGGCGGCAGTGATCCGCGGCAACGCTGTAGCCTTGAAGGCCCTTTACAGCAGCGAACCGCCGGCGCGGATCAACACTTCTTCGACAGAGCTGACTGCGGATGTTGACGTTTCGTTCTGGACCGGACTGAAAGCGAAAAGCGTCGATCTGAAGATTGCGCAGTCCAGTTCACCACAACCGGGAGCGCAGCAGATTGTGTTCCAGGCAGAGATCAAGCCGGCGCCGCCAGCGCGGACCCTATACGTTTCCGTGGCGCAGCTCTGGCAGCAGCAAGGAGGAGCGTGGAAGCTGATCGCCGCAAAGCGCACCGACACCGCCAAGCTTGAGCAGCCGCTTTCGCTCGATGCCAAGATTTATCCCACCGGCGACGCCCACGAAGAAATCCGCGAGGCTCAGGCCCGTGCCGCTAAGGCCCACAAGCGGCTTCTCATCGTTTTTGGAGCCGATTGGTGTTACGACTGCCATGTGCTGGACAAGGCTTTTCGGCGGCAAGACGTAGCTGCGGTGCTTACTCCGAACTATGAAGTCGTGCACGTGGATGTTGGTGAAGGCGACAAGAACCAGGACCTGATGAACCAATACGATGTACCAATGAAGCGCGGCATTCCAGCAATTGCGGTGCTTGATTCAAGTGGCAAGCTGGTTTATAGCCAGAAGAACGGGGAGTTTGAGCGGGCGCGTGCGCTGGGGCCAGAAGACTTGTTGGAATTCTTGAAGAAGTGGAAATCCCAATCGCGCGATGAGCGTCGATAGAATTTACGACTGCACGAACTCTGCATTGCGCTGCTTGTGCAGCGCCTCCAGAAACGTTTCCTGATTGAACGATTCGTGATTGCGCAGCAGGTCAAGCAACGGATCTTCGACATCGTTAGATTGCGCGCCGAGGGAATCCGTCGCGAACGCTACCTGGTGCGGGGAAACCAGCAACTCGGGCTGAATTCCCGGGCGACTGGCGAGGAATTGAATAAAGCTTTCGGCTTGGCGTCGCTGCCCGGCGGTATGTGCGGCAAATTCAATTCCCATGCCGTGAGAGGGATGCATCACGCGGACCAGACCCTGCGCCTGAAGCTCGACTCCCTCAGCCCGCAACGCCAACACAACGTGGGTGGGTTCCGGGAAAGGCGAAGCGGTTTCAACGTAGCATCCGCCGAGGCTTAAATCGGTGAGCTTGCAATCCGGCACGGACTCGGTTTCTTCTGGCGGAAGTTCTTTGCTGTGCTCCACCAGCCATCGGCGCAGCGCAGCGCGCAGGCTCTCCGGCGTGTCGGTAAAACGAATGCCCGCCTCGCCGTTGGGGTTGGCCCATGCGACCTCGCCCCGAAGCTTGAACTCTGACGGGAAATCCGGAAGCGTGAAGCGGGCCCGCAGGCCAGCGGACTGATAGAGCGGCCGCGCAGCCAGTAAGTCCATTCCATTCTCACTCACGTCCAGCAGGATGCCTTCGATGGGTTCATCGTTGCTCTCCAGCCGCAGCTTCACTGGGACTTGCACAGGAACGCGGTAGGAATTTCTGCGCTCATGTTTGATCAGCGCGGTCGCCGCGCGAAGGGTGGATTCAGCCTGCTCCGTATTCACCGGCTTGTACAAAACAAAGTTCGCACCGGCGCCAAACACATTGCGGACTTTGGCTTTGTCACTGAGCAGCGCAACGGTTACTGCATGCTTCTCAAAAGGAGCGCTGGAGACGTTCTGCAGTACCAGGGCGGCGCTGTGAGGATCATCGAAATCCACTAACACAGCCTGAAATTTCTGTTCGGTTACAAGGCAAACTGCGTCGGGATAGCCGCAGCATTGGACCATAAGCCCGAAATCAGTTAGCACGGGCGCAAGTATTTCCACAGCCTGGTCGTCTCTTGTAACCAGAAGTGCGCGAAATGACATACCAGACCTGTTTATGGCCAACGCGGAGCAACGCCACGCACAACAGGCTTGGCAGGCGCAGACTGGCCTGTAGTTGCAGCCGTTGCCGCTTTGGCAGCAGCCGGAGTCGGCTCGTCAACGTCAGCGAGGATAGCGCTATCGTCGTCGTCGTTCTCCGCCAGCAGGGGAGCGACTTCGCGCAGTTTCTCGGCCGCCTGTTGTAGCATCTCGATCTGCTTGCCCAGTTGTGCGTACTTGGCTTGCTTCCGACGCAGGACCTCGTGGATATCCTTCATGCAACCCCCTTTTTAAGAATTTAAGGAGGAAGAGAGCGAGGGTCAACGAGTACCCGCTAGTGAGGATTACCGCGGTAACAGATTTCCAGAGTAGACCGGAAAGACTTTAGAGGGAAAAGGACAGAACTGCCGTTTCCGGCAGGGCTCATGAAGCAGGTGATTTGTTGGCTAAGAGAGATGCGTGAATTAGCCCGCCAGACCAACCAAGCCGGTACCGAGCAGCCCGAGTGTGCCGGGTTCAGGCACGACAGTTGTGTCGCCGCTTACCACGCCACCCTTTGTACTCTGAAAGCCGCCTACTGAGGAGCCCACGAAATAGTTAACGTTGGGCAAGCCGTTAACCACGGTTACGGTACCCCTGGTAAAGGCCTCAGAAATGAACAAGGTGTCGGTGGGGGAAGTTGTCCGAATGCGTTGAAATTGTCCTGGCACACAGGGTTTGAGCAAACGATGGTGATGTTGCCGCCGGTGAAGGTGAAGCTGCCATTGCCGCCGACCAGAACGCCAGTCGTTACGGTCACCGTGCCAAGGTTACTACCGAGTAGGCCGCCGATCCCCGTCAGCTCAGAGCTGATGGTTAAGGTTTGGCCAGCTACCGCAGAGCCGGTAATTGTGGCTGTACCGAGCACCACGTTGCCGCTGTTTGCGTAAACGCAGTGCCCTGCGTTCGTGCAAATGTTGGCAAGTGCCGCGGTGGGTAGCGCCAGAGCGAACAATCCCAACAAGAATATTTGTCTCATTGTGCTCCTCCGTTTTTTCCTGATTACAACTCTGGGGGAAGCTTCCTACCCCAATGTGGAGGCCTTTATAACCCTGCGCCACGCCACTTGAGTAAAAGCCCTGCCGTTTCCGGCAGGGCTCATGAAGCAGGTGATTTGTTGGCTAAGAGAGA
>Ga0209648_10003164_pt1 | contig 13781 bp, 12 predicted proteins | sample GraSoi2013_115cm_FD_185830 | JGI IMG/M metagenome (GOLD analysis project Ga0209648, IMG submission 185830) | Grasslands soil microbial communities from the Angelo Coastal Reserve, California, USA - Sample 9_17_2013_115cm (SPAdes) (version 2) | ecosystem: Environmental > Terrestrial > Soil >...
ATGTCGCCGAGCGTCGGAGAGAATTCGTGGAGAGATTTGCGAGCCGACATGCCCTTGCTTACACGCCGGCTTCGGACACTTTGCGCCTTTGGGCTTTTGCGTGAAGGTTTGGTCAGTCCCTTTCCGTTAGCATCGACGGAGCCCTCCCCGACGGTCGGGCTATTGCCCCGCTCTTGTTTTCGCGCCCTTTTCATGCCGGCATTGGTTCCTGCGCGGGTGAAGGTTTCAGTGGTTCAACGAACCGTCGATAGATGTCTGCGCCGGTTCCCATCTCAGGCCGATTACTTTTCGCCTGCGCGAGAATTTCCAGGAAACGTTCGCGCACCGGTGGCAATCCCAACTGCGCCATTAAATCGATTGCCCGACCGGCGTACTTCAGAATCTGAATAGTTTCGATTCCGGAGATATCGTTAAAGAACCAACCGCAACTCGTGTACATCAGCAACAGCATCCGTTGCAATTCAAGATAAGTGAGCGCGCGCCACAATTCATCCATTGCTAACTGACGTCCGGCGTGATCGCGAAGAAATTGCTCGCGCAACTGATCAGGATCGAGCACCAGCGAAATACTGTCATCGCGTGCCTGCCATGGATCAAGGAACAGTTCTCCGCGCGTTGCTTCAAAGTGCACCGCGTTCTCGTCGCGCAAAAAGTCCAGAGCCTCTCTCAAAGGCGCGCGCCAACGTTGGTTCCATCCCGGCTCTCCACCGGTGTGACAACCACAATCGCGAATCCAACGACTGACGCCATGCAGACAACTCCAGGAAGTTCCTTCGCCTTGCGGGCCATTGTTAATCCCAACTTCGTATGCCGGAGGATGCTCGTCAAGATACTCCGCGTAGTTCGTAATCCGAAAGCCTCGGGCCGGCGCCTCAACTTCCAGCGCGTGCGCCAGGCATATGTCGCCAAACTTGAAATGGTGGCCGTAAGTCTCGCCGTCAGTCGCGACGTTGACCAACTCGCGGGCGCCCAGTGACGCGAATCGGTCGACAAAGTCACGGCTCGACTCTAAAAGATTTTCAAAAGCAATTGCCTGCGATAGGGGTCCGTCATAGAAGAAAATCGCGATCGATCGACCGGAACCATCGTGATGAGAATAGCGATAGGCGACAGCGGTATCGACGCTATTTTCATCAACGGAGCGCCAATCCGGGTATTCGGCCCCGTCGCATCCACCACCCCACGCGAGATGCTCGCGCGGGGACCCCGGTCCGCTCCGGGTTCTGTAACGAGCCCGTATTCGCGCGGCCTGATGCGGCGCCAGAATGACAAATCGTAAGCCTTCATCGATCAGCGCGCCGATTACTTGATCACTACAGGCTGTCTCCGGCAACCATAAAGCTTCCGGCGCACGCTCGAAGCGTTGGCGAAAGTCAGCGATACCCCAGCGGATTTGTGTGCGCCGATCGCGTTCGTTGCAAAGGGGCAGAATCGCGTGGCCATAGGCCTGGGCGATGGCATTGCCGTGTCCCCCTCGCCTGGATGCGCTGAGACGATCCGCATCGAGTATGCGCTGGTAGGTTTCACTGTGATTTCGCTCCAGCCAGCTCAGCAGGGTCGGGCCAAAGTTGAAACTGATATTTGCATAGTTGTTGACGATGCGTCTTTCACCGGTCGCGGGATCGACAATCGAGGCGAATGCGTTGGGACCATAACACTCGGAATGAATGCGCTCGTTCCAGTCGTGAAAGGGCGCGGCGCTGGGCTCAGCCTCAACGATTCCAGTCCATGGGTTTTCGCGCGGTGGTTGATAGAAATGGCCGTGAATGATTAAGTTGCGCATTGGGCAATCAAAGCACGGAGCCACAAAAAAGCTCAAAGGCACAAGAGAGAAAAGAGCAATGCAAAAAAGGAACTGAAATCTCTTGTGCCTTCGGCGTTTTTCGCGGCTCCCGCTAATTTCCTGATCAAGACATTAGGCCACAAAAAAGCTCAAAAGGCACAAGAAGATCTGGATGCTTCACCAGCAAAAACCGTTTAGCTCCTTTGTGCTTCTTGTGCCTTTTCGTGGCTCGTTGTTTGTTAAGGTTAGGTTTTTCTCCGCCCATACATGTCAAAACCCACCGCGGTGACCAGCACTCCGCCTTTGACGACGTATTGCGCCCAGTTCTCAACATTGAGCAGTGACATGCCGTTATCCAGGCTAGCCAGAATAAGCGCGCCGAGCACTGCGCCGAAGACGGTGCCGCGTCCGCCCATCAGACTGGTGCCGCCAATGACGCATGAAGCAATGGCATCCAACTCCATTAAAGTGCCGGCGTCTGGTGAAGCACTGCCCACGCGAGCAGTGTGCAGAATCGAGGCGAGCCCTGCCAGAGCCCCCATCACGCAAAACGCCGCCAGTATGTAGCGCTTAATATTTATTCCCGATAGCCGCGCCGCATCCCGGTTTCCGCCAATAGCGTAGAGATAGCGGCCAAAGGTTGTGTTGGCAGTCAGAAATGCGCCGGCGATTGCGACGGCCAGCAGAAAGATTACCGGTATCGGCACGCCGCCGGCTTTGTTCATCAGAAAAATGAAAGCGACAATGACAACCGACGGAATCAGAATCCGAGCGGCCAGCGCGCCCGCGCTCATGGCCGCCAGACCGTGCCGCAGTCGCGCGCGGCTGCGTCGAATGTTGATCCAGACGATGGCCGCAATCGCTGCCCCCGCGAGGCCGAAACCTATGCGCGGATCGATGAAGTCGCGGCCCAGAGAACGAAAGAAGGGAAGTTCGACCGGAATCGTCGCGCCCTTAGTCAGCCTCAGAATCACACCGCGCCAGGCTTGGAGACCGCCGAGCGTTACGATGAAGGCGGGAATGTTCGCATAAGCCACCAGGGTTCCCTGCAATGCTCCGATGATCAAGCCAATGATGATCGCCGACAGCAGCGCGGGAACCAGTCCGTATCCTTGCATCAGCGCAGCAACACCTCCTGCCAGGCCGACCACCGCGCCTATGGATAGATCGATGTTACCGCACACAATCACCATCAACATGCCCACGGCGAGCACGCCGGTGACTGCCATCTGCTGCAGCAGCTTGGAAAAATTCGTCGCGCCGAGGAACAGCCCGTAAGGATGGTGTTGATCGATTGTGGCCCATTGAAAGAAGAGCCAGATGACGATCAGCGCCAGCAACATGGTGTAGGCGCGCAGCGCTGAAGTGCGAAGTTTGAAACGGCCGGTCCTTGAAGTTTCAGTCATAAGGAATCCTATGCAACTTGCCGCGCGCGGCCCGTGGCGCATGACATTACAGCTTCAGGTGTCGCTTCCTTGCGGGTGAATTCGCCAGTGACGCGGCCCTCGTGTAGAACGATCACCCGATCTGATAGCCCCAGAACTTCAGGCAGCTCAGATGAAACTAAAACAATCGCGAGACCGGTTTCGGCCAGCTTGTTAATCTGGGCGTAGATTTCCTGCTTGGCGCCGACATCGATGCCGCGGGTTGGCTCGTCAAGGAACAGGACGCGCGGACTCGTCAACAACCACTTTGCCAGCACGACTTTTTGTTGGTTACCGCCGGATAGTGTGCCCGCGATCGTGAAAACCGACGTAGACTTAATTCGCAAGTCGCGCGCAGCGCGCTGGCCCGCCGCGGCCTCAGCGTCTTCGTTGGTAAAAAAGCGTCCGGACAGCCGGCGCAACCCAGCCAGCGTCATATTCTTCAGAATCGTCTGCTCGAGTATCAGACCATAGCGCTTGCGATCCTCAGTCACGAAGCCAATGCCGTGTTTGATCGCGTCATACGGATGATTAATTTGGACGGGCTTACCGCCGACCAAAATCTCAGCAGACTTGCGACCCGCATGCGCGCCAAAGATGGCCATTAACAATTCGCTGCGGCCTGAGCCCATCAAACCGGCGATTCCCAGCACTTCGCCCTTGCGGGCTGTAAATCCGACTCGTTCGACGAGCAGCTTACCCGGCACTCCCGGATCTTCGACCGTGATGTTGCGCGCCTCAAAAACCACTTCGCCGTGTTCGTGCGTCGCCTCCGGAAAGATCTGTCCCACCTCGCGTCCCACCATGAGCGCTATTACTCGCGGCTCATCGAGCGAGGCGGTAGCGTCCGTGCCCACCGTCCGGCCGTCACGCAAGACGGTAAGACGATCGCTGATGCTAAAAACTTCTTCCAGCTTGTGCGAGATGTAGATCATTGCCACCCCGCGCGCACGCAACTTGTTCAGGATGCCAAAGAGTGTTTCGACTTCCGTATCAGTCAGCGCCGCGGTCGGTTCGTCCAGCACCAGAATGCGTGGTTCCTGTGACAGTGCTTTGGCAATTTCGACCAACTGCTGCTGTCCAATACCCAGGTATCCCACCGGAGTGCGTAGATCAATTTCCAAATGCAGATCGGCCAAGAGTTTTTGGACGCGACCGTAAAGCTGCTCCCAGTTGATCACGCCGAAACGCCGTGGCTCGCGACCTAAAAAGATATTCTCGGCAACGCTCAACTCCTTAACCAGCGACAGCTCCTGATAGATGACGGAGATGCCCGCTTTCTCAGCCTCGCGAATATTTGCAAAGCGCCGTTGGGCGCCCTCGAGCATGATTTCGCCACCGTACTCCGGATGGGGATAGACACCGGCGAGAATCTTCATCAGCGTCGATTTGCCCGCCCCGTTTTCGCCAACCAGCGCATGAATCTCGCCCTCGTTGAGGTCGAAGCTCACCCCGTCCAGGGCTTTTACGCCCGGGAAGGTCTTCGTAATGCTCTTCATCTCAAGAAGCGGACTGCTTCGAGTTTCGAGTTTCGAGTTTCGAGTTTCGAGTTCGGGTTTCATCTCTTCCTTGAGTTCAACGATTGAGCTATTGAGTTTTGTATTTTGTGCCCTTGATTCCCGAGCTACGTAGATACTTCATCAAACCGCCAACCATGTTGCCTGTTTCCACAGCAAGACCGGTCAACTCGGCAAAAATCCTCTGGTCGAGGTAGTTTTGATCCAGCGCAACGTACAACTGGCTCTTGACCTCGGCAGTTGATCCCTTTGCGATGGCCAGAAACTGTACGAACTCTCCCGTTCCACTTCGATCATAGCCTTCAGCGATATTGGATATGATCGAGACTGAAGCCCGGCGAATCTGATCCCTTAGACTGAAATCCTTTGCGAAAGTGCCCGCGCCGGACACCGCGTAGATTGGTTTGGTTAGTTCTCGGGCTTTTTTCCAAGCGTCGATTTCTTCAAACGTTTTGAAGGTGGCCATTGGTTTCCTCCTTTGAGATTAAGAAGTGGTCCAGTTAATTAACTCGAAACTCAAAACCCCAAATTCGAAACTGCCTTGCTTACTGCTTCGGCCACTGATCCTTCGGCACATTCTTATAAACGTCTTCCATCTTGTGATAGCCGTCCTTGATAACCGTCTGCATCACATTGTTCATGTCGACCACGATCGGTTCTTGCAGGATGGACGGTACATCAATCTTGCCATTGTTGACTTTGTCTTTGGCGTCGACTTTTTCCTTGTGCGCCAGCTTGATGGCTGAGTCCACGGCGCTGTAAGCCAGCGGCTTAATCGGTTTGTAGATAGTCATCGTCTGTTTACCGTCGACTATGCGCTGCACCGCGTCGAGGGCCGCGTCTTGCCCCGTCACCAGAACTTTTCCGACAAGCTGCGGCGGTAGCGCGGAGATTGCGCCGCCCGCCGTTCCGTCGTTTGAAGCTACTATTGCCTGGATATCATTGTTGGTCTTAGTGAGCGCATCCTCGGTGATGCGCAGCGCTTCTTCGGGTTTCCATTCCTTGGCGAACTGATCGGAAATGATTTTTATGTCGCCGCGATCGATAGCGGGTTTCAGGATGTTCATCTGACCTTCGCGCAACAACAGGGCGTTGTTATCAGTCGGCGAGCCGCCGATCAAAACATAGTTTCCCTTCGGCGCATGGTCGAGCGCGTACTTCGCCTGCATCTGTCCCATCTTCAAAACCTGGTGCGAGACATAGAGGTCAACATCCGAATTACGAATCAAACGGTCATAACTAATCACCGGCACGCCCTGCCGGTGCGCAGCTTCGACAATCGAAGCCGCGATCTGGCCGTTGTGTGGCGCGACGATCAGAACATCCACGCCCTTGGTCAAAAGATTGTCGCATTGCTTTGTCTGCACGGCATCGTCGCCGTTGGCCACCTGGACTTCACACTCGGCGCCTACTTCTTTGCAGCGCTGTTCGACCAAGGCCTTGTCACGCTGCCAACGCTCTTCCTTAAGGGTATCCATTGAGAAGCCTATGCGCACCGGGCCGCCTTTTGGCGAACTCCCAGCTCCGCCCTGATTGGGACCTTTGACGCAGGCAGACAAGAGAACTGCCGCCAGTAACGAAAATGGAATTAGTCTTGTGGCAAGTTTCATCGCATGATTCCTTCCGTCATCTTTGAGATCGTCACGCGGTGCTACCCGCACTCGACCGTGACTTTTGATTGCCGTTGGATTTGGACCGACCCATAATAGCGATGAACGATGAAAGCTGCCAGTGTAAAAACACGGTTCGCACCGCACGGCTATGTTGGAATCGCGATCATCCTGGGCGCCGAAGCCCTGCTGTTCGCAGATAACCAGTTCGTGGGCCATTGGTTCACACCGATCGTCTGGACCGGCTACATTCTTTTCATTGATGCGTTGGTTTACAGGTTCAAAGGCCGTTCACCCTTGATGAGCGATCGGCTTGAGTTTTTGATCGTCACCATCGTTTCCATCGCCGGCTGGTGGTTGTTCGAGTTTTATAACGCGCCGCGGTTTTGGAATTCTAATCTGGAGTTGTGGTGGCATTATCACAACCTGGAACCGAATCTGTTGCTGCGCCGGGCCGGTTATGATTGGGCCTTTGCCACAATTTTCCCGGCAATGTTCGAAACGGCAGAGCTTTTCACGGTCACAATCTTCAAAGCACGGCCGGTGCGTCTGACAATCAGGTTTCCGCAGCCACTGCTGATCGGGCTGTCTCTGATCGGCGCGATCGGGGTAATCGTGCCGCTAGTTTTTCCCTCGGAATGGTTTGCGCCGGTGGTCTGGCTGTCCTTCATATTATTGTTGGATCCAATCAACGCTTGGCGTCGGTCGCCATCGATTACCGGCGACCTTGCGCGGGGCGATTGGCGCCGGTTGTGGTCTCTGCTCGCGGGCGGCTTTCTTTGTGGACTGTTGTGGGAATTTTGGAACTATTGGGCGCTGTCAAAGTGGACTTACACTGTTCCTTACTTTGGAAGTATTAAGATCTTTGAAATGCCGGTGTTCGGTTATCTCGGGTTCCCGCCGTTTGCAGTCGAATGCTGGGTGATGTACATCTTTCTGAGATCGTTACTGAAGCGGGCCGTGAGTGAAGCCGGCGGCGAAATTTTTTCACGTTCTTAGGTACTATATTCGGTGCAGAGCAGAACAAAGAGCTGGATCAAGCGGCTGGGATTCTGGGGATTCGTTTTCTTCCTCGTTAAGGGATTACTATGGCTGATCATTCCTGCTTTGATCGCGATTCTGGTTACCGACTAAACGTTTCGCATTTGTTTGACACGAGATCAGCGACTAACTAGAATACGCGCCACCCCAGAACACGGAGGACAACAGAGTGAAGATTCGAATTAATCGGAAAAGTGTCGAATCGATGACCAGACAGCTAACGGATCAACTGGGAAGTTTGATCAGCAGTGGCGCCCTCGCCGTCGGAAGTCTGTTGCCCAGTGAACGCACGCTGGCCAAATCGCTCGGCGTGGCGCGTAATGTAGTTCGCGGAAGTTACGAATACCTCGAGAAAGCCGGAGTGGTTCAACGCGAAGGAAGAAAAGGACGACGCGTGCGGGCAGCGACTTCGCGAAAGCGAACTACCGCCGCCAAGTCCGCGAAAAAAACTGTAAAAAAGGGTGCGGAAAAGCGCTAGCCGTAGTTTAGACGTCGCGAGCTGACTTCGTTATCGACCCGTCACTCTGAGTCTCAGGTGACTCTTAGCGCAGCCTCATCACCAAGCGCGAGTATCTCTCGCCGAATGGCTGCTCGCTCAGCCAATAGACGCACGAACGATCGTCGACGGGTGACGAACAGGGCCAGCGCCAGAAAACTTCCCACAAAACGGTCCAGCTCTTCGAAGAAACGAATAGCGACGTATCCGCATAGTGGGATCAATAAAAGCCCTACCACGGCGGGCGGCCAACCGGCTAAACCCCTCAAGACCGCGGCTGCGGCGATCCATGTCAAAGGAAAGAGAAGCATCGCCGAGATTATCTTGAAGGTCGAGACCACATCCTGTTCATCCCGAGCCAGGTGCCGGGCCAGGTAGCCGCCCAAATAATAGGCGGGATAGTGGACCAGCGCGCCTAACAACGCGAAGGGCGCAAGCACTGCGCAAGTTACCACCTGTCCGATCAGTTTGACGATAGTGTGGACCGCCGTAGGGGGCAGCGAAAGTTCGAAGGGATCGACACCTGCTTGCTTCAACTCGTGCTCAAAGCGCGCGATGCGTGACTCAATGGAAGCGATCCGTTGCGGCGCGCGAGCGCGGTAAAACGCGTAGCCTTCCAAAAAACGCTGGCGCAGCTCCAGCGTGCGACTGAGACGTTGTTTTTCGTCGCCGGCTTCTTCGGCAGAGAAAATTCGTTCGGCCCTGTCGATCAACGCCAGCGCCTCTTCCTGTTCGGCGTGCAGCATTACCTCACGCAAGGCTTTCTCAATCCGATCTGAAAGTTCGCGCACGGCGTCGCGGGGCGGCGTCCCATCTGGCTCGAGCGCAACGCGGGTGACCGGCAACGGCTCGCCAAAATGAACCAGCGCCGAACTGCGGAACATCGTTTTCTCAGTGTAGTAGAGACCGACGGGCACGATCTGCAAATCGAGAGCCTCGCCCGACGAAACCGCGCCCAGGGCTATGCGCGCCGCGCCGGTCTTCAAGGCTTTCAAACGCGGCTCGTCATGCGAGACGCCTTCCGGAAAAATTCCAATCGTGCCGCCACGGGCCAGCAGCTTGCGGGCCGCGGCGAACGTTTCCAGATTGCGCGAGACATCTTCGCCCGCGTCCTGTCGCCGATAAGCCGGCAGCGAATCCAGCGCGCGCACGAAATAGCCGATCACCGGCATGCGAAAGAGCGGGGCCTTGGCCAGAAAGGACACTCGACGCGGCGCCAGGCACAAGGGAAACACCGGATCGACGAGCGCGTTTTGATGGTTGAGCACAAAAATAAGGGGACTATCTTCGGGTACGTTTTCCAGGCCAGAGACTTCGATATGACGGAAATAGACGCGCAGAGCAAGCTTTAAAATCGCGCAAATGATTCGTCTGGTCATGCACTGTTCGTATCAGAAGCCCGACCGTCAGGGAGGGCTACTGTCGCTAATCACCCTCCCTGACGGTCGGGCTTCTGACAATAGCCGATGGCCGCCATTCCATCTGAAAATGAGTTCCGGTTTCGCTGGTGCGCACAAACCCCAGCCGCTCAAGTAGAGTTACGGCCCGATTAAATCTGATAATTTGCAGACGCAGAGGTTTGTTCGCCTGTCGAGCTTCTTCCTGGAGTCTTTGGATTAGAAAAGTTCCCACGCCAGCGCCACGGTGGCCGGGCAAAAGGGCGAGGTCGACACAGCGAATTTCGTGTTCGCGCCGTTCGACGATCAATCGACCGGCGGGTTCGCCCTCAATCAGAATAATCTCGTCCACCGCTCGCAGGTAGTCGGTCTGATAAAAAAGCTGCTGGGCTTCGTGCTGCATGCTGAGGAACTCACTGATGCGATCCTCGTCCCAGCCAAGCCCTCGTAGATCCTCACCGCGGCTGCTCTGGTAAAGTTCGAGCAGAAAGTCCTTGTCGGCATCTGTTACCGATCGCAAGCAGATCGAGTCTCCGCCGGGCACTTCATTCATAGTCGTGGATTCTAATCGAATAGATCAGTGTTTGGATACATCAAATCGCAGGTCGGCAGATCGCCATTGCGGCACGGAAGTGCGATAATACACGCGCTTTCCCTAAACAACTTAATCGATCCGGAGAGGTTATTTTATGAAGCGCTTCTTTGTCGTCTCAGTTATCAGTTTGCTTGCATTCGCGTCGTTCGCGTCGGCGCAGGACCGCCGATTTACTATTGACGATCTGCTGAAAGTTCGCCGCGTCAGCGATCCGCAGGTGTCGCCCAAAGGCAATCTGGTGGCGTTCACGATCACGGACGTGGACAAGACGACCAACAAGAGCACGACACAGATTTATCTGGTGCCGCTTGGTGGCGGAGAGACGCGTCAACTGACCAATGATGAGCATTCGTCTTCGTCTCCGCGCTGGTCGCCGGATAGCGAGAAGCTGGCGTTTGTCTCTGCGCGAGATGGTGAAGCCCAGATTTGGACGATCGATGTTTCCAGCGGCGCGCTGAAAAAGATCACCAGTATTTCGACCGGGGCCGGCGATCCCGTCTGGTCTCCGGACAGCAAGTGGCTGGCATTTGCTTCCGATGTTTATCCGGAATGCAAAGATGACGCCTGCAACAAGAAACGCGCGGATGAAGTCGCACAGAGCAAAGTGAAAGCCCACGTGGCTGAGCGCCTGCTCTATCGTCATTGGAAAGCCTGGAAGGACGGCCTGCGCACTCACGTGTTCGTCGTCTCGTCTGCCGGTGGTGAAGCGCGAGATTTGACTCCCGGCGATTACGACGCTCCGCCATTCAGTTTGGGCGGGCCAACCGACTATGCATTTTCACCTGACTCAAAAGAACTTGCGTTTGTCAGCAACCACGACAAAGTCGAAGCTATCTCTACAAATGCAGATGTTTGGATCGTTTCTGTCCGAGGCGGTGCGGCGCGAAATATCACCGCCGCAAATCACGGCTATGATGGCTCGCCGCAGTTTTCACCGGACGGCCGCTTCATTGCTTATCGTTCACAGGTCACGCCCGGCTTCGAAAGCGATCGTTTCCGGCTGATGCTTTATGATCGAAAGACCAGCCGGGCCCGTTCGCTGACGGAAACCCTGGATTCCTGGGTGGACGAGTTCACCTTCACGCCTGACAGCCAGACAATTTATTTGACAGCCGAAGAGCGCGGCAAAGAACCAATCTACTCAGTTTCAGTCAGCGGCGGGCCCGTGAAAAAGGTCATAGCCGAAGGCGCGAACGGCGACATTCATCTTACTCCAGACGCTCGGACACTTGTTTTCTCGCGCAGCAGCATGACGAAGCCCAGCGAGATTTATCGCGCGAATTCGGATGGCAGCGGCGTCACCGCATTAACGACAACCAACGATGTCTTTGTTTCGTCGTTCAATCTCAAGCCCGCCGAAGAAGTGACCTGGACCGGCGCGATGGGAACTAAAGTCGCCGGTTGGATCGTCAAGCCGGCAAACTTCAATGCGAAAAAGAAATGGCCGCTGGTAGTCCTGATTCACGGCGGGCCTCAGGGAGCCTGGAATGATAACTGGGGTTATCGCTGGAATCCGCAAATCTATGCCAACGCCGGGTATGTTGTCTTTATGCCGAATCCGCGCGGCTCAACCGGTTATGGCCAGCAGTTCCTGAACGAAATCTCCGGCGACTGGGGCGGCAAGGTTTTCATCGACATCAAAAACGGCGTGGCGCAAACCGCCGCGTTGCCTTACATCGATCGCAATCGGATCGGCGCCGCCGGCGCCAGTTACGGCGGGTACATGATCGATTGGATCGAAGGACACAACAACGATCCTCGCTTTCAATTCAAGGTGCTGGTATCGCATGACGGTGTCTATAATCTCACCAGCATGTACGGCGCCACCGAAGAGCTTTGGTTTCCTGAATGGGAATTCAAAGGCACGCCCTGGACTAACAAGGCGATGTACGAGCGCTGGTCGCCGCACAATTTCGTTCAGAACTTCAAGACTCCAATTCTGGTCATCACCAACACGCTCGACTATCGCGTGCCGGAAACGGAAGGCTTGCAGATGTTCACGGCTGTGCAGCGTATGGGCGTCGAATCAAAGCTGGTTGATTTCCCCGATGAAGGTCATTGGGTACAGAAGCCCGCGAACTCGGCCTTCTGGTACAACACAGTGCTCGCGTGGCTGGATAAGCATTTGAAGTAGCGCAATTTGGTAACTTGCGTGTCCGCAAATTAACAATTTGCGCTACGGATTGGAGTTCTCTCATGCCCACTTGGCTTAAAGCATTGCTCGCCGTCGCGCTGATAATCGTCGTGCTCGTTGTCGGAGTTATCGTCGCCGGTGTGGTCTGGTGGAGCCGCAATAAAGACAAGCTGGTTACCCGCGCCAAAGAGGTAATGACCGAAGGCCGAGAGTTTGGTCGCCATACGGACAATCACGGTTGCGTCGACGAATCCGTATCGCGATATAAGAAAGATCCCGGGATCACGACGGTGATTTCCAACAGCATTTTCACGCGCGCCTGTCTCGAGTCCAGCCGACCGAGCCCAGGCTTTTGTGATGACGTGCCAAAGCAAACTGAGTTTTTAAAGACCGCACAGTGGCGAATCGAGCAATGCCGCAAGGTAGATCTTTCGAAAGACAGTAACTGCCAAAATCTCTTCACGCCTATCCAGCAGTTTTGCGATGAGCGGGCTCGTAGTTCAACCAACAGCAACGCCCAATAGTTCCGGAACTGGTCGAAATCGGATCGCGGACATCTTGTCCGCCTGAGCGCGGAGCGCGAAATACTTTTCAAAGAGCGATTTCTTCCGAGGTAATCAAGCGGGCTCCACCCGCTGGCGGACAGGATGATGCGCTCCGGGCGTTACTGCCTGCCGCAATCAGGAAAGCGCTGATAAATTGAGTCACGAGCCTTCCATTGCAGATCGTCTATCGATTCGCTGTCGCCCGCGCGGCTTGCCCCTGATGCATCAGAACTGGGGGAAGCTTTTGTTCATGCACTGGGCGATAGACGCAGAGCTTCTCCGGCCGCTGATTCCTTCACAGCTGGCAATCGACACCTTCGATGGCTCGGCGTGGATCGGAGAAATTCCGTTCACGATGTGGGGGATTCGCGGCTCGCTCCTGCCGCCGATTCCCGGAACCAGCGCTTTTCACGAACTCAACGTGCGCACTTATGTGCACTTAAACGGCGTGCCCGGCGTCTGGTTCTTTTCTCTGGACGCGGCTAATAGTTTGGCGGTGTGGGGCGCGCGCACGTTCTATCATCTGTCTTACTTCAACGCGGACATGAGCCTGACGCAGCAGGGAAATACGATTGAGTATTTGTCGAGACGAAGGGATGCACTTACCTATGGTGAATTTTTTGCCGCGGAAGCGGCGAAGGTTCCTGGCGCCGCGAACGCAGAGCGCTTTCGGAATTATCCGCGCGCAGAGCTAAACGCGAGTTGGACTGTCGGCGAACCACTGCCGCAATCGTCACCCGGCTCGATCGAATTCTTTCTCACCGAACGCTATTGCCTTTATTCCCTGCATCGCAATCGACTCTATCGCTCGCGCATCTTTCATGAGCCGTGGGCGCTGCGGAAGGCGACGCTCACTGCACGTCAATCCACGATGATTGAGTCTTTAGGAATTGCTGAGCCTCAGGAAAATCCCTTGCTGCATTACGCGGAAGAGATCGCCATAGATATTTGGCCGCTGAAGAGAGTGTCAGAAGCCCGACCGTAAGGGAGGGCAAGATCCGCAGGCTGTAACTAGTGTGTCAGAAGCCCGACCGTGAGGGAGCGCAAGATGCGTAGGCTGCAACTCTAGTGTGTCAGAAGCCCGACCGTAAGGGAGGGCAAGATGCGTAGGCTGCAACTAGTGTGTCAGAAGCCCGACCGTAAGGGAGGGTAAGATCCGTAGGCTGCAACTAGTGTGTCAGAAGCCCGACCGTAAGGGAGGGCAAGATGCGTAGGCTGCAACTAGTGTGTCAGAAGCCC